>Ga0209040_10000378_pt1 | contig 33659 bp, 29 predicted proteins | sample BogFormECP12_OM3_FD_188240 | JGI IMG/M metagenome (GOLD analysis project Ga0209040, IMG submission 188240) | Bog forest soil microbial communities from Calvert Island, British Columbia, Canada - ECP12_OM3 (SPAdes) (version 2) | ecosystem: Environmental > Aquatic > Freshwater > Wetlands > Bog ... | reverse complement strand
TCCAGGGGCCAGAGGTCGGCGGCGTCGTAGTATTCCTGTGAGGTCAGGCCCCAATATCTGGAGGCGATGCGATTGCCCCAACCGCGCTCCCCAGCCGGTGCAAAGTCTTGCACCCCCGTCACCTGGGGATACCGTGCCGCCGCGACTGCGGCTTGGGCGTCCTCCACTGTGCTCAGGTGGGGCAACACCAGACCATACACGCCGGTATCCAACGCCTGCTTGATCACCCACTGGTTGCGCTCGCGGGCATTCGGAGGAATCCGAACCATCGGCACCACGTCGGGTTGCAGGTTGCCCTTCTCGGCAATCCTTTTGCGGTTCAGCAGCACTTGCAGGGAAGTACGCAGGGTGGTGAAGCTAAAACCCTCATGTTCCATTTCAATGATGACCGCGTCGTAGTCCGCATCAGCAATGTAGGTCAGGTCATCCAGACTGCCATTAGGCACCGTGCTGGTGCTGAAAACCGGCTTGCCCTGCTCGAGGAGGTCGATGATCTTGTTGTAGCGCATCTTCTCAGCCACGTTTTTCCTCCTCCAGTATCCGGCTTGGCTGCTGGCCTCTCCGTCTACCGTTCGCCTTTACTGTAGGCCCCTCGCCGGTGTGATACACACCTTGTCCTATCGATCGCTTCGAAGCATCCCGCGCGGTGAGGCCATCGCAAGGCGAACAGAGACGCGGCTTTTCTTCGCCAGGCGCATCCGACGGCTAATCCGCTAAGGGCACTATAGCGGTCAGGCGGTCCCCACCGACGCTCCGGCTGGTGTGCCCTTGTCCTGTGAGGTCTTCGAACAGGACGGCGTCTCCAGGGCCGAACCGCCGGATCGTCCCATCGCCGATCACGACCTCCATCTGGCCTCCGGAGAGGAAAATGGCGTACTGGCGGCGCGGCGCATTGTGCCAATCGCTGAAACGACCGTTGGGCGAACGCGTGAAGGTGATACTACTAGCGGTCTGCTCGTTTGACCTCTCCATGTCAGGTGGGAGCAGGTCCAGGTCCTCAAAGTGTGACTGACCATCCGTGCCGGTATAACATCTGACAAACGCCATGGGGATTCCTCCTGGGGTCCAGTAAAGGCAGCAAAGTCCATAGGGCCTTGCTCCCTCGTATCGTCGCGCGGATTGTCCAGGCGCACAACGGCCAGCACACGGTGCTGGTGCATGAAATATTGATCGCACGGTCGCATCACCGTGTGCCGCTTGTCGAGCGTATGGTACAGCGGCCATGCCGCATAATCGGTCAGGCCCTTCGCTCGCATATCATTGTTGACAGCCTGTTTGCGAGCCAGCGAACCCGCCAACGAAATCCGTGATGGCGCGCCAAGGTGCGCAAGAATGTCAAACATGGTTCCTCTATTGATGTATTCGGACCATTCCCTGACGTCGTAGTCGACTCTCGGAAACTCGGACTGTGCACCCTGTCGGCCCACATGATCCCGGACACACGCGTGTCGTTTGTGGTTCGGCGTGGAAAAAGGACCGGTTGTACGGTCGGAGGCAACGGAGTTCCGTTACGAACGGGAGCACCAGCCGCTGCCGCGGCTTGGTCCGCTGCGGGATGTGCTTGATGAGCTACTGGCTGCGAACCAGGCGAAGTCAAAGCGTGAGCAACTGACGCTGATCCGGCTGTTTGAGCAGCTGCGTCAGACGGCGCGTATGATAGCGAGGCTGCCTACAGCGCCGTTGCCGATCGGAATCCGGGGGCCGCAGTCGTCATTCCACCCCGGGCGACAGCCGTTCCGAGTCACACCACGACAACGCAGCGCGACCGACATCTCGCGGCAATCGCAGAGCACGGACGCATCGCATGGCAGCGCAGCTCGGGCTACAGTCGTCGCAGCTTGGTTGAAACCGCGATGTATCGCTACAAGACCATCATTGGCAGGCGTCTGAGGCAACGTCGCCATCCTTCACGCTCGGACTCCCAATCAGCGGACCGAGGCGAAGATCGCATGCAACGTCGTCAACCGGATGACATGTCTCGGTATGCCAGACACGGTTCGAGTCGTGTAGCACGCGAGATGCCACTAAACCCAGTGCATGGGTTTATCCGTGCACCAACGCGGCATTGGGATAGATGCTGTCCGCCATCATGTTGGCGGTTTCCGATCCGGATAGCTGACGCCCATGCCGGCACGTACATCCTGCTGGATGCCGTACTGCGGGAAGGGATAACGCAAGCCGTTCCTGGAGAGCGCTTCCATGCCGGCGACCGCCTGGGTCAGTTGCTCCGGCGGTAACGCCATCAGCATCTCGTCATCCAGCACGCCGCCATAGCGCCGTTCGGCGAAGCAGGGGATCGACAGGCTGGGTTGCCGGGTCTTCAAGGCGCGGCCCCATGAATCGGCGCAGGCTGACTCGCCGACCACGCTCCAGTCGAACCGCTTGTAGCCGGACCATTGCAAGCCGTTGATGAAATACATCATGGCACCCGGCGTGGCGTAGAACAGGGCGATGTCGGGTGGGTCGAGCCGGCCACTCCCGAGGGGCGAGACGACGATCGCTTCGTATGTCCCGTCATCGACGCAGTTCATCGCCGCCTGGTGCGCTCCCGCATCCTGTGGGGTCGAGTACCACACGCCAACCATGCGCTGACCGGATTTCCATTCGTCGTCCTTCGCGTTGCCAAGGCCGATCACGGCGCGACACTGCGCGCCGACCAGATCTTCGGCGGTGACGCCCACGGTCCAACCCAGGCGCGCGGACTGCGCCACGACCTGGTCGAAAGCGTGCACCGCCTTCGGTCGACGAATACGCGGGATCGCCTCCATGTCGGCGATCCGTTCGAACAACTTCATGCCGAAGGGCGGGTTGCGCAGCTTGAGCAGGCGTTCGAGATCGGCGACCAACTTCGCCCAGTTCATGGCCATCCTGGTGTCCCTCCGAGTTCTCCGGCGTATTTATAAACAGTACCAGCAAGGTAACCTACTGGACGCCACCATGCTCCCTGACCGAGTGTCCCCTGCTGGATTGATCCAGACCTCGGGCCATTTACCTGCTCTCGCTCATAGGATAGCTAGCAATTCCTGCTCGCGATGCCCCGAGCAGGAGGAGGAAACCAATGCCCTACACGCTTGAAGAGTTGAGCGACGATATCCGCAATGCCCTCAAGGCGGATGCGGGACCGGCCGGCAAGCAGGCGGTGTGTGCGCTGGTTTCGAAAGTGCTGCTCGACAAGGAATTCATCGCCCAGCAGCTGACCGCGGAGCAGTGCCGGCCGCGCAAGGTCCTGTATGAGGATCCAGAGCTCGGCTTTTGCGTCTGCGGGCATGTCTATGAGAAGCCGGCGCATGGGGAGCCGCACGACCACGGCTCGAGCTGGGCGATCTATGGCCTGGCGGTCGGCGATACCGAAATGACAGACTGGCGCGTCGTCAAGCCGGGCGATGGCGCCAACCCGACGCTGGTCGCACCGGAGCGAACCTATGTCCTGCGACCGGGCGACGCGCACTTCTACGATGTCGGCGTCGTGCATTCGCCGAAGCGCGATAGCCTGACCAAGCTGGTGCGGATCGAGGGTGCCAACCTCGATCACATCAAGCGCTCGAACATCAAGGCGGCCTGATCGCGGGCGTTGTTACGGTAATCAGGCCGCGATACTGCGCCAAGGAGCGACGCTGCTGCACGTGCTGGTGGATTAGGATGATTCGCTGTCGGAAACCAACGCCGGTTCGGTTGGACACGGCTTCGGAGCTATGCCTACGCGAACGGCGTTGATCACGTCGCGCAGTTCCTCTCCCGTGAGCATGCGTCGCTCCACCAGTGCGGCTGCGACGGAGAGCACCCGTGCCCAGTTCAAAGGCTCGAAGATCAGCGCCTCGGTCTCGGCTCGCAGCCGAGTGATGAATTGTGGAAAGCCGTCGATATTGCCGCCGGAGATGACGATAAACAGAGCCCTGACGATGATCATGTCTACACCGGCTCGTTGCCGATCGATTTCGGCGTCGCCGCAGGCACGCTGTTGCGCAATCGGTCCCGCCAAGGAGACGCGGATCAATCTCTCCATCCCTGCGACCGACGCCTGCAGTCCCGGCTCCTGCTCAAGTGCTATCCGACCGCGCTCTCCCTCCTCATGTTCGATGGTGGCGTATTCAACGCCAATGCCTTGTGCCGAGGCGACAACTGCATGTCCGGCTTCGTGAAACGCGGCAATCCTGCCTGTGCAGGCTTACGCATACCTTACAGAGAGCCGCCAGATGCCGAGCCGCGGCGAATTGTTGCCTATCGGCAAGGGTCGCAAGGCGCCGTAACATCTGGCATGAACAGGTCGTCACGGCAGTGTTCGCAGCATGTGACCAACAAATCGACCAAGCGGGGGGACTACGCGGCAGCCGTGTATTCCTCCCGGCGAACGGCCGCGGTCAGCGGCCGCGCATCATGCCCCCTCGGAACGCAAGGCCAGGCAGTGACTTCTCCGCCTTCGCCTTCTGCGCCGGGTCGAGCACCGGCAATAACTTGTCGGCTGCGTCATGCACGGTGTCGAAGGCCTGCTGCCGCGCCTCGAACATTCCGTTCATCATGTCCCGGTGTTCCTGCCAGGAGGCGGTGCCCATGGCATCGAACATGGTCTGGTGCAGACCCTGCATCTGTTCACCCGCGCCGGAGACCGCATCGGCATAGTTCTTCCAGGCGGCTTCCTGGTTCGGCGTGATGTTGAGTTCGGACTTCAAAGAGGCAAGGTAGCTGCCCGTGTTCCAGGACCCGCCCATCATCCCGGGACCGGCGCCGCCCATTGGGCCTCGGCCCGGTCCAGCCGCTGGCTGAGCCACCGCACCGACAGCAACGCCGGTCAGAGTGGTGATGGTCGCGCCGAGCATGGCTCGGCGTCCAATATTGAATGTCATTCGTGGTATCTCATATCTCGGCAACGAGACTTGTTGTATAGTTCCCGTGGCGGCGCATTGATCTGGATCAATACAAGCCCTGCTACTGGCCACGCTGTCACCAAACCTTTTCCGTTCCTATCTCACGCCGTCGCCTCGGGATCCCTCAGTACCAGGTAGATCGCCGGTATCACCAGCACCGTCAGCAGCGTGGACGATGCCAGGCCGAACAGCAGCGAGATCGCCAGGCCCTGGAATATCGGGTCTGTCAGGATCGTCGCGGCGCCGATCATTGCGGATAGCGCAGTCAACAGGATCGGCTTGAAGCGGACGGCGCCAGCCGACAGCAGCACCTCGCGCAAGGTCTGCCCGTGCCCGGCGCCATGACGGACGAAATCCACCAGAAGGATCGAGTTGCGCACGATGATCCCCGCCAGTGCGATGAAGCCGATCATCGAGGTGGCGGTGAAGGGTGCGCTAAACAGCCAATGCCCGAGCACAATGCCGATCAGCGTCAGCGGTATCGGTGTCAGGATCACCAGTGGCAGCTTGAAGCTGCGGAACTGCGCCACGACCAGGATGTAGATGCCGAGCATCGCCACGCCAAACGCCGCGCCCATGTCACGGAACGTGACGTAGGTGATCTCCCATTCACCGTCCCAAAGCACGGTCGGATGCGCCTCATCCATCGCCTGGCCGCGGATACTGATGCTGGGTTTCGGCAGGCTTCCCCAGTCGCGCTGAGCGATCGCCTTGTTTACCGCCAGCATGCCGTAGATCGGTGCCTCGAAATCGCCGGCCAGCTCCGCCATTACCATGTCGGCAAACTGCCCGTCGCGGCGAAACAATACCTGGGAGCCTTGCTCGGTTTCCGCGCGCACGACCTGGCCGAGTTCCACGACGGTCTTGCTGCCCGGCAGCGTATTTGCCGGCACAGGCGTCGCCGCCAGGTGTTCATCCCAGCTCAGGTCGTGCTTCGGCAGCCCGATGCGGATCTCGATCGGATCGTGTTCCTCGCCGCGATGCGAGTAACCAACGGGAATGCCGCCGAACAGCGCCTGCACCGTGTCGTAGACATCGCTCTGTTCGACGCCAAAGTACTCCAGCTCGTCCTGGTCGATGCTGATGCGCAGGCGTGGCCGTGGGTGGCCGTAGGAATCCGCCACATCGACGATGAACGGCACGGAGCGAAACAGCGTCTTCACTTCTTCCGCCACGGCGCGCCGCGTCGTCGCATCCGGCCCGTAGATCTCCGCCAGCAGCGTGGCGAGCACCGGCGGACCCGGCGGCACTTCCAACACCTGCAACGTGCTTCCCGGTGGCAGGTCCAGCGCCTGCAACCGCCGCCGCAGATCAAGCGCGATCGCGTGGCTGCTGCGCGACCGCTCGGATTTCTCCGCGAGGTTGATCTGCAGGTCGCCAAGTTCCGGTGACTGGCGCATATAGTAATGCCGGACTAGGCCGTTGAAGTTGAACGGCGCGGCGGTGCCCGCATAAGCCTGAACGGAGTGCACCTCCGGCATGTCACGCAACAGCGAAGCCGCAGCGAACAGAGTGCGCTCGGTGTCTTCCAGGGTGCTGCCCTCCGGCAGGCTCAGCACCACCTGGAGTTCGGATTTGTTGTCGAACGGCAGCAGCAGAAAGATCCAGGCGCGCGCGCGGGAACGCAACAGCGACGCCGCGACGCGGCGGTACAGCCTACCTAGCCGGCCTTCGTCGTGATGACTGCTGCTATCGGTCGCCTCGCCAGGTGAAAGCTTCAGCAGCAGCCACGGCGCTACCACCATGGCGACAAAGAACGAGAACAGCATCGCCGCCGACGCATTGGCCGGGATGGGCGCCATGTACGGCCCCATCAGGCCGGAGACGAACAGCATCGGCAGCAACGCTGCCACCACGGTCAGTGTCGCGACGACAGTGGGATTGCCGACTTCGGCCACGGCCTCGATCGCCGCCTGCATCCGGTTGCGGCCATCGCGCATCGCCCAGTGGCGCGCGATGTTCTCGACTACCACGATCGCGTCATCGACCAGGATGCCTATAGCGAAGATCAAAGCAAACAGGCTGACGCGATTGATCGTGTAGCCCATCAGCCGCGCAGCAAACAGCGTCAGCAGGATGGTGGTTGGGATCACCACGAGCGTCACCATCGCTTCGCGCCAACCGATGGCCAGAGCGATCAGCGCGACAATGGAGACCGTGGCGAGCCCCAGGTGGAACAACAGCTCGTTCGCCTTGTCGTTGGCGGTGCGGCCGTAGTCGCGGGTGATCTCGACGCGCAGGTCGGACGGGATCAGCCGGCCTTCCAACGTCGCCACGCGATCCACGATTGCCTGCGACACCACGACGGCGTTGGCACCGGCACGCTTGGAGAACGCCAGGCTCACTGCCGGCGCACGCTGCCAGCCATCGTGAGCGGGCGTGAGGGTCCAGACCCGACTCTCGGCGGTACTCGGGCCAATCACCGTCTGGGCCACGTCGCGTACATAGACCGGCCGGTCGTCACGCGTGGTGAGCAACAGCAGGCCGATATCGGGCACGCCGCGCAGCGTCTGGCCGGCCGCCAGCGTGCGCATCGTGCCCGCATCGCGCACGCTGCCGGCGACGAAGGCACGGTTGGCATCGCGCACCTTCGCCACAAGCTGCTGCAACGTGACGCCGAACAGTGACAGCTTGTCGGGGTCAGGCTCGACGCGGATTTCCTCGGGGCCGGTGCCGACGATGTAGCTGGTGCCGATGTCGTCCACCTTGGTCAGCTCGGTTCGGAGCTTCACCGCGACATCATAGAGATCCTTGTCGGTCCAGCGCTCCGCCGCCGCAGGTTGCGTCGACAGCGTCAACACCACCACGGCCACGTCGTTGATGCCGCGTCCGACAATCAGCGGTTCGGGAATGCCGATGGGTATCTTGTCGATATTGGCGCGGATTTTGTCGTTCACCCGCAGCACCGCATCGTCCTCGTTGGTGCCGACGTTGAAGCGCACGGTGACCACGCTGCGGTCGTCCTGCGTCTGACTGTAGACGTGCTCCACGCCGCTGATCGCCTTGACGATGGTCTCGAGCGGCTTGGTCACGAGTTCAACCGCGTCGGGCGCCTTCAGGCTGGGTCACGCGGCAGGCGAGAAGCTGTCGGCGCTGGCGTGGAACCGCGATCCGCGAGAGATCAGGACGCACCGTCGTGCGCACTCAGCCGGCGCCCAATCAGCACTCGGCAAGCAGCCTGCGGAAGATCGAGTGCTGCGACCCACATTGCGTCATCTCGCGGACAGGGTCGCTGCTCGATTGCGGGCCAAATCTCGGCCAGGCCGAACCGTAACGGTCCGCGTTCGCTTCGCCGATCTCCACGCGGTCACACGCTCGATCACGTTGGATGCGCCAGTTTCGGCAACTGCAATCCTTGCTGAAATCGCCGAGGAGCTGGTGCGCGCGGTCCTCGCGGACCATCCTCACGAGAAGACGATCTCGCTGCTGGCGATCTCTGTGTCGCATCTTGAAGACCGTTCGGGCCTGCAACTGGATCTCCCTCTGGGGCTCGCAGATGAGAAGCGCAGACCAGGCGCGAGAATCGGCCTGGTGCGTTGGAAGGCCGATTGCGCCGTTGATCTGATCCGTGATCGTTTCGGATGGAAAGCTATTGGATACGGCTCAGTTGCGCTAGAGCTTGCCCGTTCCGTTCCGGATGAGTTTCGCGGGCTCGCCGAGAAGGACCTTTGACCAGCACTGCATCACAGGACATAGCGAAGTTCCAACCGATAAACACGACCCTTGGGAGATTGTCCCTCCCGCTACGTGACTCAATTCCCACAGCATTCGCGCTGTGCGCCGACCTTGCTCGCCCCACAGTCTGCGTTAAGGGAGACGAAACCTCCTTCAGCCAGGGATGTACTTCCATATGATGGCTGGCGTTTGGCTCGAAGACGTCGGGATCACCATCACACAGCCTTTCACCGTTACCGAGGGTGGGCACGAGCCCTTGACTTCGATACCGCGAAAGCTGTTCATCAAATAACCGGAGCGGAGGCCGCAATCCAAGCGCGATGGGCGCCAGGGCCGGCAATGACGATGGGGGATGTCCGTTGTGGGGCATTCCTAGACATGCACGCAACCAGGACTACCATCCATGGCAACGGACACACTTCGCATTGGTATCATCGGCGCCGGTGCCAATACGCGGCTGAAGCACATTCCCGGCTTACGCATGCAAAACAGCGTCGAGATTGCTGGCGTTGCCAACCGTAGCGCTCAGTCGAGCCAAAAGGCGGCGAAGGAACTCGACATCCCGAAGGCTTACCGGGACTGGACCGAGATCATCGCGGACAAAAACATCGATGCGGTGTGCATCGGCACTTGGCCATACACGCATGCGCAGATGACGATCGCCGCGCTCGATGCGGGCAAGCATGTGCTGTGCGAGGCGCGGATGGCGATGAACGCGCGCGAGGCGCATGCGATGCTGATGGCATCACGCCGCAATCCGTCGTGTATTGCACAGATCGTGCCGGCGCCGATGACGCTACCGGTCGACCGCACCATCGCCGACACGATTGCGGACGGCGCGATCGGCAACGTAATCGCGGTCGACCTCTGCGTCTCCATGGGCGACTATCCGAACCCGGACGCGCCGCTGCACTGGCGGCAGGTCCGCGATCTCTCTGGTAACAATATCATGGCGCTCGGCATCTGGTACGAGCAGATGGCACGCTGGGTGGGTCACGCCTCAAGCGCCTTCGCCCTTGGTCAGGTGGTGGTGAAGCACCGCAGGGATGAGGCCGGTGCACGTCTGCCGATCACCATCCCCGACCACGTCGACGTTACTGGCCAGTTGCAGCAGGGCGGTCAGTATCGCCTGGTGCTCTCATCGGTGATCGGTCACACTCCGAGCAAGACCGAAGCCTGGATTTTCGGCGACAAAGGTACGTTGGCCTTCATCGCGCCGAACACTGGCGAGCCCTACCTGCAGCTCGGTAAGAAGGGCGGAGCGATGGGTGCGCTTGTGATCGATCCCGCAAAACGCGGCGCATGGCGGGTGGAGGAAGAGTTCGTCAACGCCGTGCGCGGCCGCGAGGTAGTGACACATACGGATTTCGTGACGGCCGTGAAATACATGGAATGGACCGATGCTGTGACCCTGTCGATGCGCGAGCGGCGCGAGGTGCAGTTGCCGTTATTTTGAGGCACAAGGAGAGCCTGCTGCCTGAAGGATTCGGCGCCACCGCAGCCGCCCGACGCTCCAAGCGTCGCGCTTCAGCCCGGCCAAACCGGTAGCAAGCCATAACAACCCTTCCCGGGTGCTAACTAAGGGCGGCAATTGCCTCCCATTCCGGCGGCGGCACGCCCTATGAGGGCGATATTCTCGCTCCGCTACGCTACTGACGGCGCTTCTCACTGACCTGAGTTCGCAGCAGGGACGATAACCCCGCCTGCAACGCGGCGGCGGAGTTCGTCCTTCTGAAGTTTCCCCGTCGGGCCGTGCGGCAGTTCAGTCGCAAAGGCGATGGCATCGGGCAGCCACCATTTCGGCACGTACCTCAGCAGGTGTGTTCGCAGATCATCAGCTGTGGCGGCCGCATTCTCGGCGAGAACAACGATTAGGAAGGGCCGCTCCTGCCAGCGCGGGTGCTGCATAGCTACAACGGCCGCTTCCTGCACTGCAGGATGCCGCATCGCGGCTTCCTCCAACGCCTGCGAACTGATCCACTCACCGGCCGACTTGATCACATCCTTGGCCCGGTCGACGATGTGCAGCGTGTTGTCGGGGTCGATCACCGCGATATCCCCAGTTCGCATCCAGCCGTCCTTGCTACGCAGTTCAAGCTCGGGTCGTTTGAAATAGGCGCCTGCAATCCAATGACCACGGCATTGCAGGTGTCCGGGCGTGTTGCCGTCGCACGGCAGCGGCTTGCCTTCGTCATCAACGATGCGGATCTCGTTGCCGTAGAGCGGCTTGCCCTGCGTCCGCATCGCCGCCACGGCAGTATCATTTGATAGCCCGTGCCTTGCGAAGGATATCGTCGCCCCATGCGTTGTCTCGGTCATTCCCCAGCCATGGCTGACGCGGACGCCATGATCGCACAGGTAGGTTTCGATCATCGCAGCGGGCGGCGCCGTGCCCCCAGAAAAGATGCGCCGAAGCTCGCCCAAGCCCTGCCCCGTCGCGCGACAATGCTCCAGCAACCCCAGCCAGATGGTCGGCACCGCGGCGGCAATCGTGACGCCCTCCTCCATGATCAGGCGATGCACCCATGCATCATCGGCGCGCCGCCCGGGCAATACCAGTTTCGCGCCGTACATCGGCGCCAGGAACGGCACCGCCCAGCCATTGCAATGGAAGAAGCCTGGAAGGCCCAGCACCACGTCGTTGGCTGACAGCGCCCAACCATTACCGCCACCGGTCGACAGCGCGGATAGCACCGTGCCGCGATGCGAATACAACACGCCCTTCGGCTGACCCGTCGTGCCCGACGTGAAGCACAACATGCACGCAGACCGCTCATCCAGCTCCGGCCACGCAAATGACGCATCGCCGGCTTCGATCAGGTCCTCGTAGCACAACACATTGGCCAGGCTTGTCGCCGGCATATCATGGTGGGACGTCATCAGGACGAAGCGATCGACAGTCTCCAACCGAGATGCGAGCTGCTCAGCCAGAGCTAACGTATCGAGGTCGATGAACAGGGTACTGTAACCGGTGAAATTGATCGTGTAGAGGATTTGTTCCGGTGGCAGCCGCGGATTTGCAGTGTGCAGAACGTCACCGATGCCGCTGACGCCATAGAACAGTTCGAAATGCCGATGCGTGTTCCAGGCAAGCGAGCCCACGAAGCCACCCGGTTCCGCACCCAGCCGCCGCAGCGAAGACGCCAGCCGGCGACTGCGCTGCGCCACATCGCGATAGTTGCTGCGCGTGGCTTCTGCGTGACCGTGCGATACGAGTTCCGTGTCCCCGAACGTCCCTGCGGCGTGCTCGATGATAGTGGACAGCACCAGCGGATAGTCGAGGAGGCCAAGCATCGGTCAAAACCCGAATTCCATTCAGCATTGACGTTGCGGGACCCGCCCCTGCCTGTCAATCTGCTGCACTGGACAGAACAAGGAAGATGACCGTGGCAGGAATCATGGAAGGCAAAGTCGTCATCGTCACCGGCGCTGGCGGCGGCATCGGGCGCGAGATCGCCATCATGATGGCGGCCGCCGGCGCGAAGGTGATCATCAACGATGTCGGCGCCTCGCTTACCGGTAGCGGGGCGTCCGTCACGCCGGCACAGCAAACCCAGGAGATCATCCGCCAAAACGGCGGCCTGGCGGAGATCAGCACCGACTCCGTCGCGGAATGGGTGTCCGCGCAACAGATTGTCCAGGCCGCGCTGGATCACTTCGGCCGCATAGACGCGGTGGTAAACAACGCCGGTATACTGCGCGACGGCATTTTCCATCGGATGAGCGCCGATGACTGGCTCGCCGTGATCTCGGTGCACCTGAACGGCAGCTTCTTCGTCAGCCGCGCCGCGGCGGAGCATTACCGCAAGCAGGAAAGCGGTGCTTTCGTGCATATCACCAGCACGTCCGGGCTGATCGGCAATGTCGGCCAGGCCAACTATGCCGCCGCCAAACTCGGCATCACCGCGCTGTCCAAGTCGATCGCGCTCGACATGCAGCGCTACAATGTCCGCTCCAACTGCCTGTCGCCCTGGGCCTGGAGCCGTATGACCAGTTCGATTCCGGCGACCACGCCGGAGCAGCAGGTGATGGTGGAAAAGCTGCAACGCATGACGCCGGATAGGAATGCGCCGCTCGCGGTGTTCCTCGCGTCGGATGCCGCGAAGGGCGTCACCGGCCAGGTGTTCGGCACGCGCATGAACGAGATCTACCTGTTCAGCTCACCACGCCCGATCCGCATCATGCATCGGGCCGATGGCTGGACGCCCGAGACGATAGCGCAGCATGCCATGCCGGCGATGCAGGCGGCGTTCATGCCGCTCGAAACATCGGAGCAAGCGTTTCCTTGGGATCCGATCTGACCGCCGCCACATACCCGAACATTATTCGGAAACCTTGACAGGCTGTGCTCCATTGGCGATGGTGGTGCTGTCGGTGCTGAGAGGAGAGCCATCGATGTCAGGAGACGATCGTCCACGCAGCATTGCCGAGATGCCGGCGCAACGCCCAGCCGCGCCGGCGACGCCAGCCGAGGCGCGCGGGCGGTTCTTCAACACCGGCAACGGGTTCAATGTGCAGCTGCCGCCTGTGCCGGATCAGATATTCACCCGCGAACCGGCCATCGCGCTTGATCCGGCAACGCCCACCGGCTTGATCGCGTGTGACATCGCCGCGGAACTGGCAAGCGGTTTTCCCGCCACCACGCCGCTGGTGCTGGCGCGCTACGCAAGAGTCCGTGCCGGCGAAAGCCTGGCGACCGACTTCGTGGCCAGTGGCGTCATTGCCTATGTCATCGCCGGCAGCGGTCGCACGTCCTGCGCCGGACAGGATATCGCGTGGAGCGCTGGCGACCTGTTCATCCTGCCTGGCGGCGAACCAGCGCTGCATAGCGCGGACGAAAATGACGCAGTGCTGTGGCTGGTGACCAACGAACCGCAGCTTGCGTTCGAGAACCTGCAAGCACCGGCGCCTGGCCAGGCGCCGACGGAGGTTGTGCACTATCGGGCCGACGAGATCACACGGCAGATTGAGCTGATCTACGACGTCGGCCGCAACGAGGAAATTGCCGGTTCGGCGCTGATCTTTTCCGCCGAGCAGCAGGAAGCGACACGCAACATCCTGCCGACGCTTACGGTCGCAATGAACTCGCTGCCGGGCGGCGTGGTGCAGCGTCCGCACCGGCACAACTCAGTCGCGGTGTCTCTCATCATCAAGGGCGACCGCTGCTTCTCCGTCATTGACGGCAAGCGCAAGGACTGGGCGCCGTGGGCGACTACGGTCACACCGCCTGTCGCGGTTCACTCGCACCACAACGGTGGCAACGAGCAAGCGCTGTTCCTCATCGTGCAGGATGGCGGGATCTACTATCACACGCGTGCAATGGGCTTCGAGTTCGCCGAACACCCTGCGTGAAACAACCGAAAGGAAGCGGCCATGGCATCAGCGGCAGCAACCATTTCATCCCAAGTGAACGTTCGTCCTCTGCATCCGGCGCTTGGCGCAGAGATGCGCGGCGTCGACATGCGTACTCCACCCGGTCCCGATACCTTGCGCGCCGTGCATGACGCATGGATGCAATATCTGGTGCTGGTGTTTCCCGGTCAGCGCATCACCGACGAGGAACACGTCGCGTTTACGCGCGGCCTGGGCGAGCCGGAGATCTTTCATCAGAACATCATCCGTTCGCGGCGGATGAAGGAGATCTTCCGGGTCTCCAACGTGGACGACGATGGCAACCTGATGCCGCCGGATCATCCGACAGTGAAGCAGGTGTCGCTGGCGCAATTCTGGCACACCGACAGCAGCTACCGGACCATTCCCTGCACCGGCGCGCTGTTGCACGGCGTGGAAACCAGTCGCACGGGTGGCGAGACCCAGTTCACCAACATGTACGCCGTGTATGAGGCGTTGCCGGACTCGCTGAAGCGGCAAGTACAGGGCCACAAGGCGCGGCACAATTTCGGCCACCTGCACACACTGGCGAACCTGAAGCCGCTGACCGAGGAGGAGATGGCAGCGATGCCGCCGGTCTGGCAGCCGATGGTGCGCAAGCACCCGATCACCGGCCGTCACTCGCTCTACATTAGCCCGATCTACAACGACGAAGTCGAGGGCATGAGTCCGGCGGATGCCAAGCGCCTGATCGCTGACCTCGTAGAGTTCGCCGCGGAGCCGCGCTTTGTCTATCGCCACCGCTGGGAGCCGCATGACGTGGTGATGTGGGACAATCGCTGCACCATGCATCAGGTAACGCCGCACGATCCACGCGAGCGTCGCGTGATGCACCGCACCACCATTGTTGGTACTGAACCGGTGCTGGCTGCCTGATGTCGGCCGCGCAGCCTGTTGTCGTCGAGCATCCGAACCCGGACCTCGCGTGGCTGAACAAGCTGCGCGAGGAGATCCTCGATCCCGATCTGCCGATAGTGGACCCACATCATCATCTGTGGGATCGACCCGGCAGCCGTTACTACCTCGACGAATTGCTGGCCGACCTGAACAGCGGCCACAACGTCGTCGCCACGGTGTTCCTCCAGTGCTTCTGGTCCTATCGCACAGAAGGTCCGGAAGAGATGCGTCCGGTCGGCGATACCGAGTTCGTCGCCTCGGTGGCAGCCGAAGCGGAGCGGCGCAAGATCCGACAGCGTGTCTGCGCCGCGATCGTCGGCCATGTGGATTTCCGCCCCGGAGAGCGTGTGGATGCGGTGCTGGAGGCGCATGTGGCGGCCGCCAATGGCCGCTTCCGTGGCATCCGCCAGGTGACCGCGCGTCACCCCGATCTGCTTGCCAGCATCTCCACCCCGCCGCCACTCGGCTTGATGGCCGACAAGGCGTTCCGCGCCGGTTTCGCACGCCTCGGCAAATACGGCCTTAGCTTCGATGCGTGGCTGTATCACACGCAGCTTGGAGAACTTCTGGACCTGGCGCGCGCGTTCCCCGCAATACCTATCGTCATCAACCACGTTGGCGGCCCACTCGGCGTCGGACCATTTCGGGCTCAGCGGAACGAGGTGTTCGCTGCCTGGCGTGACGGCATCCAGCAATTGGCCGCGTGTCCGAATGTCCTCATGAAGCTCGGCGGCCTGGCGATGGCGATCAACGGCTTCGACTTCCATCGCCAGGTCTTGCCGCCATCATCGGGCGAACTCGCTGAGGCATGGCGCCCTTGGATGGAGGCATGCATCGAAGCATTTGGTGCGCAACGCTGCATGTTCGAGAGCAACTTTCCCGTGGACAAGGCGATGTGCAGCTATCCGGTGCTTTGGAACAGCTTCAAGCGCATCGCCGCCGGCGCATCGGCCGACGAACGCCACGCGCTGTTCCATGACACCGCGGCCCGGTTCTACCGGATCCAGATATAGTCGTATCGGGGAAACCATCATGAAGATCACACGCCGCGCCACACTCGGCGCGATTGCCGCTGCGCCGCTGGCGCGTCCTGCATTGCTGCGCGCGCAGAGCTCATCCGCGCCGGTCAAGATCGGCCTGCTGAGCGATGTTGCCGGCCCCTACCGCCATGTCGGCGGGCCTGGCAGCCGGCTGACGACTGAGATGGCCGTCGCCGATTTCGGCGGGTCGGTGCTCGGGCGTCCGATCGAAGTGATGCAGGCAGACGATCAGAACAAGGCCGATGTTGCCGGTGCACTGGCGCGGGAATGGGTAGACGACAAGGGCGTGGATCTGCTGGCCGATGGCGCTGCGACCTCGGCAGGCTTGGCGATTCAGCAGGTGGCGCGTGACAAGAAGCGCATCTTTGTCATGAGCACGCCGACGGCAACGGCTTTCATCGGCAAACAGTGCTCGCCCTATGGATTTCAGTTTGCCGCCGACACCTATGCATTGGCCAAGGGCGTCGGGAACGCGCTGGCGAAGGCTGGCGGCGACACATGGTTCTTCATCACAGCCGACTACGAGTTCGGCGCCTCCTTGCAGGCCAGCACCGAGGAGTTCGTCAAGGCAGCCGGCGGGAAGGTGCTGGGCAGCACGCGCGCGCCGCTAGGCACTGCCGATTTTTCATCTTACGTGCTGCAAGCACAGGCATCGGGCGCCAAGGTGATCGGTCTCGCCAATGCCGGCACTGATTTGCAGAACTGCATCAAGCAGGCGGCGGAGTTCGGCATCACCAAGAGCGGTGCTCGCCTGGCCACGCTGCTGATGATCATCAACGACGTGTTGTCGTTGGGTCAGGACGTGTGCCAGGGCCTGGTGCTGACCAATTCCTTCTATTGGGACCTGTCGCCGGACACGCGCGCGTGGACCGAGCGCTACGTGGCGACGATGCACACGCCGCCGAACGAGTATAACGCTGGCTGCTACGCCGGCGTGCTGCATTGGTTGAAAGCGGTAAAAGCAGCGAACACGCTGGATGCCGATGCAGTCGCGGCGAAGATGCACGAAATGCCGCTCGACGACTTCTACAACAAGGATGTGCGTATCCAGGCAAACGGCTGTGTGCCGCACACGATGTATCTGTGGCAGGTGAAGCCATCGGCGCAGAGCAAACAGAAATACGACGTGTTCACCCAGCTCGCCGCAATGCAGACGCCGGAGGCGTTCCCGCCGCCAGGCCTGTTCGGCTGCCCCCTGGTCCCCGCCTGATTACTCCCAGTTCGGTTTGCGCTTTTCCAGGAATGCCGCAAGTCCCTCTCGCCCGTCGCGCGTGCTGAACACGTTGCATAGCGTTTCGATCTGATTTTCGACATTCCGTCGATAATCAAGATCATTCGCGCGCATGAAGGATTGCCGGCCAAGCGCCATGATCGTGGATGACTTGGCAGCAAAGTCCTGGGCCATCGAGAACGCACGATCGATCAAGGCAGCACGCGGCACCGCGTGGTTGATGATGCCGAGCGAGGCCGCCTCATGCGCGGAGATCGGCTTGCCGGAAAACAACAGCTCAAAGGCTTTGTGTCGACTGATCTGGCGCGGCAGATGGACGTAATGGATGGCTGGAATAACTCCCACGTCGATCTCCGGATAGCCGAGATCCACATCGTCCGCGGCCAGAATGACATCACTGGAAATCGCCAAGGTCATGCCCGCGCCACGGGCCGGACCGTTGATCGCGGCTATCGTCGGTTTCGTCATCGCGTATTGGATGTTCATCGTCTCCATATAGAACTTGTAGACGAATGCCAGCAGGTCTTGCGCATCGCCCTGCGCCACCATCCGCAGGTCCATGCCGCCGCAGAACATCCCGGGCAGATCACTGGTGAGGATGACGGCGCGGACCGTGGCGTCGGCCTGGGCCGCGCGCAGCGCCGCGTGGATGGCATCGATCATCGGATGGTCGACCGCATTGACGGGAGGCCGGTTCAAGGCGACGACCGCAACGCGGTCTTTCACCGTGTAGGTGACCCGATCAGAAACAGGCATGGGTTACGCTGGCCGAAGATGCGCGGTCGCCTCGTCGTCAACACGAAGCCAAACTTCACGCGCGATCGGATGTTCGTGCTCCTCCAGGATGTGGCCGACGAGGCCGATGGCACGTGCCATCACACCAAAACCTCGGACAATCCACCAGGGGAACCCGAACTCACAGCAAATCGCGCCGATCGCGCCGGTCGCGTTCACCGGCAGTGAGCGGCCGTGCACGCGCTCTGCTTCCGCGGCGATCGCCTGGATCAGCCGGACGTAGGGTCCGGCCATGCCATTCGCGGCAGCGATCTCGAACAGCCGTGGCGCGCGGGGGTCAACCGGTTTGTGGATGGGATGACCCAGACCGGGCAGAATGCGGTTCGCTTGCCGATAGGCTGCAACCTGGTCGCGTGCGATCTCGACCAGCTCTGCGTCCGATGGATTTTTCCGCTCGGGCGATGCTTCGGACAGCATGCGTGCCGCATCCTCCATGCTGCCCACGAATACCGAGCCTAGGCCGCAAAGCCCCGACGCGACCGCGGCCTGCATCGCCTCCGGCGCACCCGAGTAGGTCAGCCTGGCGGCGATCGCACTTGGCGTCAGGCCGTGCTCGACCAGCGTGATGATAATGGCGTTGAAGACGGCCGATTGCTGCGGCGTTGCTTCTCGCCCGGTGAGTTGGAGGAAAGCGAAATCACCGAGATTCATGTGGCCAAGGATCTGCCCTGGCAGATCGCGACCGCGCACGGTGATCCGGTCGGATGTGCTCCATGCGATATCAGAACGGATAGGCTTGGCTTTACGGCTCATCGCTTTCTCTACCCTTCCGCCACTTCGTGGACGCAGTTGTAGGCAGCGAGTTCGAACCAGAAGTCCAGCATCTCGCCCTTGCGCTCCGGCGCAAAGGTCGCAACAACACGCGTGCCGATCTTCAGCTTCGCCGCCGCAGCCTGCGGATCGGTCAGGTCGATGCCTTTGAAATAACCGCCCAGCGCAGTGTCCGCACCGTCCAGCAAAACATAGCCGAAGGCATAGGGCGGATCGGGCAGATTGTTGAACTTCTCATAGACCATGGTGAACGCCTCAATGCGTCCGCCCGGCCCAACCTTCACCCAATCCGTCGTCGGCAGCAGCGTCTCGTCCGAGAAAGACCGCGGCGGCACCAGCACGCGACCCGTCTTGCTGCAGCGACGCCCGTAGATCGCGGCTTCGTCACGAATGCGCGTATAGAACCAGCTCGCAGTCTCGCCCAAGGCGTGATGGTAGGTGATATTCCAGACTTCCTGACGTTCCAGAAGTTCCATCTTCCGCTCCTATGCCTCGATCACCATCGTCCCAAAGATCTGATGGTCGCCGCCGTTGCCACTGGCGATGCCCAGTCGAGCGCCTTCCACCTGATGCTCGCCAGCGCGTCCCCACACCTGCAGCGCCACCTCGGCGACACGCGCCATAGCCGTGACCGCAATAGCGTTGGTGCAGAGCGTGCCACCAGATGGGTTCACTGGAATCTTGCCACCGATATCGAACTCCCCATCACGCAACCGCGCCACGGACTCGCCTGGGCGCGACACTAAACGCGCGGCGTCGATGGAGTGGAATTCGGTGTTGCTGAACGGCGCGTACAGCTCCGCTACGTGCACCTGCCGTGCCGGGTCAGTGACACCCGCCATCCGGTACGACTTCTCGAACGAACGTCCCAGGGCATAGGCGTCCGCATGCTCGGCTGTTGGATTGTTGCCCATGCGGTCACCCATCCAATACGTCTCCGCCGAATGGCCGACGCCGGTGATCCACACCGCATCCAGATGATTGCCGCGGATGAACTTCTCTGAGGCCAGCACCATGGCTGCGCCGCCTGACGACTGCGGACAACAATCCATCAGCTTGATCGGCCAGGAAATCAGCCGCGACGCCAGCACATCCTCGATCGACACGATCCGCCGTAGATGCGCCTTTGGATTCAGCGACGCATGCCGCCGGTTCTTCACCGTGACACGCGCCATGTCCTCCTCGGTCATGCCGTAGCGCTGCATGTAGCGCACCGCCGACATTGCCAGCATGTTGATGGTGCCGAGTGGCAAGGGGCGTTCGTAACTCGGATCCCAGATCTTGTTCAGTATCGTCTGTGAATCGCCGCATTCGCCGATCTTGTCGGCGCCCGCGGTCAGCACGACATCGAACATGCCGGAGGCGACGTGATAGTACGCCGCTGCCACTGCCGAAATACCGGTGGCGCCGCCATTATTGATGCGTAGAAAGGGCTTGTTGCGCCCGCCAACAGCGTCGACGCCAAGCCGTTCCGCGTTGCCGATGCCGATCATCGCGTCAGGCGAAAGCGAATACACCACCGCCTCGATGGCATCGAAGTCCAGGTTCGCGTCCTGCATCGCCCGCACGACACCTTCACGAACCAACTCTGGATAGCTGGCATCGTCACGGCGCGAACAGAATTCCGACTGGCCGATGCCAATGATACCGACGCGATCGCCGCTCATGCGCGTGCCTCCCGGCCAAGCACCATGGCCGCCTGATATTGCATCGCGAACCCACTCCCGGCATGCGCCAGACCTCGTCGCACATTGGGCAACTGATGCGCCCCCGCACGGCCGCGTATTTGGTTCGCTACTTCGGCGACGCGGATAAGCCCGGTGCAGAACACTGGGTTCCAGGTCAGCACGCCACCCGACAGATTGACCGGCAGACGGCCACCGCGTGCGAGACTCCCATCGGTGGCCTGCGCCTGCCAATCTACGCGTGGGCACAGCGATAGCGCTTCGTAGGCCAGCAACTCCGCATACGGCGTAGCATCCGTCACTTCTGCCAAATCAAATGCCGAAGCCGGATCGGTGATGCCGGCTGTGGCGTAGGCCTGTCGAGCCGCCGCGGCGAGTGCTGGCGCCGATGTCAGGTCGCGATCTCCGAGAAAACTTGGTTCGGTTGCCCACCCCATGCCCTGGAGCCACGCCACGTCCCGCAGCCCACGCTCCGCGATGAAGTCGGGTGCCGCCAGCACCATGGCGACACTGCCCGTCACCGGGGCTGTCGTCATAGTCGGCATGATCGGCCAGCGCAGCGGACCCGGCTGCGTCTGCACCGGCGGGTTCGGCCAGGCGGCACGGCCGTGCGCGCGGTTCTTCTCCGCCACAGCTTCCGCTGCGGCACGTGCTCTCGGCTCAGCTCGTTCGACGGCGGAGGCTTGCAACGCATGCGCCGACAACTCGTCGAGCGGTAGGCCGCGATGGAAATAGGGATCGGTACCGAGGCGCTGCGCTTCCGCCATCGACGAAGTCTCGGTCGGGCTCCAGGACACGACCAGTTGCGTGCGGAACTGCCCGGTGGCGACACGAAGCGCACCCAGGATGAAGGCGTGTTCCGATGCCGACGGCGTAGACATGATATCGCGATCTACGCCGCCCACCGGGCCGGATGCCATCATCACCGAAATGGACCGGCCGTCGAACTGGTCATTGGCCGCGACCACGATGCCGTCCACGTCTTCGATGGTGATCCCGGCATCGGCAAGCGCGAGCTGCGCGGTGTCGTAGATCATCTCCTCCAATGATCGGTCGCGTGCGGCAATCACCGGACGGATCGTGCAACCGATCACTGCTGGCTGGACTCGCATGCCCATCGCATGACTCCTGCTTCGGTCAGAGGTTGGCGCAGTGCCGGCGGCTCGCCGTCGATCAGTGCGGGGAACAACACTTGCAGCTCGCCTTCGGGCGTGCGGCGGACCAGGCCACGCTCGGTGTGGTGTGGCGTGGCAACCGCTTCAGCCAGATCCAGCACAGGGCTAACGCAGCAATCCGTGCTGCCGAAGCAGGCTTCACACTCCTGCAACGTCAAGCGTGCAAAGTGTGCTGACAGGTCCCGCATCAATGCAATCTGCGGCAGCTTCTCCTGCTGGCGAGGGATCCAGGCTGGTTGCTCCGCAGCTTCACAGAAGGCGCGCCAGAACTTCGGCTCGACAGCCCCGAGCATGACGTGGCGTCCGTCACTCGTCGTATAGACGCGGTAGTAGGCGGCACCACCGTTCAGATACGTGCTCTCCGGCTGTGGCACCGTCACATCAATGGCCGCAAGCTGGAACAACTGCAGCGGCATCGCGACATCGGCGATACCGAGATCGATATGGCAGCCCTGTCCATCCTGCCGGCGTGCCTCCAAAGCCCCGAGAATGGCAATGACGGCGAACAGGCCGCTGGTCATGTCAGCCATCGGCGGATCGAAGCAGCGTGGTGGCACTCCGTTGCGATGCAGGACGCCGGCAAGCGCGAGATAATTGCCGTCATGTCCCGCTTCCTGCGCCATCGGACTATTCGCGCCATACCCGCTCAGGGAACAGTAAATGAGGCGAGGATGGTCTGCGCGCATCGTCTCGGGACCAAGGCTCAAACGCTGCATAACGCCGGGCCGGAATCCCTCGATCAGCACATCGGCCTGAGCTACCAGCGACAACAGTGCATGTCTGCCTTCATCAGTCTTCAGGTCCAGTCGGCACATCGTCTTTCCCGCATTCAGCGCGGCATGAAATACCGGCGCGCCATTCGCGGCGCGCGGGCCAAGCTGAAGCATGCCGTCGCCCTGCGGCGGTTCGATTTTCAGAACATCAGCACCGAAATCGGCGAGCAGAAGGCTGGCAAATGGTCCAGGCAAATAGCTCGACAGATCGAGCACGCGAACGCCGCGCAAACAATGGTTGAGACGTGCCACGCTCAGCCCCCGACGGACAGGATGACACGTCCGGTCACGGTGCCGGACTGCACCAGCGTCAAAGCTTCTGCCGCCTGTGCCAGTGAAAAACACGCGCCAAGCACCGCGCATACGCCGCCGGTCCGCAGCATGTCCAGACAGAGCCGCAGCTCTTCGCGCGTCGTGCTTGTCGCGCTGAGCATCGAGATCTCTTTGAGAAAAAGCTGTGCCGGGTTGAACGGCACGAACTCACCGTTCAGTTGTCCGATCAACACCCACCGCCCGCCACGCGCCAGCGAGCGGCGCGTCGGGGTGAATACCGGCGTGCCGACAGTGTCCAGCACGCAGTCGACCCCCTCGCCGTTGGTCGCTGCCCTCACATCAGCAGAAAAGTCGCCGTCGCGCGGAGTGACCACGACAGCATCGGCACCGTAGCCCTTGAGTGCCTCCGCTTTTGCAGCCGATGTTGTCTGCGCGATCACCCAGCCGCCAGCGCGTTTTGCGAGCTGCACGCCGTGTATGCCAAGACCGCCACCGGCGCCGGTGACCATCACCCGATCTCCCGGCGCAATGCGGCCCACTGCGCGGACAGCGTGCAGCATCGTGCCAATGGCACAGGACGCGATCGCCGCGGCATCGAGTGCGACGTCATCGGGTACGGGCACGACATTGTCCGCGTCAACTACGACAAACTCGGCATATCCGCCGTTCAGCCGGGTGTCGCCGAGAAACACCTGCTCGGCGCATAGCGGCTCGCGTCCACTGCGACAGTAGCGGCAATGTCCGCAGACATGCTCGCGCTGGGTAGTGGCGACACGATCGCCAATGGAGAAGTCACCGACCAACTTGCCAATGGCGCTCACGGTTCCGGCAATCTCGTGCCCTGGCACGCATGGCAGCTTGATGCCGTGACGCAGCAGTCCCGTACATACCGCAACGTCATGCGAACAGACACCGCAGAATGCGACCCGAATGACGAGCTGGCGCGGCCCTGGCGAAGGTTCCGGGATCGTCTCGCAGCGCAGCGCGGCTTCGATACAACCGGGATCGCGAAGAACCAAAGCGCGCATCGTCACGTGCTACAGGATCACGATCGGGTTGATGGGACTGCCGGTGCCGCCGACGACAGGCAGCGGGCTGGCAACGAACAGGAACTCGTGACGACCCGTGGCCGCAAGTTCGTGCAGCAGCAGGCCTTCCAGCAGCGGCACGCCGAAGTCACGGATGAGGCGCTGATGCACGGGAAACACCGTGCTCGGCGCGAATGGAATGACCTCGACCGCGAAGTTGTCGGCGCCCAGCGCGGCAATCCCACGTTCGGCGAGCCACAAAGCGGCGTCGACGTCCAGGCCAGGTTCGCTGTCGAATGAAACGCTATCGGCGCGGCCCTGGTGTTCCGCCCAGCCGGTGCGGATCAGCACGATATCGCCTTTGCCGACGTCAATCCCGGCCCGCTGCACAGCCCGCTCGAGATCGCGCGGGCCGATTGGGGCGCCATCACGCAGCGGATCACCCTGCACACCAGCGACATCGACCAGCACGCCGCGACCGACGACGGGTCCCATCTTGTCTATCCCGCAACGCGTAGCACCGCTGGTGCTGCGCGTGCCGCTGCCAGGAAACCCGTTGTACAGCTCATCATCATACCAGGCATGGCACAACGCATCGATGTGCGTGCCGATGTGCAACGGCAGCACCACCGTGTCTTCCGCGAACTGGAAACCACCGGGGCGACGCGCACCGGCGGCGTAGTCTCCGCCATCGCGCCCCATAAAGTGTTGTACCCCGGCGCGATGCCGCGGCACCGGCGTCCGCGGTGACAGAGGCTGCGCCAGACTCAGAACCCCGCCTGACCGCACCAGCGCCGCGGCTTGCTGCACCAGCTCGGCACCAATCTGGTTCAGTGCGCCCCGTTCATCATCCTCGCCCCAGCGCTGCCACGCCTCGCGACTCACGGCACGCCAGCCCGCGTGAGCGACGCCGCAATCTGCTTCAACTCGCGTCGCATCAGTTTGCCGGTCACCGTCACCGGCAGGGAGTCGCGAACCTCGATGAAGTCGGGCACCTTGTAACGCGAGGCCAGGCCGCGGCAATGCGCCGCCAACTCGTCCGGTTGTAGCGTTGCACCGGGCTTCGCGACAACAAAGGCTGCCAGCAGCTCGCCCTGTGTCGCATCCGGTACTCCGACGACACCAGCCAGCGCCACGGTGTCATGACGCATCAACACATCCTCGACCTCAGCCGGTGAGATGTTGATGCCACCCTTCTTGATCATCTCGGTGACACGCCCGCTGAACGAGATCGTGCCGTCCGGCAACAGTCGCCCCATGTCACCGGTGCGGAAGAATCCATCCCGCGTGATGGCGTCGGCCGTCTGCGTTGCGCTGCTGCCAAGATAGCCGCGCATGACGTAGCCCAGGACCTCGATCATGCCTTCCTCGCCGGACGGCAATTCGGCGCCGCTCTCGCCATCGACGATGCGCACCTGCACGCCCGGCAGGGGCGGGCCTTGGCACGCGGCGCGCTGCTCCAGCGGCCAATCATGCGGCGTGACACAGCAATTGCCGTAGCTCTCGGTCTGGCCGTAGACGTTGCAGATCTCGGCTGCCCCGAGCACCGTGGCTGCCGTCACCACATCTTGCGGCGCGCCGATGGTCAGTCCGGTGCGCAGGCTGCTCACCCGCTCAGGCCGAAACGACGGATGCGAGACGATGGCACTGGTGATTGCCGGCAATGTGTAGAGCGCCGTGCACCGATGCTGCTCGATCAGGTCGAGCGACTCACCAGGCTCGAACCTGCCTTGTAGGACCAGTGCGGCCCCATGCGTGAAGGTGGCGGACATCGCATTCGCACTGCCATAGGACCAGAACAGCGGTGGTGCGAGCAGGACGCGATCGTCCGGCCGGTAGCCTTGGCGTTCGCCGATGTTGAAGCCATTCTCGATAATGCCGGAATGCGACAGCGGCACCGATTTGGGGCGGCTGCTGGAACCAGAGGTGTAGATGATAATGGCGTCATCTGCTGCACCCGGGCCGACCCCTGGAGCCTGCCGGCCCATGGGGGCGGCAGCGCGAAGCCGATCGTAGCCGTCGCCGAGCAGAAAGATGTCGCGCAGCGCCGGATAACGGGCTGATCGCCGACGATCGCCGGCACAAGCCTCCGGCACAAGCCGACGCAATGCAGATGCAAAATCGTTCTCGCCGAACCGGTCCAGCGCGATCAGCGCGTTTGCGCCAGAATCCTGCAACAGCCAGTCGAGCTCATCTTCGGTGGACCATGTGCTGAAGGCTACCACGACGCCGCCGGCAATCATGGTGCCGAAGAACGCTTCCAGCCATTCAGGCCGGTTGTTGATCAGCAGCGCAACCCGATCGCCGCGCGTGATACCGTGTGCGCGCAGCGACGCAGCGATGCGAGTTGCTCGATCGCAGAGTTCGGAGTACGGAATGACCTGACCTTGCCAGATCACGGCTGGCCGCGGGCCGTAACACTCGGCCTGCTCGAAGATCAGATCAGCGAGGGTCCTGCTGAAGGGCGCTTCCATCGATCGCCAATTCCGAATATTATTCGCTTTTACGGGAAGGCCGTTCGGTGTGTCAAGCGCGGCTCATCATAGCCGTTGCCGAACTCTTGGACGCGCCTTATCAGTCTAGCGAGTGCAGAAAGCAGATCGGACGATGCTGGACGGAGCGACCGCCGAGGCGAAGGAGCAGTGGCTCGATATCCTGGAACAGGCGGCCAGCGGCTACCTGGAGGGTGCGCGTGATCCGAAGCAGAGCAGAAGCCGGCGCCGGCAACTGGACCTGCTCGAGGCGGCCACACGCGTGTTCGCGCGGGAGGGCATCGCGAAAGCCAAGATGGCCGACATCGCGGCCGAGGCAGGCATGTCCGTGTCCTCGATCTACGACTACTATCCAAGCAAGGAGGACCTGGCTTACGAGATCCCGATCCGCCGCCTCGCACAATTCTACGCCGAGTTCCTCGAGCAAGCGCCTTCACTCGGCACCATGCGGGAGCGCCTGCACCTGTTCCTGTCGATGGCTACAGACTATGCGCGACGCAACCCCGACTGGGCGCGGCTGCTCTACCTGGAGATCTGGCCAAGCGTGCTGATCGAGGAGGCCCGTGTCCGTCGTGCCGTCGATGATTTTGGCCGCATCGTCGTGGCGATGGTTCGCGACGGCAGCAGACGCGGCGAGTGGTCTCGCAAACTCGATCCATACCAGACGGCCACGATCCTGATGGGCAGCATCACGCACATGCTCATCACGTGGCTGCTGTATCGCCGACCGGAGAACCTGCGTAAGGCGACCAAGCCCATGGTGGATCAGCTTTTGAAGCTGATCGATGCGTCCGGCTAGCTGATGCGATGCGCTCGCTGCAGCAGGCACTTTGAGCCGGCGCCGATTATTCGCGGCTGATGATGCCTCGGCTCGTTAGGCCATACCTCAATGAGACGCGGACGTGAGACACAAATTCCGTCTCGTTAGGGCAGGAAGTCTCTACCTGAGACGATGCGCGGACCGAGTCTAGACCCTAACGAGACGCCGTCCCCTGCCCTGACCACTCGACCGCTCAGCCTTTTCGAAACGCCTGTATAACAGATTCTGTCGATAGTCCGCCTAGCCCCGCAGGCCATGGATGGGCGTTTTGTTAGCCAGCCGCAGACGTGGGGGGAACCACGCCGGCTAGATCGTAAAGCTGGGCGATGAACTCATCAACGATGGGAATGCGCGGACTCTGAGGCCGTCGATTCAAGATCTTTCGGAGCTTAAGTTGTCCTTCGTACACGTGATCGGACAGCTGGTTGGAAATTGCCGGCGATGGCAGGCTCACGCACATACCGTCCAGACCCACTGCGCCAAGCTCCGCCTGGTAGGAGTAGGGAATGCCGAGATCCTCGCTGGCAACCTTCACGAAATTGGCGAGAACGCGGTTATATATGTTCAGCACGTTCACCATGGGTACGACCAGCTCGCCCTCATATTTTGCCGCGAACTCGCGAGTAACGCCCCAGATTTCGCCATTGCGGAACAGCTGCGAAAACGCGATCGGGGTTGCCGACGTGCCGTGCGGTTCATAGGAGATCGCGCCGAACTTATTGCGGCCGGCCATTCCGCCATTGATCGTGCGCGTAAGGACTTGCAAACCGCGGCGCTCGACCACCTCCATCAGCGCGGTCACGGCTAAGGGTTCGGCTAGTTCCCTGACGGGAATGAGCCTGAGATAGAACACGTGTTGTTCGTGAAAACGATACTCGATTGGAGGGTCATCATCATCACGGGGGCCCCGCACGCGGCTTAGCACGCTGCCGACGGTGGCGAGCACATCAGCGGGTTGCCAGAACGTCGCAATATTGGTTGTGGGGGGCGTTTCCCTGAACATCCGCTCCGGCACGCCAGTGGCTTGCGTGCGCCCGAGATACGGCCGAAGTGCCGCGATGAATTGGCTCCGCAGCTTTCCGGCCTCCTTTGCAACATTGTCTTTGGTGGCATTGGGTGCCAGGTGGTATTGAATGGGGCCGGCCTTGTGCTTGAGATCGAAGGGCAGGGCCTCCCGATTGCCATAATAGGTATTCTGGACCATCAGAATCGCGATATCGCCGAGTGAGCGTAGTGCATAGCCGTATTCGATCGCGACATTCGAGTTGACAAGCCGCTTTGCCCCACCAGGGCCCTTCTCATCTTCCGGGCGGTCGACGCTACCGACCAGTGTCACATCGGCGATAAACACCGCGGCGGCCGCGATCTTGGCAAAAATGGTTGGTGCAAGATCCGGACTGCCCGGCACGCCCTGGCGGTCGTGATCGAGGTGCAGAGCTTCGCGCGAGGCACGCTCTGTCGGCTCCTCGATGTCCTCCGGCTCCTTGAGAGCCTTGATAGCGTCGGTGAGCACAGTCCGCACGAAATGCCGTCCTGTCTTGCCCGGTGTGTCTGATTGCCAGGACCAGAAAACCTTCATGCAAAATTCTCAACCCTCAAATCGCAATGCGCTCGACCTCATCGAGCGTGATCTCATCTCCGGTGCGGTCATACAGCTTCGTGGTGCGCGGGCTCTCGTGTGCGGCCATAAGCTGCGCGTTTTCCAGCGTGCCGCCGTTGTCGAGATAAGCGGTGATGCCGGTCGCACGAAAACTGTGGCAACTGATGCGGGTCTCCAAGCCAGCCGCAGCAGCGCGGCGTTGAATCATGTTCCAGGCATCGACGCGGTGCATCGGTCTTTGCGTCAGCAACCCCGTGCGACCGAGCGCCGAGCGGAAGAGGGGAGACTTGCTGGCGTCGCCAATCCCGGCGGCCTTGGTGTATTCGTCGAGATAGGCTTCGAGGTTGTGATGCGCCGGCATCTCGTGGCGCTTGCCGCCTTTTTCGTGCAATCGCACCCACCAGCGCTTGCCTTGCGGGTAGTAATCCTCGACGCGCATGCCGAGCACGGCGCTGATGCGCCCAAAAGCGTAGGTCATGACCGAGATCAGCGCGCGATCGCGCAAGCCGACCAGATCCGGCGCTTCGTGAGCCGTGCCATTTGCCAGCGCGATCGCGCGGGTGACCGGAATGCTGTCGAGCAGCGCTCGCGCTTCGTCCACGGTCAGCACGGTTGTTTTGCCTCGGTTGACGACGTGCTTGGGCCCGCGCACCGAGGTGGCCGGATTGACGGCGACGACATGGCCGATCACCAGCCAGTCGAACAGCATGCGGATTGCGGCGAGGTGCTGCTTGACGGTCGGCTTCTCATGGCTGGCCTGCAACGCCTCGATATGGGGTTGTAAGCCAAACCCTCGAAATTTTTGACGCCATCCGGGTGCGAGGGACTGGGGGGTGAGCGGTCGTCTGAGGTGCCGGTCTGTCAGTCCCTCCAGAAGTCGTTGAAGCGGCTTGAGGCGAGCTGGGTGTAGACCACGGTGTGCTGAATGTTCTTGTGCCCGAGATAGTGCTGGATGGCGCGGGTGTCTTGGCCGTCGTTGGCGAGCTTGAAGCCGGTCGAGTGCCGGAGCATGTGGGGATGGATCGGCATGCCCAGCTTGGCCGCGTCCCCGGCCGGGCGACCAGCTTGCGGAAGGTGGCAGCGGTCATCGGCGCATGGCGCTCGGAGACGAAGACATAAGCGGTTTCCGGATAGGTGCGCAGCACCTCGCGCAGGGCGCGGAGTTCCGGCCCGCGCAAAGGGTGGGTGCTGGGCATCCCATTCTTGCGGCGGCGCACATGCAGCAGCCCCTGCCGCAGATCCAATTGCTCGCGCCGTAGGCTGACCAGTTCCGAGACGCGGAGCCCGTGCCGGTAGGCGAGCAGAATCATTGTGGCGTCGCGCTGACCGTGGCGTCCGATCCGTTGCGCCGCTGCGATCAGCCGGTCGATTTCCGCCGGTGTCAGATGTTCCCGGCTTCGCCGATCGGCGTTGGGGACCTTGGAAGGCGGCCTCATGGCACCGACTTTCCCGAAAAGGATGTTTGGCACAACCTCCGCCGCCGTGCTGTAACCCAGGCAACGCCGCGGGCAGGAGCAGCTTACTTTCCCGAAAAAGTGCCTTATAGGGAAAGTCCCGCCCGCTTCCACCCGCACAACGCCCTTGAGCACCGATCAACCGACGCGCGCCGGCAACAGCAGGCGGCTTACCGTGTTGTCGCAAGCCGAGCGCCTCGCGCTCTATGGCGTGCCTGATTTCGACGCGTTCCAGCGCGCCGAACACTTCGCCTTCACCGGTCCGGAGCGCGCCCTGGCCGAGGGTCGCAAAGGGATCGCCGGGCAGCTTCATTGCATGCTGCAGATCGGATACTTCAAGGCCAAGAACGCCTTCTTCACCCTCTCCGCACAAGAGGTGCCAACCGAGGATTTGGCGTTCCTGGTCGAGCGGTACTTCCCCGGGAACCCTGCGGCGCTCCGGCCGGTGACAGCATACGAGCAGTACGCGCAGCGCACCGAGATCGCCAAACTGTTCGGGTACCGACTCTGGTCGGGAACCGATCAGCCTGCCCTGATCGAGACGGCCGCACTGCTGGCGCGGCGGGATGTGACCCCGGCCTTTGTCCTGATCGAGGTGCTGGCGTTTCTGAACGCCAGGAAGATCGTGCGGCCAGGCTACACGACGCTGCAGACCATCATCGGCGACGCCCTTACTGCCGAGCGCGGGCGTCTTGAGCAACTGATCGAGAATGGCCTGGACGCCGACACGAACGCTGCGCTGCGCAACCTGCTCGTGCGAGAGGAAACACTGTCCGAGCTTGCCGCGCTCAAGCAGGACGCCAAAAATTTCGGCTGTCGGATGATGGCCGCCGAGCGGCAGAAGCGCACCGTGCTGGCGCCCATGCATCATGTCGCCAAACATCTGCTGCCGCGGCTCGGCATCTCGCAACAGAACATCGAGTACTATGCCAGTCTCGTTCACTACTACACGATATATGACCTGCGCCGGATGCGGCCAGGGCAATCGCACCTGTATCTGCTGTGCTACGCGTGGCAGCGCTACAGGCAGTTGAGCGACAACCTCGTCGAGGCCTTCGACCATCATCTGCGGAAGATCCAGCAGGAGACCAAGGAGGCCGCAGAGACCGCATACGTCCAGGCCCAGGCCAAACGGCAGCAGGAGGCACCCCGCGTGGGACGCGTGCTGCTGCTCTACGTCGATGAGGCGGTCGAGGACGTGACGCCGTTCGGTGCCGTCCGTAGCCAGGCCTTCGCGATCCTGCCGCGGGAAGCGCTGCTCACGGCCGGCAAGCGCCTGTGCGAAAAACCCATCAGCCAACTGGAACTCCGCTGGCAGGCGATCGACCGTGCGGCGGCGCGGTTCAAACAGAACCTGCGCCCGCTCGCGATGGCACTCGAATTCTCGGCGGAGCCGGCGACGAGCCCATGGCACGCGGCACTCTGCTGGATGCGGGACGTGTTCTCTCGCGAGCAACGCCTCTCGCAACGCCCAATCGCCGAAATCCCGCACGACACGGTACCGAAGAGGCTGCGCCAGCACCTCTTCAACCTCGATGCTGCCGGGAACCTGACTGGTCTGCGCGGGGACCGTTACGAATTCTGGATCTATCGGCAGGTTAGCAAACGTCTCGCCGCCGGCGAATTGGCGGTTGACGATAGTCTTCGTCACCGCCGCTTCAGCGACGAGCTGGTGAAGGCGGATCGGCAGGCCGAGCTCCTGAAAAACTTCGACATCCCATGGCTGAGCCAGCCCGTTGAGGCGGAACTCGATGCCCTGTGCGCCGATCTCGATCGGCGATGGCAGACCTTTGACCGCGAGCTGCGCCAGGGCAAGCTCAAGCATCTCGACTACGACCCTCAGAGCAAGACCCTGAGCTTGCGTAGGCCCAAGGCCGACCGAGAGGATGAGGACCTGCAGGACGCCTTCTACGGCAAGCTGGCGGCACAGGGCATCGCCGATGTCTTCCACTTCGTGAATGCGCAATGCGGCTTCCTGTCGGCCCTGCCGCCTCTGCAGCCGCGCTATGCGAAGAGGATCGCCGACGATGACAGTCTGACGGCGGCGATCATCGCCCGGGCCATCGGGCACGGCAATCTCCGAATGGCTGAAACTTGTGACATTCCGTACCATGTCCTGGAGGCGACCGACCGGCAGCATATCCGGCTGGCCACGCTCAAGGACGCTTGCGACCGGATCAGCAACTTCATTGCCGACCTTCCGATCTTTCCGCTGTACTCGTTTGATCCCGACATCCTGTATGGCAGTGTCGATGGCCAGAAATTCGCGTCGGCAGAGCCGACGATCAAGGCGCGCTACTCGCGCAAGTACTTCGGCAAGGGCAAGGGTGTCGTTGCCTACACCCTGCTCGCCAACCACGTGCCGCTGGAGACGGAGTTGATCGGGGCCAACGAGCACGAAAGCCACTATGTCTTCGACATCTGCTATCACAACACCTCGGATATCGTGCCCACCACGATCACCGGCGACATGCACAGCGTCAACAAGGCGAACTTCGCCGTCCTGCACTGGTTTGGATGGAGATTCGCGCCGCGCTTCACCAGCCTCCAAGCACAGCTTCCGCACCTGCTTTGCGCCGGCGATATCGCACAGTACGACTCGTTCCTTCTGTCACCGGCCGGACAGATAGACCGTTGCCTGATCGCCGCAGGGAAGGGGGTCATCGATCGGATCGTGATCACTCTGGGGCTCAAGGAGATGAGCCAGAGCATGCTGATCCGCAAGCTGTGTGCCTTGCCTCAGCATGACCCGATCAGAAAGGCGGTGTTTGAATTCGACAAACTGATCCGCAGCATCTACACACTCGACTACCTCCGCGATCCCAAATTGCAGCGCGATGTCCATCGGTCTCAGAACCGTATCGAGGCCTACCACCAGTTGCGCGCCGCGATCGCCCAGGTCGGCGGAAAGAAGCAGCTGATCGGGGCCACCGATCTCGACGTCGCGATCACCAACCAGTGCGGCCGGCTGATCGCCAGCGTCATCATCGCCTACAACTCCATCCTGCTCTCCGCGCTGCTGGAACGGTATCGCGCCGCCGGCGACAAGAAGGCCGTCATGCTGCTGCGGAAGATATCGCCCGTGGCTTGGCAGCACATCCATTTCCTCGGGCGCTACCTGTTCCGCGGCAACCGGCAGCCAATCGACCTCGTGGCGCTCCTCGCCGATGTGGCGCTGTAAGTTAAGCCATTGAATTCCTTGGAAATCAAAAATTTCGAGGGTTTGGGCTTACAACCCCGGAAAGGTGTTCCTTTGTGGACACGAAACGGCTAACCCCTATCTCCTTCAAATCATACGCTTCCCCCAGCCGCTTCGGCGAACCCTTTTCTGGACACCCCATGACAGCCATCGACCGCACGGCGTACCCGCGGCCGGGTGCGCGGCTGACCCGAGACGAGTTGGGCGCTCGATACAGCCTGAGCGACACGGACTTCGCCTTCATCCGTGCGAGCGCTCGGGGTGACAGCGGGCGCATGCTGCTCGCGACCCTGCTGAAGACCCGCCAGGACCTCGGCTACTTCGCGACACCTGACGAAATCCACCCTGACACGGCCTCGTATCTGCAATCGCAGATGGACCTGGGCATCCCGCCGGTCTCGCCCGATGAGGAGCGCAGGACGAAGACGCTGTACCGCTACCAGGCGGCGGTCCGGGCGCATCTTTCCGTCACCACCTATGCCGAGGCAGGTGAGCGTT
>Ga0209040_10000377_pt1 | contig 33687 bp, 38 predicted proteins | sample BogFormECP12_OM3_FD_188240 | JGI IMG/M metagenome (GOLD analysis project Ga0209040, IMG submission 188240) | Bog forest soil microbial communities from Calvert Island, British Columbia, Canada - ECP12_OM3 (SPAdes) (version 2) | ecosystem: Environmental > Aquatic > Freshwater > Wetlands > Bog ... | reverse complement strand
GCCGCAGTGGTGGAACTGGTCGCCCACGACGACGCGCAGATCAAGTACTCGACGGTGCAGAACTGGTACCCAGGCGACGCGAACGGCCGCGGCGGCATCTACAACTTCGTCACCAAGCGCGGCGCCTGCCGCGGCGCGCGCAGCAAGATCTCCTGGACCCAGGTGGAGACCGGATCGGCGATCACCTGGAAGTATCCGTCCTGCGTGCTGCAAGGCGACGACAGCGTCGGCGAGTTCTACTCGGTCGCGGTGACCAACAACCGCCAGCAGGCGGATACCGGCACCAAGATGATCCACATCGGCAAACGGACCAAGAGCACCATCGTCTCCAAGGGCATCAGCGCCGGACGGTCGAACAATACCTATCGCGGCTTGGTGCGCGTGCTGCCACAGGCATCCGGCGCGCGCAACCACACGCAGTGCGACAGTTTGCTGATCGGCGATCAGTGCGGCGCGCACACTGTACCCTATATCGAAAGCCGCAATCCGACGGCGAAGGTCGAGCATGAGGCGACCACCTCGAAGATCGCCGATGACCAGTTGTTCTATTGCCGCCAGCGCGGGCTGTCGGAAGAGGACGCGGTGAACCTGATCGTCAACGGGTTCTGCAAGGAAGTGCTGAAGGAATTGCCGATGGAGTTCGCCGTCGAGGCGCAGAAGCTTCTGGCGGTAAGTCTGGAAGGCTCCGTGGGTTAGAGGAACGCATTGATGTTGGAAATTCGCGGCCTTTCCGCCGCCATCGAGGACAAGCCGATCCTGCAGGGCATCGACCTCACGGTGCCGCAGGGTGAGGTGCATGCGATCATGGGGCCGAACGGCTCCGGCAAGTCGACGCTCGCCTATGTGCTGTCGGGACGCGAGGACTACGCGGTGACAGCGGGGACCGTCACGTTCGATGGCCGCGATTTGCTGGTGATGGAGCCGGAGGAGCGCGCGGCCGCCGGGCTGTTCCTGGCGTTCCAGTACCCGGTGGAGCTGCCGGGCGTCGGCAACGCCAACTTCATGCGCACCGCACTGAACGCGCTGCGTCGCTCGCGCGGCGAGAGCGAGCTCGACGCGGTGCAGTTCCTTAGACTGGCGCGCGCCGAAACGAAACGGCTGGCGATGCCGGAGGACATGCTGCGGCGGAACGTCAACGTCGGCTTCTCCGGTGGCGAGAAGAAGCGCAACGAAGTGCTGCAGATGGCGATCCTGCGGCCGCGGCTGGCGATTTTGGACGAGACAGACAGCGGGCTCGATATCGATGCGCTGAGGATCGTGGCGAACGGCGTGAATGCGCTGCGTGGCCCGGATTTCTCTGCGCTGGTGATCACCCACTATCAGCGTCTGCTGGAATACATCGTGCCGGATCGCGTGCACGTTCTTGCTGCTGGCCGCATTGTCCGTTCCGGAGGCCCGGAACTGGCTCACGAGCTGGAGGCCAAGGGCTACGCTGGCATGGTCGCGGAGGCGGCATGACGGCTGCTGTGCAGACCGGTATCGCGGGCTTTCTTGCGCGATACGAGGCGCTGCGCGACCGCCTGCCCGGTGATCCGCGGCAACGCGATGCCGCCGCCGAGGCGTTCCGTCGCGCCGGCCTGCCCGGCGCTGCTTCGGGACGGCGAGAGGAGGCGTGGAAATATACCGCGCTGCGACCGGTCGCCGATGCCACATTCCGGCAACCAGTGTCGCACCCGATCAACGACAGTCAGTTTCCGCACATCGAGGCGCCGCGGATCGTCTTCGTCGATGGCGAGTTCCGTGCGGAACTGTCAGCCCTACCGGCTGCCGTCGAATTCGAGCGTTTCGCCGATCGCGGCGAATTTGGCGCGCTCACGCGTCCCGACACTGAGCCGCTCGTCGCGCTGAACACAATGTTGGCGGAAGACGGCGCACTGTTGTCTGTATCCGCTGGTGTCGATGCTGGCATGTTGCTGCTGATCAGCGTTGCGACCGATCGTGCCGCCTTTCACCCGCGCCATGCAATCCATCTGGCCCGCTGCGCTCGCCTGACGCTGCTAGAGCTGTCGCTCGGCGACGGCACCTATCTGCACAATCCGGTCATCGAGGTGCAGGTGGCCGAGGACGCCGTGCTGACGCACGTTCGCCTGCAGCAAGAAGCACTGTCGGCATTCCATCTCTCTACGCTGTATGCCGAGATTGCCGAGCGCGGCAGCTATGACAGCTTTGGGCTGAACCTCGGCGCGCGGATTGCTCGCACCGAGGCGCATGTCCGGCTCGCCGGCGCGAAGGGCACCGCGCATCTGAACGGCGCGCAGTTGCTTGGTGGCACGCAGCACGCCGATTTCACCACGGTGGTGAGGCACGACGCGCCATCCTGCGTCTCGCGTCAGACGGTGAAGAATGTGCTGGCCGGCCGCGCGCAGGGCGTGTTCCAGGGCCGGATCGAGGTGGCGCGCGCGGCGCAGAAGACCGATGGTTATCAGATGAACCAGGCGCTGCTGCTGTCGCCCGACGCCGAGATCGACACCAAGCCGGAGCTGGAGATTTTTGCCGACGATGTGAAGTGCAGCCACGGCGCGACGGTGGGTGAACTGGACGCGGATCAACTGTTCTATCTGCGCAGCCGCGGCATTCCGGATGCCGAGGCGCGGTCGATGCTGGTGCGCGCGTTCCTCGCCGAGGCATTGGATGCAGTCAGCAACGAGACCGTGCGCGGCGTACTGGATCGCGCGGTCGAGGGCTGGTGGAAGAGGCAGGCGGCATGAACGTCACGACCCGCCCTGCCCTGCTGGACATTGCCCGTATCCGTGAGGACTTCCCGATCCTGCGCCAGAGGATTCGCGGCAAGCCATTGGTGTTCCTCGACAGTGCCGCCTCGGCGCAGAAGCCGCGCGTGGTGATCGAGGCGATGTGTCAGGCGATGGAGACACAGTACGCCAACGTGCATCGCGGCCTGCACTGGATGAGCGAACGCACCACCGATGCCTATGAGTCAGCACGCGACGCGGTGGCAGCGCTGCTGAACGCGCGCGATCGGCACGAGGTGGTGTTCACCCGCAACGTCACCGAATCGCTGAACCTAATGGCGCACAGCTACGGCCGCGGCGTGCTGAAGCCGGGCCAGGCGGTGCTGATCTCGGGAATGGAGCACCACTCCAACATCGTACCCTGGCAGTTGCTGCGGGACGCGCGCGGCACCGAGCTGCGCGTGGCGCCGATCACCGATGCCGGCGAGCTCGATATGGATGCGTTCGAGGCGCTGCTGGCGGACGGCAAGGTCGGCCTGGTGTCGATGACGCACATGTCCAACGTACTCGGCACCTACACGCCGGCTGAACGGATCGTGCGGATTGCGCATGCGCATGGCGCCAAGGTGCTGTTCGACGGCGCGCAGGCGGTGGTGCATCGGCGCGTCGACGTGCAGGCACTGGACTGCGATTTTTATGCGTTCACCGGGCACAAGCTGTACGGTCCGACCGGCATCGGCGTGCTGTGGGGCCGCCGTGAACTGCTCGATGCGATGCCGCCGTTCCTCGGCGGCGGCGAGATGATTTCGTCCGTTTCGTACGAGCGATCCACCTGGGCCGAGGTGCCGCACAAGTTCGAGGCCGGCACGCCGCCGATCCTGGAAGGCATCGGGTTGAAGGCGGCGATCGATTACGTGCAGTCGATCGGCTACGACGCGATCGCTGCACACGAGACGTCACTGATCGATCACGCGCTGGTGCGGCTTGGTGCGATCGAAGGCGTGCATATCCTCGGCCGTGCGCAGGATCGCGGTGGGGTGGTGTCGTTCGTTCTGGATCGCGCGCATGCGCACGATGTGGCGACACTGCTGGACCGCCAGGGCATCGCGGTGCGCGCCGGCCATCACTGCGCCGAACCGCTGATGCATCGCTTCGGCCTGGAAAGCACCGCACGCGCCAGCTTCGCGATCTACACGACGCATGACGAGATCGACTACCTGGCCGATACGCTGACGCGCGTGCGGGAGTTCTTCAATTGACGATCGTAGATCGTCATGGCGGGCGAAGGCCCGCCATCCACGACTTGCGTTGCCGCGGCAAGGACGTGGATGGCGGGGCCAAACCCCGGCATGACGAGGAAGGGACGACATGAGCGCCGACTCCTTCGACGACCTGCGCGATCTCTATCAGGAAGTGATCCTCGATCACGGCCGTCGGCCGCGCCATGCGCGCCGGCTGGCGAGCTTCGACGCCACCGCCAAGGGGGATAACCCGATGTGCGGCGACCGCATCGAGGTTTGGGTGAAATACGCCCCCGACGGCACGATCGCCGATACCGGCTTCCAGGCGCGTGGCTGCGCGATCAGCGTCGCCTCCGCCGACCTGATGGCGGAAACCGTGATCGGCCGCAGCAAGGCCGACACGCACGCGCTGTTCGACGCGTTCCGCGAAATGGCGCGCACCGGCAAGTGCTCGCATTGCGACGCATCGTTGGCCGACCCGCTGGAACGGCTGGAGCCGCTGGCCGGCGTGCACGAGTACCCGTCGCGGGTGAAGTGCGCGACACTCGCCTGGCACGCATTGGTCGCCGCATTGGATGGGGGCAAGGAGGCGAGTAGTGAATGACATGAGCCACACCCACGCCGCCTGGACGCCGGACGGCGAAACCCAGCCGAAGCCGACCGAGGACGCCATCATCGCCGCGATCGCCGAGGTGTACGATCCGGAGATCCCAGTGAATATCTATGAACTCGGCCTGATTTACGCGATCGAGATCGCCGACGACAACGCGGTGAAGGTGGAGATGACGCTGACCGCGCCCGCCTGTCCCTCGGCGCAGGAATTGCCCGAGCAGGTGCATAACGCCGTCATGTCGGTGCCTGGCGTCACCTCCTGCGACGTGGAGACCGTGTGGGATCCACCCTGGGACCCAAGCCGGATGACCGAAGAAGCCCGCCTGCAATTGAACATGTTCTGATCGACAACGATATCGAGCCAACCATGAGCACGACCACCGCCACCGCCCCCCGCAAGCCACGCGCCCTGCCGCCGCTGATGACGCTGACCGATGGCGCCGCCGAACGTCTGCGCTCGCTCTACGCCAAGGGCGAGCAGGGCAAGCTGTTGCGCATCGGCGTGAAGACCAAGGGCTGTTCCGGCCTGTCGTACGATATGACCTGGACCGACGAACCCGGGCCGGGCGACGAAGTGGTCAACGACAAGGGCCTGACTGTGCTGGTCGATCGCAAGGCGAGCCTGTTCCTGATCGGGACGGTGATGGACTACGAGGTGAAGGCGCTTGCCTCTGGATTCACCTTCACCAACCCGAACGAGAAGGGCCGCTGCGGCTGCGGTGAAAGCTTCCACGTCTGACCCTGGGCGCACCCGGGGGCGTGCCGTCTAGGTCAGGTAGTGAACGCCCCAGCCTCAAGGTTCCGGCAGCGCAGTATAGCATCCGCCTACAGGTAGAATGTGACGGGCACCGCTCGCTCGGCCGCCCAGCCGCAGCGGCCTTCTTGTTCGGATTCTAGACCACCACCAGCATGTTGTCGCCGCTCTGGGCGATCATTGTCCGCCACTGGCGATTGAGAATGACGCATCCGTTCGATGCGGTGCCTGGTGAGTTGATGCTGTCGCCGTGGATGAAGAAACCATCTCGGCCGAACATATTGTTTACGGGGGACGGCGTGAGCGGCAGGACGAATGGTCCCATATGGCTGCCATTGGAGATCGGTTCGCCAATCGTATAGGTCCCGCGCGGAACGGGACCGAGGAACGGCTTGCTTTCTGCCGCCGGAACATTCTTGTCGGCGCCACTGCCCGAGTAGCCGTCACTGGTGATCAGCTCGCCATCGTGAGTGAGCCTGCCGGTGCCCAGCTCATACTGCCAAGTCATGAGACCTCCCTAATTCACGAGTGCCGGTTGCAGTTGGTATAGGCACGATAGCAGATTTGCTGGCATTTGGTCACCGACAATCTGTGGCGCTACCGGACCTACGCTTCCGATCCAGGGATCTGCTCATCCGCGATCGAATGCGACGACGCTTTCAAGCCGGACGGACCAGAGGAACTGATCGATCGGCATCGCAGATTTGAGCCTATAGCCTGCCTGATGCAACAACCTCGCATCGCGTGACAAAGTGGCAGGATTGCAGCTCACGTAAATGACTGTCGGAATCCTTGCCGTAGCGATCTGCGCGATCTGGCTCGCAGCACCGGCGAACGGTGGGTCCAGCACGACCACGCCGAATCCGTTCAGTTCCTTCGCTTGCAGTGGCTGGCGCGCAAGATCGCGTTGTGTCACCTCGATGCGGCCAACGACGTGCGAATGGTTCGCGGCGGCGCGCAAGGCCGAGGCGGCAGTTCCGTCGCCTTCCCAGGCCGCGACGCGCGCGCGCTCCGCCAGGGCGAACGTGATTGTGCCGCAGCCGGCGAACAGTTCCACAATGCGTCCTTTGGCGGGAACTGCGTCAAGCACCGCCGCCACGATGGCCGCCTCACCCGATGCCGAAGCCTGAAGGAAGGCGCCAGGTGGCGGCGTCACGACAATGCCGGACAGCGATGTTGTCGGTGGGCGCAACAACGCCACCGGCTCCGGCTCGTCGGTGTCCTGTGCCCAGGCAATCCGCGGTAGCATATGCGCGCGGGCGAATTTGGTGAGTGCGATTCGGTCGGCAAGGTGTAGTGGCCCATCGGTGCGCAGCAACACGTCGGGACCGCAGTCGAGCAGATTGGCGATCACCGAACCTTCACGGCGGAGCGCCTGAAGCCGCGTCAGCAAGGCGCGCAATGGCGGCATCAGCGCGACCAGTTCGGGGCGCAGGACCAGGCACGTAGTCAGATCGACGATGTCAATGCTGCGTTGCTGGTGCAGGCCGAGCACGACGCCGTTGCGTGTGCGGCGCACGCCCAGGTCCATGCGGCGGCGTTCGCCTGGTCCAGTGCGCGCCGGCGGCGACAGGGCAAAGTCGGCGAAGCCGGCGCGGCGCAACGATGCCGCAAGCAGGTCGCATTTGTGAGCGATGTAGGCGTCGCCGTCCAGGTCCTGCAGCGTGCAGCCGCCGCAGGTGCCGAAATGCGGGCAGCGAGGATCGCTAATCAGCCGCCGAATGCTGAAAGCCCGGTCTGCGCGCGGCCCAGGATGAGCGCGTGCACGTCGTGCGTTCCCTCGTAGGTGTTCACCGCCTCGAGGTTCATCACATGGCGGATCACGTGATACTCGTCCGATACGCCATTGCCGCCGTGCATGTCGCGCGCCGCGCGCGCGATCTCCAGTGCCTTGCCGCAGTTGTTGCGCTTCAGCAGGCTGATCATTTCGGGCGCCGCGTCGTCCGCGTCGATCAGCCGTCCCAGCCGCAGCACCGACTGCAAGCCGAGTGTGATCTCGGTCTGCATGTCGACGAGCTTCTTCTGGATCAACTGCGTCGCCGCCAACGGCCGGCCGAACATGATCCGCTGCAATGTGTATTCGCGTGCCGCCTGCCAGCAGAACTCCGCCGCGCCCAGCGCGCCCCAGGCAATGCCGTAGCGCGCATTGTTCAGACACGAGAACGGCCCGCGCAGCCCCTTCACCTTGGGCAGCATCGCGTCCTCGTGCACCATGACGTTGTCCATCATGATCATGCCGGTGACGGATGCGCGCAGCGAGAACTTACCTTCGATCTTCGGCGCGCTCAGCCCCTTCATCCCCTTCTCGAGAATGAAACCGCGGATATCGCCCGCATCGTCCTTGGCCCACACCACGAACACATCGGCGATCGCAGAGTTGGTGATCCAGGTCTTCGATCCGTTCAGCACGAACCCGCTGTCCACGCGCTTCGCCCGTGTGCGCATCGATGCTGGATCGGAGCCGGCGTCAGGCTCGGTCAGACCGAAGCAGCCTACCCACTCGCCGCTGCGCAGCCTCGGTAGGTACTTCTCCTTCTGCGCGTCGGAGCCGAAATCCCAGATCGGATGCATCACCAGTGACGACTGCACCGAGAACGCCGAGCGGTAGCCGGAATCCACCCGCTCCACCTCGCGCGCGATCAGTCCGTAGCTGACGTAGTTGACGCCGGCACAGCCATAGCCCTCGAGCGTGGCGCCGAGGAATCCCATCTCGCCCATCTCGTTCATGATCTCGCGATGGAATCGTTCGTGCCGGTTCGCTTCGATCACCCGCGGGAACAGCCTCTCCTGGCAGTATTCGCGCGCGGCGTCACGGATCGCGCGCTCCTCCTCGGTCAACTGCTGGTCGAGACGCAGCGCATCGTCCCATTGGAAGGCAGTGAACTTCATGCCTCGCTGTCCCTGTCTTCTATCGCCGGCTTTGCCACGGTGCGCGGGCGCAGCGCCATGAACGCCGGCAGGTCGCTGCCGAAGCCCGTGACAGCCGGGCCCAGGTCGTCGTCGCGCCGGCGTGGCTCGCGACGTGGCGCCTCGCGTGGCGGTGACGGCTCGCGGCGCTTCTCCGGCGCGGGTTTCGCCGCGCGCGGCCGCGACTCCAGCTTCTCGACCGCCGGCGCCTTCTCTCGCGCCGGTGTCTTCGCGCGCGGCGGCGCCTTTTCGCGCGCTGGCGCCTTCGGCCGCGCCGTGCGGCCGCGCCGGCGGCGCCCATCGGTCTCCGACCAATCGACCGGATCGAGGCCTTCGACGTTGAACGGCGGGATCGGGTGGCCGATCAGCTTCTCGATCGCCTCGATCGCGGCGCGGTCATCCGGCATCGCGATGGTGAAGGCGCGGCCCTCCAGTCCGGCGCGTCCCGTCCGCCCGATACGGTGCACATAATCCTCCGCGTGGTGCGGCACATCGAAGTTGAACACATGGGACAGCCCACCGATGTCCAGGCCGCGCGCTGCCACGTCGCTGCACACCAGCAGCCGCAGTTCGTTCGCCTTGAATTTCTCCAGCGTGGCGAACCGCACGGTCTGCGCCATATCGCCGTGCAGCGCGCCGACGTCGAACTTATGCCGCGTCAGCGACTTGTGCAGGATGTCCACATCGCGCTTGCGATTGCAGAAGATCAGCGCGTTCTGCACCTTCTGGGTGCGGATCAGCCGGCGCAGCGCCTCGCGCTTGTCGTGCTCGGCCACCAGCGCCAGGCCCTCGGTGATCGTGGTCGCCACGGAAGCCGGGCGCGATACCGCGATCTCCTTCGGGTTGGACAGGAACGCATCCGCCAGCCGGCGGATCTCGGGGAACAGCGTCGCACTGAAGAACAGCGTCTGCCGGTTGCGTGGCAGCAGCGACACGATGCGCTCGACGTCCGGGATGAACCCCATGTCCAGCATGCGGTCGGCTTCGTCGATCACCAGGATCTTCGCGTCCGACAACAGGATCGACCCGCGCTCGAACATGTCGATCAGCCGGCCGGGCGTGGCAATCAGCACGTCGACGCCGCGCATCAGCACGTCCTTCTGATCGGTCACGCTCTCGCCGCCGATGATCAGCGCGTGGGTCAGCTTCAGATACTTGCCGTACTGCACGAAGTTCTCCGCCACCTGCAAGGCAAGCTCGCGCGTCGGCTCCAGGATCAGGCTGCGCGGCATGCGTGCCCTTGCCCGCGACCCGGTCAGGATGTCCAGCATCGGCAAGGTGAAGCCGGCGGTCTTGCCGGTACCGGTCTGCGCCGCGCCGAGCACGTCGCGCCCCATCAGCACGAAGGGGATCGCCTGCTCCTGGATCGGCGTCGGGTGCCGGTAGCCCATCTCGGCGATGGCGCGCAGTACCGGCTCGGACAGACCGAGATCGGCAAACAGCGGGCGCGGGGTTTCTTCGCTGATCGGTTCGGCAACGGCGATCGGCGCGTGTTCGGTCGATTCCGCCGGGGCGGTCGTGGTATCGTTCAACTCTGGTCCAGTCGCTGGCTGGTTCCGGCGTTGCGGCACAACGCCCTCGCGAGGAGCCGCCAGCCCGGCGACAATCCACGCGTAACGAGCGGGGTATCGGGAGTAAATCTGTGAAAGTCAAGTTCATGGCGCTGTTGGGTGAAGCGGGCACGGGACGTCGGCTGGGCCGGCGACGCGTCGTCTGATGGCCAGTCTGCCCGAGCAACCCCAGGACAACCCGCGCGATCTGCGCCCCGCCGCCACCGCACAGTACGCGGCGCGAATCGAGGATTACGCGATGATCGGCGACTGCCACAGCGCCGCGCTGGTCAGCCGCGAAGGCTCGATCGACTGGCTGTGCTGGCCGCGCTTCGACAGCCCCGCCTGCTTTGCCGCACTGGTCGGCACGCCGGACAACGGGCGCTGGCGCATCGCCCCCGCCGAGACGCTCCGCATCCGCCGGCAGTACCGGTCCGGCACGATGATCCTGGAGACGATCTTCGACACGCAGGACGGCAGTGTCGCGCTGATCGACTTCATGACGGCCGCCACCGGCAACTCGTCTGTGGTGCGCATCGTCGAAGGCCGCAGTGGGAACGTTGCCATGCGGCTCGATCTCGCGCTGCGCTTCGATTACGGCTCCGCGGTGCCGTGGGTGACGCGTCTGCAGCACAACACAGGATTGCGCGCCATTGCCGGGCCCGACGTCGTGGTGCTGCACAGCGGCGCACACTTGCACGGGGAGAAACTCACCACGGTCGGCGAATTCACCGTCGCCGCGGGGCAGCGAGTTCCGTTCACCTTGTCGCATGGCCAGTCGCACCTGGCGGCTCCGGTCGCGCCACAGGCCGACACGGCGCTGGCGGAAATCGAGACCGAATGGACAGCGTGGTCATCGCGCTGCGTGTACCAAGGCGAGTGGCGCGAGCAGGTGGTGCGTTCGCTGCTGACGCTGAAGGCGCTCACCTATCAACCGACCGGCGGCATCGTCGCTGCCCCCACCACCTCGCTGCCGGAGCTGCCCGGCGGCGAGCGCAACTGGGACTATCGCTATTGCTGGCTGCGCGATGCCACGTTCACGCTGCTCGCCCTGATGCATGCCGGCTACCGCGAAGAGGCGCAGGCTTGGGGCTCCTGGCTGCGGCGCAGCGTCGCCGGTACGCCGGCACAGATCCAGACTCTCTACGGCCTGGCGGGCGAGCGCTGGCTGATGGAGTGGGAAGTGCCGTGGCTCGCCGGCTATGGCGGCGCGCGGCCAGTGCGCGTCGGCAACGCGGCCAGCGCGCAGTTGCAGCTCGACGTCTACGGCGAGCTGATGGACGCGCTGTACCAGGAGATGCATCTTGGCCTGGCGCGGCCGCACGCAAGCTGGGACATCCAGCGAGCACTGGTCACGCATCTCGCGGCGATCTGGGAGCAGCCGGACGAGAGCATCTGGGAGGTGCGCGGCGGCCAGCGGCATTTCACCTTCTCGAAGGCGATGGCCTGGGTGGCAATGGACCGCGCAATCCGCGGCGCCGAGGAATTCGGCATGCCGGGACGGCTCGATCAGTGGCGCGCGTTGCGCCAGCGGATCCACGATTCGGTCTGTCGCGAAGGTTACAACGCGGAGAAGCGGAGCTTCGTGCAGTACTACGGTGGCGATGCGCTGGACGCGAGCCTGCTGCTGCTGCCACTGGTGGGGTTCTTGCCGCCGGAGGATCCGCGCATCAAGGGCACCGTCGCTGCGATCCAGCGTGAACTGACGGTCGACGGGCTGGTGCTGCGCTACCGGACGCACGACGGCGTCGATGGGCTGCCGCCAGGCGAGGGCGTGTTCCTGGCGTGCAGCTTCTGGCTCGCCGACAACCTGATCCTGCAGGGCCGCAAGCGCGAGGCGCGCGCGCTGTTCGAGCGGCTGCTCGGGCTGTGCAACGATGTCGGGCTGCTGGCCGAAGAGTACGATCCGCGCGCGCGCCGGCAGTTGGGCAACTTCCCGCAGGCATTCTCGCATCTGGCGCTGATCAACACTGCGCTGAACCTGCACAATCACGGTCCGGCGCATAGGCGACGCAGCGCTTGACGGCCGACACGGCCTGTTCACATTAGCGACATCGATCTGTCATGGACCGCAGGCTATGCCCGTTGCCTGCCGTTGGGGGCTGAATGCTCGAGCTGGAAAAGGTGACACGCCGCTTCGGCGAACGGATCGCGGTGGCCGAGGCCACGCTCGCGATTCCGGCCGGCCAACTGGTCGGCATCATCGGCCGCTCCGGCGCCGGCAAATCGACACTGTTGCGCATGGTGAACCGGCTGCTCGAGCCCAGCGAGGGACGCCTGCTGTTCGAAGGCCGCGACATCACCCGGCTGCACGGCGGTGCGCTGCACGCGTGGCGTGCGAGCGCGGCGATGATATTCCAGCAATTCAACCTGGTCCCGCGACTTGACGTGCTGACCAATGTGTTGGCGGGGCGGCTGAACCGCATCCCGACCGCCCGTGCCCTGCTGAAGCTGTTCACCGCGCGCGAACGCGCCCTGGCGATCCGCGCCCTGGATCGGCTCGGTATCGCCGATCTTGCGCTGAACCGAGCGGACACGCTGTCGGGCGGCCAGCAGCAACGCGTGGCGATCGCACGGGCGCTGATGCAGGAACCGCGCCTGCTGCTCGCGGATGAGCCGATCGCCTCGCTCGATCCGATGAACGCCAAGCTGGTGATGGACGCGCTGCGCGACATCAACCGACACGACGGCATCACCGTGCTGTGCAATCTCCACACGCTCGACACCGCGCGCGCCTATTGCGACAGGATCGTCGGCATGGCGCAGGGGCGCATCGTATTCGACGGTGCACCCGAAGCGCTGGACGAGGCGGCGGTGCGGTCGATCTATGGGGCGGCGGACCACGCGCTGGACGAGACGATCACCTCGACCAGCATTGCCCCTTCCGCCGCGCTGCCGGCGTTCGCGCGCGCCTGATCCGTTCACGCAACAGAGGAGATATCAGTATGCTTCGCAGATTTGCCATGGCCGCGATCGCCGCGGCGCTGGGGTTTGGCCTTGCCGGCGCACATGCGCAGGACAAGATCAAGGAGTTCCGCGTCGGAATCCTGGGCGGCGAGAACACGCAGGATCGGCTGGCGCGCTACGACAAGTTCCAGGCGCTGCTGTCACAGCAGCTCGGCATGCCGGTGAAGTTGTTCCCGGCGGCAGACTATGCCGGCGTCATGCAGGGCATTGCCGCGGGCCAGTTGGAGGCCGCCGAGTTCGGTGCGTCCAGCTTCGCCGGCGCCTGGCTCGATTGCAAATGCCTCGAACCCGTGGTGGTGCCGACCGAGAAGGATGGTTCGACCTATTATTATTCGGTGATGGTGGTGCGCGCCGATTCCGGCATCAAGTCGCTGGAAGACATGAAGGGGCATTCGCTCGCCTGGGCCGATCCGAATTCGACCTCCGGCTACCTGATTCCGAGTGCCACGCTGAAGTCGAAGGGCATCAAGCTGGAAGACGGCGTGTATTTCTCCAAGACCGGCTTCTCCGGCGGCCACGAGCAGGGCGTGGTGGCGGTGCTGAACAAGCAGTACGACGCGGCGGTGACGTGGACGTCGGGGCAGGGCGAGAAGTCCGAGGGCTACACGCGCGGCAACATTCGTTCGATGGTCGACAAGGGGATGCTGAAGATGTCGGACATCGACATCATCTGGCAGTCGGGCAAGATCCCCAATGGTCCGTGGACGGTGCGCAGTGCGCTGCCGGATGAGCTGAAGAAGAAGTTCACGGCGTTCATGCTCGACCTGCCGAAGTCGCATCGGCCGATCTACGACGATGTCGAGATGGGTTCGGGCGTCGGCTATGCACCGGCGACCATGGAGCTGTATCACGACATCATCGAGTTGCGGCTGGCCGAGCAGCGCGCCAACCGGTCATAGTGTCATTGCGAGGAGCGCAGCGACGCGGCAATCTCCATCACAGTGAGTACTTTGATGGGGTTTGCTTCGCTTCGCTCGCAATGACAGGGCGCTCCCGGTGCGCCCGCAGATGAGTGACGCGACCGAGCTTCCCGCGTATCGCGCCTTCGCGGCGCGCTATGCGGCACTGCGCCGCGCCCGCCGCAGCGAGACTCTGCTCGGCATTGCCGTCGTCGGACTGCTGATCCTGGTATCGGTCGTCGATACCGAGTTCTATCCCTCGCGCATCCTCGCCGGCGTGCCGCGGATCGGCGAATACTTCGGCAAGCTGTTCAGCGTGGTACCGCAACGTGGCGCCGACCCGGTGCCGGTGCTGGCGTTCGCCCACCTGTTCGGCGGCGTGAAGGAACCGCAATCGATCGCCTACTGGTTCTATCGCAGCGGCACCTACGCCACGCTGTTGTGGCAGACCATCCAGATGGCGGTGCTGGCCACCGTGATGGGCTTTACCGGCGCCTTCGTGCTCTCGTTTCCCGCCGCGCGCAATCTGGTGCGCAACCGGCCGGTGCTGTGGATCACCCGCCGGTTGCTCGAAGTGATGCGTTCGATCCCGCAGGTGGTGCTGGCGTTCATCCTGGTCTGGCCGTTCGGCATCGGCCCGCTCGCCGGCATCCTGGCGATCGGCATCCATTCCGCTGGCGCACTGGGAAAACTGTTCTCCGAAGTGAACGAGAATGCCGACATGCGGCCGGTGGAAGGCATGCGTGCCGCCGGTGGCAACTGGGTGGAGGCGGTGCGCTATGGCATGGTGCCGCAGGTGCTGCCGGGATTCCTCAGCTACGCGTTGCTGCGGTTCGAGATCAACGTGCGCTCGTCGACCATCATCGGTTTCGTCGGCGCCGGCGGCATCGGCCAGGAATTCAAGCGGGTGATCGGCTTCAACATCTACGAGGAGGTGAGCGCGATCGCCATCCTGATCCTGATCATCGTCATGCTGATCGACCTCGCCTCGGAGCGGATCCGCGCGCACGTGATCGGCAATCTGATGGCACGATGAGCGACGCGATCCGCCTCGCCGACATCACCGACGCCGACATCGGCGCCGCACGCGCGCGCTTGCCGCGTGCCTTCGCCCGGCCGTGGCAGGAGCGCGCCATTCGCGCGGCACTGGCCGTCGCCGTCGTGGCCTGGCTCGGCTACCTGCACTGGCTGTTCGATTTCGCCAAGATCTTCTCGGGCCTGGATCGGCTGTGGGTGATCCTCGGCCTGATGGTGGACTGGTCCCGCTTCGCAAGCTGGGACCACGCCGAAATCCTGAAGTCGATGGCGGAAACCGTGGCGATGGCGTTCCTCGGCACGCTGCTCGCATCGGTCGTCGCGCTGCCACTTGGCTTCCTGGGCGCGCGCAACGTGATCCCAAGCCGTGTGTTCCGGTTCCTGACGCGGCGCGTGTTCGACGTGTTCCGCGGGCTGGATCAGCTCATCTGGGCGCTGGTATTCGTGCGGGCGATGGGGCTGGGACCGATCGCCGGCATCTTGGCGATCTTCGTCTCCGACACCGGCGTGCTGGCGAAGCTGTATTCGGAGGCGATCGAGAACGCGGAACGGGGACAGATCGACGGCATCCGTGCCACCGGGGCGACGGGGCTGATGACGCTGCGGCTCGGCGTGCTGCCGCAGGTGCTGCCGGTGATGCTGAGCCAGGCGCTGTATCAGTTGGAGTCCAATTCGCGTGAGGCGACAATCCTGGGGCTGGTCGGAGCGGGCGGGATCGGGCTGCGGTTGTCGGAGCGCATCCAGATCAACGCGTGGGACCAGGTGGCGTATATCATCGTGCTGATCCTGATCACCGTGGCGGCGATTGACTTCGTGTCGAAGCGGATTCGCACGCGGCTGATCGTGGGGCGGTAACAAGTGATCGGTTCCGTCTCATGGTGCAGTTGCTACCGCAGATGACCGCGGATATGCGCAGCAAGCGCCGGACAGCAGCCGCGGAGAAGAAAATTTTGCAAACCTGCCCTCCGGCGCTATGGCGTGACCTCGATTGCACCGGTCATGCCGAAAAGAGCATGCAGCGAATGCGTGCACTTTAGTGGATATGTTCCTGGCTTGCGCGGCACCAACGCGATCTCCACGGTTAGGCGCGAGCCAACTTCCATCTCACCGCCCACCGGAGCGGAGGAGCCCGGCGGGAAGCTGCTGGCTGCGAAAAAAGCCGGAGCGCTGAAATTATGCCCACCATCGCTCTCGTTTACGAGCTGTAGCCGCACCGGTTCGCCTGCCCGTAGCCGAATATGATCGGGGTCAAATGAGAAATTCGAAAGCACAACCGTGACGGTCTCCCCGCCACCGGCCGGCGCGGTACCAGGGCCGCTGCTGGTCGATGTCAGGGCCGAACAACCAGCAAGAGCCACAAGCGACACCAGTACCAACTTGCCCACGAGCCGGTCCTCCGAGCCGTACGAGACGCGCCGCGATTTTGAGGCGCCAGACTTTGTCCGGCAATCCCTGAGATGCCATCGGCGTTCGTTGCTGGCATTTCGTCAATCCGTGCGACAGGCTGTAATATCCTGATTGAAACCAGGAGGTCCCCATGACCGACACGCTCGATGGCGGCTGCGCCTGCGGCAAGCTGCGCTACCGCATGCTCTCAAAGCCGATGTTCGTGAATTGCTGCCACTGCAAGGATTGCCAGCGCCAGACCGGCACCGGCTTCGTGCTCAATGCGCTGATCGAGGCCGATCGGGTGGAACTGTTGTCCGGCGATCCCCGGCCCTATGCCATGCCGACCGACAGCGGCAAGCCCCACACCGTGTTCCGCTGCCCCGACTGCGGCACCGCGGTGTGGAGCGAATACGGCGGCCTGACAAAGCTGCGCTTCGTCCGCGTCGGCACGCTCGACGATCCGACAGTGCTGCCGCCCGACGTGCACATCTACACGCGATCGAAGCTGCCCTGGATCGCGTTGCCCGAGGGCGTGCCGGCATTCGCGGCGTACTACAGCTCGCGTGAGCTATGGCCGGCGGAAAGCCTGGAACGGCGCAAGGCGGTGGTGGGATAGATTAGCGGTCGCCAAGGAAGTGCAGCACTGCAGCATTGAACATCGCGGGATCCTGCAGGAATGCAAAATGGCTGGTGTTCGGTAGGATCAGCAGCCCCGCACCCGGAATGGTCGCTGCGATATATTCGGTGTGCGCACGCTTGATCGCCTCGTCATGGTCGCCGTCGACCACCAGTACCGGCGATTTGATCGACTTCAGTTGCGCATCGGTCCAGTTCGGCTCGGTCTCCCACATCTTGCCGATCTGCGCGACGAACGCGTCGTAGTCCTTCGGCGTCGCCGACAGCCGTGCGTATTCGTGGCCCGCGCGCTCGATGTAGCGAGCGAAGGTGGGGTTCTTCTCCACATCCTCCTGCACGCCGCTGGTCACCGTGTTGGCGGCGAAGGCGAAGATCCTGCCGACGCGATCGGGATGGCGGATGGCGAGGTCGAGGCCCAGGATGGCGCCGTCGCTCCAGCCCACCACGTCGGCCTTGGCGATATGCAGCGTGTCGAGCAGCGCCACCACATCGTCGGCCATCAGGTCGTAGCCGTACGGGCGGGCGTCGCGGGTGCTGCGGCCGTGACCGCGGCTGTCCACCAGGATCACCGTATCGCGTGGCGCAAGTGCGGTGACCAGATGTCCCCAGTAGTCGGAGTTGGCGAGGCCGCCATGCAGCAGGACCACCGGTGGGCCGTTGCCGATCGTTGCGTAGTACAGGCTGATGCCGTTGATCTTGGCGTGGCCGGTATGCTCGCCGGCGACCGGCGGCGGCGTGGGCGGCAGGGTCTGCCACAGTGCATCCGCGACGGCGGCGTGGAGGGGAATGGTGATCAGCAGCGAGAGCAGCAGGCGGCGCATCGTTCGTCTCCATGAAGCCGCACACAGCATAGGACCACCTCTCCCGCAGGCGGGAGCAGCGTAGTAGTGTCCCAGCGCCAGCCATGACCGTGACAGCCAACATTCCCGCCTGCATCCCCCGCGCCGCACTGGTTACCGGGGCGGCGCGGCGCATCGGCCGTGCCATTGCGCTCGTGCTGGCGGAGGCGGGCTTCGACGTCGCGGTGCATTGCCACTGCAGTCGCGACGCCGGTGCGGCGACGTGCGAAGCGATCCGCCGGCTCGGACGACGCGCCACGCTGCTAGAAGCCGATCTCGCCGATGAAGCCGCGACCCAGGCGCTGACGGCACGGGCCACCGCGGCACTTGGCCCGATCGGCGTGCTGGTGAACAACGCCAGTCCATTCGAGCGCGACGAATGGCACGACGCCTCCCGCGCCTCGTGGAACACACACATCGAACCAGGCCTGCGTGCTCCGTTCGTGCTGATGCAACATTTCGCCCGCGCGCTGCCGGCGGACGCCGAGGGTGTGGTGATCAACATGCTGGACCAGCGGGTGTGGTCGATCACGCCGCACTTTATCTCCTATACCGTGGCCAAGGCCGGGCTCTGGGCGCTCACCCAGTCGATGGCGCTGGCGCTGGCACCGCGCATCCGGGTGAACGGAATCGGCCCCGGACCGGCGCTGCCCAACACGCGGCAGAGCCAGGAGCAGTTTGTCCGGCAGTCCGCCTCGGTGCCGCTGCATCGCGGCACCAGCCCCGAAGAGATTGCGCGCGCGGTGCTGGCCATCCTTGCGCTGCCGGCGATGACGGGTCAGATGCTCGCGCTCGACGGCGGCCAGCACCTGCAATGGCAACCCGGCCGGCACGGCCCGTCGCCCGAGGAGTAAGCGCGCATGGAAACCCAGCCGATCGCCAGCAGCGCCCGGGCACTCCGCCACATGTTCCTGCGCGACATGGTGCTGGAAGCCAGCATCGGCGTGCATCCGCACGAGCATACGGCGCCGCAGCGGGTGCGGATCAATGTCGATCTCGGCGTGGAGGACGATGGCGCGCGGCCGCTGTCGCGCCAGCCGGTCGGGCGCGACGAGTTGGCGAGGGCGGTGGATTACGAGAAGCTGGCCGCACGCGTGCGCGGCATCGTCAGGTCCGGCCATGTCCGGCTGGTTGAGACGCTGGCCGAGCGGATCGCCGAGGCCTGCCTTCTGGATCGCCGGGTGCATCTGGCGCGTGTGCGGGTGGAAAAGCTCGACATCTTTGCAGATGCAGCATCGGCAGGAGTGGAAATCGAGCGCCGTCAGAGCGACTTGTCCACGTCCTGACCGCCGGCCAAGGGAACCGCGGCGGGATGGCGGAGTGTGGTATTTCCATTGCGGCGGGTTGCGTAAGCGTCCTTGTAAATCAATGACTTAACGGCTGCCTAAATTTTTGGCAATCTGGCGGAAAGGCAGCGTTTCCGCGGCTTTCACGAAGATGCGAGCGGCTCCGCCCACAAAGTTATCCACACAACCGAAGGGTCGCTGGGCGGCGAGCAAGAACCGCTGGCCGAATGCCAGGCAAGCGGCCAATTATGTCAGCCATGAGCGACCCGCCTGCCTCCCCCGCCCCTGCCGGCGCCGCGGCCATCGAGGCCGCGCTTATGACTATGCCGCTGAGCCCGGGCGTGTATCGCATGCTCGATGCCAAGGGCGACGCGCTGTATGTCGGCAAGGCGCGCCACCTGAAGAAGCGTGTGGCCGCCTATATCCAGCTCGGCCGGCTGGATGAACGGCTGCGGCGGATGGTGAACGAGACCGCCTCGATGGAGGTGATCACCACCCACACCGAGGCCGAAGCGCTGCTGCTCGAGGCCAACCTGATCAAGCGGCTGAAGCCGCGGTTCAACATCGTGCTGCGGGACGACAAGTCGTACCCCTGGCTGATGCTGACCGAGGACCATCCGTTCCCGCAGATCGCGAAGCACCGCGGGGCGCAGCTCCGTAAGGGCAGCTACTGGGGGCCATTTGCCTCGGCCTGGGCGGTGAACCAGACGGTCACCGCGATGCAGCGCGTGTTCCTGTTGCGCTCCTGCGCCGACACGGTGTTCGCCAACCGCTCCCGGCCCTGCCTGCTGTATCAGATCCGCCGCTGTTCGGCGCCTTGTGTGGGCAGGATCAGCGAGGCCGACTATGGCCGCCTGGTCGGCCAGGCGAAGGCGTTCCTGGCCGGCAAGTCGGCCACCGTGCAGCGCGAGCTTGCCACCGAGATGGAACTGGCCGCGGGCACGCTGGAATTCGAGCATGCCGCCGCGGTGCGCGACCGCATTCGCGCACTGACCTTCGTGCAGGGCAATGACGTGGTCAACCCAGCCAGCCTGCGGGACGCCGACGTCATCGCCGCCTGGCAGACCGCCGGCCAGACCTGCGTGCAGGTGTTCTTCGTCCGCGGCGGACGCAACAACGGCAACCGCGCGTTCTTCCCGACCCACGCCAAGGCCGAGGAGGCCGGCGAGGTGCTGGCCGCCTTCATCGGTCAGTTCTACGACGACAAGCCGCCGCCACCTTTCGTGCTGGTGAACCATGTGTTGCCGGAACAGCAGCTGGTTGCCGAGGCGCTGAGCCTGAAGGCGGACCGCAAGGTAGAGATCCTGGTGCCGCAGCGCGGTGAGAAGCGCGCGGTGGTGCAGCATGCGGAGGTCAACGCACGCGAGGCATTGGAGCGCAAGCTGGCTGAGAGCGCCGGCCAGGCGAAGCTGCTGGATGGTGTGGCGCAGTTGTTCGGGCTGCCGGCGCCGCCGGAGCGGATCGAGGTGTACGACAACTCGCACATCATGGGCGCCAACCCGTACGGCGTGATGATCGTCGCCGGCCCGGAAGGGTTCCGCAAGGCGGCCTATCGCAAGTTCGCCATCCGCGGCCCGGTCACGCCGGGCGACGATTTCGCGATGATGCGCGAGGTGCTGCAACGCCGCTTCACCCGCGCGCTGAAGGAGCAGGAGGAGGGCGCGCCAGCGACTGACTGGCCCGACGTGGTGCTGATCGACGGCGGCGCCGGTCAGTTGTCGGCGGCGCGCGATGTGATGACCGATCTTGGCGTGCAGGACATGAAGCTGGTGGCGATCGCCAAGGGGCCGGATCGCGATGCGGGACGCGAGTGGTTCCACACCGATGGAACGGCGCCGTTCCAACTGCCGCCGCGCGATCCGGTGCTGTATTTCCTCCAGCGCCTGCGCGACGAGTCGCATCGCTTCGCGATCAGCACGCATCGCGCGGGACGCTCCAAGAACATCCGGCAGAGCGAGCTCGACGAGGTCCCCGGCATCGGCGCCGCGCGCAAGCGCGCGCTGCTCAACCACTTCGGTTCGGCACGCGGTGTGAAGATGGCGGGACTGGCGGATCTGGAAGCGGCACCAGGCATCAGCCACGAAACGGCGCGGCGAGTGTATGCGCATTTCCACCCGGGGGTGCGGATGGAACAGGCTTCGTAAACCGTCACCGATGGGTTTCGCTCCGCGCAACCCATCCTACCGGTCAGGCTCGGTGCAGCGGCGTAGGATGGGTTGAGCGGAAGCGAAACCCATCATGCCAACGTGATTCGACTGCTGCCGAATTCGCTCCTTTGACAACCGAAATCAGGTCAACTGCCGCAGCAGCCAGTACAGCGACCCGGCCAGCAGCATGGCGGCCGGCAGCGTCAGCACCCAGGCCATGGCGATGCTGCGGACTGCGCTCCATTGCAGCCCCGAGCCGTTGGCCAACATGGGTCCCGCCACACTGCTGGACAGGACATGCGTGGTCGACACGGGCAGCCCGAACGAGTCGGCCGCGCCGATCGTCGCGGCGGCGATCAGTTCGGCCGAGGCACCCTGCCCGTAGGTCAGATGGCTCTTGCCGATCTTCCCGCCCACCGTCACCACGATGCGCTTCCAGCCGATCATGGTGCCGAGACCAAGCGCGATCGTCACCGCAACCTTCACCTATACGGGAATGAACTTGGTCGCACCGTCCACCGCGCCGCGATGTCTTGCGCGGGGAGGGCAGTCTTCTGCGCCAGCCGGATCGCCTCGCTGACCAGGTACATGTCGTTGCGCACATTGGGCACCGCGGCGGCGGGGATCGCGTTCATTTCGCCATGCGCGCGCACCTGGGTAGCGATGTCGCCGGACAGCGTGTCGAGCGCGGCCCAGGTCTGCAGACCGGCGATCTGGCGCGTCTGCACCGCGTCGGTCACTGCTGCCCGCGCCGCGGTGGCGGACGGCACTGTCGCTCCGGCCGCGAGCGCGGCGAACACCGCCTGCGCGCGTTCGGTGGCCTGATAGAACGCCGTGGCACGCCGAAGGCGACAGCGCCGGATGAGACCATCACGCCCAGGAAATTGAACGCTCCCGACCACACAACCGCGACATGCGGCGGCAGACTGTTGGGTGTAGATCACCGTGGCAACGGCATTGGCGGTGTCATGGAAGCCGTTGACGAACTCGAAACCGAGCGCGATCAGGAGCGCGATGCCCAGCAGCACGAAGGCGCCGATCGCGTACAGGCTAGCGGGACGGGCGCTGCCGCCCATCTCAGTTCCGTGACAGTTGTGGCCAACCCCCTCCCGCTGTGCTGGCCAAGCGGCTAGGCTACGCGCGATGCTGACCGACCTGCCAAACCTGCTCACCATGTCACGCATCGCGGCGATCCCGCTGCTGGTGGTGCTGGTGGCACTGCGCGAGCCGGCGGCCGACCTTGCGGCCTGCGTGCTGTTCAGCACCGCCGCCATCACCGACTATTTCGACGGCAGGGTTGCCCGCTCCCGGCATCAGCAATCCGACCTCGGCCGCATGCTCGACCCGATCGCCGACAAGCTGCTGGTCGGTGCAGCGCTGATGATGCTGGTCGGACAGGGACGGTTGTCCACCTGGGGCCTGTATCCCGCCATCGTCATCATGCTGCGCGAGATCCTGGTGAGCGGGCTGCGCGAATACCTGGCCGCCATCCGCATCGGACTGCCGGTCACGCCACTCGCCAAGTGGAAGACCGGCTTCCAGATGGGCGCCCTTGGCACACTGCTCGCCGGCGATTCCACGGCCCGCCTGGTGCACCTGCCGTTCATACCGGTCACAGCAATCGGCGAGGTCATGCTGTGGGTGGCCGCCGCGCTGACGCTGTGGACCGGCTGGGATTATCTGACCGCCGGCGTGCGCCACGCCTCCGGCCCGCGCACCGGTACGTTGCCCAAGCGCCAGCTTCCCTGATCGTGCGGGTCCTCGGCATCGTCGGCTGGTCCGGCAGTGGCAAGACCACCTTGTTGACCAAGCTGATCCCGTTGCTGCGGGCCCGCGGCCTGACCGTCTCCACGGTGAAGCATACGCATCACGGCTTCGATATGGACCGGCCGGGCAAGGACACCTATCGCCACCGCGAAGCCGGCGCGCACGAGGTGATGGTTGCCGCGGGTACCCGCTGGGCGCTGCTGCACGAGGTGGTGGGGCCGGAGCCAGAGCTGCCCGACCTCCTGGCGCGCATGCAGCCGGTCGATCTGGTGCTGGTGGAGGGCTACAAGAGCCACAAATTCCCCAAGCTCGAAGTGCACCGCCCCGCGCTGGGCAAGCCGCCGATCTGGCCCGAGCAGGCAGATATCGTGGCGATTGCCAGCGATGCGCCGATCAGTGCCGACCGAATGGTCCTGCCGTTGAACGATCCAGCGGCGATCGCCGGCTGGATCACCGTCTACCTGGTGCTTGAGCGTGGCGCGTGACCCGGGCACAGTCCGCCTCGGCTGGGCCCGTCCGGCCCGTCGATCCGACGATTCGTCCCGGTGGGAGCCCTGGTTCATGCGGCGTATCGCCTTCACCTGCCTGTGCCTGGCGCTCTCCGGCTGCGCCTACAACACCTGGTGGAACCCGCCGTTCACGTCCGGCACCAATCCTAACTTTCCCGCCGGCGACAGCGAGAACATGCGCCGTGTCGCGGGCGAGCAGGTCGACGTGCGGCCGCTCACGCCGGAACCCGGCGACATCTGGCCGGCTCCGCCGCCGCCGGAGCCAACACTGCGGGAACTCGAGCAGCAGAGTCAGCAGACCGGGCCGGAGCAGCCAGTTCCAGGATCGCCGGAATTTCGCAACCAACCGCCCTATCTGCCGCCACCGCCCGCGACGCGCGGCAGTTCGACGCCGCCCGGCTCCAACCAGCCTGGCGCGGCGCCGTTGCCGGCCCCGACACCGCCCAGTCCGACCGTCACGACCCCGCCCGCCCGCAATCCGGCGGGACAGGTCTACACGACACCGCAGGGCCCAGCGGTCACCAGCGGGGGCACCAGCGGCTATCAGACCATCAACCCGCCCGGCGGCGGCTCGGCCATCGTCGTGCCCAATGGCAATGGCACCAGTACGATCATACATTCGGACGGCAGGATCGAGACCGTCCCCACGCCACGTTGAACCATCATGGCCGATGCCGAAACGCCAGTGACCATCCTCTACTTCGCCTGGCTGCGTGAGCGCACCGGCACGTCGCTGGAAAGCGTCACGCTGCCCGCCGGGGTGGGCACGGTCGACGAACTCATCGCCTGGCTGGCGGAACGCAGCCCCGGCCACGCGAGCGCCTTCGCCAACCGCCGTACGGTGTGCTGCGCTGTGAACCAGGAGTTCGCCGATGCCACCGCGCGCGTCGGTCCTGGCGACGAGGTCGCGTTCTTTCCGCCGGTGACCGGAGGTTGACGGCATGGCCAGGATCAGCGTGCAGACCGGGGACTTCGACATCGGCGCGGAACTTGCCGCGCTGACCGCCGGCCGCACCGACATCGGCGGCATCGGCTGCTTCGTCGGCACGGTACGCGGCAATGCCCAGGACCACGTCGCCGCAATGACGCTGGAGCACTATCCGGCGATGACCGAACGCGCCATCGCGCGGATCACTGAGGCAGCCGAACAGCGCTGGCAGTTACTCGGCTGCACGGTGATCCACCGCGTCGGACGTCTCACCGCGGGCGAGAACATCGTGCTGGTGATGGCCGCGGCGGCGCACCGCCAGCCGGCGCTGGACGCCACGGAGTTCCTGATCGATTGGCTGAAGACCAAGGCGCCGTTCTGGAAGAAGGAGGAGTTCTCCGACGGTGGCGCAACCTGGGTGGAGGCGCGCGCCGCGGACGATGCGGCGGCCGCACGGTGGTGAAGCTCGGCGCATGCCTGCCGCGCCATGCCATCATGATTCCCTGTGCGCTTGTAGCATTCGCCAAGTGAAGCCCCGCGGCGCGGCCGGCAGGACCTCGCCTCGCGCGACGGCAATGCGGACACCGGCAAACGCACCGAACACATTGCGCTGCTCATAGGTACCGGCCGATGGTGCGGCCCATCCCCGGCGGGTATTCGCGCGCCGTCACTCGATTGCCACCCGACCGCCCAATCCTGCATGATTTGTCGACGGCCCATCTTATCGGGAGCAAGATGGGCGCACTATGCGTATTTTTACTGATTCAAACCGAATGCCTGGTTCGTCCGGCCGATCAATCCACCGAGATGATATCGGTGAGGACCGGTGTCACCGCCTTGTGAATATCGCGAATGACTGCCGCGGCGACGCCCGGCTCCCGGCAACAGGACAGCAAAACAGTGCCGAGTTCGCCGACCGCGAAGTCGATCCGGTCCAGCGCCAGTTGCTGGCGATGATTGGGCTCGTCGTGCGCGATCGGGCGATAGGTGAGGGACATCCTGGGATCCACCATGCCACGGAGCATAGCACATCGGGGTTACAGACCGGGTTCACACCGGCAGGGTCACCATCGCCTTGACACCGCCCATCGGCCGATTGGCCAGCGCCACGTCGCCGCCATGCGCGCGGAGGATGTTGCGGGCGATCGGTAGACCGAGCCCCACGCCGCCGGTCTCGCGGTTGCGCGACGGCTCGCCGCGGTGGAACGGCTCGAACACGCGTTCCAGCTCACCCGGAGGGATGCCGGGACCATCGTCCTCCACTTCAATCACCACCATGCCGTCTCTCGGCAGCAGCAGCCTGACCCGCGCGCAGCCACCGTAGGCCACCGCATTGGACACCAGATTGGCGAGCGCCCGTTTCAACGCCAGCGGCCGGGCGCGCACCGTCAGGTGCGGCGGACCCTCGTAGCCAAGCCGCGTCGCCGCCTCGGGCCGCGCGTCGCCGGTCTCGTCCAGCACCGTGCGCAGCAGCTCCGCAAGGTCCAGCGATGCCACCGGCTCGGTGGTCCGCGCATCGCGTCCGAACGCCAGGGTAGCGGAGACCATCGCCTCCAGCTCCTCCAGGTCCGCCAGCATCTTGCCCCGCTGCTCATCGTCCTCGACGAACTCGGCGCGCAGCTTGAGCCGGGTGATCGGGGTACGCAGGTCATGGCCGATCGCGGTCAGCAGCTCGGTGCGATCCTCCACGAAGCGACGGATGCGCGCCGCCATGGTGTTGAACGCTGCCGCGGCGGTCGCGACCTCCGACGGACCGCCTTCCGGCAGCGGCGGCGCGTTCACGTCGCGGCCCAGCGCTTCGGCAGCGGCGGCGAGCGTGCGCACCGGCGCGGTCAGCCGCCGCACCGCCCATAGCGTCAGCCCGGCCGCGGTGACCGTCATCAGCAGGAAGGCAGCGAGGAACGTCGGCGAATGCCAGGGGCGCAGCGGCTCGGTCGGAACTGTCAGATTGAGCCAGTCGGCGTCCGGCAAATGCATCGCGATGGTGACATGCCGGTCCGGCACGGCCACGATCCGCAGTTCGCGCCAGCGCGGCACACCCATCAGCGGGACCATGTTGAGGTTGACGCGCATGATGCGCTGGCCGAACGGCACCCCGTCGGCCAGCTCGGCGATCGGAGGATCAGAGGTAAGTTCGGCGGTCAGGCCCGGCGGCCGACGGAGTTGCGACAGCACCTCCTGGCGGCGGTCCGGCGGCGTCGTCATCACGATGCGATAGGCGCCGACCACCCGGAGTGCCACGTCGCGGGCCTGCGCCAGTCGCTGAAGATCGATCCGATCGAGCGCGTGGATGGCCAAGCCCGCGGCCTGCACGATCACCAGGCCGACCAACAGTACCAGGGCCGTGCGCGCGGCGAGACTGCGCGGCCACAGGCGGAGCGTCACGCCCGCTCGACCGTCGCCGCCAGGACGTAGCCTCCGCCACGAACCGTCTTGATGAGCTGGGCGTTGCGGCTGTCATCCTCCAGCTTGCGCCGCAATCGGCTGATCGCGACGTCGATCGCCCGGTCGAACGGACCGGCCTGCCGGCCGCGCAGCAGATCGAGCAGCATGTCCCGCGTCAGCACCCGGTTGGCCCGCTCGACCAGCGCCACCAGCAGGTCATACTCGCCGCCGGTCAGCGCCACCTCGGCGCCCTCCGGGTTGAGCAACCGTCGCCGCGCCGGGACCAGGGTCCAGCCGGCGAAGCGCAGATTGCGCGCCGAGGTCTCGACGCGCCGCGCCGTGGCATCGCCGGCGCGACGCAGCACGGCGCGGATGCGCGCCAACAGCTCTCGGGGATTGAATGGCTTCGGCACGTAGTCGTCCGCGCCGAGCTCGAGGCCGATGATGCGGTCGGTCTCCTCACCCATGGCGGTCAGCATGACGATCGGCATGTCGCCCTGGGTGCGCAGCCACCGCGCGAGGTCAAGCCCGCTCTCGCCCGGCAGCATCAGGTCGAGCACGACGAGATGGTAGTGGCCGTTTGCGAAGGCGCGACGCGCCTCCCTGGCGTCGCGCACCGCGGTGACCCGCATGTGGTGTTTCTCTTCCAGGAAACGCGCAAGCAGATCGCGGATCTCGCGATCGTCGTCCACCACCAGGATGTGCGGTATCTGGTCCATCGGCAAAGCATACGGCGGTTCGTCGCGTTGCGGCAGGGTCGCTTGCATTCTGTCGCAATTCGTCGCGAGGGTGACACATGGGAGCAATCAGGCAGAGCCAGATTGTGCCCCAACGCGAGTCCTGCACAGGAATCTCGGAGGCACGATGCGAAGAACCATTCTGACGTTGCTGGTTGGGCTGATCATCGGCGGCGCGGCGGCGGGGATCCTGATCGCCCAAGCGCAGCCGCCGCCGCCCGGCATGGGCGGTCCGCCGTGGCGGCCGCACTGGATGGGCTGGATGCGTGGTGGACCCGAAGGCCCTGGTGGCGCCGGTGGGCCCGGAATGATGCGGAACTTCGCTCTGGTGTATCCGCAGGAGGACCGCAAGCTGTCGCCACCGGACGTGCAGAAGATCGCGGAGGCGTTCCTGCTGTGGAACGGCAATCACACCTGGAAGGTGGTGGAGGTGGCACCGGCCTCGGATGGTGCGATCGGCTTCGCGCTCGCCACCCAGGAAGGCTCGGTGATCGCGCGCTTCACCATGGACCCGCGTAGCGGCCGGGTGACCCGCACCGGCTGATTGCGTATGACGGCGGGCGTGCCGTTCCCCCACCCGCCCGCCGCCGCCCGCGCCGCGCTCGATCGCCTGACAGCCAGTGACCCCGACCTGGCAGGCATCGAAGCGCGCGCGGGCCCCCTTCCCTGGCGCACCCGTGCGCCCGGTTTCCCCGGTCTGTTGCAGGCAATCGTGGCGCAACAGATCAGCAACCAGGCCGCGGCAGCGATCTGGGGCCGGCTGCGCGCGGTCGCCGGTGCGCTGGAGCCGGCGGGGATGCTGACCCTGTCGGACGAGGTGCTGCGCACAGCCGGCCTGTCTCGGCCCAAGATCGCGTATGCGCGCGTGCTGGCTGCCGCGTTCCTCGATGGCACGCTGGATCCGATCGCGCTCGCGGCGATGGACGATGAGGCAGCGGTCGCGACGATTGCCGCCGTGCGTGGCCTCGGGCGTTGGACCGCCGAGGTGTATCTGTTATTCGCGCTCGGCCGGCACGACGTATTTCCGGCCGGAGATATCGCGCTCGCGGCATCGGCGGCGCATTTGAAGGGCCTCGCCGAGCGGCCCGGCCCGGTGGCGCTGCGCGGCATGGCGGAGGCATGGCGCCCGGCGCGCGCGCTGGCGGCGCGGCTGCTCTGGCACCACTGGCGGTTCGTCACCGGCCGGCCGGCGCTGGACGAATTCCCGATGGCATGACGCGACGGTTTCTTCGTGTCATACCAGCAGCCCAATCAGATAACCGCTTGACCCAAAGCAGACGTCTTCCAGGGTCAGGCAACCGATGTCTCGCCCCACTTATTTCGGAAACGCGTCGACGCACCTTTGGCGATGGGCTTGCCGTGGCCGAACCCGGCTGCATCGAATGATTGATTGGCAAGTTTGCGTTGGCTCGCGCGACCATCCTCCAAGCTTTCGAAGCCGACAGGATCGCCAAGGCCCATGAGATTCATGCAGACATCGCCCGCGAACAGCATACGTCCTGGACGGCCAGAGCAGCGCGACCTGCCCCGCGCAATGCCCAGGAACGTGAATGATTTCGATGCCTCCAGCGATGGGCAGAATCTCCCCGTCAGTCAAAGGCTGGTCGATGACGACCGGCGCCACTCGCTCGTTATGATCATAGAACAGCCTGCACATCACCTTCCGCAACAGGCCAGGTGCCGGGCACATAGGGCGAAAGGGGCCTCCACTCTGGGCCATAGGGATATCGAGCGGGTGAATGTAAGTCCTCGCACCGGTCTTCCCCACGATCGCAGCGGCGCTGCCGATGTGATCAAGATGATGGTGAGTGAAAATCAGGTGCTTGAGTTGGTCCGATGAACGGCCGAGATCGCGAATCGCCTCAAAGACGGCTGCCTCCTTACCCGGGAACCCGGCGTCGACCAGTGTCAACCCATCGTCCCCCTCGATCAGGAAGGCGTTTGCCTTCCCCATCGGGACAACCTGCACGCCTTCGATCACGCGCTTCGCGGCCATGGGCAAAACCCCGCGCACGGTTTGCACTGTAAATGCGCTCGAGACTCTTGGCGCCTAGCCCCGGTACTTCACTTCATTGTGGTCGGCCCGCCGCAGCCCGAGGGGCGGGCAGGTCCGCTGGTATCGGCGGTCTCCCTGATTACGCGATGATGTCCTCGCTTCGGTACCCCTGCGCGAACAGCAGCGCGCGCAGGTCCGCGTGGTCCACCCGCGCCCGCGCCCCGGCCGCCACGATCGGCTTGGCACGGAACGCCACGCCCAGACCGGCCGCGCGCAGCATATCGAGGTCGTTGGCGCCGTCCCCGACCGCGAGTGTTGCCGACAGCTCCAGTCCGCGCTCGGCGGCCAGCCCGGTCAGGGTGGCCAGCTTGGTGTCGCGATCGAGGATCGGTTCGGCGACCAATCCGGTCAGCGCCGCGCCGTCATCCAGCAGCGTGTTCGAGCGGTAAAGATCGAAACCGCACAACGCCGCGACGCGGCTGGTGAAGAAGCTGAACCCGCCCGACACCAGCACCGTGTAGGCACCGTGCGCGCGCATTGTGGCGACCAACTCGCGCGCGCCGGACGTGAGGCGCACGCGCTGCCAGGCGCGTTCCAGCGCCTCGACCGGCAGCCCTTTCAGCATCGCCACCCGTTCGCGCAGCGCCGGCTTGAAGTCGAGCTCGCCATTCATCGCGCGGGCGGTGATGGCGGCGATGCGGTCCTTCAGTCCGGCAAAGTCGGCGAGTTCGTCGAGCGTCTCGCCGGTGACGATAGTGCTGTCCATGTCGGCGATCAGCAGACGCTTGCGGCGACCATCGGTCGGCGTAGCGATCGCATCGATCGCGGCACCGTGCAGCGCGGCGCGCACGAGTTCCAAGGAGGGCGCGGCAGCGAGAGCGATATCGGCGGCCTCGCCGGGTGCCAGGATATCCGGCACGCCGCCTCCCACCGCACTGCGGACACGGCCAATGACGGATTCGGTCAGCGTGGCGGATTGGCGCTGGGCAATGAGGGTCAGACTGTAACCCATGCAGTGCCCGTCATGATGCAACGAGGAGGTGCCCCGCCTTGGCGTTGCGGTCATACGGACGCACACGGATTTCGACGGTCCGGCCGAGCGCGGTGAGCCAACCAGCCAGCCGATCGATCGTCACGCTCTCCATGCGGCCGCGCAGCACCTTGGACAGAGTTGGCTGATCGGTGCCGCAGAGCCGCGCGGCCTCATGCTGGGTGAGCTTACGCTGCCGGATTGTATCGCCAATCGCGGTGATCAGTGAACTCTTTGCGGTCAGCTCGGCCGCCTCCGCGGGTGCAAAACCCATGTCAGCAAACACGTTGCTGCTGCCCTTCTCATGGCCGATTTCGTCCATCTTCAAGCCTCCATATCCAGCCTTTGCGCATGCTTCAACCGCGCGTGGGTCAACTCCAAATCCGGTTTCGACAGGCCGATGCCCGATCTTGATTTCTTCATAAACGCGTGCAACAGGTAAATCGCACGGCGAAGAGCAACGACATACATCACCCGATAGGCATTACCATCGAAGCGCTCTCGCAATTCGAACACGCCGGTGCCGAGCTGCGGCAGCGGCTTGCAATCGAGCGGCATTCGTCCCTCCTGCACTTGCCGCAGTCTGTGGCCGAAGGATACCTTCACCGGGGATGGCAGGCCCGAGATGTCGTCCCTGCTACTGCCTATCCAAACGATCGGCCTCGATAGCCCGTAGCCGTGCGGTGCGGCCTCCCTGGCGATTGTGGATCTCGCCGGACCATCATCGGTTATATGGTAAATTTGCCATCCCGCGTCAAGCCGACCCTATCCGGCCAGATCGCAAGCTTACGGTTCATCGAGCCGAACGGCATCTCAGCCGCCGTGTACGGTCAGTTAAGGACTGCCAAGCGTTCGTAATGCGCCGATCGTCCGTTATCTGTCGTCCGACCGCTCCAATGCCGCACGGTCCCAATGTCCGAGGTCGGCTGCCACCGCATACGTACTGCTCAGATAGTCCATCAGCACGGCATCCGGTGCTTGCGCCTGGCCGACCGCATCGTACGGTAGAATGAATTGTCCGAGGTCCTGGTCATAGTATGTCGCGTCGGGACGCACCGGCGCCGACGCAAAGCCCTCCGGCTCCGGATAGGCATAGCTGAAGAACGCTGCCCGGCCGAAGCCGCCGTTGCCCGGCCAGAAGCCGCAACTACTCACCTCACGCGAGTAGGCTTCCCGCATGACCCAGGCGCCCAGGTTCGGTGTGTTGCTGGTCAGTTTGGGCGCGGTACGCCCGGAAAACCGGGTGACCGCCAGATCGAAGCTGCCCCAGAAGAAATGCACCGGGCTTACTTTGCCAAGGAAATAAGACCGAAACAGTTTGAACACCCGATCCACCTGGACCAGAGCACGCCAGAACCGATTGACATAGTCCGGATCATAGGAGCGGTGCTCGGTGTCCTGATCGAACGGTATGGCGTCGGCGATCTCGACCGGCGTCGTCCAAATGTGGGTCTCCAGTCCGAGGCCGCGCAGTCGGGCCATGACCTCGGCGTAGAAATCCGCGACGGATCGCGGAGCGAGCGGCATGGTTTCGACGTTGCCGTCGCTGGTCAGGATCTTCAGGAGGTGGTCGATGAAGTCGAAGTCGATCTGGAAACTCCGCGCACCAAATGGGATCGGCGAAGTTGTCAGTCCGCGGGAGGTCACGTACAGCGGCACCTGCCACCAATGGTTGATCATCGGTGCATGGGTCAGCCGGACCTTGCCGACCACCTGTGTCCAGAGATGCAGTGTCGCGCAGGTGTCCGCCCACTCGGCGAGGGGAAGGTCCGGCCAGTCGCTCGCAGTGGATTGGCTTGAACCGTCTGTTGCCGCCATTCCCAGTTCTCCCAATTAAGCCATGCCCATCATGTGGCCGGCCTGCGCGCCGAGCCACCGCACCGACGGACTGTGGACCCGGAGCAACCAATGATAAAGTCACCATGGATGCCGGCGGCGAGCATTTACGGTCCGCTTCGGCCTGTTCAAACAACGGGAGCGAGGCATCGCGATCCGGTTCCACAGCCGACCATGACACCTCTCGCCCTGATCGTGGCCGGCCCCACCGCGAGCGGGAAGTCGGCGCTTGCCCTGGAACTGGCCGAGCAATTCCGCGGCACCATCATCAACGCCGATGCCATGCAGGTGTATCGCGAGCTGCGAGTGGTGACGGCACGGCCGACGCCTGAGGACGAGGCCCGCGTGCCCCACGCCCTCTACGGCGTCCGTGCAGCAACCGAACCGGGCAGCGTCGCATGGTGGCGCGATGCGGCACTGGCGGAGATGGTCTGTGCGCGCGAAGTGGGCCGCCTGCCGATCCTCACCGGCGGCAGCGGCCTCTATTTCGCTTCGCTGACCGACGGAATTGCCGCCATCCCCGACCCTGGCGCAGCGGCGCGGGCCGAGGCGCGGGCCCTGCTGAAGCAGATCGGCGCCGTCGCCCTGCACGCACGCCTCGCCGAGGTGGATGCGGTGACGGCCGCGCGCCTCCGCCCCACCGACAGCCAGCGGATCGCCCGGGCCTGGGAGGTGTGGCAGGGCACCGGCACCGGCCTCGCTGCCTGGCAGGCCAGAACAGCCCGACCCGTGCCGTGGCGGTTCGCCGCGATCCTGCTCGACCCGCCGCGGGCAGAGCTCCGCACGGCCATCGCGACGCGTCTCGCCGCGATGATGGAGGCCGGGGCACTCGACGAGGTGCGTAAGCTGCTGGCCCTCAGCCTGGACCCGGCACTACCGGCGATGCGCGCGCACGGCGTGCCGGAACTCGCCGCCCATCTGCGCGGCGAACTCAGCCTCCAGGAGGCCGGCCGCCGCATCGAACTGGTCACCGGCCAGTACACCAAGCGTCAAGCGACGTGGTTCCGCCACCATCCACTCGCCGAGCCGTCACGCACGCATACGATCCGTGCGCGAATAACCCAACATATGAAACTTTTGGAAAGAAAATACCCCAGCATATTATCATTTATTGAAAGCATGGGTTGACGCACCGCACCATCCGGCCTATCGGTGCGCCCCCTCGATCACCCCGGAGCACGACCATGTCGGCAGACGACGCCCAATCGGGAGCAGAAGTCCTGCTCCGCGCCCTGAAAGACCAGGGCGTGGAGGTCATCTTCGGATACCCAGGCGGCGCCGTACTGCCGATATACGATGCGCTGTTCAAGCAGAACGCCATCCGCCACATCCTGGTGCGCCAGGAGGGTGGCGCGGTGCACGCCGCCGAGGGCTACGCGCGGTCCACCGGCAAGGTCGGCGTGGTGCTGGTGACCTCCGGCCCGGGCGCCACCAATGCGGTGACCGGACTGGTCGATGCACTGATGGACTCGATCCCGGTGGTCTGTCTGACTGGCCAGGTGCCGACCCACCTGATCGGCAACGACGCCTTCCAGGAGGCGGACACC
>Ga0209040_10000376_pt1 | contig 33736 bp, 26 predicted proteins | sample BogFormECP12_OM3_FD_188240 | JGI IMG/M metagenome (GOLD analysis project Ga0209040, IMG submission 188240) | Bog forest soil microbial communities from Calvert Island, British Columbia, Canada - ECP12_OM3 (SPAdes) (version 2) | ecosystem: Environmental > Aquatic > Freshwater > Wetlands > Bog ... | reverse complement strand
AAGTTCGCCAGCACCACCACCCAACCAACATCACGATCGTCTTCCACGCAATCTCGTCGGCCCAAACACCACGCTCAGCGCCTTCACGAATAAAGCGGGTTAGGGGAGTAAATTGGAGATTCTCATAGGAACGCTCAGTCGCTACCTCGTCTCGCCGCATCCAATTCACTGTAGCCTTAGTAAGAAGGCTGCTCCGCGTCGTCCGCGACACTCGTTTGCAAAGGCTCTCCGACAGGAACGAAAGATGAAAATTTGTTTGCTTCTGCTGAGTCTTTCGCTGCCGTTCGCGCAGTTCGTTGCCCAAACGGTGACTGTGCCTGCGACGAACTCAAACGCCACTGCTGCAACTTCACCCAGCGTCGGCAGCATCCCGACCACCTCCATCCTGCCTGACCTGGACAGGTTGCAAGCCGCCGCTTCGCAAGCTGCCCTGGACATCGGTCGTATGCGGATTGACAGGTGGAAGGCGGACGGCGAATCCAAACGGCAGGCCCAAAACAACGCCGATTCCGTGCAGCGGAACTTGACCTCGGCGTTGCCCGGATTGATCGAGGCCGCGCACTCGGCTCCGCAAGATCTCAACCTCGAATTCAAGCTCTATCGCAATCTGAATGCCCTGTACGACGTCATGGGATCGCTGACCGAGTCGGCCGGCGCCTTCGGTCCAAGAAGCGATTACGAAGCTCTGACGGAACAGTTCCAAGTCATCGCTTCGGTGCGGCGGAGTGTGGCAGATGCGCTGGAACGATTGACCGCCTCGACGCAGTCCGAGCTTACTCAGTTGCGAAGCCAGATCCGGGCCCAGCAGCAAGCCGCCGTGGCCGTTCCTCCACCGAAGAAGGTTGTGGTCGACGACACCGAGCCAGCTCCCAAAACCACCCATAAGAAGAAAAAAACGGCAACCGCTGGCAGCCGCAGTTCCGGTTCGAATGAGGCTGGATCAAGCACGCCCAGCAGCACCGGCACCGTACCAAAGTCTTAAGACAATCGGGAACCTTTGCTCAGCCTCCGGGGTCTACTTGGATAGGTCTTTCCCAGGACTGGCCGCTGTTGTGCATCTGCGGCAAGGCCGTCCGGGAGTATGGAACGGTGGTAGTTGCGCTAGCGCAGTGGTCGTCACGGAAAGTTGTTGCCGGGTCCGAATCTATTTATCATTGAGGCACGCCTTTGGCGGGAGCAACAGTAGTGAGTGACCTCGCAAGTGCGCTGGGAGTCCGCACCGCGGAAGCCGCGATCGTGGCCGAATTGAAGGCTGGATCGGAAGAGGCTTTCGAATGGCTCATCGCACATTACAACCAGCCGGTATACAGCCTGATATATCGGATTCTGGACGACCCTTCTGACGCGGCCGATACCACCCAGGAAGTATTCATCAAAGTTTTTCGTGGGATCAAGAACTTCAACGCCGATTCGAGCTTGAAGACCTGGATCTACCGGATTGCGGTGCATGAAGCTTCGAACCACCGGCGTTGGTGGTTCCGGCACAAAGTGCAAGAGACATCCATCGAGCCTGCAGTTGGCGAAGAACGGTCCTCTCTCGGCATGCAGGACACTCTGGTGGACGATGGCAAGTCTCCGCTGCAGAACGTTTACGACGAGGAGTTACGTGCCCGCGTGGAAACGGAATTAAGGGCCCTCGCCGAGCCCTACCGTACGACGGTGATCTTGCGCGATATCGAAGAGTTGTCGTACGAACAGATCGCCGACGTGATGCAGACCTCGCTGGGGACAGTGAAGTCCCGCCTTGTTCGAGGGCGGGAAGCGTTGCGCAAGCGCTTGGAGCGTCACTTGGAGGCGTTCGGCCTGGGCACGGCGGTTATGCGGGAGAAGAAGCGCCGCAAGGACGGCTCGATGGGCGGTCAAGAGATTGAGGTGATGCCGTGAAGTGCTCGGTGGCGAAGGGACTCATGTCGTCGTACCTGGATGGCGAAGTGGCACGCAGCCAGTTGGCTCAAGTGAATGAGCATTTGCAGAGCTGCGCTGCATGCGCGGCGATTTACTCGTCTATGCAGCGCATGCAGGCACTGGTGGGAGCAGTGGGACGAAAAGTAGCTCCTCTAGACTTGGCCCTCAGGCTCCGCGTTTCTGTTTCGCAGGAGGTCGCCAACACGCAGCGCCCGCGGTGGGAGTCATTGCGCGTTCATTGGGACAATGCGTTCAACGCGGTCATGGTTCCGGCCACGGCTGGCCTGGTAACTACGCTGATTATTTTCGGGCTGCTCATCAGCATGATCTATCCCGTGCAAGTCGGCGCCCCTAACGACGTGCCGACCATGCTCTACACTCCGGCGGAGTTGCAGTTCACTCCCTTCGAGTTAACCATGGGTGCAAACAACGCGGAGTCACTGGTGGTGGAAGCCTATGTCGGTCCTGATGGCCGAGTTCTCGATTACCGCATCCTCTCGGCGCCCGAGGACGCGCAAGCCATCCTGCCGCAGCTAAAGAACATGTTGATCTTTACGACCTTCCATCCGGCAACGGCTTTCGGACAGCCGACCGCAAGCCGTGTGATCCTCTCGTTCGCGAAGGTGCAAGTCAAGGGCTAGGCAGCAAATTGACAGTCGCGAGCCGCCAAAAACCTAGTAGCATATAGCTATGAGCGTGGTTGAAGTCCGTGGCGTAATGCAGGATTTCCTGGCTCCGGAATTGCATGCGCTAAAGGAGCGCGTCGCGGCATTGGAGCGGAAGGTGGATGAAAACGAGAGCCGGGCAGAAGAGCGTTTTCAGGAAACATACCGCCACATCGATCAACGTTTTCAGGAAACACAAGGCCACGTCGATCAACGTTTTGAGGACGCAGAGCGTCGTGCAGAGACGCGCCACACGGAGCTCGTCAATTGGCTGAATTTGGCAGCGCGAGTGTCCAAGCTGGAACAGAAGGAATCGACCCAGTAGAGCCGTTCATCTGGCAAGAAAATTCTCTGTGCATCGAGGCTGCTGTTGAGCAGTCTTCTTCTTTTTCTGAGGATGATCGAAGGTCTTTCCCCGATTTGCGTGCGCGATTCTCACCTCGTAAACTGGAGAGACTGATTCCCTGCCGAAATCAGCTCTTGGCTTTCTAGCTCCTAGCTTTTGGCAATCCGATACCTGGGTACGGAACGGATTGCTATGAGCTAGAGGCTAACAGGTAAGAGCTAAAAGCTGGAGGCTCTGCTGAGCTGTTCTCTTCGTATTCTGGTTCTGTCGCTGACCCTTGCGTCGCTACCTTGCGCTGCCACGGCCCAGTCCAAAGCTACCCTCGACGTCAGCGAGACCTTATTCAGTGTTGTCGCCGCGATGAACGTTTGCGGCTACGATGCGGAGTTGCAATCGTCATCGCCGATCCGCATCGAAGTGCGAGCGGACCTGGCCGAAGCGAATAAGACGCCAGAAGCCGCCTCCACCCAAAAACAGATGTGCCGCTTTTATCACGACCACCAACAGGGCGACAGCGCTCACGACCTGGCGCAATACGTGTCGCTGGCTTTGAATCTGGGGGGCCCGCCGGATTTCACTCCCAAGCTCAAAGAATCCGACATGCCGCCAGACTCGACCTACGTGCTGGGATTCGTGCCTTTGCTGAAGCAATATTACGCGGCGGCTAAACTACACTCCGTCTGGCTGAAGCACCAGCCGCAATATCTCGCCCTGATCGACGAATACCATGAGCCCGTGGCAAAGATGATCACCTCGACGGACACCTATTTGCGCATGCCGTTGGCCGGGTATCTTGGCCGCTCCTTCACCGTCTATCTGGAGCCAATGAGTGCGCCGGGCCAAGTGAACTCGCGCAACTATCTTCAGGATTATTACTACCTGGTGGTTTCTCCTGCCGCCGCCAGCCTTCACATGGACGCGATTCGGCACACTTACCTGCATTTCGTCCTAGACCCGCTAATCGCCAAACGCGCGACGGCGCTGCAGCGGCTCAAGCCCATCCTTATACCTCTGCAGAAGGCGCCTATGGCAGAAGATTACAAAGAGGACACCGGTTTGCTCGTGGTCGAGTGCATAATCCGCGCCATCGAGGCCCGCACACCGTCGGATCCCAAGTTGCCCGTCAAGGACCGTCAGGCGATGATCCAACGGGACGAGGCGGAAGGATTTGTACTCACCGGCTATTTCTATGAGCAACTACGAGACTTCGAGAAGGAGAACACCGGCTTGCAGGACGCCTTTCCCGACTGGCTACACAACATCGATGTAGACCACGAAATGAAGCTGGCCAGGGAGACGGAATTTGCGCCAGAGGCCAAACCCGAGGTGGTGCAGGCAGCAAAACCTGCATCCCAAAGCAAGGTAGTCTTGGCGGAACGCGAGCTGGCCAGCGGCAATCCAGCCGCCGCCGAGAAGCTCGCACAGGAAGCCCTGGCGGCGAATGAAGACCCGGCGCAGGCCTATTTTGTGCTGGCTCGGGCCGCCAGTTTAAGCGGTAACATGCAGGGGGCGCAAGAGAACTTTGGGAAGGCGCTGAGCGCCACGAAAGACCCGAGGGTGGCGGCGTGGTGTCACATTTACCTGGGGCGCATCCTTGATCTTCAGGAGGAGCGCGAGGCGGCGGTGGCGCAGTACCAGGCAGCACTCAAGACTGGTGACAGCTCGGCCGACACGAAGAACGCCGCGGAGCGCGGCTTGAAAGAGCCATACCAGCCGCCGGCAACCAGGCAGCAACAGCAATAGGTCGCATTCATCGAGGACCAGCGGCTAATGGTTTTACTGGAAAGGACAAGGGAATGAAATCGAGTTTCACAATCTTGGCGGTGTTAGTGGCCGGGAACATGGCGCTGGCCCAGGCAAATGCGACCCCGACCCAAGCTCCCAGCCAGAGTGGGCAGGCTCAGGGGCAAAGCAGCTCAAAGCAGGCGGCGCCCAGCAGCGCGCCGGTGCAGCCTACCAGCTCTGGGAATCGCGTTCTGCAGGCAAAATCGCAGGATGAACTGAAGGCTTACCAGGATGCTTCCACCAAGACCGACCCGGCGGAAATGGAGGCCGCAGCCGACGCGTTTGCTGCGAAGTATCCCAACAGCGAGATGAAGGGCACCCTGTATGTTCGTGCGATGGGGCTCTACGCCCAAGCAGGCAACGGGGAAAAGATCATCGAGGCGGGTAGGAAAGCCATCGCCGCCGATCCAACCAATCCGGTTCCGCTGGTGCAGGTCGCCTCCGTTTTGGCTGAAACGACGCGCGACACCGACCTCGACCGCGAACAGCGCCTCAATGAAGCTGCCAAGGATGCGCAGGCCGCGATCGACAACATCAATACCGGTCTCATCGTGCCCCCCAACGCTCCGCCGGAGAAGGTCGCTGCCGCCAAGGCAAGTATTCTGACCATGGCATACGACACGCTTGGCATGGTGAACATGAACAAGAAGGACTTTGCCGCCGCCGAACAGTCCCTGCTCAAGGCCGCCGACACCAGCAAGGCAAGTCCGGAGGCGGTGGTTTACCTGCGCCTGTCGGTTGCGCAAGACCAGTTGAAGGAGTACCAGAAAGCGCTGGATTCGGCCAACAAGGCAGTGCAATACGCGCCGCAGGGAAGCGCAGCGCAGAATCTGGCAAAGCAGCAACAAGCCCGTGTGCAGAAGCTGATGGAGGCTGGATCGTCGTCCAGCCCTGCAACGCCGCCGGCTGCACCGGCTCCAGCCAAGCCGGCGACACCCCAGCCATCAAGTACGACTCCGCCGCCCAACACGCCACATTAGGATAATGAAGTCTGACCGTAACGATCTTTCTGTATTGGAGGATGCTCTCGGGCATCGCTTCCATCGCCGCGACCTGCTGGAGCAGGCGCTCACCCACGCTTCCTATGCGCGTGAGTTGGAGTCGCAAAGCGCGGCAGGCGGCGCTCCCGCCGCAGCTCCCGATAACGAGCAGATGGAATTTCTGGGCGATGCAGTTCTCTCCTTCGTCGTCAGTCAGGAGCTTTTTCGGCGGTTCCCCGAATACCATGAGGGAGAGCTTTCCAAGCTGCGCGCCCACCTTGTCAGCGCGCGCCACTTGCTTCGCCCTGCGCGAGCGCTGAAAATCGGACAGTTCCTGCGCCTCGGCAAAGGTGAGGAACGGAGCGGCGGACGCAGCAAGAGCGCGCTGCTAACCGATGCGTTGGAGGCAATTATCGCCGCGTTGTACCTTGATGGCGGACTTGAACCGGCACATCGCTTCATTTTGCAGGCAATTCTCGAACCCGAGCTCGCTGAAGTGCACAAGCTCGGCGACAGGCAACTGCCAGTGATGGATTACAAATCTGCCTTGCAAGAGGCGGCCCACGCCAGCGGACGTCCGCAGCCCCGCTATGTACTGGTGAAGGAGGAAGGGCCCGATCACCGCAAGCTGTTCACCATGGAAGCGCATGTCGCGGCGTCAGCCGGGGGAGATAAGGGTTTCGTCCGTCGTAGCGAAGGCAACACAAAGAAGCTGGCCGAACAAGGGGCTGCACGGAAGGCCTGGGAATATCTACAATCATTGAGAGGAGGTTCTGCGGGAGCCGTGCCGGGTTCCGTCCGCCAATCTTCTGAGCCGTCATGAGCGAAGTCAGCACCGATCCACAAATTACCGTCCTTCCCGGAAGGCAGAAGCCGGCCTGGAAGACCACGCCAGCCAGCAGCCATTCTGGCGGCATGAACGCGTTGCAATCGCTCGCCACCACGATTGTCATCGCGGTCTTCGTCATAACCTTTATTGTGCAGGCGTTTCAGATCCCGTCGGAGTCGATGGAGAAGACGCTGCTCATCGGTGACTACCTTCTGGTGGACAAGGTCCACTACGGACATTCGCACTTTTGGGAAGGGCTCCTGCCGTACCACTCCATTCAACGGCAGGACATCATTGTCTTTCGCTATCCCGTCAATCCGAAGCAACATTTCGTGAAACGCGTTGTTGCGATCCCCGGCGACCGGGTGCGGCTCATCAACAAACATGTTTACGTCAATGGCATTCGTCAAGACGATGATTACGCCACCTTCCACTGGGCCCAACGCGACAAGTTCAGGGACAATTTCCCCGACGGCGGTTTCTACGGCGACAAGATCTCGGCCAGGTGGTTTCTCCAGGCACAGAAGCTTCTCGAGGATGGCGAGCTGATTGTCCCCGAAGGGTCGTTCTTCGTCCTCGGCGATAACCGCGATGACAGCTACGACTCGCGTTACTGGGGCTTCGTGCCGGCGGAGAATATCGTTGGCCGTCCGCTGCTGATTTATTGGTCGATGGACCGGACTACTCCCGCCATCGCCAGTGAGCTGCCGTCTGATAGACTTTCGAGTCTGGCCCACAACGTAACCGGCCTGGTCGAAAGCCTGCGCTGGCGCCGCATGTTGCGGACTGTGCAATAGTTTCCGGCAGGCAAGTCGATACTTCAAGGAAGAACGCATTTGGCTGGAACCAAGAACTCAGTGAAGACCGCGCCGCAGAAGGCCCAGAAGCCGCCGGAGCCACAACAAGCGGCAAAGCCGAAGGAGACAACTTCGGAATTCATCGCCTCCATGGCCATCGTGATCGTAACCGGGCTGTTCATCATTACCTTTGCGCTGCAGGCATTCGAGATCCCGTCCAGTTCGATGGAGAACACTCTGCTGATCGGCGATCACCTCTTCGTGGACCGCACGATGTTGGCGCCGATAACCAAGTGGATCGACAAACTCATTCCCTATCGCGAGCCGCGGCATGGCGACATCTTTGTCTTCATCTCACCCGCGCAGCCTGGCCTTTACCTGGTCAAGCGCGTTATGGGCCTTCCGGGTGATCGCATCCACCTGCAGGATGGCGTGGTTTATCGCAACGGGGAGCGACTCGATGAGCCTTACGTAGTTCGCAAAGGGGACTACAACGCATATCGCGATAACTTTCCCGGTGTTCCAGCCAGCGAATACGACCAAGTAACCGCTGCTTGGACGGCAGAGCTCCACTCCCACGTTCAAAACGGCGACTTGGTAGTGCCGCCGGGCAAGGTCTTTGCCATGGGCGACAACCGCGACGTCAGCCTCGATAGCCGCTATTGGGGCTTAGTGCCACGTGAGAATGTGATTGGGCGGCCCATGTTCATCTATTGGTCGTTCGTGACGCCGCGGGACGAGTATCAGCGCCAAGGCCTTGCCGATCGAGTGGCGTGGCTCTTCGATATTGTCATCCACTTCTTCGACAAGACGCGTTGGTCACGAATGCTTCACGTGGTGCACTGATGGCAGGCCGCATGCCACGGCGGGTGATGTGGGCGGCCCTCCTGTTGGTCGTGCTGGGGTTGCTGCTGCTGCCGCCATTTATCAACGTCAATCGTTATCGCAAGCGCGTCGCTGATTCGATAAGCCGTGCCCTGGGCCGCGAAGTTTCGGTCTCCAACATCGAACTAAAGCTTCTCCCGCGCCCGGGCCTCGTACTTTCGAATTTTGTTGTCGCAGAGGATCCGAGCTACGGGGTAGAGCCAATGCTCCGGGCCACCAGGGTCACCGCCTACATTCGACTGACTTCGCTCTGGCGAGGACGGCTGGAGATCGGAACGCTTGACCTCGACAATCCCAGCCTTAACCTGGTTCGCCGTCCTGACGGGCACTGGAACTTGGAAGAACTGGTCGAACGCACCGCGCGGGTGGCTTCAGCCCCAACTGCGAAGACCCGGCCTGAGGCACGCCCACGTTTCCCCTATGTGGAAGCATCGGCCGGACGCATCAACTTCAAACTGGGACAAGTGAAGAAGGCATTCGCTTTCACCGATGCCGATTTCGCGCTCTGGCTGGACTCGGAAAGCCAATGGGGCATACGGTTGGAAGGCCGTCCCACGCGCACCGACGTCCGCATCAGCGACACCGGCACGCTCAAGCTGGATGGACGGTTCCAGCGCGGCTCCACGTTGCGAAGCACTCCGGTTAATTTCAAGCTCACCTTGACCGCAGGACCTCTTGGTCAAATTACTACTCTGATCTACGGGCACGACCGGGGCTGGCGCGGCGCGGTCAGTTCGAATGCGACATTGACGGGCACGCCGGCGGCGTTGGGTATCACGCTGGACGCTCAGGTGGATGATTTTCGTCGCTACGATATCGCCCTCGGTGAAGCTTTGCGTATGCGAGTGCACTGCACTGGGACATACTCCTCCCCAGGCGACACGCTGCGCGACGTGCAGTGCGAATCGCCCGTAGGTCCGGGAATTCTCAGGGTCCGCGGCCACGCGCAAGGATGGCTTGGCGAGGCTTACGATCTGGGCATCTCTGCTGAACAGATCCCTGCCGAACGTTTAGTGGCTCTTGCCCGCCATGCCAAGAAAGACCTCCCAGCCGATCTCACTGCAACAGGGGACGTGGAAGCTGTATTCACCGTCCGGAAGCTCCCACACGGAATGCCGGTGTGGGGTGGAGGCGGACGTAGTCAGCAGCTCGCCCTCCACGCCGACTTGTTGAAGCAAGATCTGGAAATAGGAGAAGTACAGTTTGTGGTTCCCAGCGCCTCTCCTGCTGTAAGGGGCAAACGCTTCGCCCGCACGGGCGCCTTTGCCCAGAGAGTGGGTTCTAAGGCTCGATCTGCCGCGAGTGCGGGAGTCCGTCTTGTGATGAAGCCATTTCCGCTCTCTTTGGGTGCAGCTTCGCCCGCGACAGCGAGTGGAGTGTTCGATCCGGAGCATTACAGCATCAGCCTCAGTGGTGAGGCCGAACTGGCGAGGCTCTTGAATGTCGGCGAAGCGCTTGGCGTAGGCACGCCAGGCGTCGGCCTTGCAGGGCCCGCACAAGTTGATTTGGAGGTCGCCGGGACCTGGGTCGGATTCGCTCCTCCCGCGCCGTCGGGTAGGGTCCAATTGCACGGCGTGACGGCTGAATTGCAGGGCGTTTCCGAGCCTGTGCAGATTGCGTCAGCCAATGCAACGTTGGCCAATCGGGTAGTGAACTTGACCTCGTTTACCGCTACCCTCGCGCCAGGTCCGGAGATCAGCGGATCGGCCAGCTTCCCGGTGCATTGCACAGCTCCGGAAACTTGCATCGTGCACTTTGACGCTCATGCCGATGACGTTTCCCTCTCTCGCCTGAATCGCCTGGTGAATCCGAGTTTTCGCCCGCAGCCCTGGTACCGCCTGCTGGCTCCCTGGCAGCGGCGCGAGGACGCGCTGCTGAAGCTGCGCGCTAGGGGGCATTTTGCGGCGGCGCGAATGGAAATAGGGTCGACCGTTGCGAACATCGTCAGCGGCACGGCGGAGCTGGATGCCGGCAAGCTGCGTGTCAGCGATTTCCACGCAGACTTCCTTGGAGGACACCATACCGGAACCTGGACGGCTGACTTCACTGTGTCGCCGCCGAGGTTCGCAGGCTCGGGGAACGTTTCGCGCGTGTCCATGGCGCAGCTTGCATCTCTCATGCACGACAACTGGGCGACCGGAACGATAGATGCCAAGTATAGTCTCGCCATGGCGGGCTTGACTCCCGCCGCTCTGCGGGATTCCGCCACCGGCTCGGCCGACTTCAGCTGGAGCGGGGGCTCTTTGCGGCACGTCACGCTCGACGCCCGGAGTGCTCCACTGTCGTTCTCCGATTTCACCGGAATCGTGAGCCTGGAGAGTGGGACGCTGAGCCTGGCTGATTGCAAACTGCAGTCGGTCGGCGGCAACTACTCAGTGAAGGGCACCGCATCGTTTGAACGCAACCTCGACCTTCGCTTCGAACGTACCGGCGGGCGAACCTATGCCATCTCGGGTCCGCTCGAAAAACCACGCGTGGAGGCCATTCCGCCGCCACCTTCCGCCGAGGCAGCGCTGCGATGAAACTGAGAAGCTCGGAGGTCTGCCCCGCCGCTGTCTCCGATGCAACATTTCAGCATGTTAGTATCAAAAGCAAAACTCAATGTTCTCTAACGCTAACCCTCTCGACATCTTTTTCCAGGTTATCGTGCTGCTGTTCGCTATCTGCGTACACGAGTCGGCGCATGCCTGGATGGCCAACCGATTGGGCGATCCCACGGCGAAGATGCTCGGCCGGGTTTCGCTGAACCCCCTGGTGCACATCGACCTGTTTGGTACCATTCTACTGCCGCTGATAATGATTGCGTTCCATATGCCGCCCTTTGGCTGGGCCAAGCCCACGCCAGTGGACACGCGAAACTTCAAGAATCCGGTGAAGGATGACATCCTAACCGCGGTCGCTGGGCCGATCAGTAACTTCTTGACCGCATTCATTTCGGTCTTTGTCATAGCAATGATTGTGCACATTTCTAATGCGGGAATTGTGCCTAATATTGGCAACGCCGACGTAGCGAGTCCAGTTGTGGATTTATTCCTGCGCGCCATCGAGATTAATATTTTGCTCGCAGTTTTCAATTTGATCCCGTTGCCGCCCCTCGATGGCAGCCACGTCATTCGCCACTTCCTTTCGTACAACGCTCTACGCGTCTATGACCGTATAGGCTATGTCGGACTGATGATATTAATCTTTATCCTGCCGATGATCGGCTTCAACCTGCTTGGTATCCTGATAGCACCTTTCACGGTATTCTTTCGAGCACTCCTAAGTTTGTTCCTGGGCTTCCGATGACCGTTCCGAATCGAACGACCAAAGGCCGCATCCTGAGCGGCATGCGACCCACAGGAAAGCTGCACCTCGGCAATTACGTCGGAGCGCTGCGGAACTGGGTGGGCCTGCAGGACCAATATGATTGCTTCTTCTTCATCGCGGATTGGCACGCGCTGACCACGGATTACGCAGACACGCGCAGCATCAAGCAGAACTCTCTTGAGGTCATGATCGACTACCTCGCAGCCGGCCTCGATCCCGAGCGCAGCACGCTGTTCATACAGTCGCATGTCCCGCAGCACGCCGAGCTACATCTGCTGTTCAGCATGATCACGCCGCTGGGCTGGCTGGAGCGCGTGCCGAGCTACAAGGAGCAACGCGAAAACATCAAGGACAAGGACCTCGGCACCTATGGATTTCTCGGTTATCCGCTGCTGCAGGCCGCTGACATACTGATTTACAAGGCCGACTTCGTACCCGTGGGCGAAGATCAGGTGGCGCATGTCGAGCTGACTCGCGAGGTGGCACGGCGATTCAATGCGCTCTATCCGCGAAAGGGCGTGGGAGGGTACGCAAGTCCAACTGCGACGCCGGATGAATTGCGAAGCCGCTTCTACATTCTCCCCGAGCCGCAGCCACTCCTGACGCCCGCAGCGAAGCTGCCCGGGACTGACGGCCGCAAGATGTCGAAGTCATACAACAACACCATCCTACTAAGCGAGCCCGAGGCTTCACTGCGGCAGAAGCTCAAAACGATGGTCACCGATCCAGCTCGCATTAGGCGCAGCGATCCGGGCGATCCCGACAAGTGCCCAGTTGGTGACTTGCACAAGATCTTCAGCAGCGCCGAAACTATGGCTAAGGTGTACGAAGGCTGCCGCACTGCGGCCATCGGTTGCATCGAGTGCAAGGGCTGGGCGGCGGACGGCTTGTGGAAGGTGCTCACTCCCATGCAGGAGCGGCGCGCCAAGTACGAAGCCGATCCCAAGCTGGCGTGGGACATTCTCGAGGACGGATCGACGAAGGCGCGCGCAGTAGCGGAGGCGACGATGGTCGAGGCGCGTGACGCCGCGAACTTATCGCACGAGTACAAACCGCCGGCGCAGAGCGCAGGCGAAGGCAAGTGATTGTTCACCACAGAGGCGCGGAGAACACAGAGAAATTCCCCGGGGTGTCATTCTGAGCGAGCGGCCTGGGGTTGGCCGCGAGTCGAAGAACCCCTATAGTCCGATAATCTCTATTCCCATGTCCGAGAATCCCGAGAACGCCGCGAACACCGAAGCCAATAAGCCGGCTTCGCACGTTCACGCGCACAAGGGCCCGGACGAATCGTCTTTCTCCGTCATCGTCGGCACGGTTTATGACGGCCCGCTCGACCTGCTGCTCGATCTCATTCGCAAGCAGGACATTGACATCTACGACATCCCCATCGCCAAGATCACCGAGCAGTACCTGCATTACGTGGAGACGATGAAGCAGTTCGACGTGGATGTTGCCGCCGAGTTCATCTACACGGCGTCCTTGCTCATCCACATCAAGTCGAAGATGCTGCTGCCGCCCGATCCCAACGCTCCCGCGACCGAGGAAGACCCGCGCCTGGAGCTGGTCAACCGGCTCCTCGAACACGAGCGCTTCAAGACGGCCGCGCAGATGCTGTTGCAGAAGCAACAGATTGAAGATGCGGTATGGTCGAATCCAGCGCTGAAGGAATTTCAGGATGCGGAAGGCGCTGAGCCGGAGATGGCCGCGGACGTGGTGGACCTGGTCAGAACCTTCCAGCAGATTCTGGAGCGTGCGAAGTCGAAGCCGAGCTTTGACGTTGAAGACGACAGCGTCACGGTTTCGCAGATGATTGACTACGTCCGGCGGCGGCTCTCGCTGGAAGACCGCCCGATCCGGCTGAAGCAGCTACTGCGTAACATGCGTTCGCGCTCGGCTCTGGTTTGCGCCTTCCTGGCGATTCTGGAGCTAATTCGTTTGCAGGCGGTGCTGGCGCGCCAGGACAACGTCTTCGGCGAGATCGTGCTGAAGAAGCACACCAATTTCGACGCGCTGATGGCCGAAAGTCCGCCAGTGAAGGACGATTGGCGGTAAGCAGTTGTCAGTTCTCGGTTGTCAGTCGTTATTCTAGGGATGCGATAGGTAGCGCCGCATTCGAGGCGCGGCTGTAGTTGCTTCATGGCCAGCCGCGGAGCGGCGGCTTCGCAGTGAGCCCCGGGCGTAAGCCCGGGATAAGCGTGTATACATGGACCGAGCCGCGTAGCGGCGACACCAACATGAGCCTGAAAGCCAAAGTCGAAGCCATCATCTACGCCACCGAGGAGCCGGTCACGCTGGACCAACTTGCGTCGTTGCTGAGTGAAGCCGTACTCGCCGACTTGCGTGCCGAAGAAGAAGCTGCGCAACAGGATGCTCCGGGCGAAACCTCGCCCGACGGGACTGAGGCCCGGCCCTCGTTCTTCGACGGCCAACAGCTCTCCGCCGACGATCTCACCAAAGAGCAGAAGCACGCCCGCGACAAGGCCGTTAAATCGCGCCTCACTATCATCATCGACGAACTCACAGCCGACTACGCCGCCGCCGACCGCGGCATGGAAATCCGGCAAGTAGCGGGTGGCTATCGCATGGCCACCAAGCCCGAGCACCACGACGTGGTCGTCACCTTCGCCAAGAGCCTGAAGCCGCCAATCCGCCTGTCGCTGCAGGCGTTGGAGACGCTCTCCGTCATCGCCTACAAACAACCCGTCACCGTGCCGGAAATCAGCGAGATTCGCGGCGTCGATTCCTCCGGCGTAATTGCCACTCTCCTCGATCGCAAACTGATCACCACTGCCGGCCGCAAACAGGTCATCGGCCGCCCCATCCTCTACAAGACAACCAAGGAGTTTCTGCTGCGCTTCGGCCTGAACGACGTGTCCGAACTGCCCAGCATGGAAGAATTCGAGAAGCTGGGCGAACCCCAAGCCGAGCTGTTTCCGGCGGCGAGCGAGCAAGTCCAAGCTCCATCTCCTGAACAGGAAGCTGCTAAGGAACCTGAGCCCGAGCCGGTTAATCGAGAAAATCGAGATTGATAAACTACTTTGCGCCCAGCGCGGAGGTCACCTCAAACAAAAAGTTGTCATCCCGACCGAGGACTTTAGTCCGAGTGGAGGGACCTGCTTTTTCGAAACGCGGGAGAAAGCAGGTTCCTCCACTCGCGGCTGAAGCCGCTCGGTCGGAATGACAGATGGATTGTTGCGGAGACTATTCCCTCTCCTGCGCCACGGTCTGCACCTTAGCGCGAACCAGCCCCTCCAAGCGCGACAGGCGCTGCTCCAACTGTTCAATCTTCTCTTCTTGCGCGGTGATTACCTTCGCCTCCGCTTCGGCGCGGTGATACTGCTTTTGCACTTCGTTCAGCAGCATGGTGGTGATGTACTGATAGCGCACAGCGTAGGGCTGCCCGTCCCTGTCGTAGGACACAAGTTCGGGATAGACATCGGCAACTTCTTCCGCAATCAGGCCATATTGCAGGGTGCGCTCACCATTTACGTACTCGGGCTTGTACAGGAAGGTGACAGGCCGCAGCTTCATCAAGGCGTTGGTGCTGTCACCCATGTCACGTACTTGCTCCTTGAAGCGGAGAGAGGAGAGTTGGGTGCCGAGTTGCCCGTTGGAATTGATATAGAACGGAATACCTGACGACGAGTTCGCATCATAGATGCCTGCGATGTAGGCAGTGGTATGAATTGCGGGGTCGCCAATCCGAATGGCTTTGGACTCGGTTCCCGAATCAGGTCCCTGATTGCCGATGTAAATGTTGTTGCTGCCCGAGTCATTAGCTTTGCCAGCGATGTAGCCGAGGAAGATGTTGGAGGAGCCGGTAGTGTTGTTGAAGCCAGCCTGGCCTCCTAAGAACGTGTTGGAGATTCCAGTGGTGTTATCGAAGCCCGCGTCGAAGCCGAAAAAGCTATTCCGAAATCCGGTGGTATTTTGGTAACCCGCATGGTCAGCAAAAAAGGTGTTTCGATCTCCGGTGGTGTTGAAGAAGCCCGCGTAGAAGCCGGAAAAAGTATTGTCGTAGCCTGTGTCGTTGGAGGCGCCCGCGTAATTGCCAGAAAACGTGTTGTGACTTCCGGTGGTGTTGGAGAAGCCCGCGTGGGTGCCGGAAAAGGTGTTGCTGTTGCCGGTGGTGTTGCTGTTGCCCGCCTGGCTGCCGGAGAAGACGTTGTATATTCCTTGCCCTGCCACGTTGTTTTGACCTGCTCCCGGCCCGAGAAATAGATTGAGGTCAGTTGGACTGCCAATGTTCACCACATTATTCCCGCCGATCTGGTAGGTCGCTGCAGTGTTGATGCCGCCGTTGACATCGAGCGTTGCCATAGGTGTTGTTGTTCCGACACCTATGTTCTTTGTCGTAGCATCCTGATAAATGACGGAACTTTGCAAGTAGCTAGGGGTAGTCCAAATTGGAATGTAGTCTTTGGTGCCATCGCCGCCGAGCAACGGCCCCGGTGGCAGTGCCGAATTATCTAGCGCAGACTTGGCCGGGGTGTTGTGTGACGTTTGCTGTGCTGAGCAGATGGAAACGAACAATAAGGTGGACAGAGCAATAGCGATGCTAGCACCGATGCGGCGCATAGGCGCTCCTTTCAATAATGTGAAACTTACGATGCCTTGCAACCCAGGAGAATGGTGGCACAATTGTGCTTCAATGAGTGGCACCTTGTCAAAGTGTTCGTGGGTGCATAACTAGCCTAAAGGTGCCTCTACTGCTGTGACGTACTTCACGATGAACCGTGACTAGGCTTGGAACCGTGGGTAATGGACCAGTTTGGATTTCCACAGGGGCGGTGGCTGTGGAAAACAAAACTGGCCCACTACCGAACCGTGACTAGGCTTGGTTTCACGCTGGTCGCAGCGTACAATGAGTGATGGAAGGATGAGGTGGAGTTGTCTTCGGGCGACGCTCCGCATATGTCTTCCAGAGCGTGACTGAGTGACTCGACACCAGCGATGTTCGTCGCACTGCCCGCCGTCCAAGACTTCAGGAGACCTCACATCCCTTGATTTCCAAAATTATCCCCGTAAGTCCTTAGTTTGGAATATTTTGCATATAACTCCTTTAAATTTAATACCTTACAGACTATCTCTTAAAATTACCTTTTGTTTTCAATATTTTGCAGGTAGATGGGGGAGGGGGGGTACGGCAGTTGTCAGTTGTCAGTTGTCGGTTTCCAGTTACCAGTGGTCAATGCGATCAAGGACGATCTCTCCGGAGAAGGACCCAGCCCCGCAGGGGCGGAATTGATGTTAGCCCCGGGCGTAAGCCCGGGGTAAAGTGGAAAATTGACCCGAGCCGCGGAGCGGCGGCACAGGTTCGCACACAGACTCTTCTGAACCCCCGCGCAGGCCTGGCGAAAAGCGAACAGCGAAGAGCGAAAAGCATTGGAGCGGCCACCCATGCCCGCTGAACGTCTCCAGAAGATCATAGCCGCGGCCGGCATCGCTTCCCGGCGCAAAGCCGAAGAACTCATCACCAGCGGTCTGGTATCGGTCAACGGGCAGACCGTGACCGCGCTCGGTACCAAGGCCGATCCCGAGCACGACCGCATCAAGGTCAATGGCAAGCCGTTGCGCGGGCCGGAGCGGCACGTTTACCTCCTGCTCCACAAACCCAAAGGTTATGTCACCACAGTCACCGATCCCGAAGGCCGTCCGACCGTGTTGGACCTGGTGCGCGGTGTGGGTGCGCGCGTGTATCCTGTCGGACGGCTCGATTACCTAAGCGAAGGGCTGCTGCTGTTGACCAACGACGGCGAGTTGGCGCTGAAGTTGATGCACGCCTCATCGCATGTGCCGAAGACGTATCTGGTAAAGATCAGCGGCAAACCGTCGGATGAGCAAATTGAGAAGCTGCGCGGCGGTATTAAGCTTCCGGCGGAGCGCTCACCGCTGAAGATTCCGGCGGGCAAGGTACGTGCTGGAGCTCAGAGGCGGCGCTCCGCGCCCGTGCAAACTGCTCCGGTGCAAATTAAACTGCTGCGCGAGGCCGCCAATCCGTGGTATGAAGTGACGCTGGTCGAGGGCCGCAATCGGCAAATTCGCCGCATGTTCGAAGAGATCGGGCATCACGTAGAGAAAATCAAGCGAGTGCGCTATGGCCCGCTGCAGTTGGACCTGGAGCCGGGAAAGTTCCGGTATCTGACGGCGAAGGAAGTGGGGCAAATGAAGAGCGCGGCAGGTGCACGAACGATTGCATCGGCGCAGAAAAGCAGGTCCCTCCACTCGGACTCAAGTCCTCGGTCGGGATGACAAGGTAGGAGGAAGCGAGTCCTCGGTCGGGATGATAAGGCGTAAGGTGAAGACATTGACCTATTGGAGCTAGAATGACGGATTTTGGGAAGCTGGTTCCGGCGTGGGTACGCACGCTGGCCACCTATAAACCGGGAAAGCCGGTGCGGCAGGCGGAATTGGAGAGCGGCGTGCGTTGCATCAAGATGGCCTCGAACGAAAACCCCTTTGGCCCTTCGCCTTTGGCGATTGAGGCGATCAAGGCTGTGACTTCGGAGGCGAACTATTATCCTGACAACTGTTCAACCGAACTAACTGCGCGGTTGTCGGAGCTGCACGAAGTTGAGCCCGAGCACGTGTTGGTCACGGCGGGCGTAACGGGATTTCTGGACATTCTGGCCCGGACGCTTCTCGGACCGGGGCTGAAGGCCGTCACCAGCAAGTTGTCGTTCATCTCCTATCCGATTATCACGCGCGCGACCGGCGCCCAATTTGTCGAAGTGCCGGCGCTGAACGACGGCTACGATCTGGAGCGCATCCTCGAAGCGGTTGATGTTCACACGCGAGTGGTTTACATCTCGAATCCCAACAACCCGACAGGAACGGTCCTGGATGCGAATGCGATCGACCGCTTTCTTGATCGGCTGCCGTCGCATGTCATCACGGTGCTCGACGAAGCCTATTACGACTACGCCAGGTATTTCGCCGCCCAGCGTAGTCTTGATTACTCGCACTCGCTTGAGTATGTGCGGCAGGAACGGCCAGTCGTCGTACTGCGGACTTTCTCGAAGGCGCACGGGCTGGCGGGCTTGCGCGTCGGCTATGGATTGGGGCCGCCGGAGCTGATTGGATATTTTGCGCGCATGAAACCCGCATTCATGGTGTCGTCGCTCGGCGAGGCGGCAGCTTTGGCTGCCTTGGCCGATGCTGACCATATTCAGCGCACAATCGAAACCAATGCCGTGGGAGCAAAGCTCTTAATCGAAGCTATTGCAGAAACGGGAATCCAGGTGACGCCGACCTGGGCGAACTTTTTGTTCTGCCGAGTGGGAGATGAGGCGGGCAGTCTGTGCCAGAAATTGCAGGGGCACGGGATCATTGTGCGTCTCATGAGCGGCGGCTGGGGCGCGCCCGATGCATTCCGCGTGACTATCGGCACGCCTGAGCACAACGAAGAGTTTCTCGATGCGTTGAAGCGGGCGCGGTCCCGCATTCCCGCATAAATGAGAAAGAGCACGCCGCTCTCGGCGAACGGCATGCTCAAATTTGGTTAGTGGTTTTGCGGAGGTTGCGTTGTGGCTGGCGGTTGCGTGCTCGGCGAAGGAGTTGTCAAGTCCTGTGGATTTGCCGGCACAACTCCGTGCACTGTCGGCATCTGTTTCACCTGCCCAGCTTCGGCATCGGCGATATCGATGCCGAGCTTCTTGAGCGTCTCCGCGGTGTCAAAGTCAAGCAGCACCTTCGACTTCTCGTAATTAGCCGTGGCGTTGAGGACGTTGGACTCGGCCTGCGTCAGGTTGCTCGACGCTTGCAACACGAGCGTAGGAGTTGAAGCGCCATAGTTGAACTTCTTCTGTTCTGCGACCAAGCTCTCATTCGCGTAGTCGCGGGCTGCAATTGCCGCCTGGAGAGCGGCGTAGTTCTGCTGTAGCGCAAACTGTGCCTGCCGTACTTGCAATGAGATGCTGTTTTCCTGCTGCTGTAAGGCGACCTGAGCCTGGCGATATTCCAACTCGGACCGAACCTGGTCAGCTTGCGCCGAGCGGTTGCGAAGCGTGATGTTGAGGTTCACGCCAATGCCTTTGTCGGGCGACGAGCTGTTGAAGAGGTCATGAAATGCGTGTGGGTAGCCGCCCCTGGGAATTGTCCCGGGATTCAGGCAATTCTGCCCCGGGATCGCTCCTGGGAAGTCGCAAGGGGGGAGGAGCGAAGTTTGGTCACCCGCCAAACCTGCAGCTCCGTAAAACGCATAGAGATCCAACGTAGGACGCAGCGCATTGTTGATCGACTTGCGTGAGATCTCGAGGTTGGTGAGGTTAATGCGCGCCACCGCAATTTCCGGACGCGCCTGCAAAGCTTCCTGAATGAGGTCGTCGACTGGCCGGACCTCGTATTGCTCATTGGGCTTTAGCGTGTCGGTCGGAATGACGGGCGCAACCGCCAGCATCGGATCTCCCATGTTCTTGGTGATAGCGTTCTTCATCAGCAGTTGCTCGAGCTGAAGATTGGTCTGCGAAGTAATCAGGTTCTGCTTGGCAGAAGCTACGCCGCTTTGCGCCTGTGCCAGAGTGATTGGGGCCAGCGTGCCGATCCTGACCTGTTCCTGATCGTCGGAGAGTGTCTTCTCCGCGAGCTGCAGCGCACGCTCATTCACTTTGACCGCTTCGTAGGCGGTTACGAGGTCCCAGTAAATGTTCTCGATCTGGGAGACGGTCTGGATGATCTGCTGGCGAAAGACGACGTCGGTGATCTCGCGGTTGTTGCGCGCAATGCGAATGTAGCGCAAGTTGGGATCGAATCCGAAGCCTTGCAGCAGGTGCTGCCGCAATTGGAAACGGAAGTTTGTACCGATCTGCGGCGATACCAAGGTAAACAGCGAATTGGTGGTGGTGCGGTTGTTATTGAACGCAACCGTAGCCAAGGTGCCGGTAGAAAATCCCTGAGTGTAGAGAAAGTTGTAGGTGTTCGTGTTCTGAATCAAAGTCGGCGTGCCGCTTAATATGATGTTCGACTGCGGAAAGATAGCGTGCTCGCCTCCAACCGTGCCGCCGATTGTCGGGTCAAAATTGTCAATTGGGGGTCCGCCGCCGAGCGTTGAAGACACGATACCCAATGCGCCAGCGCCGGCGCCGCCGACGCCGACCTGCGTGCCGCCAGCGCCAGTTCCCTGTGCTCCAGTGGAGGAGCTGCCTGTTCCACCGGCAGACGTAGCACCGAGTGACCCGCCCGGCGTCCCCGACACCACGCCAGCGTTGACGCCGCGGTCGAATACTCCAGATTGTGTACGGAGAATGTCAGTATCCGCAATTGACATGTTGTAACGCTGAATCGTGATGTCAAGGTTGTTCTCCAACGCCATTGCCACCGCGTCGTTGATGGACAGGTACATTTTGCCGTCACGGATCAACTGGTCGATTCGCGCCGAATTGGTGAGGTTGGGCGGTGGCACGTTTCGCACCCTATACGGGGCCAGGAAATTAGGGAATGGAGATTGCGGCTTCGCGTAGTTCTGGTCTGAATACAGATGAGCGTTATTCTGAGGCGCCGGTGCCTGCGGCATCGGTGTCAGTGGAGGCATGCTCGCCTGGGTGCTTTGTGGAGTTGCATTTTGAGCAAAACTCGCGGTGACAAGCAAGCTCACAAACGCCAGTGAGATCGCCTTCCGAAACGCGGATTCAACGAAACGCGAAACGAACATTTCCTTATCTCCTGAAACTGATCATGCATCAGTTGGGATTTCCCTGCTGTAGTTTGTTTCTTTGGCCTCTGATTAATACGCACGAAAGTGCCTAAAGGTTCATGATGTTAGCGGTCTATCAGCATAAAACTTGCAGGCTCGGAACATTCCTGTCCGTACATGGACTAATCCCTGCAAGAAACGTCAACCTGCAATCCCTAGTAAGCACAGCCTATTGGTAACGGGCAAATTACGCCAATCGAGTCGGTCTTGGCGCGGGGACATCAAATCTGCTGCTGTTTCCATCGGCCCCGCTTAAACAATATGACGCTGGCTACGGCGATTGCTCCCTCGGCAATAACGATGGCAATATAGACGCCGTTCGAGCGCAAGCCGGCCGGAATCGCCAGCCCGTAAGCCAGAGGGATTTCCAGCAGCCAGAAGCCGAAGAAATACACGATGGTCGGAGTTACGGTGTCGCCTGCGCCATTGAACGCTTGCAACGTCACCATAAGGTACGCATACCCGATATTGCCGTAGCTGATGATGCGCAAACAGGACGCGCCCAGCCGCACGACTTCAGGATCCGACGTGAACCCGCGTATCAGAGGTTCGGCGAAGAGCACAAATAGTACGCCGATTACTCCGAGGAACAGCATGTTGTAAATGCCGGTCCTCCAGACGGACTTCTCGGCACGTTCCGGCTGTTTCGCGCCGAGGTTCTGGCCGACCAGCGTCGCTGCCGCATTGCTTAGTCCCCACGACGGCAAAAGGACGAAGATCACCACGCGAATCGCAATCGTGTAGCCCGCGAGCGCCGCGGCTCCGAACGTACTGACGATGCGCACCAGGCCGATCCAACTGGTATGCGCAATGACAAACTGCAGGATTCCGGTCGCAGACACGCGGGCGAGCCTCAGCAGAACGGGCAGGTTCACGCGAATCTGTGCCCGCAAAATGCGAAGGCGCTGGGTCCCGCGCAGCAACTGATAGAACTGGTATGCCATTCCGATGCTACGTCCCGTTAAAGTCGCAACAGCCGCGCCGGTTACGCCCAGGCGCGGAAATGGTCCCAGACCGAAGATCAGGCACGGGTCGAGCGCCAGGTTGATGATGTTCGACACCCAAAGCAGTCGCATGGCAATCGCCGCGTCGCCAGCGCCACGGAAAATGGCGTTATTCAGAAATAGCATCAGGACAACGCCGCTGCCACCGAGCGCAATCCTGGCGTAATTGCTTCCCAAGGCGACGATCTCAGGCGATGCGCCCATCAGCTGCAACAGGTGAGGCGCGAATAGGAAGCACGGAATGCCGATAGCAAGCGAAACTGTGAGCCCGAGAATAATCGCCTGGACCGCTGCAACGGCTGCATCCGCAGGATCTTTCTCTCCGATGCGGCGTGCCACCATGGCTGTGGTGGACAGGCTCAATCCCATGGCGACCGCAAACACGAGGCTCAGCATCGATTCCGTCAGACCGACCGTAGCCACGGAGCCGGCGCCAAGTCGCGCCACCCAGAAGACGTCGACCACGGCAAACAGCGATTCCAAGACCATTTCCAAAACCATCGGCACGGCCAACAGGAAAATGGCCCGGTTCAGGCTTCCAGTTGTAAAGTCTTGGTGCGAGCCGCGAAGCGCCTCACGCAACGAACTCCAAAATGTGGGCTGCGATTGGGCCGTGGCTGTGGCAGCTGTATCCATAGCGACCTGCAGTCTTCTGTGCTCTAGCACGAATGCGTAGCATAGCGCTGTTGCAATTCTACGGAGAATGGGTCGTCCGCATAAGCGGATTCGCTTCGCGGAACAACGAGGAGGGGCGTGTTACTGAAGGATGAACATTTTCAGTCTTCGAGGCTGACGCCAAACACAGACCCGGTGTGCGATTGACAAGGGACCAGTCATAGGATTGTAGCCGAAATGGCAGGAATCCAGCAAACACTGAATGGGTAGATCCTTGAATCCTGCCGACCGAAAAAAGCCGCCAGCGCGAGCGCGCCAACGGCAATCTCACATCTTGAGGTGCGTACTTACTCTTTCTCGGGTGGCGTCTTTCCTGGCTGAGACGGGAGTTCGTTATCACGATCCTCGGGCCTTCTTGGCGGATGGTCCGACTTGGCATCAGGTATAGGTACATCATTGGCCGAACTGAACGTCGGTTCCGATCCGTTGTTGAACGGGAAACCGTAGCCCTCGGTATAAACCGCCTGCTGATAGAGACCACCGGAGGGAGAATTCGCAATCACGTAAATCGGAAAAGCTCTGCCTCCCGCGGGGAACACGGTGGCTACATAGTCAGCCACCATGCGACCGGAAAAAGTATTCGGCAGCCAGCTGAGCTGCATTCCCTGAGAAAGCTGCCGCCCTGCGGTCCAGGTTGTGCCGCCATCGCTCGATTGCGTGTAGCCAGCGTACAGCGTGCAGGAATTTCCGCAATTCGAAACCGGGTAGTAGTAATAGGTGATCGCCATGTGGGCCGTGCTTCCGGAGGTCTTGGGGTCGATACCCATTCCGTGTATGAAGTGGTCCACACCGCTGCCAATCGGATCAATCGGGACGCGAACGACTGAGCTCCAATGAATCCCGTCGGATGAGCTGCTGTATACGATATCGTTGGCGCTGCAGCCGCTTTCGAAACGGCAATCCGGCCAGGAAACATACACGTTACCTGCTCCATCAATAGCAGTGGATGGAAGACCGGCGCTGCGCAGGCCGCCCGCCTCTCCATGACTGGGAGCGTTCGCAATGTTTACCGCCGCCGTCCAAGTTTGGCCCCCATTGGTCGACATGAAGGCCGCCATATCGCCGCTGTTGAAGCTATAAAATCCCACGACGACATTACCGTTGGGCTGCGCCACGGGATTGACACTAATTCCGGAGTCAAAGCCTTGGGTCGCCTGAGGTGCGCTCCAGGTGAGCCCGCCATCGCTGGAGGTGGTCATTTGTATCTCGGAGTTGTCCCATCCGACGTAGCAATTTCCGAAGTGCGGACTAGTCGGCGTGTTATCGCAAATAATCCAGTTCTTGTCGGCGTTGCCTGGCTTGGAAACGAAGATCGGGTTGTCCCAATGCAGGCCATCGGTGGAGCGGTTGACTGCCACATCCACGCCGTTCGCAATGGGGATGGTATTGATGATCCACACGCCGTGTTTCAGGTCGTAGGCAACAGAAGCGTCACTGGCGGCCGAGTAGGTGCTGCCGTTGCTTTGGTACCACTCGGTGAGGCCAGGCAAATATCCGTTGGTCCAGGCAATGCCGCCGTTGGTGGATGTGGCAAAGCCTACGTCCATGCCGCCGCCACTGGAAATGCGGGCCACCTGGAAGGCGGCTACGATTGTCGAGCCATAGGCGAAGGCCCCCGGCTCAACTTCGGACTGGTGCTGGCCGTTACCGCCGCTGAAGCTGTCCTGGCTGAGCTGACGAAAAATAGTCTGTGCACCGGCCGGAATAGCAGCGAAGCAACACAGGCTGCAAACAAGAGTGAGAACGAGCGGGATACGGGCGAAGCCGCCGCAGGCACGCAAAGGAATTTGTGTCATCGGGTATCTACTCTTTTCTTTGGCGTTAGGCAAGGCGAACATCAACTGTCGCACATGTGGAGTCGGTTACACCGGACAGGAGGACTTCTGGAAACCACCAGTCGAGGCGCTTCCACATTATCGCGAGGCGTGGTGGCGTGTCAACGAATCCAATAGTAGTAGGAGACTACTTTGTTCTTTCTCGACGAGGACATCAGCACTGATAGGTTTGTTGCGCGGTGCGCCTCCGCTGCTATCATCACCTCAACTAAGGCGTAATCTCCCAGACCACGCCGCAGCCTCCGTCGCTGCCGGTTCCGCCGCTGGATGCTGTGCCGTAGAGGTTTCCGTCGGCGCCAATGGCAACGTTGCTATAGGGATGACCTCCGTCGCTGCCGTTGGTGAAGTCGTGCAAGGAAGTAAAAGTCCAGCCGTTGTTGCCGGGCGTAAGCTTGAAAACGGCGCCCGGAAAGTCCACACAGCAGCCGTTGATGGTCCCATAGAGATTTCCTGCCTCATCGAAAGCAAGCGGGGCTGCGGGGCCTCCCGCGTATTTTGCGGGGACTTGGGCGAGAACCTGGTAAGTCCAGCCGCCATTCGAGGGTGAAAGCTCGAAGATGGTACCGGCGCCGCCGGGACCATTGCTGGTGCTTCCGTAAAGGTTTCCCGCAGGGTCGGAGATTAGGCCAGCCTGCGGCAAGTTCCCCCCAGATCCGCTGTACCCGAAGTTGTATAGAATATTCTCAGTCCAGTCATTTCCGGACGACGTGAGCTGGAAGACGATTCCACCGCCGTTTGTTCCGCCGTACTCCGCTGTACCTTCCAAGTTACCGGCGGAGTCAAGAATCACAGCGATCGGCGACTCGCCGTCAGGTTGTCCCTGAAATTCGTACAGCGTCCTCTTCGTCCAGCCGCCATTCGACGGGCTTAACTCATACACCAAGCCGCAGCCTTCATAGCAACCTTCACCGCCGATGTTGGTTACGCCGTAAATGTTCCCAGCGGAATCAAAGATCAGGTCACCGTAAGGCAATGCCCCGTCGAGCCCGCCCTGAAATTGGTAAAGGGTATTAATTTTCCAGGGGCTGAGGACACTCACCGGGCGGGTGGGGAACGGCTTCAGATTGAAAACGGTGGTTTCCGTTGTGCCGTAAAGACTTCCATCCGCGCCGAGCACAACCCCGTTTGCAGGATTGCCTCCGTTCTTGTCGCCACTAAAAATAAAAAGCGGAGCGATTGTCCAGCTAGAGCCCCGACGTGACATTTTGAAGACCGTCCCCTGGCCAGTAGTTCCGCCATAAAATGTGGTGCCGTAGATGTTACCTGCTCTGTCAATGGTTATCCGGCCTTGCGGAAATTTTCCATCAGATCCACCGGTGAATGAGTGAATTACAGTGAATGTTTGCGCTTGCGCAATGCTTTCGACTAGTGTCAGCGCCAGTGCGAACAAGATTGGGGCAATGAGCCACCTGGAACTTGGGAGACCGGACTGCGAATATTGAAAAGACATGGCTCCTCCTTCTGAGTCGTCTAAGTAAAAGCCAGAAAGGCTAGCACCACAAGACCACCAAGAGTTTCGCTGCTGGCGGCCTTCATTTACACCGCTCCTTTCGCTCTCCGCTCATATTACCCCCCAAGATCTACAAGGTCGTTCACCTCGAACAATCGGTAGTAAGTATCCCTCGGCAGAACCTTCGTCAAGGCACGACCACAATTTTCCCGTACGCGCCCGAAGGCTTCATCACTTCGAGGTGCGCACGCGGCGCTTCTGCCAACGGGATCTTCTGCCCGATGACCGGGCGCAATGTCGCGTTCTCCAGTCCCGCGACTAGCGCCGCGTGCGTCTGCTTGTACTCTTGTTCGGAAGTATTCATCAGCGTCGTACCACGAATATCGGCGTCGCGTCCCATGGCGTCGCGGGGGTTGATCTCGATGGTGCCGCGGCTGCCGATCACCACCACGCGGCCTTTCTTCGCCAACACCGTCAGGTCCTTGGCGAGGTTCTTGTTGGCCAGCATTTCCAGGATGAGGTCCACACCGCGCCCATCAGTCAGCTTCATCAACTCATCGAGATAACCTTCGGAGGAGTGATTGAGCACATGATGCGCGCCCTCGGCCAGCACCAACTGCATGCCGCGCTCGCTGCCCGCGGTGCCAATCACCGTGAGACCGACGGCCCGCGCCAATTGCACAGCTGCCGTCCCAACTCCGCCGCTCGCGCCGTGAACCAGGACGGTCTCCGCCGCTTTGGCGTCGCTGCGCTGAAACAGTCCGCGATAAGCCGTGCCGTAAGGAACGCCCATCGCCGCGCCCTGCTCAAAGCTGACGTTGTCCGGTAAGCGGTGTACCTGAGATTCATTACATAGTGCCTGCTCCGCATACGTGCCACTGAGCGAACCGGAGACGTACACGCGGTCGCCTGCCTTAACCCGCTTGACGCCTTCTCCGACTCTGATGACTTCGCCACCAGCGTCATTGCCGGGTGTATAAGGCAGGTTGGGCTTGCTCACGTAGGTGCCAGTGCGAACATAAGCCTCCACTGGATTCACGCCCGCGGCACGAATGCGTACCACAACCTGTCCTGGGCCGGCCTGCAAATCAGGCACGTCCTCAAGCTTCATGACTTCCGGACCACCGAACTCGTGTACTCGAATCGCTTTCACAATCTCCTCCTGCGCGTGGTTAGGTTGACACAACCGGCCATCATAAGCGGATGTTCGCCAGCAATTGCTCCACTTCGGTTTTCTTGTCGGCGGTGAGCGGCAGCAGCGGCAGCCGTGGAGGCCCGCCGTAGAAGCCGTTGTAATCCATGGCATACTTCACGCCCGGAATACTCAACCCGCCGACGATGCGCTCGGCGGCTTTCGCGATGCGCTCCTGCTTCTCGCGCGCCAGCGCCTCGTCGCCGTCCTTCCACGCAGCATAGATTTCGTAGCACGCCGTCGGCGCGCAGTCGGCGAACGCCAGGATCGCGCCGACAGCTCCGACATCGAGCGACGGATGCAACTTCTGCGCCGCGCCCACCAGCACCTGGAAGCCAACCTCCTTCTCGCGCGTCTTGAGTCCGCCAACGACCTTCACCGCAGCGGACGAGGGTTTCGGCGCTGAAGCCGTTCCAGTCAGCGCTCCGACGGGAACCATCGCGCCGCCGTCGGCGTCGGCAGCAGGCGAGATTGCGGCCTTCATCATGCGTCCAGTGACGGCGGCGAAGGTCTCCGTAACGGTCGCTTTCCGCTTGATGTGGCGCGTACCTTCGACCATCTTCTGCACCTTCTCGATGGAGCCGGACGACTCCTTAATGCCGATGAGATTCGGGTGTTCGGCCAGCTCAATCACGACTTCGGCGGGAATATCGTATCCGGTCGCCTGGGGAAAGTTATAGATGATGACCGGCAGCGGCGAGCGGTCGCCGACGAAACGGTAGAACGCCAGCATGTTCGCCGGGTTGGACATCTGGCCCTTGTAGTAATGAGGCGTGCGCACCATGGCTACGTCGTAGCCGAGGTCGTACGCGTACTCCGTCAGGCGCAGGGTCTCGATGGCCGACTCGATTCCGGTGCCGGCGATCAGCACCTTTTCGTTGGAGGCCGCATCGCGCGCGGACTTCAGCACCTCGCGGCGCTCTTCATCGCTGAGCAGAATGGCTTCGCCGGTCGAGCCTTGCACGACAATGCCGGCCAGCGGCGCGCGCGAATACTGCTCGACGTTCTGCTCCAGCTTGCGGAAATAGATCTTGCCGTCGGGATAAAACGGCGTGGTGATGGGAGGAAAGATTCCGTGTAGCAGCATGTTGGTCCTCGCGAATTATGAACTCATGGAAATTATAGGCGCGGCGGGAACAAGATTAGCGGAACTCATCTCATAAATCGTTTCGGGGTTGTATCAGGGCACGGCCTAGTCGTGCCGAATAGGGCGTAGTAAATGCTCAGGGCTTTAGCCCCGCAAAATACGTACCCAAGGCTAAAGCCAGGATCTTAGGGCCGAGTTACGGCAAGGCTGAAGCCATGCCCTGATACATGAGATAGGTTGCAGTCGTCGCGTGGCCAGCCCGAATTCAGAGAAGCCGGACCGGGGACCACGAAGTTCCGATTCGGGAACCCTTAACAAATCTTTACACAAAATCTTGTAACGCTTTTTTGCATTTTTGCGTTTGTTTAGGTGGGATGGTTGTAGCTGACACTCTCTCTGTCCGGATCCGCAACAGCCAAGCCAGCAGTAGCCCCGATCCCAGCTACTTGGTCGCGGCGATTCTCTCGGCGTGGAGCTGTTGCAGGGCGTACACCTTGGCCTCGCCGCGTTGCAGGGCGGCGATGCCTTCGCAGGCGGCTCGGGCAGCCGAAAGCGTGGTGATGGTGGGAATGCGGGCCATAACGGCGGCGCGCCGGATGGCTTTCTCGTCGAACCAGGGCTCGACGCCGTGAGGCGTGTTGATGATCAACTGAATGCGCTCGCCCTTGATGAGGTCAACCACGTTGGGACGTCCTTCTTTCACCTTGTACACGCGCTCTACGCGCAGGCCAGCACTTTCGAGCACTTCCGCCGTCCCGTGGGTAGCAACGATACTGAAACCGAGCTCGACGAAGCGATGCGCCAGCTCCGGCATAAAGGGCTTGTCGCGATCGTTGGCGCTGATGAAGACGGTGCCTGAGGTGGGCAGCATCTGCCCGGCGGCCATCTGCGCCTTGGCGAAGGCTTCGCCGAAGTTGTCGGCCACACCCATGACCTCGCCGGTGGACTTCATCTCCGGCCCGAGCACCGTGTCCACGCCGGGGAACTTGCCCCAGGGAAAGACGGGCGATTTCACGAAGTAGAAATTCCCTGTGTCGAGGTCCATACCTCTCTCGACATTCTCCGGCAGGAACTCGCGCAGCTTGCGGCCTGTCATAAGGCGCGCCGCAATCTTGGCAAGCGGAATACCAGTCGCTTTGGACACATACGGCACCGTGCGTGACGCGCGTGGGTTCACTTCGATAACGTAAACCCGGTTGCGCTGAACGGCGAACTGCACATTCATCAGCCCGACGACCTTGAGCGCGCGCGCCAGTTGAAATGTATATTCGCGGACGGTGTTGAGCAGGTGACGCGGGATGTCCACCGCCGGCAGCACACAGGAGGAATCGCCGGAGTGAATGCCGGCCTCTTCGATGTGCTGCATGATGCCGCCGATGACCACGTCCTCGCCATCGGAAAGCGCGTCCACATCGATCTCGGTGGCCGACTCGAGGAAGTGGTCGATGAGCACAGGGCGTTCCTGTGAGTACTCGACCGCCTCCTTCATGTAGTGGATGACCGACTCGTCGTCATAGGCGATGACCATGGCGCGCCCGCCCAGCACGTACGAAGGCCGCACCAGCACGGGATAGCGGATGCGGTTGGCGTTGGCGACAGCCTCCTCAACACTGGCGGCGGTGGCGCCGCGCGGCTGCGGAATGGAAAGCTCCTCCAGCAGCTTGCCGAAACGCTTGCGGTCTTCGGCCAGGTCGATGCTCTCGGGCGAGGTTCCGATGATGGGCACGCCGGCGGCCTTCAACGGCAGCGCAAGGTTCAGCGGCGTCTGACCGCCGAACTGCACGATCACGCCGATGGGAGCACCGCTCTTGGCTTCGTGCTCATACACCGCCATGACGTCTTCGTAGGTCAGCGGCTCGAAGTAGAGACGATCGCTGGTGTCGTAATCGGTCGAGACGGTTTCGGGGTTGCAGTTGATCATGATCGTCTCGTAGCCGTCGTCGCGCAGCGCGAACGCAGCATGGCAGCAGCAGTAATCGAACTCGATGCCTTGCCCAATGCGGTTGGGCCCGCTGCCCAGAATGATGACCTTCTTGCGGTCGGTCGGGGTGGCCTCGTCTTCTTCTTCATAAGTCGAGTAGAGATAGGGCGTGTAGCTTTCGAACTCGGCAGCGCAGGTGTCCACGCGCTTGTACACAGGTTGGACACCGTGCTGGCTGCGAAGCTGATGGACTCGTTCCGCCGAGCCTTTGTCGCCGTTGAACCATGCCGCAGCCAGTCGTGCGTCGGAGAAGCCCATGCGCTTGAGGTGCTCTAGGCGCGCAGTATCCACCTCGCCCGCGCCGAGCTTCACCTGTTCGTCTGAGATCTCCTTGAGCTGGTGCAGGAACCAGGGATCGATATTGGTCATCAGCGCGATCTCGCGAATGCTCATACCCTGCGCCAGCGCGTAGCGGATGTATGCCAGCCGCTCGGGATTCGGCGTCACCAGCCGCTTGGTCAGAATGCGCGGCTCGATGTCTTCGACGCCAGCGCGCTTGCCCGTCTCCAGCGACCGCACGCCCTTGAGCAGGGCCTGCTTAAAGGTGCGGCCGATGGACATGGCTTCGCCGACGGACTTCATCTGCGGGCCCAGCGCCTCGTCCGCGCCGGGAAACTTCTCGAACTGCCACTTGGGGATCTTGACCACGACATAGTCAAGCGTCGGCTCGAAGCAGGCGGGTGTTTTGCGCGTGATGTCGTTGGTGATTTCGTCGAGGGTATAGCCGACGGCAAGTTTGGCCGCGATCTTCGCGATCGGGAATCCAGTCGCCTTCGAAGCCAGCGCCGAGGAGCGCGAGACGCGCGGGTTCATCTCGATGACGACCATGCGCCCGTTGTGGGGATCGACGGCGAACTGAATGTTGGAGCCGCCAGTCTCGACGCCGATCTCGCGAATCACGGCGATGGCCGCATCGCGCATGGCTTGATATTCGCGATCGGTGAGCGTCTGCGCAGGCGCAACCGTGATCGAGTCGCCGGTGTGCACGCCCATGGGATCGAAGTTCTCGATGGAGCAGATGACGATGACATTGTCAGCCATGTCGCGCATCAGTTCCAGCTCGTACTCCTTCCAGCCGAGCACCGACTCTTCCAGGAGCACCTCGTGCACTGGGGAAAGATCGAGGCCGCGCGCCAGCAATTCCAGCAGCTCTTCGCGGTTATAGGCGATGCCGCCACCGGTGCCGCCGAGGGTGAACGACGGGCGCAGAATTAGGGGGAAGCCGATTTTGCCGCTGAAATCCAGGCCGTCTTTCAGATTGTTCACCAGCATGGATTTCGGCACGTCAAGACCGATGGCCGTCATTGCGTCTTTGAACAGCAGGCGGTCTTCGGCCTTCTTGATAGCGCCAAGTTGCGCGCCGATGAGCTGTACGTTGTACTTCTCGAGCACGCCGCCGTCGGCCAACTCGACCGCGAGGTTCAGCGCGGTTTGCCCACCGACCGTCGGCAGCAGCGCGAAGATGCCCGGCCGCCCGCTCGCCGCCAACAGTTCGGCTTCGACGCGGATGATTTCTTCCAGGTAGGTGCGCGTTAGCGGCTCGATGTAGGTGCGGTCGGCCATCTCGGGGTCGGTCATGATGGTCGCCGGGTTGGAATTGGCCAGCACCACCTCGTAGCCTTCGGACTTGAGTGCCTTGCAGGCCTGCGCGCCGGAGTAGTCAAACTCCGCCGATTGGCCAATGACGATCGGTCCTGAGCCGATGATGAGCACTTTCGCGATGTCGTTGCGGCGTGGCATGGGTTATGTTTTTACTTCAACTGGCATAATTTGGGCGTCAGACAAGAAAACTTGAATTGTCATGACGAGCGAAGCGAGGCATCTGCTTTCCTCATGAATGGTTCGATCGGCTTTCCCCACTCCTCAGACAAATCCTCCCACGTCGGATTCATGCTTTCGATGAGAGCGATGCGTTTCGCGCGATCCAAGCCTTTTATCTGCTGCTCCCTGTGAATGGCATTGCCGACATAACGAAATCCTTCGTAGTACACGAGGCGATTAATTCTGTACCGCTGAGTGAAGCCTTCGACTTCGCCTGCCTTATGCTCCCGCACCCGCCGACCAATGTCGTTCGTCATGCCGGTGTAAATGTGTCGCGACTTGCTAGCCACGATGTATACCCAGAAGTGCCATTCACGCTTCATTTGAACCTCTCATGTCTCACAAATTGTCATGACGAGCCCGCCGCGCCGGGCGAGGCATCTGCTTTTTCCCCCTCCGTCCAAAAGCAGATCCCTCGCGGCCTGAAGGCCGCTCGTGATGACAATTCATAGAGATTAAGAGTGCGCGCGGCCATTACACTCTACGGCGCGCCTGAAGGCGCGCCCCTTCAACCACTGCTTCCCTCCGCGCCCTTTCAAAGCGATCCCATAGGTCCTTGCCTTGTTTAGAGGGGTTACGATTGAGTATTGCGTAGCCCTTCCTCTCCGCATAAAGAATGGCCCAGTGCTCAAGAAGCACCCTGCCCACTTTATCGTTGAAGAGGCGGTCGCTAATCTCGACTCCGCAGATTGTCCCTTCCTCGACGATCCGAAGTCTTTGCAGCTGCACATTGCAACTAGCAGCTCTCCGCGCAAGATATTCTCCGATTCGAACGACTGAGCATCGGTGAATTGTTTTGATGGCTTCTCTCAATTCTTCTTCCCTGAAGCTATCTTCCGCAGCGCTTGTAACTGGCTCAACCGCTGCTCCTAGATAATCGGAAATGCGGAACCGCAGGTTCTCACCTTCTCCGATGTAGGCCCGGGGGTTTTCCGAACCTTCGCAGGCGAAGAGCCAACGGTAAACGCCGGGCTCCGCTGGCAATTTCTCCCTAAGGAGTTTCGTTGCCCCTTTCGACACCCATGCTGCAATAGCTTCACTGGAGAGGAGATCCTCCCAATCGCACCGTAATTCGGACTTACGTAGCTTCACTTCTTCCACTCCTCCATCATGTTCACAAAGTCCTTGAACAGGTAGTGCGAGTCGTGCGGACCGGGCGCGGCTTCTGGGTGGTATTGCACGCTGAACAGCGGCAGCGAGCGATGGCGCAGACCTTCGAGCGTGTTGTCGTTCAGGTCGACGTGCGTCAGGTGCACTTCGCTCTGCTTCAATGAGTCGGGATCGACCGCGAAGTTGTGATTGTGCGCGGTGATCTCCACCTTGCCCGTCGCCATCTGCTTCACCGGATGGTTGCCGCCGTGGTGTCCGAACTTCAGCTTGTAGGTCTTGCCGCCGAGCGCCAATCCGATCAACTGATGCCCGAGGCAGATGCCGAAGATCGGCACGCGGCCCATCATCTGGCGGATGCTCTCTTGCGCGTAAGTTACCGGCTCGGGATC
>Ga0209040_10000375_pt1 | contig 33745 bp, 33 predicted proteins | sample BogFormECP12_OM3_FD_188240 | JGI IMG/M metagenome (GOLD analysis project Ga0209040, IMG submission 188240) | Bog forest soil microbial communities from Calvert Island, British Columbia, Canada - ECP12_OM3 (SPAdes) (version 2) | ecosystem: Environmental > Aquatic > Freshwater > Wetlands > Bog ... | reverse complement strand
AGAGATGTTTCTCGTCCCCGTAAAATCAAAAGGCCAATCTGGATTTGTGCGTACCTCTTTTAGGCGCGGTTTGGAGCCGCGCCCTCGACGAACTGTCCGGCCTCGCCTAGTAGGGCGTCAGGCTCTAAGACCTGCTCTGTGACCAGCCGCAGAATGACGGTCGCTGTAGCTTTCGCCGGGGCCGCGCATGGCGGCGAGGCGGTCGGCGGCCGCTCAACTGTGAGGTTTTCGCTTCTGTTCGACTACGCGCTGCAAGTGATCATCGGTGGAGCTGCGCGGGAGCTTTAGGGCAACTTCAATCTTATCTACATGAAGGACACGACCGTCATCAGTCAGCGCATTGGATAGACCGATCAGGCTGCGACCTGCCTTTGCAAGATCCGATCCTTTGTTTCCCTGATCCAGTTCGACTTGGCTGGATACTTCTCATCGAGCCAACGATTGCGTTTCCCCACCAGCTTTTGCGACGGATCCATGATTCCAAAAGAATCAATCTCCACAAAGCCATGGACCCCTGGATGGGCAATGGCGTAAGCCGCCGCCGCGCCAGCTTCGAGAACTTGACGCAGGTTCATCATCGCCTGAACCTTGTGCAGCCGGATCGCTGAGAGGAAGGCGAGCATGTGGTGCTTCTTCAGCAGCGCGAAGAGGCGGCCGAAGGTATCTGAGTGATCCCAATCGACGCCAACAATGCACAGAGACAGGTACACCGTCGCTTCACGCGCGTGCTTGTAGTGGCGTCCGTACCGGGCCTCCCCATCAAGGGCCATCGCCCGCTCGCTATCGATGATCTCCTCTATAGAGTCGATTGAGGGTAAGCCATGCCTCAGGTCGGTGTGGGGCAAATGCACAAAAAGCGCAAGCTAACGCGACCAGGGCGACACGCCACGTTCCATAATATCTCGAAGGCGGCGGGCGTGATGGCAATGCGGACCATGGGGCTCGCCTCGGGCGGACTGTCGTTGGCAAGTCCATTTAGCGGCTCTCTTGCATTCTACCAGCGAATCGCCGGAACTGAGGCGCTCCCAAATAGAAGACGGCAATGAAACTGACGCCCATCGACAATCTGCTCGCACGGCCCGTCCCTCACCCGATCTGCCTTTTGATCCCCTCGGCCGATGAAGACGAATTACAAGACCTTACTGATGACATTCGCGCGCACGGCTTAATCGCTCCCATTGTGCTGTTCGAGGGGATGATCCTCGACGGTCGAAACAGGGCGGCCGCTTGCGAGCGCGCCGGCGTCGCGCCGCGCTACGTGCAATTCGGAGGCGGCCGAGAAGACGCTTTGATCTTGGTGATTTCGCACAACCTAAAGCGGCGTCACCTAACCAAGCAGGCGATCGCCGACGCGCTGGTCGCCGCCGAAGACTTCAACCTGCATTACACGTTGGCAGAGCCGGCGGCTGAAAAAGAAGCCGCCGACGGTCCGGAGGCCGGATCTGTAATTAAAATTACAGGACCAAAAACAGCATCGAGTCGCAAATTATCCCAGGCGGCGGGCGGCACCGTCAGCCATGTCATGATCGCTGCGACGCGCAAGGTCAAAGAAAAGGGCGACCCGGAATTGCGGGAGGCGGTGAAGCGGGGGCGCATTGGCGTGCAAGACGCCGCCAAGGTGGCGGATCTGCCGCCGGAACAGCAAAAGGCTATTGCCGGGTCGCCAAAACCAAGGAGAGCGGCGGCAGAGGCGGCCGAAGCGGCGAAGAACGCCGCCTCGGGTGCTGGCGGCGCTAAACTAAGAAGCGGAGGGGACCGGCACGCGGCGCTGCGTAAGGCGTGGGAGGGGGCGAAGGCGCTGCGAGACCTGTGGGATACGGCGGACGATAGAACCAAGGAATGGTTTATCGGCGCGGTCTTGTTCGAATCCGACGACGCTGGCGAGGCCGGCCGCCCCAGGTTGGAGTGCCATTGATTGAGACGGACGAGGACGACCGAGCCGACCGCGAACCGAAAAAGACGCGGCCTCCGCAGCTTTTGTCCCGCCTGCCTCTTCGCGCGCGGGCGACCCCTCCGTTTTGAACCCACCGTGAACCCAAACCCGTCACGGCGCGAGAAGCTCTAGTCTTCGACGTCTTGGAACCTATTGACTTTGTTGGAGAAGATGGTCGGAGTGGCGGGACTCGAACCCGCGACCCCTAGTCCCCCAGACTAGTGCGCTAACCGGGCTGCGCTACACTCCGACATCCGCCCTTATAGGCAGCGGTGACGGCGCTGGCAAACTGGTCGTCATCTCAATTGAGCTGCGCCCGAGCCTGGGCGAGGATTCGCTCGGCCTCAAGAATCTCGTCAAGCGCGACATGCAACGCCGCCCGATCCTCCTCCCGCAGTCGGGCGTGGGCCTCTGGGTTCGCGACAACCGGGCCGGCTGGCGCCCTCGTCGCCCCGGCAGACTCAAGAGCAGCCTCCGCAGGTTCCGCCTCAAGCGCCTCCTGCAGCTTCACTCGAGGCTCGAACGCGCCGCTGGTCAGCGCGTTGACGCCCTGTTCCTTGAACAGCTTCTGGACGCCCTTGATCGTGTAGCCTTCGTCGTAGAGCAGACGCTTGATAAGCCGCAGCCGCTCAAGGTCGTCGGGGCGGTAGTAGCGTCTGCCCCCTGCCCGTTTGAGCGGCCGAATCTGCGGAAACCGAGTCTCCCAGAAGCGCAGCACATGCTGCGGCAAATCCATGGCGTCCGCAACCTCGCGGATGGTTCGAAAGGCCTCGGGACTCTTCTCCATGCCGACCTCGCCGGCCGCAACTTAACGCCGGGGAATCACCCAGGCGCCCTCGACAGTATCGGCTGACCGAAGGGAAAAGGCCAGCCAAGCGAACGGCTTGCAGGCTAATCTTTTGTCGCGTTGGCGACTTCGCCGCGCTCGTTGATTCTCGCTTTCAGCACGTTCGACGGTTTGAAGACCATGACCCGGCGAGGCAGGATCGGGACTTCCACGCCCGTCTTGGGATTGCGCCCGATCCGCTTGCCCTTCGATCGGACGACAAACGACCCGAAACCCGACAGCTTCACCGTCTCGCCGCGGGCGGCGGCGTCGCAAATCTCGTCCAGAACAGACTGAACGAGCTCGGCGGATTCGGTGCGCGACAGCCCGACGCGCTGGTACACGATCTCGGACAAATCGGCTCGGGTCACGGTCTTTCCCGATGTCCGGCCGGTCTTCGAATTAGGCATGTCGAGCCTCGATACAATGGCGCGGATCGACATCGCGCCTGCCCTTACCCCCGCCGATCGTCTTTTCGACGTCCGGCTTTCTCGACGAGGTTTTGGACTTTCTTTTCAGGTCCGGCAAGTCCATAAACCCGTGAATTTTCCGCGAACCGACGCATGAAATGGAATGCGAGTCTCGCGGCGAAATGAGCGCTTGCCGCGCGCGATGCGCGTCGCCTGGCGGCGCTGCGTTCCTCCCAGGCGTGACCTTAGCAAATTGCGCGAGGAGTGTCGATTGAATGGGGAATCCGAACCCCGCCGCATCGTTCTGGTGACCGGGGCTTCGCGCGGCATTGGACGCGCCGCGGCTCTCGCTTTCGCGAAATCGGACGCGCAGGTCGTGGCGCTCGCACGCACCCAAGGAGCGCTCGAGGAGCTCGACGATGAGATCAGGGGGCTCCGCCCGGATGTCGAGGCGCCGGCGACGCTGGCGCCGATGGATCTGCGGGACTTCGCCGCGATCGACCGTCTGGGCGAGGCGATTCACCGCCGCTGGGGCAGGCTTGACGCTTTTGTGGGAAATGCCGGCCAGCTCGGCGCGCTCTCTCCGCTGCATCACATCGATCCGAAGGAATGGGACGCGGTAATGGCGGTCAATGTCACCGCCAACTGGCGCCTCATACGATCGCTCGATCCGCTGCTCCGTCGGTCAGCGGCAGGGCGCGTCGCTTTCATAACCTCGGGCGCCGCTAGCCGGGCTGATCTGCGCGCTTATTGGGGCCTCTACGCCGCGTCCAAAGCCGCGCTCGACGCCCTCGCCCGGACGTACGCGGCGGAAACGATGAACACCGCCTCGATCCGAGTCACCCTGGTCAACCCGGGACCGTTGCGCACGGCGATGCGGGCGAAGGCGATGCCAGGGGAAGACCCAACGACCCTGCGCGCGCCGGAGGAACTCGCGCCGAAGATCGTTGAGATCTGCTCGCCGGAATGGACGGTGACGGGCAAATTGTACGACTTCCCGTCGGATAAGCTTCTGTCGTTCCGCTCGCCTGAGTAGACTGACCCGTCGCACGCCGGCGCAAAAAGTCGGGTCTTTTCGCGTTTTTTGGGGGAAAATATGCGGATTTTGGGGGAAAATATGCGGAAAAGACGCGAAAAAGAGCGGGAAAAATGCGAAAAAAGGCGGAAAATGTGCGCCGGAATCGAGCCTTTTCAATAGCTTGCGCCCGAAACCCCGGAAAAAAAAATTTGGGCCGGCCAAAGTCCCGCTCGCGCTTCGGCGGGTGTGGTCGCCGCTTGAGCTTCGATCGGCGTTCGCCCGATTTGCTGTCCTGGACATCGGACAGCTCCTTTCCGAAAAACAGGATGATACCACCTGATTTTGGGCAGGGGAAGAAAATCTTGACTTCTTTTGATGTCGACTGTCGGTCTGGCGTGAATTTAGTCAGTTTGAGGGTCTTCAGGCTGGGCTTGAGTAGTGTCGGGTTTGAATTTCGGATTTCGACCCTTTGGTGTCCTTCGCAATCCGCCCGGAACGGGCGCAGAACACCAGAAAGCGGGCGCAGGCGCTTCGGGCAGGATGCGGCATAATCGGACCCTCACGAAACTACCGGCCGCGAAGGTCGTAATGAGTGTCCGCCGCCGTTCATCCTAGACAGCCGTCCCGCGCCACGAACCGGGCGGCGCTCCGGCCGTCTCACGAACCGGTGGCCGGCTCCTTGGCGCCCTCGTCGATCCAGACGCTCATCCCCGGTTCGAGCTTCGGCGTCGCGCCTACAGGGTCGGCGCGCAAGAGAAAGCTGTTGAGGTCATGGTCTCCGACGGCGCGCGCGGCGCGCCAGACTGCGAACTCGCCGAGCGGCCGGAGCTCAGTGACTTTGGCCGCGAAGCGGTCGCCGGCGGCCGTCTGCAGGGTCAGCGTTGAGACGATCGTCATGCCGTTGAGGCGGTCCTCGCGCATAGTGAAGGTGAACCAGCGGTCGTTGGCGAGGCCCAGCGTCAGCGCCGGCTCGCCGGGCGTGATCGCCTCGCCCGGCTGGGCGACGAGAAGGCGCGCGACGCCGCTGGCCGGCGCCGTCAGCGTCAATTTGGCGAGTTGTGCCATGACCTTGTCCACAGTCGCTTGGCTCAGGGCGACCTCGCTCCGGGCGACGGCGACCTGATCCTTCGTCGGACCCGCCCGGCTCTCCGCGAGCGCCGCCTCGGCCTCGTGGAGATGCGCCTGGGCCTCCGCAAGCGCCGCCGCGTCCTCGTCATATTGCTGCCGGCTCGCGAAATTCTTCGCCACCAGCGTCGAGACGCGAGCGAACTGCTGCTTGGCGAGGTCGAGATTGGAGGCCGCGATCGCCGCGCTCTGCGCGGCCGCGTCGACCTTCTCCTGGCGGACGCCCGCTTCGACATGGGCGAGGCTGGCGCGCGCGGAATCGGCGTTCGCCTTGGCCTCCTCAAGCGACGCGGCGACCTCGGGGCTCGACAGCACCGCCAGCGTCTCGCCCTTGCGCACCGCTTGTCCCGGCGCAACGGCGACGGTCTTCAGCCGCCCGGGCGTTTCGGGGGCGATGCGGATTTCCGTCTCGTGCACGACGCCGACAAGCGGCGGCGTGGGCCTATGCTCGGCTTCGTAGCGGTAGCCGGCCGCCGCCGCCGCGCCGATGGCGACGACGGCGAGAACGACCGCAATGACGCGGGTTCTACTGTTCATGTCGCGCCTCGTCGCGGTTGGCGATGCGGGTCGCGGCGACGGCGAGCAGGCCGTAGACGACCGCGAGAATCCAGAGATTTGTCCAGTCGCGCCTCACGTCGAGCACGCTCGCGCCCATCTGGTTGATGCGAATCAGCCCGTCGATCGCCGAGGTGCTGGGGAAGACGCGGCTCCCGGCGCGGACGAAGTCGGGGATCGCGTCGACCGGCCAGGAGACGCCGACAAAAAAGAACAGAGGCAGGCTGACCGCAACAAGCAGCAGCACCGCCGACTCGCGCCGCTTGAACCAGGCGCCGACGAACTGCGCCATGAAGCTGACCGACAGGACGAAGGGGACGGCCATGAGCACGAGATCCGGGAGACGCCCCATGGTCGAGAAGCCGTAGACGCGCGGCAGCACGACAAGGTAGAGTGTGAGGCCCGGGACGGCGAAGACGCAATGGGCGAGCATCTGGCCGAACACGGCGCGCGCGCCCGACCGCAGGCGACGGCTCGCGCGCCCCGCGCCCTCGTAGGCCGCCCCGCCGATCGACGCGACGCCGAGCAGCAGCGTCTGCTGGAGGATAAGCACGAACGCGGCCGGCACGACATAGTCGGCGTAGCCGCCGGTCGGATTGAACAGCGGCTCCGAGACGAGCACGACCGGCGCGCTGCGCGCCCGCGCCGAATAGGCGAGGTTGCCTTCGCTGCGCGCGCCGCGCGAGGCAACGTCGGCCGACGCGGTCGAGGCCGCCTCCGAGACGCCCTGCAGGGTCTGGCTGTAGAGCAGGAGATAGGCGGCGTCGACATAGGCGGCGATGCGGGCCTGTTCGCCGCGCAGCACCTGCCGCTCGGTGTCCTTCGGGATGGCGACGATCGCATAGACGTCGTGCCGATCGAGCGCGGCCTTCGCCTGCGCAAGCGTCGCGGCGCGGGCCGTGACCGCGAGCGCCTGGTCGGCGTTGAGCGCCTGGAGGAAATCGCGGCTAAGCTCCGTGTCGTCCTGATCGACGACCGCAATTGGCAGCTTGCGTAGCACTTCGCCGAGATAGGGCTGCGGATAAAGCGCGCCGTAGAGGATCGGCGCGAATACGATGAGGCCGAGAACGGAGCGGTCGGAGAGCATGCGGCGGACTTCGTTGCCCATCGCGACGGCGACGCCTCGCCCATCGACGAGCCGCGGGATAGACGGAGAGGGACGGCGGGCTGGCGCGTCCGCGATGGCGCGCAGACGAAGCCACGCGAGCGCGAAATATAGGCAAGCGAGGGCGGCCAGAATCAGGAACGGCCGTACGGAATCGGACGGAGGCGCGCCGCGCGCCGCCTGGTCGAACAGGACCTGCAGATACCAGCGCAGCGGCAGGATCGAACCCCAGGCGCGGGCGAAATCGTTCATCGCCACGATCGGAAAGCCGACGCCAGCGAAACCGAAGGCCGGGTTGCAGAAGACGGCGATCAGGCTCAAGCCCGAAGCGAGATTCTGCGTCACGAGGACGAGCAGCGCGCCGAACCCAAGGTAGCCGAACACGTGCAAGCACGCCGCCGCCGGGACCATCACCGGATCGCCGCGGAAGGACACGTCGTACAACGCATGCAGAATGATCGCGACGACGACCTCCATGATCACGAAGAGGCCGAACAGCGGCAGGAGCTTGCCGATCAGCGCGGTGAGCGGACAGCCGCCCGCGGCCCGCATCCATGCGCGTTTGCTCCGACGCGAGAATTCCGAGCCCACGGCGTAGCCGGCGGCGAGCGCGACGACCACGTGAAGCACGGTCGGCAGGATCGCCCGGAGCAGGAATTGCGCGTAGTTCAGCGCCGGGTTCGACAGCACATATTGCTCGGTGACGAGTTTGCCGGGCCTGTAGCCGCCGTGGTCCGCCGGGCGCGGCAGGGAGGCGGTCGCCGCGGCCACGGCGTTGGAGATCGCCGAATTGGCGTTGTTGCCGGGCGTATAATATTGGCGGTTGTACAGTGCGACGATCTGCGGGCGATGGCCGGCTAGATAGTCATGCTCGAAATTCTCTGGGATATAGACTGAGGCGATCGCTTCGCCCGAACGGACCGCCCGCATGGCGCTCGTCATGTCGTCCGAACGCTCAGCGACGCTGATGCCAGGGGCAGAGCCGAGCGCCTGTACATAGATGAGCGAGGTCGCGGAACGGTCGGCGTCGACGACGGTGACCTTGAGATTGCGGATGACCGCGTTGCTGAAGGTAACGGTCAGGACGGCGAAGGCGATGACTGGGACGATGATCGACAGGAGCAACGCGACCTCGTCGCGCCGCATCCAGCGCAACTCGCGCGTGGCGACCGTGAGCAGTCCCGGTCGCGCGGGCGCTTTCATCTCCGGCCGCCCATTGGCCACTCGGCGTAGACGCTCATACCAGGCCGCAGGCCGGCCTCCGGCGAGATCGGATAGGCGCGTACCTCGAAAGTCCTCAGGTCGAAGTCGCCGGTCGCGCGCGTCGCGCGCCAACCGGCGTATTCGCCGCGCGAGGCGATGACCTTGATCTCCGCGGTGATGGCCCTGTCGCCGAGCGCCGGCGCGCGCATCGTGAAGCGGTCGCCGACCTTCAGCCCGCGCACGAGATCCTCGCGCAGATTGAAGCGCAGCCAGACGTCGTCGAGATCGACCAGCGAGAGCAGCGGCACGCCGGGCGAGACATATTCCCCGGCCTCGGCCCCGATCTGGTAGACCTGCCCGGCGATCGGCGCCTTGACCACGAGCTCGTCGACCTGCGCCTTAATCGTGTCGACGCTTGCTTCGGCCTTGAGGACGTTTGTCTCCGCGATCCCCCGCTCCTCCTTGGTCGCGCCGTTGACGACCTCCTCGTAGGCGAGCCTAGCCCGATCCTGCTGCCGCTTGGCCACCTCGAGCGAATTGGTCGACTCGTCGAGCCGCTGCAGCGGCGCATTGCCCGAGCCAGCGAGCTCCTTGACGCGGCCGTAGGTGCGCTGGGCGAGGTCGAAATTCGCCTCGGCCGCCTCCTGCTCGGCCTTGCGCTGGGCGATCGTTTCGGCGCGCGTGCCGGCGAGTATGTTGTCGAGCTGCGCCTTGGCGACGTCGACGCCGGCCTGGGCCTGCTGCAATTTGGCGACGAGCTCGGGATTGGAGATCTGAAACAGCAACTGCCCGGCGGCGACGTTTTGCCCCCGCTCCACGGGACGCTCGCCGACCCGGCCGTCGATGCGGGCGGCGATGTCGACGCGAGTGGCGTCGGCCTCGCCCTGGACGATCAGCGGCTGGGGCCTGGCGAGATACCAGATCGAGAGGCCGACGATCCCGGCGAGGACCAGCGTCACGATCAGGGCGGAGGCGAGCGCGCCGCCCGACGCCCGCTGGGGCTTCGGCTTTTCCTCAGCGGGTCTTTCCGGCGCTGGGCCTTGCGATGCGTCGTCCATGCGGCCTCTCGGGGGGTTCTCGCCAAGCGATCGCGACGGCGCGAGTGCCCGACGACTAATCTCAAGAGCGGTTCGTATGATTTCGAAAGAAGAGACGGCCAAAGCCCGTGCGGAGACCGTCCCCCAAAACCGCGAATGTTGCAAATCCATCGGACTGCGCGCCCACGCCGACTAGGCGAGGTTGCCTTGGCTGGGCGCCGGAACAAGCTTGACCCGCGCCTGCCTCAATCCGCGTCGATTTGCGCCCAAATCCCGCCCGGCTTGCCCCACAAATTCCGCAGAAATTTCAATAGGTTGACACCCGCACCAGCGCGATTTAGCGGGAACCCACAGCCGTGCCGGACGTTCAATGCCCGTATCCCATCGAGGAGCGCGCCCATGGCACGACCTGCCGACAAATCATCAAACGAGTCCGAAAAGCCACCGCAAAAACCGACAGCGGAATCGACCGAACGAAGCGAACCTTCCGCGAAATCCCCCCGCGAGGGCAAAGCCGCTGGCACGGGCGAAGCCGGATCGAGCGACGGTGAGAACGAGGCGTCCACCTTCGTCGAGCGGATGAAGAGCCAGCACGAGGCGCTTCAGGCCATTCTCGACAAGCGCGAGTCCTCATCCGCAGACCCGTTCGCGATCGCGAAAGACTTCGCAGCGGTCTGGCTGCCGCACACTCTCGTCGAAGGGGACGTCCTCCGCGCGGCGGCGCGAAGCGGCGGGATCGACGCGGATGCGATCGCAGAAGTCGAGGTCCGCAAGGACCTCGTCAACATCCTGCTCGCGAACCTACTCGACGAGGAGCCCCGAGGCGCCGAGAAAGCTGCGCTCGAGGCGCTCGCCGAACAGTTTTCCGCCGTCGCCGAGGCCGGAAAGGGAGAGGAGGAGGGCCTTTTCCAACGAGTCCATTCGTTCCTCGCGTCGGGTCGCGTGCCGGAGTCCCAGATCGAGAGGCGCTACGAGCGCGCGAAGCAGCGGTTCGAGCGCCTGGATGACGACGCTATCGGAGAGGCCATCGAAATGCTGGCGCCGCGTCGCCTCTCCGTACCCCAAGAGCGCCAGCACAGAGAACGGGAGCGTTACAACATGCCTAGATATTCCTCACGGATGCGCGAGCGCGACGATCAGGGTCGCTTCATGTCCGACGACGAGCGCGACTATGGCCCCAGCAGTCGTCGCGATATGCCGCAGCGTGACGAGTCGGGTCGCTACATGTCCGACGACGAGCGCGACTATGGCCGCGGCAGTCGTCGCGACATGCCGCAGCGCGACGAGGCGGGCCGCTTCATGGGCGACGAACGCCGGTCCCGCGGCCGGTACGAGGACGATGACGACTATGGCAGCCGCGGCGGCCGTCGCTCGATGGGTCGCGACTACGACGACGACCGGCGCTCTGCCGGGCGCGGCCACGGCGGATGGTTCGGGGACTCCGAGGGCCATTCCGAGGCCTCGCGGCGCGGCTGGGAGCGGTCGGATCACGGTCGCAGCGGCTGGTACGGCGATCCGGAGGGCCATTCCGAAGCCGCCCGCCGCGGCTGGGAGAGGTCGGATCACGGTCGCAGCGGCTGGTACGGCGATCCGGAGGGCCATTCCGAAGCCGCCCGCCGCGGGCGGGACGAAGGCCATCGCTCGGAGCGCCGCGACGACGACAACGGGCGTTATGGCGGGTCCCGCGGCGGTTACGAGAGCCGCGGCTCGCGCGGCGGCCGGTACGAGGACGACGACGAGCGCTTCGGCTCTTCCCGCGGCCACGGCGGCTGGTCGGGCGACCCGGAGGGCCATTCGGAGGCCGGGCGGCGCGGCTGGGAAAGGCGGCGCTGAGCAAAGTCGCTAGGACCCGCAAACAACGAGGGCGGCCTTCGCGGCCGCCCTCTCTTTTTTGACCGTTCTTCGAGGTTCGGACGCGTCACGCCGCGGCCCGGTTGGCGCCGCTTTCGGCGATCGAGGTCAGCTTCTGGTCGGCCGCCTTCTCCTCCGCAAGATTCTGCGCGAGAAGGTTGGCGCAATCGTTGCGGCCGAGCGTCTTGGCCCAGGCGATCAGCGTCCCATAGCGCGCGATCTCGTAGTGTTCCACCGACTGGCCCGCCGCGATCAGCGCCGCGTCAAGCACGCGGTCCTCCGCGACGTCGCCCGCCACCTCTTCGGCCTCCTCGATGATCCCGTCGAGCGCCGGGCAGTCGACCGCCTTCGTCTCAAGGCCGCAGAGCTGGAACACCTGCTCGAGTCGGCGGACTTGGCTCTTGGTCTCCTGGAGATGGGATTCGAACGCGGTCTTGAGGTCGGGGTTCGTCGACTTTTCGATCATGTCCGGCAGCGAGCCGACGATCTTGTTCTCGGCGTAGTACATGTCCTGCAGCTGATGGGCGAAGAGGTCGTCCATCGACTGGATGTCCTTGGTGAAGAGGCCCATGGGTCGTATCTCCTTGAGGTCGTGCTGAGGCGCCCCCGCCTAAGCCCCAACGCGCCTTCCGCGGCCTTGTTCCTGCGCGAGTCTCGCCGCGCTCAAGCGCGCGCAATAGCTCTTGCGACGAAGGCGATCCGCCTGTATGAAGCGCGCCTTCGTTGCGTCCCGCTGGGGGCTGAACGGAAGGCCGCGCAAGCCGCGGCAGGACGAATAAGTCCGGCTTCCCGTGTTCCCGCCTTCGAACGATCCGATTCGGGCCTTTCTCGGGCTCGAGGGGCTTCGCGCGGGGCCGACCGCTGAAATGAAAAGGCTTTATCCATGGCTCTTTACGAGCATATTTTCTTGGCGCGACAGGACGTCACGCCGCAACAAGTCGAAGCGCTGACGGACCAGGTCAAGTCGAAGGTCGCGTCGCTGGGCGGCGCGGTCACGAAGGTCGAGCCGTGGGGGCTGAAATCCCTGGCCTACCGGATCAAGAAGAACCGCAAGGCGCACTTCACGCTGCTTAACATCGTGGCGCCGCCGGAGGCCGTGTCCGAGCTTGAGCGCACCCTTGGCATCAACGAAGACGTGCTTCGCTTCATGACCATAAGGGTCGACGAACACGAGGCCGGTCCGTCGGCAATGCTGCGCAAGCGCGAAGATTCGGAGCGAGACGACCGTTTCGGCCGGGGACCCCGCGGCGATCGCGGCGATCGCCCTCCGCGTCGTCCGCGCGATGAAGCGAACGTTGGAGCAAGCTGATGGCCGCAGCACCCCGTCGCCCATTTTTCCGCCGGCGGAAGTCATGCCCCTTCTCGGGCCTGAACGCGCCGAAGATTGACTACAAGGACACGCGCCTGCTTTCGCGCTACATCTCGGAGCGCGGCAAGATCGTGCCCTCGCGCATCACGGCGGTCAGCGCCGGCAAACAGCGCGTGCTCGCCCAGGCCATCAAGCGCGCCCGCTTCCTTGGCCTTCTGCCCTATGTCATCCGGTAGAACCCGGTAAAGCCAACCTCGCGGCCCGCATGCCGCGAGGCAAGTTGGAGGCGGGCGGGGTCTCGCCTCCTAACCGCACGTCGAGCGGGACAGCGCCATGATTCATCGCTTCATCATCGCAATCGGCGCAGGGTGCGCCGCAGCCGCGCTCTTTGCGGTGAGCTCGCAGACGAGCCCGCTCGCGATGGCGCTCGCCTATTTCGCCCCCTTGCCGATCATGATCGTGAGCCTCGGTTGGGGCGTGGACGGCGGCGGGCTCGCAGGGGCGTTTTCGGTGCTGGCGCTCGGCCTGTTCGCGGGACTGCCGACCGCGCTCTTGTTCGCCGCCTCGATCGCCGCGCCGGCCTGGCTTCTGGCGGCTTTCTCAGCGACCCCGATCGCCCGATATTTTTCCCGGCGGTCCCCAGGCGCGCCCCCCTACCCTTCCGTCGGCGCGATCGTCGCGCTCGCGTCCTTGATTGGGATGGCCCGGGCTCTGGCGTCTCTCGTCGCCGTCATCGTGCTTTATGGCGGCTACGCCGAAGCGGCCAAGCAAATCACCGCCGCCCTTGCAGCGATCGCTCGCGGAGCGTTCAAGGACGAGCGGGAATCCGCCGTGGTGGGGGAGTTCGCCAAGAGCCTCGTTCTCGTCGCGCCGGCGGCGATCGCCGCCTGGACGCTCCTGATGCTGTGCGTCAACCTCTACGCGGCGGCGCGGTCGACCCAGATGTCGTCCAATCTGGCGCGGCCTTGGCCTGACGTTCCGACGTCGTTGCATCTGCCTTGGCCTTTCGCGGTCGCGCTCATCGCTTGCGCCGCCGGCGCCTACGCCCTCCCCGCCCCCGCGTCGCAGTACGCGCTGATCGGCGTCGGCGGTCTTGGCGGCGCGTTCGTCCTCCAGGGCCTTGCGGTTGCACATGCGCTCTCGCGGGGCTTGAAGCTGCGGACCGTGATGCTCGTCGCGCTGTACGCCTGCTGCTTGTTGCGGGCGAAATACACAATTCCGGTCGTGGCCGCGCTCGGAGTCGCCGACGCCTTCGCCCGTCTGAGGTCTCGAGCAGCCTTTCTTCCAGCGCCAAAGCCAACAACTCAAAAATAGGAGACCATCATGGACGTCATACTGCTCGAGCGCATCGGCAAGCTCGGCCATATGGGGGACACCGTTCGCGTCAAGGACGGCTACGCCCGCAACTTCCTCTTGCCGCGCGGCAAGGCCTTGCGGGCGACGGAGGCGAACAAGAAGAAATTCGAAACCCAGCGGGCCGATCTCGAAGCGCGCAACCTCGACTTGAGGCGCAAGGCGAACGAGGTTTCGTCGAAGGTGGACCGGGCGTCGGTGGTCATCATTCGGCAGGCGGGCGAGACCGGGCAACTTTACGGCTCGGTGTCGGCGCGCGACATCGCCGAAGCGCTGACGGCTGCAGGCTACCCGGTGCAGCGGGCGCATGTCGCCCTCCATCACCCCATCAAGGCGCTCGGACTGCACGCAGTGCCCATCCATCTGCATCCGGAGGTCGAAGCGAAGGTGACGGTCAATGTCGCTCGGTCGCCGGAGCAGGCCGAGCGTCAGGCGAAGGGCGAGGTCCTCACGGTGCGCGAGCAGACCACGATGGACGAACTCGGCCTCGAGGTCGGCCGGGCGCTTGCCGAAGCCGGGCCCGCTGAGAGCCTCGAGCGGCAGTAACCCGCGATGCGCCGCCGTCGTTTCCCTTCTAGGCGAAGCGAAACTCGCTCACATGCCGGTATTGCGAGTCCGGACGAAGCACGCAGTCGGTGAAATGCCGGCGGTTTGGCGAATCGGGGAAAGCCTGGGGTTCGAGGCAGAAGCCGGCGTGAGCGCCGTAGCGCGCCCCATCCAAACCGGGCGCCGGACAGTCGAGCTTCGCGGCGTCATAGAATTGGACGCCGGGCTCGGTGCTGAGCAGCGACATAGTCAGGTCGTTGACCGGCGAACGCACCCGCGCGATCGGCGCAAGCCCGTCCGGACCCGGCGTCTGATGCGCGACGAAATTGATGTCATAGGCGACGCCAGCCGGATTGCGGATCGGCCGCGCGGAGCGGAAGTCGTAGGGCGTGGCGGCGATGGCGCGAATCTCACCCGTTGGGATGAGTTCCGCATCAGCTGGCGTGTAGAACGCGGAGAACAGCGTCAGTTCGTGGTCGAGAATGTCGGATGAGCCGTCCAGATTGAAATAGGCGTGCTGGGTCAGGTTGACGATCGTTGGCTTGTCGGAGACGGCCGAAAGCTCGACCCTCAGCGTCGCCGGCTCCAGCATCCTATAGACGCAGGTCGCAGTCAGCCCGCCGGGAAAGCCCGCATCGCCGTCCGGTGATTCCAGCGACAATGAAACGGAGGAAGAATCGTAGGCGCCAAGCTTCCACAGCCTCCGTCCGAAGCCGTCGGGGCCGCCATGTAGGGCATGCTTCTCGCCCGGCTTTCGCTCGATCTGGTATTCGGTCCCATCGAGGCTAAAGCGGCCGTTGGCTATCCGGTTTGCGAAGCGTCCGGGCACCGCCCCGAAATGCGGCGAATGGGCGACATAGTTCTCGACCGTGTTCAGCCCAAGCACGACCCTCTGCTGACCTCGCGCAGTCGGGACGATCAGGTCGCGCAGCACGGCGCCCCAGGTCAGAATCCTCGCCCTCGCTCCCGCCTTGGAGGCGATATCGACCTCAAACACCGGGGCGCCGGCGATCTTCCCGAAGACGTGTGCGCTCAACGCCCTCTCCTTCTTTGGCGCCCCTAAAGGCCGCCCGTTTGTTCTACTGAAGATCGAGTTCTTTCCGGATCGCGGCGAAAACGTCGCAGAACATCGCTTCGGTCAAAACGCCTGTGTTCGTATTGTACCGCGAGCAATGATAGCTGTCGAAGAGGATGGGGCCGCCGGACCTGATTTCCATTCTTGCCCCATGCGAGAACAAATGTGACGCCGCGCGCGCGTCGAAGGCGCGCAGGACCGTTTCATGTGCGATCCGCCCGAGCGCCAGCACCACGCGCAAGTCCGGGAGGACGGCGATCGACTGCTTGAGATAGACCCGACACGAGGCGATCTCCTGCGGAGTCGGCTTGTTCTGCGGAGGGGCGCAACGGACGGCGTTGACGATCGCGCAATCGACGAGTTCAAGCCCATCGTCGGCTCTGCGATCGTATCGTCCTGAAGCAAAGCCGAAACCGAGGAGCGTGGTGTAAAGAAGATCGCCGGCATAGTCGCCTGTGAACGGCCTGCCGGTCCGATTGGCGCCCTTGAGCCCAGGCGCAAGTCCAACGATCAGCAGCCGCGCGTTCGACTTGCCGAACGAAGCGACAGGCGCGTTCGACCAGTCCGGGTAGACCGCGCGGTTGGCGGCGCGAAATGCTGCAAGTCGCGGACAATCTGAGCAGTCCCGCGAGGGACTGACGTCGAAAGCCATCGCCCCCGCCTGGACCTATTCCCGGACCGTTTCCTCAACGGTCTGCTGCACGGCCACATATTGCGCGCGACGATGATTCTCGGCCCGCGCCTGCCGCTCGCCCGGATCCCGGCCGATGCGCGGCATCAGATGGGCAAGGTCGATGAATTCATCCGCTTGACGGCGCAATTCGTCGGCGACCATTGGGGGTTGGGTCGAAATCGTCGAGACGACCGCCACCCGCACGCCCTTGCGCTGCATCGCCTCCACGAGCGATCGGAAGTCGCCGTCGCCGGAAAACAGCACCATTGCGTCGATGCGCTCGGCCATCTCCATGGCGTTGACCGCCAGTTCGATGTCCATGTTGCCCTTGACCTTGCGCCGCCCGGTCGAATCGACAAACTCCTTGGTCGGCTTGGTCACGACCGCGTAGCCGTTGTAATCGAGCCAATCGACGAGCGGCCGTATCGAGGAATACTCCTGGTCGTCAACCAGGGCTGTATAGTAAAAAGCCCGGATCAACCGCCCTTTGGCCTGAAACTCCTTGAGGAGTCGTTTGTAGTCGATGTCGAAGCCGAGCGCCTTCGCGCTCGCGTAGAGGTTGGCGCCGTCGATGAAGAGGGCGATCCGTTCCAAGGATGACATATTCGCGCTTCTTTACATATCTCGCTGATAAACGACCGGGTTCCGAACATGGCCGGCTCAACCGAACCGCCGCCGATTAGCAAGCCATTGTCTCAAAAGGAGTTCAAGCATCATTCTGAGGCGACCACAACTACTAGAAAGGCTTACCCCTACCTTCTTCCACAGAAAGCGCGGTGAAACTCTCCCGCCTCCCACATAGGCACGTCAGTGAAAACCGCCATGGGTAGGGGGCAAATTAAATTTCGCGAACGATGCGAACGCCGCCAGAGCTGCCTGGCTTCGAAAGCTCCGCGCCGCGTGTTAAAGCGCGGCGTCGATCAGAAGAAAAGCGCTGGAGGAATGTCCTCCGCGTCCGAATAAGGGAGACGGCATGAAGCTCGTTCGTTACGGCAGGCCGGGGAAGGAAAAGCCTGGACTTGTAGATAGCGCCGGCAAGCTCCGCGACCTCAGCGAGATTATCGCGGACATTGACGCTGACGCCTTGGGCCCGCGCTCCCTGGCCCGTCTCGCGAAGCTCAAGCCCGAATCGCTGCCGGCGGTCAGAGGGACGCCCAGAATTGGGCCTTGCGTCGCCCGTGTGGGCAACTTCGTCGCCGTCGGCCTCAACTACGCCGACCATGCCGCGGAATCCGGCATGCCTATTCCCAAGGATCCGGTGCTGTTCACCAAGGCGCCCTCTTGCGTTGTCGGCCCGAACCACGACGTCGTCATCCCGAAGGGATCGCAGAAAACCGACTGGGAGGTCGAGCTCGCCGTCGTCATCGGCAGCCGGGCCAGCTATGTCAACGAGGCCGACGCCCTCAAACACGTGGCCGGCTACTGCATCTGCAACGACGTGTCGGAACGCGAGTTTCAGCTCGAACGGTCTGGGCAATGGGTGAAGGGCAAAAGCGCGCCGACCTTCGGGCCGCTCGGCCCCTGGCTTGTCACGCCCGACGAGATCGAGGACGTGCAGAAGCTTAACATGTGGCTCGACGTCAACGGCGAGCGCAGGCAGACCGGCTCGACCGCGACCATGATCTTCCCGGTCAAGCAGCTCGTCTCGTCCATCTCCCACTTCATGATCCTGGAACCGGGCGACGTCATCACGACGGGCACCCCGCCCGGCGTCGGCTCGGGCAGGAAGCCCCCGGTCTTCCTGAAGCCCGGCGATGTGATGACCCTCGGCGTCGACGGCCTCGGCCGGCAGGAGCAGCACGTGGTCGCCTGGAAGGAAGCATAGGCGCCGTCGCGAACATGCAGATCGAGCCCGTCTTCCTCTTCGACCTCGACGGCACGCTCGTCGACAGCGTCTACCAGCATGTCCTCGCCTGGAAGGAGGCGCTGGACAGCGAAGGCGTCGAGCTTTCGGTCTGGCGCATCCACCGCAAGATCGGCATGAGCGGCGGCCTCTTCACCAACCAGCTTGTCCGGGAGACGGGGGCGCCGATCGACGAGGAGCGCGGCGAGCGGCTGAGGAAGGCGCATGCCGCCGCATATCGCCGGATGGGCGACCGCATCCGGCCCCTGCCTGGCGCGCGCGAGCTGCTCGGCTGGCTGACCGACGCCGGCATTCCTTGGGCGATCGCGACCAGCGGCCGGATGGAGACCGCGGCGGTCAACCTGAAGGCTCTCGGCGTCGACCCCGAGAAGCGCCCCGTCGTCACCCGCGACCAGGTCAAGCGCGCCAAGCCCGACCCCGACCTCTTCCTCGCCGCGGCCAAGCGCTTAAGCGCGCCGATCGAGACGGCTTTTGTGGTCGGCGACTCGATCTGGGACATGCTGGCGGCGGCGCGCGCCCGGGCGCTCGGCGTCGGCCTCCTCAGCGGGGGATATGGCGCGGAGGAATTGCAGAAAGCCACCGCCTTCCGGGTCTACGAGGACCCGGCCGACCTCCTTAGCCACATCGACGAGCTGGCCGGCCGGCGCTGACCCATCCGGCGCCATTTCGCGCCGCGAAACGAGGCTTTTCAATGGGTTGCGGCGCCATTTTGGTCCGACCTGACGGCGGAGGAGGCCACGGTAGGGGCGGACAGGCGAATGTATCAATGTGTTGCTACGTCATAGTTATCTTTTACGTAAGGAATGCAGGCGCATCCATCTGAACATGGTTTGGCGGAAATTGGACCGGAGCGGTCATCGCATGTCCAGACAGTCGCCTCGAGGGAATCGCCAACACAAGCAGCCGGGGGGAGGACGATGATCGCCTGGATGAGGCCGAGAGCAGACATCAAACCTCTCGTCTGCGTTGCAGCCTTGGCGCTCATGTCCTGCGGCGCGCGGGCGGCGGATCTTGCGGCGGCCCCGCCGCCGGCCGCATCCAATGTCGTCGCTCCTCAGGCCCCTTTGGGCTGGTTTGTGCGGATTGGCGCGCTCGGCGTGCTGAATAACTCCTCGTCGAACCTCTACTCCCAGCCCATCGTAGGCGTTGTCGCCCCGGGGATTGGATTTGTTCCCGTCGGCGGGGCCGGCCCGCAGGTGCTCCTTGCGGGGCGCGGCGCGACCTATTCGAACGCGCTGAGCGCAAATGTCCAGGTCGGCTACTTTTTCACGCCGAACTGGTCTCTGGAGGTATCGGGGGTATTTCCGGTTTGGGTGACAGTCAGGATCACGGGATATTCAGCGACGGAGCCTTTTCCGGGGACGGCCCTCGGGCGCCTCGTGCCCGGAGTAGCGCCTGTGACAGGCGTCTATCACTTCACGCAGTTCGGCGCGTTCCAGCCTTATCTCGGCGCAGGCGTCGCGCCAGCGGTCGCCCTCGCGGTGACGAAAGGCTTCGACACCGGCGGCTCGTTCGATCCAACGATCGGCCTCGTTTTGCAGGGCGGGTTCGACTACATGCTCACTCGCAACTGGGGCCTCTTCGTCGATGTGAAGAAGATATTTCTCCTGTCCCGCGGCAAGGCGACCGGTATTGACCTTGGTCCTCCGGTGGGCGTCATTCCCGTTGGCGGAACCATCAAGACCAATTCGCAACCCTGGTTGTTTGCGACCGGGCTCGCCTATCGATTTTGAGCGAGCGGCTGGGGCCGCGGCTGTCCCTCGATCCACGCTTCCATACAAACGGAAGAGAGTGGTCGCCCGCCGTCGCCGGAAGTCTCTCCGCACGCTGCGGGTGATCTGCTCCCCGCCCCATGCTATTTTGGCGGCGGAGGCCGACGCGATGTCCGAGACCCGCAAGCTCGCGGCGATCCTGGTGGCGGACGCCGTCGGATACAGCCGGCTCGCCAGCGCCGACGAGGAGGGAACGCTCGCGCGCTTGAGGGCGCTCCGCAGTGACCTTGTCGATCCGACGATCGCAGCCCATCGCGGTCGCGTCGTTAAGCGCACCGGCGATGGCGTGATCGTCGAGTTCCGCAGCGTGGTCGACGCCGTGCGCTGCGCCATCGAAATCCAGAGCGCGATGGCCGCGCGCAACGCCGGAGTTCCGGAGGACAGTCGCATCGTCTTTCGCATCGGCGTGCATGTCGGCGACGTCGTCGAGGAGGCCGACGGCGACCTTATGGGCGATGGGGTCAACATCGCCTCGCGGCTTGAGCGTCTCTGCGAGCCGGGAGGTCTTTGTCTCTCGGCGGCGGCCTATGAACACGCGCGCGACCGGGTGAAGGAAAGCTTCGCCGATCTCGGCGAGCAGCGGCTCAAGAACATCGCACGCCCGGTGCGGGTTTATGCCGTGCGACCCGACGTTCCTGGCGCCTCGCCTGCGGCGACGAAACCGGCCGCACTCAAACGACGCGAGCCGCCGCGGATCTCGCTCGTCGTATTTCCCTTCGCCAACATCGGCGGCGATCCCGAGCAGGAGTATTTTGTCGACGGCGTCACCGAGAGCCTGACGACTGACCTGTCGCGCATATCCGGCGCCTTCGTCATCGGCCGCAGCACGGCCTTCACTTACAAGGGCAAGAGCGTCGATCTTAAACAGATCGGCCGCGAGCTGAACGTCCGCTATGTTCTGGAGGGCAGCGTCCAGCGCGGCGGTGCCCGCATGCGCGTCAACGTGCAGCTCATCGACGCAGAGATCGGCAATCACGTGTGGGCGGAACGCTTCGAAAAGCCCCTGGCCGACCTCTTGGACATGCAAGACGAAATTGTCGCGCGGCTTGCCAATACGCTCAACGCGCAACTCATCGCCGCTGAGGCGCGCCGCGCGGAGCGAGCGCCAAACCCAGACTCAATGGACCTCTATTTTCAGGGGATGGCTTGGATCAATAGGGGAACGACGCCTGAGCACATGACTCAAGCACGCGGCTTTTTTGAGCGCGCCTTGGAGCTCGATCCTTGCAATGTCGAGGCGCTGGTCGGGACCGCGTCGGTCGACGTTATGGTGAGTATCACCTACATGACCGACGACCAGGGGGCGCGGCTCTCCTCAGCCGAAGCGGCTTTGGCTCGGGTGCTGTCAATGGCTCCCGAACATGCTCTCGCTCACTTGATGATGGGCAGAACCCATATCGTCACCAACCGCATTGCCCAGGGCATCGCCGAATGTCAGCGCGCGTTGGCTCTGGATCGAAATTTGGCCGACGCTCACGCTGTTATCGGTCTTGCTAAGATTTTTAGCGGTCACCCCGAGGAAACAGAGGCACATGTCAATGAGGCGTTTCGCCTCTCTCCGCGTGACCATCGAGCCTACCGTTGGATACAATTTGTCGGCACCGCCAAGCTCCATCTCGGCCGCGACGAGGAGGCCGTCGCGTGTTCGCGGCGCTCCATTGAAATCAATCGCAATCATCCAATCGCACAATTCTACCTCGCGGCAGCCTTGGCGCACCTCGATCGGCTGGAGGAAGCACGATCCGCCGTTCGGGCTGGCCTTGCGGTGAATCCGAGCTTCACCATTTCTCGCTTCCGCGCCGCCGTCGGGAGCGACAATGCAACCTTTCTCGCTCAGCGCGAGCGGCTTTACGAGGGGATGCGCATGGCGGGAGTCCCGGAGGGATGAGCGAGACCCGCAAGCTCGCGGCGATCCTTGCCCCGCGCGCCTACGATCGGCACAGCCCCCTGTAGACGCGGCCGTTGACGTGGCCGGCGCGCTCGCCGAGCGCGCCTACAACCCGAACTCGCGATTTGCCGAAACGCGGGGCATCGCACGTTTGTACAGGTCCGCTTAAGCTATCCGTCAATACTTGCCGCCATGCTCACCGTCGCCAGCCATTTCGCTTTGCGACTGGTCGAGAAAGAGAAAGCGACGGCGATGATTCAAGTTCTGGAATGGTACGGCGCAATATCCGCCCTCTCCACGGCCGCATTCTTTGCCTGGGGATGGGCTCATGGGCAAGGAACAGCGCAATGATCGAGCTCCCGCACGGTTTCCTGAACTTGCTCCTTGCGGCTCTCGTCGTCTTCGCGCAATTCAAACGCTCGAAAGACGCAGCAGAGAGTTAAGCCCCCGACATCAGCGGGCGCCCTGTCGTTTGCAAGCCGAGAACGGTTCACCGGCCCAGCATCAGCATGAGATTCTGCACCGCCGCGCCCGACGCGCCTTTGCCGAGATTGTCGAATTTCGCGACCAGCACCGCCTGCCGGCGCTGTTCGTTGGCGAAGACGTGGATTTCCATATCGTTCGTGCCGTTGAGCGACTCCGGCTCGAGCCGCGGGTTATCATGCGCGGCCTCGGAGATATGGAAGTGCTTCCGCGCGGCGTAGTGCTTGGCGAACACCGCGCGCAGGTCCGCAGGCGAGGGCATACCCGGCAGCGCGTCGAGAAACAGCGGCACGCCGACCAGCATGCCCTGCCGGAAATTGCCGACCGAGGGCATGAAGATCGGCCGGGCGGTGAGGCCTGAGTAGAGCTCAATTTCCGGCATGTGCTTGTGCTCAAGCCCGAGCGCGTAGAGTTCGAACGGCGGCGCCCTGCCGGATTCGTAGGCCTCGATCATCGACTTGCCGCCGCCCGAATAGCCGCTCACCGACCAGATCGCCGCGTTCGCGTTTTTGGGCAGAACGCCCGCTTCGACCAGCGGACGCAGAAGCGCGATCGCCCCGGTCGCGTGGCAGCCGGGATTCGTGACCTTGCGCGCCTTGGCGACTGCCTCCGCCTGCCCGTCGACGAGTTCCGGAAAGCCGTAGGTCCACCCCTTCGCGACCCGGTGCACCGATGAGGCGTCGATGACGCGCGGCGCGTCCTCTCCCATCTCGTCGATGAGCTTCGCCGCCTCTTCCGCCGCCTCGTCCGGCAGGCAGAGGATGACGACGCCGGCGTCTGCGTAGACTTTGCGCTTTTGCGCCGGGTCCTTGCGCGCGTCGAAGGGCAGGCTCGCGAGCCGAACGCCCGACACGCCCGCGAGCTTGTCGCGGATCTGCAATCCGGTGGTGCCCGCTTCGCCGTCGATGAAGATGGTCGCCGTCATGAATCCCTTCGATATACAGCCTGTCCTCATGGTCAAGAAGCCGCCTTTGTAGACGCGGCGCTGCTCGCGTCCGGCGCGCTCAGCGCGCGCGCCGACAACGCCAGCGCCAGCTTAAACCGACGGAGATCGTCTTCTATGGTATTGCGGTCCTTAGGCGGTGAGATCGCGACGATCATGCGATGAGGCCATTGTAGACGCGGCCGCTGGCCGCGTCAGGCGCGCTCAGCAAGCGCGCCTACAATCAGGCCTTCGCCTCGATCTGAGCTAGCCCGCCCATATAGGGGCGCAGGACCTCGGGCACGACCACCGATCCGTCCGGCTGCTGGTAGTTCTCCATGACCGCGATCAGCGCGCGGCCGACCGCGACGCCCGAGCCGTTCAGCGTATGGACGAAGCGGGTCGATTTGGCGTCGGCGCCCTTGCAGCGGGCGTTCATCCGGCGCGCCTGGAAATCGCCGCACACGGAGCATGAGGAGATTTCGCGAAACCTCGCCTGCCCCGGCAGCCAGACCTCGATGTCGTAGGTCTTGCGCGAGGCGAAGCCGGTGTCGCCGGTGCATAAGGTCACGGTGCGATAATGCAGGCCGAGGCGCTTCAAGACCTCCTCGGCGCAGCGGGTCATGCGCTCGTGCTCGTCAAGCGCCTGCTCCGGCGTCGTGATCGAGACGAGCTCGACCTTCTTGAACTGGTGCTGGCGGATCATGCCGCGCGTGTCCTTGCCCGCCGCGCCCGCCTCGGCGCGAAAGCACAGCGTGCCCGCGGTGAAGCGCAGTGGCAAAAGCTTCTCGTCGACGATGCTCGCGCACACGAGGTTGGTCATCGGCACTTCGGCGGTCGGGATGAGCCAAAAGCGGTTCTTTTTCATCTCCTCGACCGCTTGCGCAATCGCCTTCAGCTCGGCCTCGCGGTGATCGCGGATGTTCAGCGCCTCATCGAGAAGATGCAAAGCCGCCTCGTGGCCGTTCTCACTGGTCAGAAGTTTAGCCAGAGCCTCTCGCCGCGATAGCGCCGTCCAGACCTGCCCGGCTTTGAGCACCGCGACAGACTGCTGCGGCGGCTCCTCGCGATGCCATTCCGGCAAGCTCTGCACAGCGAACTGGTCCTCGCGGAACTTCGGCAGTTGCGCGGTGCCGAACATCGCCGCGTCGCGCACCAAGACCGGCGGCTCGATCTCCTGATAGCCATGCTCGGCCGTGTGCAAATCGAGCATGAACTGCTCGAGCGCGCGGGAAAGCCGCGCCAGCGCCCCCTTCAGCACCACGAAGCGCGCCCCCGACAGTTTCGCGGCGGCCTCGAAGTCCATGAGGCCGAGCGCCGCGCCGATCTCGAAATGCTCCTTCGGCTTGAATCCCTCCGGAAATTTTGGCGGCTCGCCCCAACGCGGGCGCACCTCGACGTTGTCGTTCTCGTCCTTGCCGTCCGGCACGTCGTCGAACGGCAGGTTGGGGATTTCCGCGAGCGCGTCGTCGAGCCGCCTCTTCGCGTCCCTGGCGCTCGCCTCCAATTCCGGCAGCACCGCCTTAACGCCCGCCACCTCGGCGCGGAAGTCGGCCGCCGCGACCTCGTCCTTGCGCGCCATGGCGAGGCCGATCTGCTTCGAGGCCGCGTTGCGGCGCTCCTGTGCGCGTTCGAGTTCGAGGATCGCCGCGCGCCGCCGCTCGTCGAGCGCGATGAGGGTCCCGGCGGCCGGCGGCAGGCCGCGCCTGGCGAGCCCCGCGTCGAAGGCCTCAGGATCGTCGCGGATCGCCTTGATGTCGTGCATGGGAAATCACCTGAGGAGCGGGCGCGCCGCGGCGAAGCGGCCAGTCGCTAAAGACGTTGAGGGCGAGCCCCGCCATTACCAGAAGGGCGCCGAAGAGCTCAACCGGCCGCAACGGCTCGGCGAAGACGACCGCGCCCGCGGCCATGCCCACCACCGGCACGAGCAGCGCGAAGGGCGCCACCGTCGCGGCGGAGTAGTCCGCCAAGAGCCGCGCCCAGACCCCGAACCCGAACACCGTCCCGGCGTAAGCGACGACGAGCACGCTCAGGACAAGCCGCCAGGTCGGATGGGCGAGCGCCAGCATCGGCCCGGGCCCGTCCAGTGCGAGCGACAGCAGCGCGAGCGGCAATGGCGCCGCGAGGCTCGACCAGACGGTGAAGGCGAGCATGTCGATCCGCCCCGCGGTCTTCGCGAGCACGTTCCCGCAGCCCCAAAAGAACGCGGCCAGAATGACGAGCAGGAAGGGGCCAAGGCTCGCGCCGGCGAGGCGGTCCGAGCCGATCACCGCCATGCCAAGGAAAGCGACGGCGGCGCCGACGAGCTGGATGCGGCGCGGGTTCTCATTCAGAAAGGCCCACGCGAGCGCGATGGTGAAAAACGCCTGCGCCATAATGATGAGCGAGGCGAGCCCAACCGGAAAGCCGTCGCGGATGGCGAGGAAGAGAAGGCCGAACTGCCCGAGGCCGATGAGGAGGCCGTACACTACGACGGTCAGGACCGGCGCTTTCGGCGGCCTCACGATGAAGACGAATGGGACCGCGGCGAATAGGAAGCGGAGCGCCGAGAGCATGAGCGGCGAGGTCTCGCCGACGCCGACCTTGACGGCGATGAAGGTGAGGCCCCAGACGACGGCGACGCCGATCGCGGCCAGAACGTCGCGCGGGGTCATGCCTCGGGTTTTGTGCCCGGCGGGGAAGGTGTTAGCATTGCTTAATGAGCGACAAGCCGGAAAGCCTGATTCTGCAGATCCTGCGCCAGATGCGGGCGGAGCTTGCAACCAAAGCCGATCTTGCCGCTGTCCGTTCCGAGGTCGCCAATCTGCGCGCCGAGGTCGCTGACGTCAAATCGGATATGCGCTCGCTGAGAGCCGACGTCGCCTCCAACATTCTTACGACCCGCAAGGAGCTAAACGAGCAGATCGTCGGCTTGCGTCGTGCCGTCATTGAATACCGAGGCACCGTCGTTGGCCGCGGCTTTGTTTGACTCGTCGCGCCTTTCCATTCTTGGTTCCGCGCGCGCGGCGTAGAGTAGAAATTCCCCATGAGCGACCCTGAAAGCCTGATTCTCCAATTGCTGCGCCAGATGCGCGCCGAGCTTGGCGATGTGCGCACGGAGCTAAGCGACATGCGGGCGAATTTCGCGACCAAGTCCGACGTCGAGGGCCTTGGCGCGGAGCTTGGGGCTGAGATGAACAGCCTGCGCGCCGACGTCGCCTCCGACATCCTGACCACGCGGAAAGAGCTCAGCCAACAGATCGTCGGGTTGAGGCGCGCCGTCATCGACTACCATACGTCCGTTGTGGGCCACGGCGTTCTCATCAGCGACCTCGAGGCGCGCGTGCGCAGGGTCGAGCAGCATCTCAATCTCCCCTCGCTGAGCGGCTAGGCCAGGCTCACGTGCCGGCGCTGGACGGCGCGGCGGCCGGGGCGTTGCGGCGCTTTTCCACGAACTTGACCGCGATCACCGCGCCCTCGTAGAGCGCCAGCATCGGCAGCGCGAGCGAGCACATGCTGATAAGGTCGGGCGGGGTCAGGATGGCGGCGATGCCGACGACCGCCACGATCGCATAGCGCCGCATACGCACGAGATAGGCGGAATCGATGATCCCGACGTGTCCCAAAAGCGTTAGTATCACAGGCAGTTGAAAGGCGATCCCGAACGCAAAGATGAGCGTCATGATGAGGGACAAGTACTCGCTCACCTTGGGCAGAAGCTCGATCGTCGCGGCGCCCGGCTGGTTCACCTGCTGCAGCGACACCGAGAAGCGGATAAGGAGCGGCATCACCGCGAAATAGACGAGCAGCGCGCCGAAGAAGAAGAACACCGGGGTCGCGATGAGGTAAGGCAGGAACGCCTTCCGCTCGTGCCGGTAAAGGCCGGGCGCGACGAATTTGTAGATTTGCGTCGCGATGATCGGGAAGGCGATCACAGCCGCCCCGAACATGCTCAGGCGAATGTTGGTGTAGAACTGCTCAAGGAAGTGCGTCGCGATCAGCGTCGCCTTCTCCGGCCCGACCACGCGCACGTAAGGCTGGGTCAGGATATTGTAGATCGTGCGCGAGAAATAAAAGCAGACGAGAAAAGCCGCGAAGAAAGCGTAGAGGGAGCGGATCAGCCGCGCCCTCAACTCGATCAGGTGATCCATCAACGGCGCCTTGGTGGCGTCGATGTCCTCTTGGCTCATTCGGCCGCGCTCTGCTTGACAGGCGACGGCTCGGTGGCGTGTGGGGGCGGTTCGAGCGAAAGCGCTTGCGGCTCTGCGGCGGCTTCAGGTGGAGGCGCGTCGAGCGCGATCTCGGACGCGCCGAGGGCGGGCCGCTCCTCGGCGGAGCGCGTCACCTCATCGCGGATCGCCGCCGCGGGGTCAAAGGCCGCCTCTTGCTTCGCCTTCTCATTGATGGCCTCGAGCTCCTTGCGGACGTCGGCGAGCTCCGTCTCGACCTTGGCCTTCTCGTTGAGCGCTTCGAGCTCCTTGCGCACGCTCTCGAGGTCGGCCTCGCGCATGGCGTCCATGAACTGACCCTGGAACTCGGCCGCCATGCGCCGCATCTTGCCGACGACTTGGCCTACGGTCCGCATGACGCGCGGCAAATCCTTGGGCGGAATCACCGCGAGGGCGACGATCCCGACCACAATGAGCTTGCCAATGTCGAAGTCGAACATCGAAGGTCCGGCGGAAACAGAGCCAGCCGCGCCGCCGAACGCGCGCCCCGTTCAGGTCTTAAAAGCAGACGTTCAGCTGACCTTGTGAACGTCGTTGGCCTCGACGCCGACGCGGTTCTCAATCGACCGCTGCGCATCGGCGGCGGTCGGGGCGGGCTTCGCCTCGTCGTCGTCGGCAAGACCCTTCTTGAACGACTTCACGCCCTTGGCGACGTCGCCCATGATGTCGGAAATCTTGCCTTTGCCGCCAAACAGGAGCAGCGCGACCGCGCCGAACAACATCCAGTGCCAAATGCTCAAGCTACCCATGGTCGCTTTCCCGGATTTACAGGCGCCGCCGAACCTTGGCTCTGCGGCGCGTCTTCAGTCGCCGGCAAACCTAAGCGCCGGGGGCGGCAAAAACAAGCGCGCGATGGGGCGAAGGCCGCTCAAGAGCGTGAAAGTTTGGGCAATCTTAGGCGCGGCCGATTCAGCCCTCGCCGTCCCGAGTGACGGCGGCTACAACAGCGGCGTTAAGCCGCATCCAGGCAAAAAGGAACCGCCGGCGACATGAGCCAGACCCTCAAACTCCTCGGCGAACTCGGAATCGTGTTGCCGAAGCCGGCGGCGCCGGTCGCCAATTACGTCCCGTTCGTGATGACGAGCGGCGTCGTGGAGGGCGCCAACCCGTTGCTTTGGATCTCGGGGCAGTTGCCGGTCGGGCCTGACGGGGCCATCGCCGAGCGACACAAGGGCAAGCTCGGTCCGGAGTCTCCGATCGAACCTGCGCGCGAGGCTGCGGAGCGCTGCGCGATCAACGTCCTCGCACAGGCGCTGGCGGCGCTCGGCGATCTCGACAAGGTCGTGCGCGTCATTCGCCTCGGGGGCTTCTTCGCGGTCGCCTCGTCGTTCGACGCCCTGCCCCAGGCGATGAACGGCGCCTCGGATCTGATGGCGAGAGTCTTCGGCGACAGGGGCAGGCACGCTCGCGCCACCGTCGGCGTGGCGCATCTGCCGATGAACGCGCTCTGTGAGGTCGAGGCCTTGTTCGAGACTTCCTTTTGAAGCGCCTCAACGCGCCGGAATGGCTTATCGCGCGGCCGATCGCCCACCGCGGTTTGCATGACGCCGCCAAAGGCGTCGTTGAGAACACCCTCGCCGCCGCCGACGCGGCAATTGAAGCGGGCTGCGCCATCGAGTGCGACGCCCGGATCAGCGCCGACCGCGAAGCCTTCGTCTTCCACGACGAGACGCTCGACCGCCTCACGGACGCGAGCGGCGCGTTCGCCGACCAGACCGCCGCGCAGATCCGCAGGGCGCGCATTCGCGGCGACGGCTCGTCCCCGCCGACCCTCGCCGAGTTTTTGGCGCACGTCGCCGGGCGAGCGCCGGTCATCTGCGAGCTGAAAAGCCGGTTCGATTTCGACTGGCGCATCGGCGATCGCGCCGCGGCGCTCGCAGCGACTTACGACGGCCCGCTCGCCTTCAAGAGTTTCGATCCCCGCCTCGTCGCCTATTTGCGGCTGCGCTGGCCGAAGCTCGGGCCTCCTGGCCGCCCCTGCCCCGTCGGCGTCGTCGCCGAGCGCTCTTACGACGATCCCTATTGGGATTTCCTCTCAGCCGACGAGAAGCGCGACCTCGTCGACTGGGAAGCGCTGATGCGCTGCGCGCCGGACTTCCTTTCCTTCAACGTGGACCATCTGCCGCATGCGACGCCCTTCTTCATGAAGGAGCTGCACGGCCTGTCGGTCATGGCCTGGACGGTGCGCACGCCCGCGCAGCGCGATGCGGCGCGCAAATGGGCCGACCAAATCGTGTTCGAAGGCCGCCAGGACGTCAAAGCTAACGTCGACCGGCTTTGATGTTTTTCAGAGGGATCGAGAGCGGCAAAGCGGGTGCCTGCCACTCTCCTCCCTTCGGCCTAGACCACGGCAAACCCGACAGCTTTCGACGCCGAGTGGGTGACTGCGCCGTTGCTGTTCACGATGGCGCGGTCCCAAACCCGCAGCGTGACCGTGTAACCACACTTGTCGAGCTTGCTTGTGTCGAGGCTCCAAGCCTCGCTTGGCGTCGCGCCTTGGTCGAAAAGCGACCCATAGCTGCGGCAGGGCGGAGCGCACTGCGTTCCATGCGTGTGCGTCGACGGCTCGGGGTCCAGCGTCCAGACCCAGAAGTACGGGTTTGTTGCGCGCAAGTGGCCTAGGATTGTGTTTCCTTGCGCATAGCTGTGGCAATCGCCGCCGTCGATGACGATGTCGACGTCGTAGCTCATGTCGATCGCCGCGTTCGGCGTCGGACTGACAGTGAACTGCCGGTTGCTGACGATGAAGGTGACAACATTCGTGTAATGGATCACGCTCGAGGCGGTGATCGGATAGTCGGTCGTGTAGGCGAGCCTCATGTCATAGGTCCCGTCGGGCGCCGACAGCGAGTTCCAGGTTCCGAGCTGATTATAGATTTCGAACTTCAGCGCTCCGGGGTCCTCCTCGAACAGATACCACCCGTCCGAGCTCGTATAGGTGACCGTGCTCTGGAAGAATGGCGGGTTGGACGGATCGGAGAGGATGAAGGTGAACGGCCCGTTCATGATCGGTTGCCAGGACGACGCGCCGTGCGGCGACACCTGGACTTGATAGTAGACCGTTCCGGGAACGAAGTTTGAGATGCGGCCGCCGACTGTCACCGCGCTGGCAAACGGCCGGTCCATCGCCGGCTGCGCGCAATTGGCGGTGTTGAGCCCGCCTGAGGACGGATAGGCCAGATACGTGGTTGTGCTGATGTCCGAAAGCGCCACGCCGCCGACGTAATAGAGATAGCCGACGAGCTCGGTCGTCGCTTCGCCCGGTCTGATCTGAATCGCAACATCGAGGCGGTTGCCCCAGAAGTTGAGCGCGTTCGGGTCGACCGTCGAGGGCGGAACGGCCCAGGACAGGACCGCGCGCAGCCTCACCACGTTGGGGTTGACGCAGCTCTTGAGATGCTTGGAAAAGTTGGATGTCAGAATGACGGAATAGAACAGGCCATCTTTGGGAATGGCGGCGATGTCGTGGACCTGGACGGCGGCGGTCCCGAGATAGCTCTCGTACGAGCCGTTGCCGTCGAAATCGGCCCAGAATGCGACATATTCGGTCGAACCGGACTGACAAAGGTTGCCGCTGTAGCCGTTGGGCCGCTTGATCCAGATGACGGCGCCGAGCGTGTCTGTCGCCGTGTTGAGGCCCGCGCAGACGACCTGCTCGAATGCGACATCGCCGTTGGACGCCGCTTCGACGCTCAGCGCTGCGAGGATGGCGTCGAGGTCAATCCCGAGCGCCTTCGGATCAAGGTTCGCCTGCTCGGCGACCTTCGAGGCGCTGTCGCCGCCCAGGATGAGCGACTGAACGACCGGATAGAGGGTCCGGTGATCGGGCACCTGGGCCGCGCGGTAATCTTTGAGCAGCGCCTCGATCGGCGCAGGTTTCTTCTTGCCGACCGTAAGCGGCTTGGAAACGTCAATCTGTTCGAGGAGCCAGGACGGAATTTGAACCGCTTCGGCCTCTATCAGCTTGCTCAGCAGCAAGAGCTCGGGCGCGATCTGGATGTGGGCGTCCTTGGCGTTGCCGAAGACGGGGACGGCGTTCGGGTTGAGCGAGGGAGGCGTATTCCAGGACAGAACCGCGCGGACCAGCGGCAGAACCGGACTGGAACAGAACTTACGGTGCGTCGCGTCATCGACCGGCAGCGACACCATGTATTGAATCGGATGCGGGGGGTTGGGCGCGACGTCGGGGATGTCGTGCGCGCCGAAACTCGAGAGCCCGACATTGACAAGGCCCCCGCCCCAATCGACGAAGAAGCGCACGAACTCGGTCGATCCAGCTGAACACAGGCCGCCTGAATATCCGGTGGTCTGTTTGAGGCTGGCGACGGCGACGAGCTGGCGCAGCGCCGGGTTATATCCGACGCAGGTCACTTCCTCCCACGCCGTATCGCCGCTGAAGTCGAGCGGCTGGTTGAACGTGAGATTGACGAGCAGCGTTTTGCGAATGGCTTCTCGGCTCTTGGCGACAGAATTCGTCATGGCTTATGTCCTCGAAAAATGAAGCTGGGGGTCAACGTTTCGCGAGCGGGCGCAATGCGATTGCGGCACATGCGAGCGCGCGAGCGCCCTTGCGCGCGCTTGTGACAACGGGCGCGGCCGAACCGGGGCCGGCCATATGGCCGTCTTTCCGGCCAAGGCCCGTCTCACCGCCGCAGCCCTTGTGGCGGCCGCGAGCGGAGGCGTTGAAGTTTTCGGTGTAGTCGCGTCTTCGCGACGCGAAATTCCCCTTGTCCTCCCTTGAACTAAGGGTCGTTGCTTAACACAAACTGGCCGTGAAGTCAAAGCAATACTTAGCCACAGTCGTCGACAGTAAGTTTAAAACGGAGAAAAAGGGGATGAAACCGGCGCCAAAGAATATGTCGCAGGTTTTATTTGCAAACAGCGACGCAATGTGGATTGACGGGTTGACGATGTACTACGTTGATTCGAACTCGCCTTCCGCTCCTTCTACGCGGACCGTCCGCCGCATGCGACTCACTTCTTCATGAAGGAGCTGGCGCCAAGCCGCCGATCACTCGAATAGACGAGGCTAATCTGTGGCTCATTTTGAGGGGAAGGAAGCCTCAAAATGCAGATCTTCAAGGTTGTTTCTTTTGTAGACAGCCTTTAGTCACCCTTTCCCCGGGCGCCGAGCGTTGGCGATTGCTTGACTTTGCGGATTGATCGCGCTAATTGTATAGTAACAAAGTAGTTTACCGCCTGCCTAGGCTGGTATTCAGACGCAGTGGGAGATTTGTTGGTCCTGGCGCGAAGTCGTGTAAAGAGTTGAGCGCCAGGACCGGCAGAAGTTGCAGGCGCAGACATCAGGAGCGAGCGGGGCGCCGCCTCCGGTCCTTCACTCTCAGGGCTGGAGGCGGCTCGCGTCGCCGCTTTGCTGGGCGTCCCCGCGTTTCTTATTTCATGTTGTCCGGATCGTCTGCTTCGCGACGGGACCGGCAGTCCGGGCTCCAGAGCCCTGGATGCGCACGATGCGCAGCCGTAAGGCAGACCCTACCGCCCCGCGGCCTCGGCAACGTCGACGACCTTAAGCTGCGCGCGCTCCCGCCCTCCGTAGAGGCTCAGCCCAAGCGTGCCCGCAAGATGGACCGGCGCGCCCTTGAGGCGGATGAGCGCCTCGCCGAGCTTCTTGCCCGCGGCGCGGAAGGCCATCGCCTCCACCGCCGCGCCGTCGGCCGCGACCGCGCGCACCCGTAGGTGCTCGGCGCCCACGGCCATGACGTCGGCCAGACTGTGGCGCGGCAGGACGAACACCGGCTCGGGGTTGCCCGCGCCGTAAGGACCCGCCGCTTCGAGCTTGTGGGCGAGGCCGGGCGTCGCCGCGGCGGCGGTCATGGCCGCGTCGATCGCGAGGCCGTTCGCCGCGCGCGCTCTCGCCACGGACTCGCCGAGCCGCTCCTCGAGGAAGGCCCGAAGCTCCCCGAGCCGGCCCTTGTCGAGCGTGAGCCCCGCCGCCATCGCATGTCCGCCACCCTTCGCCAGGAGGCCCGCCTCGACCGCCGCCCGCACCGCCTTGCCGAGATCGACGCCGGCGATCGAGCGACCGGAGCCGGTTGCAAAGGTTCCCTCGAGGCTCAGCGCGAAGGCCGGCCGCTCGAAGCGCTCTTTCAGCCGCGCGGCGAGCAAGCCGACCACGCCCGCCGGCCAACCTTCGCCCGCCACCACGACTGCTGCGCCCTTCTCTTCCAGCCCGAGCGCTAGCAGCGCTTCCGCCTCCGCCTCCTGAAGTGCGGTAAGCTCGATCTCCTGACGCGCGCGGTTGAGCCGGTCGAGTTCCGCCGCGATGGCGCGCGCCTCGATCTCGTCCGCCGTCGTGAGGAGGCGCGCGCCCAGGGCGGCGTCGCCGATCCGCCCGCCGGCGTTGATGCGCGGCCCGATGACGAAACCGAGGTGATGGGTTTTGGGCGGCCCATCCGCCGCCGCTGCGTCGAACAGCGCCGCAAGGCCCGGCCGGGCGCGCCGGCGCATGACCTGAAGGCCCCTGACCACGAAGGCGCGGTTGAGGCCGGTGAGCGGCACGACGTCGGCGACGGTGGCGAGCCCCACGAGATCGAGCGCCGCGATGAGGTCCGGGGCCTGCCGGCCGGTCCAG
>Ga0209040_10000374_pt1 | contig 33752 bp, 31 predicted proteins | sample BogFormECP12_OM3_FD_188240 | JGI IMG/M metagenome (GOLD analysis project Ga0209040, IMG submission 188240) | Bog forest soil microbial communities from Calvert Island, British Columbia, Canada - ECP12_OM3 (SPAdes) (version 2) | ecosystem: Environmental > Aquatic > Freshwater > Wetlands > Bog ... | reverse complement strand
CTACCGGCCGTTCATCATCGCCGACGCCGACACCGGCCACGGCGGCGATCCGCACGTGCGCAACCTGGTCAAGCGGTTCGTCGAAGCGGGCGTGCCGGGATACCACATCGAGGACCAGCGGCCGGGCACCAAGAAGTGTGGGCATCAGGGCGGCAAGGTTCTGGTGCCGTCCGACGAACAGATCAAACGTCTCAACACTGCCCGCTTCCAACTCGACATCATGCGGGTGCCGGGCATCATCGTCGCGCGCACCGACGCCGAGGCTGCCAACCTGATCGACGGTCGCGCTGACGAGCGCGACCAGCCGTTCATACTCGGCACCACCAACCTGAAGATTCCGTCCTACAAGGCCTGCTTCCTTGCCATGGTCCGGCGTTTCTACGACGCGGGATTCGCCGAGCTCAACGGCCACCTCCTCTATGCCCTTCCCGACGGTGAGTACGCCGCTGCCGATGCGTGGCTGGAGCGTCACGGCATCGCAGACCTGATCGCCAAGGCCGCTGCAGCCCCGGACCACGCTCAGGTTTCGATCGACGCCGTCTTCGATGAGGTCGAGTCCAAGTTCGTCGACGCCTGGCAGGACGACGCGGGGTTGATGACCTTCAGCGAGGCCGTTGCGGATCTGCTTGAATTCGCCGAGAGCGAGGGTGAACCGCGCGACATGAGCGCCACCGAATGGCGGCAGTTCGCCGAGCGTGCGTCGCTTTACAGCGCCCGGGAAAAGGCGAGGGAGTTGGGCGCCGACCCCGGATGGGACTGCGCGCGGGCCAAAACGCCGGAGGGCTACTTCCAGATCCGCGGCGGCATACCGTATGCGATCGCGAAATCGCTTGCCGCGGCCCCGTTCGCCGACCTCCTCTGGATGGAGACCAAGACCGCCGACCTCGCCGACGCCCGGCAGTTCGCCGAGGCCGTCCACGCCGTGTACCCCGACCAAATGCTCGCGTACAACCTCTCGCCGTCGTTCAACTGGGACACCACCGGCATGACCGACGACGAGATGCGGGCCTTCCCCGAAGAGCTCGGCAAGATGGGCTTCGTCTTCAACTTCATCACCTACGGCGGACACCAGATCGACGGCGTCGCCTCCGAGGAGTTCGCCACCGCGCTACGGCAGGACGGCATGCTTGCGCTGGCCCGACTGCAGCGCAAGATGCGCCTGGTCGAGTCGCCGTACCGCACACCGCAAACCCTCGTCGGCGGGCCGCGCAGCGATGCCGCGCTCGCCGCTTCCTCCGGGCGCACCGCGACCACCAAGGCGATGGGCGAGGGCTCGACCCAGCATCAGCATCTGGTGCAGACCGAGGTGCCGAAGAAGCTGCTGGAGGAGTGGCTGGCGCTGTGGGGCGACCACTACCAGATCGGCGAGAAGCTGTCCGTGCGACTACGTCCGCGACGCGCCGGATCCGAGGTGCTCGAACTCGGCATCTACGGCGACGGGGAAGAGCCGCTTGCCAACGCGGTCGTCGACCCGATCAAGGACCGGCACGGGCGCAGCATACTCACCGTGCGCGACCAGAACACGTTCGCCGAGAAAATGCGCAAGAAGAGGCTGATGGACGTTATCCACCTGTGGCTGATCCATCGGTTCAAGCCGGAGATCGTTTACTACGTCACACCGACCGAGGACAACATCTATCAGACCGAGAAGATGAAGTCGCACGGCATCTTCAGCAACGTGTACCAAGAGGTCGGCGAGATCATCGTCGCCGACGTGAACCAATCGCGCATCGACGAGCTGCTGGCGCCCGATCGCGAAGCGCTCAAGCGGCTGATCGCCAAGGAGGACTAGCCGGAGCCGACCAGCTCCGGATGGAACTTGGTTGCCAGCCGACGCATCCCGTCCTGCCAGTCGACCGTGGTGACCCCGACCAGCTCGCGCATTCGGCTCGGGTCGGTGGGATTACCGCGCAACGCCTGCTCGCTCTCCTGGAAGACCGGTTCCTTGCCGACCAGCGAACCAAGGTAGCTGCACCACTCCTGGAGGCTCACGGCCTGCTCTCCGCACCAGTTGAGCGTGGTCGCCGGGACCGACGCCACCGCAAGCAGTTTCGGGATGGTCGCGATGATGTCGTCCTCGTGGATCGGGTTGTAGCGGGCCGGCCCGCCTGCCGGGACCGGGATCGGAATGCCGGCCAGCATCATCTCCATGTGATAGAACGGCCACCCTCCGTTGTCGCCGTAGGGGACGTTGAGCCGGGCGATGACGGTCGGCACGCCGAGCGCGCGGGCCATCGTCCTGGCGACGACCTCGCCCGCGATCTTGGAGATGGAATAGGTTGGAAACAAAGGCTTGTGGTTGTCGCCCAATGCCGCACGCTCGGTTCGTGGTTCGTCATCCGGGGGGTCGTAGACGGCACCTGACGAGCAATGCAGGAACGCTCTTGCGTTGCGGCAGTGGGCCATCAGCAGCCCGACGGACTCCGCGTTGGCGGCGAGATCTTTGTCCCAGTTCCCGCTCTTGGCCACCGCCAAGTTGAGGACGTAATCAAAATCGGAGGGGAGGGCATCAAACTCCCCGGCGGCCAGGTTGACGGCCTCGCACCGCACCCCCGATTTCTCCAGGGCCTCACGCGCCGCAGCATTGGTGAACCGGGCAATACCCCAGACTTCGTTATCGGCCGCCAGGGCCTGGGCAATAGGACTGGCAACCTGACCGGTCGGACCGGTGATCAGGATCTTCGAGCCGCGCATGCGCTGATAGTAGGCCCGGTCTCACGCAGCGATCGATTTGCACCGGAAGAAACCTCGGGTACGTTGGAACAACGAGGTACACCGATCGGTTTATTATTGGCGTTCGATGAAAACTCGCCGCTAGGAGCAAACGCCATGTCATCTGTCCTCGTCACCGGAGCCAGTCGTGGGATCGGCCGCGCCATCACCGAGGAGTTCGCCCGCCGCGGACACCGCGTCGTAGCCACCGCGCGTGATCCGCGCTCGCTGACCGATCTCGACGTCAGCCAACGACTGGCCCTCGACGTCACTGACGACGCCAGCGTCACCGCCGCATTCGGCGCCGCAGGTGACGTCGACATCGTCATCGTCAACCCCGCCGACATTTTCTACGCCGCCGTGGAAGCCATACCGCTGCCCGAACTGCAGCGGCTGTTCAACCTCAACACCGTCGGGGCAATCCGGGTGGCCCAAGCCGCGCTGCCGCAGATGCGGGCCCGCGGCGACGGGAAGCTGCTGTTCATGTCCGGCGTCGTCGGGCGGGTCGTACTGCCGCCTGGCGCGGCGTATGCGGCGACGAAATGGGCGCTGGAAGGGCTCGTCGAAGCGCTGGCCATCGAGACAGCCCCCTTCGGCGTCCAGGCAGCGCTGCTCGAGCCCGGCGCAGTGAGTTCGGGCGCACTCGACGACGTGACTAATTACACGCTGCGCGACGATCCCTACGCCGAACTCCTCAAAGGCGGCGGCCCGCGCGCCGGGATGATCACGCCCGAGCAGGTAGCGGCCGAGGTCGCCGACGCCGCGGAAAAGCCGCAGCTGCCGTTGCGGATTCCGATCGGCGACGCCGCCCGCACGCTGCTGGCAGCGCGCCGTGCGGCACCCGACGACGTGCCATTTACCCCGACCGGCTACGCACGCATCTCGTAGGCGCCGTCGTAGGCCTTGACCTGCTGCCAGACCCGGTCGAAGCGGTCGGCATCGACTACCGGCTTGCGCACCGCCGAGATAGCCCAGTCTTGTTGTGCCGGCGTGGAACTCGGCTTGCCGTGCAAGGCGACGGCATGTTGGGAGAAATCGCGTATCTGGACACTGAAAATCTGGTCCACCAGGTCGGCGTCGAGTCCGATCAGACCGGCTTGCTCGAGAATCAGCTGACCGTAGACCACCAGAGTAAAGAGGTGACCGACGACGAGCAGGAAGTCGAGGTCGCGCATCTGGTCAGCGTCCGGCGCGGCGGTGGCCAGTAGCTCCTTGAGCGCCAAGGCCTGCTCATAGAAAAGCGCCACATTCGGGATTTCCAAGTGCTTTTCGTAGACCGGTGCCCAATCGGCGAATTGGACCTTGGATGCGCCCCTCGCCGGACCCTGCGCCCAGAAGAACACGTCATCGGCCGGGTCGTTGCGAGCGCCGATCTCCGGGTAGGTCGCCGGGTTGAACATGTAATTGGGCATGAACTTGAGGATCTGCGCGACGTTGACGTGCACGGTGCCTTCTAGCCGCGGCAAGGCGCCGATCAGCCGCGCCACTTCGCAGAAGTAGGTGTTCTTCTCGAAGCCTTTGGCGGCCAACACATCCCACAGTAGGGTGACCACCGTCTCGCCCTCAGAGGTGACTTTGGACTTGGTCACCGGGTTGAAAAGCAGGTATCGACGGTCATCGAGGCTGGCGCTGCGGAAGTAGTCGATCGCGCGGTCGCTGAAGAGTTTCATCGCGACCAATCTCGCGTAGGCCTCGACGAAGCTGGCACGCACGTGGGGGAAGTCGGTGACCGGGTTGCCGTAGAGGATGCGGTTGTTGGCATGTGTGATCGCCTCATAGAAGGCGTGCTCGCACATCCCGATCGAGCCAGAGCACAAGTTGAACTTGCCGACATTGACGGTGTTGAGTGCTGCCGAGAACGCCTCCGGGCCCGTGCACAGGATGTCCTCCTCGTGCACCGGATAGTCGTTGAGCCGGAAGTTGCTGACATACATCTGGCCATGCACGACGTTGCCGATCAGTTCGTAGTTCTGGTGGCTGCTGTCGGCGACGAACCACACGTAACCGTCAGCGCCTTCGACGTCGGTGCGGCGTGAGAACACCGACACCATGCCCGCGACGTTGCCGTTGCCGATGTAGTACTTCTCCCCCGACGCGCGAAAGACCGGTTCTTCCGGACCCGCGGCGCCATTGTCGCGAGCGGGCGTCAGCAGCATGTCGGTGTTGTAGATGTCTGCGCCGTGCTCACGCTCGGAGAGCCCGAATGCCATCACGCCGCCCGCCTCGAGTTGGCTGGCCGCGCGTTCCTTGGCCTTGATGTTGTCGCTCTGCCAGATCGGCCCGAGGCCCAGGATGGTGACCTGTTCGGCATACCAGTACGACAGGCCGTAGAACCCGAAGATCTCGCTCAGTGCGGCGTTGCGTGAGGTGTCCCAGCGCTTGTTCGGGTCGCCCCCGCCGTACTCCGACGGCGTGAGGAACGTCGCGAAGATCCGCTCCCGCTTGATGAAGTCGAGGAAATCCGACACCCACGCCGCCTCGAGATCGTCGCGGAGCAGCGTGTTCTTGCCCCGTTGTTCGAACCAGTCGATCACCGCGCGAAGTTGACGCCGCGTCTCGGCGTCGAAGTGCGACGGGTCGTAGGTATTCGGATCGAACAGCAGTCGGTCGGAGTTCGCCATGGCTTGGCCCCTTTCATCGGCGCGGGTCCGGCGTCGAATCTAGCTTCGTGACGATGCAGGCCGCTAGCGGCCTGAGGAGGAACGGAGCAATCGAATGTAGCGCTAGTCGCCCGACCGGTCGCGAACTTCGTCGCAGTCCGCTAACGATTTGGTGGTGTCGCGGCGTGGCTGAGCCCGCCACCTAGTCAGACATGTTCTGGCGAAGGCCTGATGTCGTCGTACGGGCCTTGCACCCGCCGCGCCACCGTCGCCGCGGCGGCGTGCTGGGCGCTGCTTGCCGTCGGCGTGCCAGCGGCCACTGCCGGCCCGGCGACCGATGCGCTGGGTTTCGTCGAATCGACAGCGCGCTGTGCGGCGCCGGACACGGCGGTGGCTTTCGGCAGTACCGGGACCTCGCGGGTGGCGATCTGCCAGACCCCCAGCGGTAAATATGAGTACCGCGGAGTGCGGATCAGCGACGGCGCCAAGTTGGTCGTGCCGGCGTCGGCCTCCAGCGACGGCGGATTCGTCGCCGACAGGGACGGAATCACCTACACGGTGACGTCGAGTTCCCTGGTTGTCAGCGAGGGCAACCAGGTGATCCGCAAGGAATCGATGGAGTACGTCCACGGGCCGAAAACGCCTGCGGCATCGCCGGGTACATCAGCGCCGGCCGCGCCACCGCCGTCGACAACACCGACACCGACGACGCCGTTGCCGCCACCGTTGCCCGCCGAAGCCGGAGGCAGCCGACACTAGGGCCGATTGTCCGCCGGCGCCGCAGCGGAAATCGATTGGCTCACCGTGTAACTGTCGATTCCTTCGGTTCCGAGTTCGCGGCCGTAGCCGCTGTTCTTGACACCGCCGAACGGGGCCGCCGGATCCATGATGTAGCCCTCATTGACGCCGAAAGTGCCCGACCGCACCCGCGCCGCGACGCCATACCCGCGATCGACGTCGGTGGTGAAGACCGAGCCGGCCAGCCCGTACTCGGAGTCGTTGGCAATCCGGATCGCTTCGTCCTCGTCACCGTAGGCAATGACGGTCAGCACCGGGCCGAAGATCTCTTCGCGGGCAATCCGCATGTCATTGGTCGCGTCGCTGAAAAGCGTCGGCCGCACATACCAGCCGGTGTCGAGACCGTCGGGCAAGGCGGCGCCGCCGGTCACCAGGCGCGCCCCTTCGTTCTGGCCCGACTCGATGTAGCCGCGGACCCGTTCCTGCTGACGCTTTGCCACCAGCGGGCCGATCTGGGTGTTGGCATCGGCGGGGTCGCCCACCGTCATCGACGACATCCCGGCGGCCAACGCGTCGACGTACTCGTCCTTGCGTGCCTCCGGCACCAGGATCCGGCTCAGCGCGTTGCACACCTGCCCGCTGTTGGCCAGGCTGGCCATCTGAATTCCGGTGGCGACGGCGGACGGGTCGGCGTCGTCGAGGACGATGGCCGCCGACTTGCCGCCCAGTTCGAGGCTGACCTGCCTCAGCCCCGCGGCGCAGGCAAGGGCTACTTGGCGGCCGGCCGCCGTGGACCCGGTGAACGAGACCTTGTCGACGCCCGCGTGGCCCACCAACAGTTCACCGACATCGCGGCCGCCGGGCACCACGTTCAACACACCGGGCGGAAGGTCGGCTGCCGCGACCAGGTCGGCGAGCAACTGCGCGTCGAGCACCGACTCGGGCGCCGGCTTGAGCACGACCGTACAGCCGGCCAACAGCGCCGGTATGACCTTGGCGACGGTGAGAAACTGCGGCATGTTCCACGGCACCACCGCGGCGACGACGCCCACCGGTTGCTTCAGAATCCGAATGTCCTTGCCGTACAACCCCGGTCGCGTCTGCTGCCATTCGTAGCTTCCCGCCAAGCCACAGAACGCCGAGATCATCGTCAGCGGCAGCGCCACCTGCGCCCTTTTGGCGAAACTGATCGGAGCGCCGATCTCTGCCGAAATCAGCGCCGCCATGTCGGCTCGTCGCTCCTTGTAGATGCCGGCCAGCCGGGTGAGCGCCTCGATCCGCTCGGCGGGCTGCATACGGGGCCACGGTCCGGTGTCGAAAGCCGCCCGGGCGGCTTCGACAGCACGATCCACGTCCGCGGGGCCCGCGCAGGCGGCGTGACCGATGACCACCTCGCTGTGCGGTGATATCACCGTGATGACGGCGTCAGAACCCGGCTTCGCGACCGGGGGAGCCCACTTCCCGTCGATGAACAGTTGGTCTCTCTCGTACATTGATTCCTTCCAGATCCCTCTCAGGTGTTGCGACCGCCGTTGACGCCGAGGATCTGGCCGGTGATGTAACTGGCCTCCTCGGATACGAAGAACGAGCATGCGGCGGCGATATCCTCGGGCCGGCCCACCCGCCGCACCGGTGTGCGATTGATGTGGTCCTCCACCGAGCCACCGAGCAGATGCCGACTTTCGGCGCTGCGCAGCATCGGTGTGTCGACGAACCCCGGTGGCACGGCGTTGACGGTAATCCCGCACGGACCGTATTCCAGCGCCAGCGATTTGGTCAGGCCGTTCACCGCGGATTTCGCTGCCACGTAGTGAGACATAAACGGTTGTCCGGAATGCGTGCTGGACGACGAGATATTCACGATGCGTCCCCATCCGGCCTCGACCATGTCGGGCAGCACGGCCTGGATGGTGTGGAATACGCCGTTGAGGTTGACATCGATCACCTTGGACCATTCGTCAAAGGACATCTTCGAAAACTTCTTGAAGCCTTCCACCCCGGCGGCGTTGACCAGCACCAGGATCGGGCCGAACTCTTGGCGGATCGCCGCGACGGCGGTGTCGACCTGGGCCCGATCGGTGACATCGGCGAGATGACCGAACCCGTCGTCGGTCGGTGACAGGTCAATGACGGCGACCCGGAATCCGTCGTTGCGCAACCGCTGGGCGACCGCGCGGCCGATCCCTGACGCACCGCCGGTCACGACCGCCGTCTTCAAACCGAAAGCCCACCTTCCTGAGCGACCGCCCAAACATGCCTATCACTCCGCATCGACGGCGGTCAAGTGAAGGGCCTTGAATATCGCACACCGACCAACTTAGGGTCCGTTGATGGACAGGCCCCCATTTCGTTTCGCGGTCCAGGCGACCAACGCCGCCGGGGGCCGCGAGTGGTATGACACCGTCCGCAAAGTCGAAGACCTCGGCTACTCAACGCTTTTCCTGGCTGATCATTACCTGGGTCCGGGCCCCGCGCAGCGAGCCGCACGCACCCCTCGCCAAGACCTGGCCCCCATCGCGGCGATGGCTGCGGCGGCCGCAGTGAGCCAGACGCTGCGCATCGGGTGCCGGGTGTTCTGCGTGGACTATCACGCGCCGGCGATCTTGGCCAAGGAAGCGGCGACACTTGATCTGCTCTCCGACGGTCGCCTAGAGATGGGCCTCGGAGCCGGGTGGAGCGAAGTCGAGTACACCGCGATGGGACTCGACTTCGAGCCGCCGGGCCGACGAATCGCCAAGCTCGCCGAGGTCGTTTCATTCATCAAAGCCCACTGGCAAGGCGAAGAGCTGAACTGGTCGGGCGACTTCGTCCAGGTGCACGGTTACGCCGGACGGCCCCGCACGGTACAGCGCCCACACCCCCCGATCATGATCGGCGGGGGTGGACAGCGCGTCCTGTCGCTGGCCGGCCGCGAAGCCGACATCGTCAGCATTTCCAGTGTGCCGTTCGTGGCGCGCGACGCCGACGGTCTTGATCCACAGGCGGTCGCCCAACGTCGGTTCGGCTTCGTGCGTAACGCTGCCGGCGAGCGCTTCCACGGTTTGGACGTCGAGAGCTCGCCGTATTTCACGGAGATCACCGACGATCCCGAAACCGCCCTGGCCGGCCTGGCGACGGCGACCGGGATCGCCACCGAGTTACTGCGTGACCACCCCAACGTCTTGGTCGGCTCGTTGGAAAGCGTTGTAGAAACCCTGTGTTCGCGCCGGGAAACGCTGGGCATCAACTACGTCACGGTCCAGCAGTCCCAGATCGGATCCTTCGCACCGGTGGTGGCCCGGCTGCACGGACGCTGAGCCTTGACCCCCACGACCCGGAAATGCGACCATGGGCCTGCACAAACTGGGCGATCGCTCAAATTGTCCGGGGTGCAGCCGTCACGAACTGGGAATGAGAGAGCTCAATGGCAAAGCGGACCAGATACAGCGAGTACCACGATCGGTACCCGAACTATCGGCTCGAACTCTCCGACGACGGCATCCTACTCATGCAGTGTCACACCAATGGCGGCAGCCTGGTCTGGGATTGGCGCGCGCACGACCAGATGTCCGACGCGTTCGCCGACATCGCCGGGGACCGCGAGATCAAGGTGCTCATCCACACCGGCACCGGTGAGAACTACAACGCCAACTGGGGACGCATGCCCAACGGCGACCCGGTCGAAGAGCCCGACTATCTGCTGATGCCCGGTACCCGTGGCCTGCATAAGCTGGACGAAAAGGCTTGGTATGCAAGGCACTTGATCACCAATGTGCTCGACGTCGATGTTCCGATGATCAGCGCCGTCAATGGCCCGTGCAACATGCACTCAGAGGTGCCGCTGCTCGGCGATATCGTGCTGGCGTCCGAAGACGCCTACTTCCAGGACGCGTCGCACTTTCCCCGTGGCCAGGTGCCGGGCGACGGTCAGCACGTCATCTGGAGCTTTCTGGCCGGCCACACCCGCGCCCGCTATTTCCTGCTGACCGGGATGAAGCTCGGCGCGGCCGAAGCCAAGGAGTGGGGTGTGGTCAACGAGGTGCTGCCCAAAGACCAGTTGCTGGACCGAGCTTGGGAACTGGCTCGCGAACTGGTCAAGCGTCCACCGCTGACGCTGCGATACTCACGCCAGCTTTTCACCAACCCCCTCAAGCGGGCTTTCATCGACGAACTGGGCCACGGCCTGGCCCGCGAAACCTACGCGCAGCGGGCCTTCTTCCCGTTCGGCGGTGAGATGGCCCCGCTGGATAGGGCTTGGGACGACCAGCCCTGGTCGCCCAGCGACGGTCAGCGCAGCGAAGGAGTGCCATCATGACCAGCATCCAGCAGCGACTGTCCACCGGCCGGGGCAAGTTCACCACCGACTATCCCGAACTCGGTACCGCCCCGGTCAGCTATGAGGATTCGATCTCCGAGGAATTCTTCGCCGCTGAGCGTAAGGCGGTGTTCGAACGAAACTGGTTGTGCATCGGACGAATTGAGCAACTACCCCGTAAAGGTTCGTACTTCACCCGCGACCTGCCCGGTGGCCTCGCCTCGATCGTCGTGGCGCGCGATATGGACGACACCGTGCACGCGTTCCACAACGTGTGCGCCCACCGGGGTAACAAGGTGGTCTGGCAGGAGCACCCCGGGCGAGAGTCGTCGGGAACTTGTCGCGCGTTCGCCTGCAAGTACCACGGATGGCGATACGGCTTGGACGGCAAAGTCAACCACATCACCAACGAAGGCGAATTTTTCGACCTGGACAAGAACACCCTGCGGATGCCGCCGGTGCACTGCGAGGTGTGGGCGGGCTTCATCTTCATTAACCTCGCCGACGACCCGGTGCCGCTGCGGGATTTCCTCGGCGACGGGCTGCTGGGGATCGAAGCATATCCATTCGAGAAGATGACACAGCGCTACGGGTTCTCCACCCGGATCAACGGGAACTGGAAGCTGGCCGTCGACTCGGTCTGCGAGTGGTATCACCCGCCGTATGTGCACGGTCGCTTCATCGACCCTGACGTGTCGAAAGCCGAGAAGATGGTGCCGCCCGTCGACTCCTACCACTACGAATTGTTCCGCCCGCACATGCTCACCTCGGTCCCCGGGCCACCGCCGCTGCCGCGTCGCGAGCCCGGCACCGCAGGACCGGCCCGCCAGGACCAACGCTGGGTCTACAAGCTGTTCCGCGCCGGCTTGTTCGGACCCGACGATGTTCCTGACATCGGACCGAATCCCGATTTCCTGAACCGCGGCAACATCGCATCGTGGGGCAACGACCAATTCTGGGTCTTCCCGAACATATCGATCCAGATCTGGGCGCGCGGCTACTACATCACCTACACCTACTGGCCGGAGACCGTCGACTCGCACATCTACCAGATCGACATGTACTTCGTGCCGCCCGCAAATGCGCAGGAGCGGTTGGGCCAGGAGCTGGTGGTCGACAGCACGATTGAGTTCGCGATGCAAGACGTGAACACCATCGAGGCCACTCACTCGGCGCTAAAGACGCGGGCACAGAACACCTTCCACCTCAGCGACCAGGAACTGCTCATCCGCCAGTTCCACACGGTCATCCGCGACACGGTCGACGCTTATCGGGCCGCCAACACCGCACGGGAGGTGTGATGTCCAGTCCGACGTTGCCTCAGGCGTTCTCCGACCTGGAGCCGTTTGTGGCCGATTGGGCCTTGCCGACGCGGGCACAGCGCTACGAGGCGCGGCTCTCGAAACCGTACGACGAGCTTGTCGCGTTCTACGACGCGATCGCCCCTCGGGCGGAGGAAGCGATCGCCTACCTCAATGGGCTCGACATCAACGACTTGCCGGACGACGCCGAAAGGCTTCTGCACCTGCTTTACTCGATGATCCTGGTCTCCTACGCCGCCAACGTGTTCAAGCAGAACCGCATCCCGGACTCCGGCGCCGCGTTCTTCGACATGGTCGCCGAGCCGGCGGTGTGAGAGTCCCCTTGTGATAGGACCCCAGCGTGACCGCCTCCGAACGACCTAAGGCTCGGGACTCGACTACTCGCGACATGCTCGTCGCCGCAACGAGTCAGATCATGGTCGAGGAGGGCTACGCCGCAGCAACGTCGCGCCGAGTGGCGGCCAAAGCCGGCGTGAAACCCGCACTGGTGCACTACTACTTTCCCACGATGGACGAGTTGTACCTTGCAGTTTTTCGGCGCGGCGCCGCGGTTTATTTGGAACGTCAGCAGCAGGCGCTGGCCTCCGACCGCCCACTGCACGCCTTCTGGGAGACCCTCACCGAGCCCAAAGACACTCGACTGCTCTTGGAGTTCATGGGGCTTGCCAACCATCGCAAGGAAATCAAGGCGGAGATCGCAGCCTGGTCGGAGCGATGGCGCGAGCAGCAGATCACCGCGCTGAACTTCATCGTACGAGAACACGGCATCGACACCGACGAATTCCCGCCCGCCGCGATCGCGGTCGTCATCGCGGCGATCGGCCGCACCCTGATCCTCGAACAGGGACTCGGCACCGCCGGCGGTCACCAAGAGGCCGTCGCATTGGTCAATCGTTTCCTCGACCGATTCGAGATGCCGACACCGAAAAATCGCCGGGCCCGCAGCTGATCGGGAGCTCTGTTAGGGCAGCACGACCCGCAGCCGCTCCCAGCCGCGGACGGTAGACGTCGACGCGAGTTGTGCGGTGTCGTAGTCGATGTCCCATTCGGGCCAGCGGTTGAGCATCTCGTCCAGCGCGACGCGACCCTCGAGTCGCGCCAGGTTCGCCCCAAGGCAGTAGTGCACGCCTTTTCCAAAGGTGATGTGCGAGATGTTGTCGCGATGGATGTTGAACGTGTCCGGGTCGGTGTAACGGCGCGGGTCGCGATTAGCGGCACCGAACAGCAACAACGTCGCGCTGCCCGCCGGAACAGTGGTGCCGTAGCATTCGAAATCCTTTGCCATCCATCGGGCGACGTGCGGACCAGTAGGCTCGAACCGCAGCGTCTCGTCAACGGTACGGTTGAGCAGCGACCGATCCTGATGAATTTCCCGTCGCTGGTCGGGATGTTCGGCCAGCACCTTGGCCAGCCAGCCGATCAGCCGACCCGTCGTCTCGTTGCCGGCACCCGCCACCACCTGGGTGTAATGCAGCACCTCTTTGCGCGTCAGCTTTCGGTGCACGCCATGCTCATCGGCGAACTCGACGTTGAGCAGTGTCGTCATCAAGTCATCGGACGGGTTCTTCGATCGCCATTCGACGTAGTCGGCGTAGATCCGGCCATCGGCGATGGAGTCGGCGTCGGCGACCTTGAGCGGCGCGCCCGACTTGGTGCGCAAGTTGGCGTCATTCGCATCGCGAACCGAGATCTGCTCAGACTCAGGAATTCCCAGCAGCATGCCGATCACTCGCATCGGCATCATCGAGGCAAGCTCGGCGATGATGTCGAATCCTTGCGCGCCGACGAGCGGATCCAGGCACCGGATGCAGTACTGCCGGATCTGGTCTTCGATTTCGGCCATCCGGCGCGGCGTGAAGACCCGGGACATCAGGCCGCGCAGTCTGGAATGCTCGGGCGGATCCTGAAACATCATCACGCCGCGGGGCATGTCGAATTTCGACTTGACTAACTCGAGGATGTCACTACGACGGCTGGAAAAAACTTCCCAGTTCGCCAACGCTTGTTCGACGTCGGAATGCCTTGATATCGCCCAGAAGTCGTATCGCTCGTTGTAGTAGATCGGGGCCTCGTCACGCAGCCGCGCGTAGGTCGGGTAAGGATCGGCGTTGATGCCGACGTGGTAGGGGTCGTAGTAGACGTCGGTGTCGCTGGTGACAGTCATCGATGATTCCCTTATTTCAGACAGCTGCCGGCATCCACCGCGAGCGCAACCCCGGTGATGTAGCGCGCTTCGTCGGAGGCCAAGAACAACACCGCGTTGCTGATGTCTTCTGGGGTCACCCAAGGGATGGGCAGGACGTGGAAGCTCTGGCACACCGGCGCAAGATCGTCGGGCCCGGGGTTGGCCAAATCTGGCCGGAAGGCGCGGAAGGTGGCCTCGTTCATCAGCAACGGTGAATTCACGTGCGTCGGGAGAACGGCGTTGACCCGGATCATGCGCTGCCCCAATTCGACGGCAAACGAGCGCATGAGGCCGATCACACCGTGCTTGGCCGCGACGTAATGGCCGACGTGCGGATAGGCCTTGTTGCCGGCGACCGAGGACGTCAAGATGATCGAACCGCCGCGATCGCCCGCCAGGATATGCGGGACGCCGGCCTTCACCGTCTTCCACACCCCACTCAGGTTGACGTCGATCATCTCCTGCCACAGCGCCTCGTCGGCCTTGTGCAGCTTGCCGGCCGTCGTACCGATGCCGGCGTTGGCGACGATGACATCAAGCCGTCCCAGCTGTTCGACCCCGCTGTCGACCGCGGCACGCAGTGCGTCGTAATCGCGAACGTCGACCTCGGCCGTCACGACGCGACCGCCCGCGTCCTTGACCATGCCGGCGGTCACATCGAGATCTTCCGGCGTCGCACCGTCTGCGGGCGAAGCATCGAACCCGCGGCAGATGTCGACGGCGATGATGTCGGCACCTTCTTGTGCCAGCCGGACGGCGTGGCTTCTGCCCTGCCCGCGTGCAGCGCCGGTCACGAATGCGACCTTGCCGTCCATCCGGCCCGCCATGCCCACCTCGATTCCTCGGAACTACCGATGCGATGTTGGGCGATCGCCCAAAATTGCGGCGCACGCCATGTCTAACAGCACCGCGCTCGGCTCGTCAAGAGCCTGAATCACCCGGCCGATATGAACTGTCGAAGGGAACTGACGGTGATGGCACTCGGGCGCAGGAGACGAAAATAGCGCGACGGCGCTACTACTACCCTCGGCAGACTTCCAGCGCCTTCTCTAGTGCCTCGATCTCTAAACGCAAGCCGGGTTGTGCCCGACGCGTGTGGTGCCTTGGCATGGGCGCTGTTGTTGTGCGGGCTCAACTCCCCATCCCCCGGCCTGTAGCAAAGATTCACACCATGCGGACGCGGTTGGGCCACCGTTATGGCAAGAACACCTTTATTTCCCAACCGAAGTGGTGAAATGTCGATATCGGCGCAGCTAGCGAGATCGCAGCGGATCATCAATCTTGATCCACCGCGGTCAGCCGGGCATACCTCGGCGCGCTCGCAGGTAACGCCTAGGCGGCCTGCACGCAAATTTTTGACCAGCCCTATTCGCCGGTGGCTTGCTGATCGGCTCGCCTCGCCGAAACGCCGACCAATGCGCTGAGGAAAGTTGCCACACCGCGTCGAACACCGCAGTAAGGTGCTGTCCGTGAGCAGAGACAAGTTAGCCGAAGGGCGGGGCCGCTGGTTGGGGTTCGCCGCTACGCTCGTCGTCTCTGCCGCCATGCTCTACGCCCAACACACAGAGCCTCGGTGCTGCGTCAAGGCCCCGCCGGCGACACCGGCGACTCCGGCGACCAGCCCCCGACCTGCGCCGGCCGACGCTCCACACACGGCCAGTCCCGCGGAGGCGCACTTGCTGACGGCAGACGCGCCTATCGCTGCCCCGAATTTTCAGTTCGTGCTACCCGTCGGGGTCGCGCCGGAGAAGGGGTTGCAGGTCAAGACCATCTGGGCTGCCCGTGCTATCAGCGTGTTGTTTCCGCAGATCACCACGATCGGCGGTTACCGGCAGGACGCCTTGAAGTGGCATCCGAACGGGTTGGCCATCGACGTGATGATCCCGAACCATGACTCCCCCGCGGGCATTGAGCTCGGCAACCAAATCGCGGGGTTTGCGTTGGCGAATGCCAAGCGATGGGGAATCAACCACGTGATCTGGCGGCAGAAAATCTATCCGGGCGTCGGCAAGGGGAGCTGGACGGCGGACTACGGCAACGAAACCGCCAACCACTACGACCACGTTCACATCGCCACCGACGGCGGAGGATACGCAACCGGGCACGAAACGTACTACATCGGATCGATGACCCCGACGCCGCCAGACTGATCACTGCGACCAACTTTTCGGCTGGCTCGACGACGGGTACAACCAGGAGATGACTGGCGAGCGCACAATTCTGCGCGGCACCACCGTCGTCGACGTCCGCGACGGCAGCCTGCGTCGCGCCGTTGACATCACCGTCGAAGGCGGCCAAATCGCCGCGATCACGCCGACTTCCGACGGGCACCCCGGTTGGGTCGCGGTAGTCGATGCGCGGGGAACGTTCGCGGTGCCGGGGTTCTGCGACATGCATGCCCATCCGCTGTCCGACCGACGCGACGCCGAGTCGGCGCTGCGGTTGATGCTCGCGTGCGGCGTCACCGGATTTCGCCAGATAGGGGGTTCGCGCACACTGCTCAACGACCGCAGCGCCGGTAAGCTCGGGCTGCCCATCGACGGACCCGCAGTGTTGTCCACGCCGGGCGAGGTGCTGCTTCCCTTCAACGCCGGCACTGAATCGGTTGCACTGCAGTCGGTTCGGCAACAGGCAGACGCTGGAGCCGACTTCATCAAAGTTGCGATGGTGGCCCCCGAGTGTTCTTTACGGCTCAGGCCGAAGCCGCTCGGCTGGGACTCACCACCGTCGGGCACCTGCCGGTCGGGATCGATGTCCGCGCAGCCTCCGACGGCAGGATGCGCTCGATCGAGCACCTCGGTCCCGGGATCGGCATCGTCGCAGCGTGTTGCGACCACCAAGGTGCCATCGAGCAGGCCGTGGCCGACCGTCCGGCCCCGAAATTCCCCAGCGTCCCCAGGCTCCCGTTCGCCGAGCGCCTGATGGAAATCCTGATGGCCCGCGTGATGGCCAAGACCGTCATCAATCCCCTGCTGTTGGCCAAACCTGCCGACGCCGACCTGATCGCGGACGCCGGTCGGTCGTTCAACGACGACAAAGCCCGCGCGTTGGCACGGGTATTCGTCGCCGACCAGACGTGGCAGTGCCCCACATTGATCCGCTTGCGCACCCAACAGTTCTGCGACGACCCGGTCTACCGCGACAACCCCAACAACCGCTTCGCGTCCAAGCGGACTCTGAAAGACTGGCGAAAGGCCACCGAGAAATACGCCTCACGTCCGGAGACGATGCGCAGCGCCTATCGCAACCATTACGCCCGGCAACTGGAGATGGTGCGCATCTTCGACGAAGAGGGCGTCAAGATGATGGCCGGCAGTGACGTCAGCGGATCCGGCTGGGAGATACCCGGATTCGCGTTGCATGATGAGTTCGACCAGTTGGCGGCGGCAGGCCTGACGCCGTTGCGGATCCTGCAGATGACCACCATCAATGCTGCCGAGTTCCTGGGCAAGACAGCCACTTTAGACACGGTGGAACCCGGGAAGGGCGCCGATATCGTCCTGCTGTCGGCTAATCCCGTCGAGAACGTGGCCCATCTGCACGACATCGCCGGAGTGGTCCGAGCGGGCCGGTACTACCCGCCGGAAACTCTCACGGCGACGATCAAGACCATCGCCGAAACCCGTTCCGCCGTCTGATCGGCGACCCGGTTATCCGGCTCGCTGAGACACCGGGCAAGCGCCGGTGTAGTCGACCTGCCAGTGCTTGATTCCGTTGAGCCAGCCCGACCGTAACCGCTCCGGATCAGCCAGCGCGGTGAGGTCGGGAACGATATCCGCGATCGCGTTGAACATCAGCTCGATGGTCAGCCTGGCGAGGTTGGCTCCCAAGCAATAATGCGCGCCGGTGCCGCCAAAACTCATGTGCGGATTTGGATCTCGGAGCACGTTGAACGAGAACGGATCGTCGAACACGTCTTCGTCGAAGTTGGCCGATCGGTAGAACAACGCAAGCCGCTGACCCTGCTTGATCGGGACGTCGCCGAGTTCGATATCGCTGAGCGCCGTGCGCTGGAAAGCGGTAATCGGAGTGGCCCATCGAATGATCTCGTCAACGGCAGTGACGGGGCGCTGCTCCTTGAAGACCTTCCACTGCTCGGGATTGTCGAGGAACGCCATCATCCCCTGCGTAATCGAATTGCGGGTGGTCTCGTTGCCGGCCACTGTCAGTGTCACCATAAACAGCCCGAACTCTTCGTCGGAGAGCTTGTGGCCGTCGACGTCGGCCTCAATCAGCTGGGTGACGATGTCATCGCCAGGATGGGCGGCCTTGTGTACGGCGAGTTGCATTCCGTAGAACATCAATTCGCCGGCCGACGCCAACGCCTCGGACCCGGCGAATTCGGGATCCTCGTCTCCCACCATCTCGTTGGTCCAATGGAACAGCTTGGATCGATCCTCGAACGGCACCCCGAGCAGTCCGGCGATCGCCTGCAGCGGCAGCTCGCTGGACACCTGCGCCACGAAGTCCCCCGTTCCGGCGGCGGCTGCATCGCAGACGACACGCCGGGCTCGCTGTGCCAGGTCTTCCCGAAGCCGTTCCACCGCACGGGGTGTGAACACCCGGGACACGATCTTGCGCATTCGGGTGTGCTGCGGAGCGTCCATGTTGATCATCGAGAATCTGCCGGCCTCGATCTGCCCGCGTGCCGTCTGCTCGTCGCAGTAACGCGGGACGATGCAGTTCTGCGCGCTGGAGAACACATCGTCGCGCCGTGACACCTCACGTACGTCACGATGCTTGCTGACCACCCAGTACCCGCCGTCGGTGAAACCTCCCACGCCGCTGGGCTGCTCGTTCCACCAAATGGGCGCCGCCCGCCGTAGTTCGCGCAGTTCCTCGGTCGGCAGGCGCGCGGCGTAGACGTCGGGGTCGGTGAAGTCGAAACCCTTCGGCAGCTGCGGTTGCGCCATGACGCCTCCCAAATGTGTTGCTCAATCGAAAACCTAAGTCAGCCAGTGGTCGACGAGATAGGCCCACCGGCGCGAGATGGTCTGCTCCATCCCTAGCAGCATGGCGACCAGGCTGGACTTGCTCACATTCACAAAGCGGTCACACCGGCCTGCGGATCGACAGCTCAAGCCCGTTGTCGCGCATGATGGTTCGGCACTGCTGGGGCGTGTAGTCGAAGTTCTCCAGGTCCTTGAGATAGGAAGCCGGCTCGGCCAGGCCTTCGACATGCGGGAAGTCGGAACCCATGATGATCCGCTTCTCGCCCAGCAGCCTTAGCAGGCTGGCCAGCTCGTCCTCGTAGAAGGGCGACACCCAGACGTGGCGTTTGAAGGTCTCTCGCGGGTCTTCCTGGTAGATCTGTGGGATCTGACCGAAAGACTTAGTGAGCTTTTCGAACAGGTGGAACACCCAGGTTGAGCCGCTCTCGATGGAAGCCATCCGCAGGTTGGGGAACCGCAGGAAAAGCCCGTTGTGCAGATGGTTGGCGAAGGTGTCCTGCAAGGCGTCCCCGGAGAACAAGCTCCGAAAACCAAGCAGCGCCTGGAACGACATCATGTAATCCGGCTCGCCCCACGCCGGCATGAACTTCGAGTAGTACGTCTCGCCCGAGTGGTAACAAACGGTGATGCCTGAATCGTTCGCCAACTGCCAAAAGGTGTCGAACATGGGATCGCCGGGTGCGCGCATGCCGACGTCCGTCATGATCGGTCCGGGGACCATCACGATGAACCGCGCGTCACGCTCAAGCGCCCATTCGAGTTCACGCACAGCGTTATCCGGTTTGCACAACGTGATGTACGGCGCACCGAAGATGCGCTCCTGGTAGGTAAATCCCCAGTCCTCATCCATCCAGCGGTTGAAAGCCCGGAAGGTTGCCGCTGCGGCGTCCAGGTCAGGTAGCAGCGCCTGCTCCATTCCCACGCCGAGCGTAGGCAGCAGGATGCAACCCGCCATGCCCTGCTCATCCATCAACGCCAAGCGCGCATCGCGGTCCCGATACGCCGGCGGGATCGGTTCCAGGTCGCCGAAAAGCGCATTCAAGTCGGCACCCCTGGGGTTTCGGCCGCGAAAGTATTCGTCGAGCGCGCCGGGCTTGCCCACCGGGTCGAAGGTCGGATTCGGGATGAACCTGTTGACCCTGCCGCCGACGATGAGACGTTGCTTACCGTCGAGCTCAGCCCACTGGATCGCGCGTTTCTTGTATTGCGGCTCGATGTGGCGGGTAAACGCGTCGAGCGCTTCGTAGTAGTGGTTATCGCAGTCGAAGAACTTGAATGGTAGCTGTGTCGTCATCGCGGCGAACGTCCTTTCTTGTGGCCAAGATTTAGAGGATTCAGTTGCGCGGCAAACCGAGGACCATCGAGGCGATGACCGTCAGCTGGATCTCCGGAGTGCCTCCGCCGATAAGTTCCGCAGGGGCGTCGAAATAGGGCTGGAAGACAGCCGGGTCGGAATCCTCCAACATCGCGATGCGACCGGTTAGGCCGAGTGTCGCTGTCAATGCGCGACGCAGCAACGTGACCATGGCGTACTTGGCGATGCTGCTGGTCGGTCCCGGCCCCTTCCCCTCGACCAAACGAAGGGTTTCGCGTAGCACCACGGCCCTGATCGCCGTGCTGTAGGCCTCGACGTCACCCAGCGCCCGCAGCGCCGCATCCTGTTCGGGGCCTTCGATTTCCGCCATTCGCCGAAGCGCATCGGCGCGATCGATGCTGACGTAGTTTCCGATGGCCGTTCGTTCGACCGCCATGGTCGATACCGCCAGGCTCCAGCCATCGCCGGGCTTACCGACCAACATGCCGTCGGGCACGAACACGTCGGTCAAAAAGACCTCGTTGAACTCGGTGCGTCCGCTGGCCTGCTTGATCGGCGAGACCTCGATGCCCGGCCAGCTCATGTCGACGAGGAAGTAGCTGATGCCGCGGTGCTTCTTCGCTTCGGGATCTGTGCGCGCCAACAACGCTCCGAACTGAGCCCGATTGGCCAGCGATGTCCAAATCTTGTGCCCGTTGACCAACCATCCCCCGTCGACCTTGTTGGCGCGGGTGGATAGCGACGCCAGATCCGACCCGGCACCGGGTTCGCTGAACAGTTGGCACCACCGCTGTACGCCACGCAGGATCGGCCAGGCGAAGCGCTCGCGCTGCAGATCCGATCCGCTGTTGAGAATCGTCGGGAGGATCCACTCCGCAATGCCGAGCGAGGGTCTGATCAACTCGGGACGCTTGTCGAACTCCTCGGCGATGATCACCTGCCGCACCGGCGAAGCGCCGACTCCCCACGGCGCCGGCAGATTCGGTGCGACCAGGCCTTGCTGCGCCAGCAGATCCCGTTGCGACCCAAAGGCCAAGCCGGGATTCCGGGTGTCGTCGGAAGGGTGATCGTTGGACCGACCCAGCGCATCGTCGAGCGTTGCCGCCACCCGGGTCCGGAATTCGGATTCGACGGCACCCAAATTGATTGTGGTAGATCGCTTCAGCGTGCGCGCCAACTCCCCCACTTCGCGATTCCATCGCGTCATCGGCCCCGACGACGCGGCCAAGCTGGTGGCGCGCCGCCAGTACAGGTGTGTGTCGTGCTCCCACGTGTAGCCGATCGCGCCGAACATCAACAACGCATCGAGCACCAGATCGGGGGCCGCGGCCACCGCCATCACCGCGGCCGACGCCGCGGCAAGCCGATGCTGCTCAATGGATTCGCCTTCTGCCCGTACCGCGTCCCAGGCCGACGCCGTCGCCAGTTCCGAGTTCACCAGCAGCGTCGCCGCCTTGTGCTGCAGCGCCTGAAAGGCGCCAACCGGTCTGCCGAACTGTTCACGCGTGCGGATGTATTCGGTTGCCGCGTCGGAACAATGGCGCACTGTCCCGGCGGCTGCGCACGCCGCGAGGGCCGCCACAACGCAGCGGGCCCGCTCGGTGGAGATGCCGGATATCACCGAGCTGGCCGGCACGATGTGCTCAACGAGATCGAGCACACCCACATCGGTGCACAGATCGGTGCCTCGCCGCGGTTCGACTTTCAAACCTTCCGAGCGCGGGTCCAGCGCGAACCACCGTTGACCGCTGTCCTTAGTCTGCACGCAGAGCAGGATGTGTTGTGCCGCACAGATTCCCAACACGGAGCCCGACGACCCGTTGAGTCGCCACGCGTCTCGGTCGGATACGGCGTGCACGTCTGAATGCTCGGGCAGTATGACGACCGCCGTCGCGCCTTCGGCCAGTTCGGTTAGCAGCGGTTTCGCCGACACATCAGCCAGACTCGCGACGGCGCTGGCCGTCGCCGTGCTCAACAGCGGACCCGGCAGCAGCGCCGCGGCGGCGGCCTCGACCACACAGGCCATGTCGACCAGGCTGCCGCCTTGGCCGCCGATGTCCACCGAAAGGTGTACCGCATGAAAGCCGTGTACAACGAATTCCGACCACCAGGACGGCAATTCGCCGGACGCTATCGAATCGAACGCGGCACGTGTCTTGTCGATGGGCGCGTGCCGGGTAGCGAACCGGCTGACAGCATCGACGAGTTGCTCCTGCTCGGCGGTGATCGCCAACGCCATAGGACTGTCAGTCTTCCAGGCCGAGGATGCGGGCGGCGTTGCCGTACAGGAACTTCGGCCACACCTCGTCCTTCAGCGGAACCTTGGGCAGCTCGCTGAAGATCCGCTCCAGCGACAAGCCCATCGGGAAATAGCCGGCGTAAAGGATTTTGTCGGCACCGCGGGAATTCGCGTAGTCGATGATGGCCTTCGGGTAGTACTTCGGCGCGAACGCCGATGTCGAGTAATAGAGGTTGGGCCACTTCAGCATCAGCTTGACCGCCAGATCCTCCCAAGGTTCGCAGCCGTGGCGGGTGACGAACACCAGATCGGGGAAGTCGAACATCACGATGTCGATTCGCGAAACTTCCTGCGGTGCAAAAGGAACCCGCGGTCCCGGGACGCCGGCGCACACGAAGATCGGGATGCCGAGCTCGACGCAGGTGGCATAAATCGGGTACATCTTCGGGTCGTCGATCGGAACCTGCGGGAAGGTCCCTGCCGGGAACACTGATGTGGCGCGGATACCGAACTGCTCGTACTCGCGACGGATCGCATTCACCGAACCCATCACGTCATTGGGGTCCACGAGCGCGCCGGAGGGTACGAAGCGATCCGGGAACGTCTTGAGTGCCAGCTGCGTGGAATCCTCACCGACTCCAATCATCGCCTTTTCGATACCGAACCGGTCCATCTGTTGGAGCACCAGCGACACCGGGTCGTCGGTCGGCAGCCCCTTCGGCACGTCCTTGAACATGTACTCGACAGGGAATTCGAAGTCCTCTTTGGATTCGCGGTCCTTCGTCTGCTTGCGGATGAAGTCATATTGCGCGGAGCCCTCGTGAGGGAACCCGATCATCGTATCGATCACCGGCAAACCCACAGGTCCGGCCATGGCGTCCTCCGATCGCTGACAGCGTCGCTGCTCGACTCATCCTGAAACACGGTTCTACTACTGTCAAGATAGCGCGGCAAGTCTAGCTGGGATAATACTGTGCGCGGCGGCTATATGCCTTAACATCGGAGCAGTCACTGAGAAGGTAGTTCTCGACCCGAGCCGGAGGTCGCATCGTCAACATTCCCATCGAGCGGGCCGAATCCGCCGTAGTTCCCCTTGCGGATATGACCAGCCGCCAGCTGATACGGCGAGCCAAGATCATTGAAGCGGTGATCGATCTGATCGCCGACGTGGGCGCCGAGGCGGTACAGATGCGCGACGTCGCACAGCGTTCAGGAGTGGCATTGGCCACCGTCTATCGCTACTTCAGCTCGAAGGATCACCTTCTTGCGGCGGCACTAGAGGACTGGCAGAAGCGACTTACCCGCCGCATCCTCGCATCGCGTGGGGGCCGGACTGACCAGGACCCGTTGCCGGGCATTTTGGACTACTTGCGGCGCGCCCAGCGTGCCTTCTACCGCAGCCCCGAAATGACCGCCCTGATGCTTCAAACTGCGAGATCCACTGCTCCCGAAGCCAAAGCGACGATCGACCAGATGAATCGGACGAACACCGAGATGTTCAACAGTCTGCTCGACGGCGTTGCACCGGAGGATATTCCGAACATCACATTCGGCCTCAACGGCGCGCTGAGCAATGCGCTCGCCGGAGTGCTGGCCGGCATGTTGACGTTGGAGGAGTCGCTAGGCCGGGTCGAGTGGGTCGCGCGTGTTCTGCTGACCGGCCGTCCGCGAACGTTGGCCGACTAGAGGCGGCTCCGACTCGGAGCTTGCGCCGCTCTGATGTCGCGTGGAATGCGCGAGTTGCTACGAGACCGGAATCGGAATCGGCTCGAGTGGGTTACCCGCGGCGATCGACGAACAGTTCTGCGGCGCTGTTACGTCGGCGAAGCGCTGCTGGATCCAGGCGATCGCGTGCGGCAGCCAGGGCACGAGGCTCGAAATGTGTGCCAGCGCGTCGTACTGCTCGTAGTAAACCTTCACGCCCTTCGCGCAGTAGTTACGGGCGAGCGTGCGCACATCGCCGGCGATCATCACGCCGTCGCCGGCGTCGATGCCCCGCTGGTCGCCCGGAGTGCCCTCGAGCTCACCGTTGGCGCCCTGACCGACGAACAACGGGATGGTCGGCGTACCGCCGGTGCCCATGATCAACTGGTTTGCCACCTCGACGTAGAGCGGCAGGCTCTCAGGAGTCGGGTACGCGGGGATGATCAGCTTCTGCCAGGTCAGACCCTTGTAGCGGCCCAGGACGTCGACGATCGAAGCGGTCTGCATCTCCTTGAAGACCGTCACGCCGGTGGGGGTGAGATATGGCGTGAAATCCTTGTCGAACGCTCGCGCGATGCCGACGAGCGCCATCGGCATGACGCCGCCCCAAAACCACGTGCCCTCGATGTAGTTCAGGTTGTGTGCCGGATCGACGAGCACGCCGCCCATCGCCGCGCCGATCATGCGCGCGTTGACGTCGGGTGCGTACGTCGGAGCGAGTTCGGCGGCCCACTCGGTGGCGATCGCACCGCCGGAGTATCCGAGCATCGCAACCTTTGCATCGTCCGGGAGCCCGATGGTCGACGACGGTTAAAACACCGCGCGAATCGAGTCGAGCGTGTTCATTCCGTACTCGGGGCCTGCGGCGAAGTCGGCCCGCTGGCCCTCGGTGTCGGGGACGATGACCGTGTACCCGTCGGCGAGAAACGGACCAAAGACCGCCCCCTCCACGTTGGGAACGAGTCCGCCCAGCGTGACTCCGCCCGAGATCGCATACGACGGCTCGTCGTTTCGGTTCAGCGAGTCATAGGCGGACTGGTACGAGATCACCTTCGTCTTGTCCTCTTGGTAACGCGGCTGAATGACGGAGGTGACGTTGACGGTCGGATTGCCGGTTTGGCTGGTCGACCGGTAGAGCAGCTGCGTGGCCTTGAGCCATGTCGGGACGCCGAACGCGCGGTAGGCAAGGTTGCGAGGCTTTAGCACCGTTCCCGGCGGGATGCTCTCCAGGCTGCCGGTGTACTTGTAGAACGGATCATCCCCCGGCTGCGGCACGACCATGCCCCACTCGTAGCTCGGATCCGGATACCAGGTTGTTGGTTGCAGTGGTTCAGTCATCGCTCTCCCTTGGTCCTGGGCACCATGGTGGTCCGGCGAGAGCCACGCAACAGGGACTTCCACCCGTCACGCGACCGCCACCAATTCCGCGCGCGTGGCGTTGCACGCATAGCGAATCGTCCGCGCGCGTGATCCCAGAGATATCTCAGCTCTGAAGCATGCCCGACTGGATCAGCCTTGTTTCGTTTGTTCGAGCCATTGTTGTTCCTCACCGGATTCGGGGAGGATCACGCCGGCTTCGATTGCGTTTTCGGCTTTGACTTCCCGCAGCGCGATGAGAACCTCCCCCTCTGGCTCGTCAGTAAGCCGTGTCCACATTAGCGACAAATCTCGAAGCCTCGCCTGCCGTGTCGCGCCATCCCGGCCGGCGCGGATGTCGCCGAACACTATCGAGTGGGTAGACCGGCTGGCGCGGGCGAAGACCATGCCGTTTTGCATGTCATGGAAAAGGACATTGACGAACGAGCGCGGAGCACCGTTCGCGTCGCAGTGAATGCGAGTGATCTCTCCAGCGATGTTCTCCCTTTAGGATTCATCAAGCAGTCCCTCGGGGATGATGCACTGGTAGATGGGCATGATGCCTCCTGATTTCGCGGGTTATCCGGTTGGTAATGGTAGGTACCCGCCGCCCGTTACTGTGTGGTCAGGCTTTGCAAGTGAGCGTTCAGGAGCACAACCCATGCAGCGGCAACGGCTGATCATCGACATCACCGGCTCCAGCGCGCCACAACTGGGTTGGGCGACCCTCCGCGCCCTGCACCACCACCCGAACATTGAAACCCACCTGGTCATCTCCCGGGGGGCTGAGAAGACCATTCAGCTCGAAATGGGGCTAGGTAGAAGCGATTTCGAAAGCCTCGCCGACGTTTGTTATGACCCCGAGGACCTGAGTGCGGCAATCTCGTCGGGATCGTTTCAGACCGTCGGCATGGTGGTGGTGCCCTGCTCGATGAAAACCCTGGCTGCGATCGCCGCGGGCAGCAGCACCGACCTGCTCACCCGCGCCGCCGACGTGTGCCTCAAAGAGCGCCGCAAGCTCGTACTCGTCGCACGCGAAACCCCGCTGAGCCTGATCCACATCCGCAACATGGAAACCGTCACCCTTGCCAGCGCGATCGTGCTCCCACCAACCCCAGCCTTCTACCATCAACCCAAGACAATCGACGATCTCCTCAACCAGACCGGCGGCAAAATCCTGGATCAATTTGGCATCACTCATGAACTATTTCGACGCTGGGACGGCGCGCCAGGCGGTCGGGTGACATCTGTGCCGGAGCAGACCGCGGCGCGAAATGACGGATGAAACCGGCACTGCGGGCCGCTTCAAGCAGTTTGCGCTGGAGCTCTATGGCAGCGAAGGCGTGGCCGCCGCGTGCCTGTATTTGCAGAACCGATACGTGCTCGACGTCAACGTAGTGTTATTCGCCGCGTTCATCGGTGCTAGGCGACGGCAGACGCTAACCACCTCTTGCCTGGATGCGGCCCGGTCCCGGGTAGACGCGTGGCATCGCGAGGTTGTGCGTCCGTTGCGTGCCGTGCGGCAACGGCTCAAGACGGGTGCCGCACCCGCACCCAACGAACTCACCGCGCGGCTGCGTGGCAAGCTCCAGCAAGTCGAGATTGACGCCGAGTTGATCGAGCTGGACCAACTGGCAGCGTTTGATCCCGCTCGGTGGCGCCGACCCGGTACCAGGGAGCCCTGCCGAATGTGCAACGGCGGCAATAGAAGCCGTCGTTCGGACATACTCCACTAGCGCACCTGACGACAGCGACCAGCGTGCGATCGAAACAATCGCGGCGGCAGCCGGTGCGACCAGTGGATCCTGATCGCTCACCATCACCCGCGTCGCCCTATATGACCACTTATCCTCCGTGACCACACCACAGAACGTGTCGATGTATTGATGCGGGCCTACTAACCGCGTACAGCCGAGACCAACGCTTCGAGTTCGCGTGCGATATCGGGGCCTGAGGGCTCATACATGACCTCGGTGCCAGCGGCTTGGGTCATTGCGGCCACCGCCTTTCCGACTGTGTCGGCGGACCCGGTCAGCGTGACCGACGGAAGCGAGATGTGGCCCCCGGCACGCCAGGCCGCCAGGTCGGCGTCGTTCATTTCCACCATGTGGCCCTGGTGAATGTGCAGGTGGCGCTCACGTTGGGGGAACTTGTCGATCACATCGAGCCACGCGGTCCCACCGGGCATCTGGCGGACCGCGTCGGCACCCGGGCTGGTATAGACCAGGTGATACGTTGCCGCCGCCCACGGGGCTCCGACCGCCAGGCGGACCCGTTCGCCGGCTGGGTCTTCCTGTTCGTCGACGATGGTGCCCAAGGGGCAGAGCATCCGCTTGCGCAGAGGTGAGCATCAACCTGATGGCCGCGCGCTCCCAGTCGACGACCTCTCCGGCTAATAGTGCTTGGTAGGCACGGATATAGGCCTCCATGTACGACCATCGGATCGGCGGCTGGCCCATAGCTGCGCGGCTGGAGAACCCGGTGCCGAAAGCGGCCATAATGCGTCCGGGCGCGAGTCGACGCAGTGACACGGTCTGTGCGGCGTTGACCAACGTGCAAATCCCACTGTTAGTCGCCGCGACCGGGCCCAAAGGCGCTGGCGTCGCGCAGCAGGTCGGCGCCGATGGACTGATCTCCATGTTTGAGGTCGTGCCCGCGCAGCGCGACTTCAAGCGTGCCGTGGTAGCCACAGTGGTCCGGCCACCTCCATCGGATACCACCGTTGAGCACAATTGTCGAGGCACCCATGGCACTAGCGGAGGGTAGGCCGACCATGAACCGGGCCCGCAGGGAAGAACGGCGTCGAAAGTGTGCATTTCCCGACAGGGGAAGTAGTCCAACGACGACCCCATTGCGTTCTACGGCGCCCTACGCGACCGCTTCCACCCGCCGAGCCCGCCGCACACCACCGTGGCGACTCGCTGGTGTGGCCAACGGGCCGAGGTTCCGTGCGCTGTTCGGTGACGACCACAGACCTCCAGCGATGCCCGCGGAAAATCGTTCATCGTCCACGGCTCGGTAAATGTTTAGCTTCCCTGCTGTCGGGGTATGGGGACCCAACCGGGCGTGCCCCCGACCCGGCGATTGATTATGTCGTGATCAGCGACGAGGCGGCCATGTCACCGCCGCGGTCATCAAGATTTAATGTGGAAAGCCCTTGTTAGGGACTGGATCTGCACGATTTCGGGCCTAAGCTCTCTGTGGGGTCGGGGAATTATGGAAATTAATTACTAGGTCGGGCGGGCGGCTATGGAACGACTCAGCGGACTTGATGCATTTTTCCTCTATTTGGAGACGCCGACGCAGCCACTGAACGTGTGCTGCATTTTGGAGTTGGATACCTCGACGATGCCGGGCGGCTATACGTATGGCCGGTTTCGCACCGCGTTGGCGAAGCACGTGAAAGCGCTGCCGGAGTTTCGGATGAAGCTCGCCGATACCCAGCTGAACCCGGATCATCCGGTGTGGGTGGACGACGAGGACTTCCAGCTGCGGCGCCACCTGCACCGGGTCGGTGTGCCGGCACCCGGAGGGCGTCGCGAACTGGCCGAGATCTGTGGGTATATCGCGGGGCTGCCACTGGACCGCGACCAGCCGCTGTGGGAAATGTGGGTAATTGAGGGCGGCGCCCGCGATGACGCACTGGCGGTGATGCTCAAGGTCCACCACGCCGTGGTCGACGGGGTTGCCGGCGCGAACCTGCTGGCCCAGCTATGCGGCCTGGAGCCAGATGCGCCGCCACCGCAGCCCGTTCGTGGCGCGGGTAGCGGTAGTTCGCTGCAGATCGCCGCGAGCGGACTGAAGGGGTTCGCGTTCCGGCCGTTGCGGTTGGCCACTGTGGTGCCGGCCACGATGCTGACTTTGATGCAGACGCTGTTACGCGCGCGCGAGGGCCGAACCATGGCCGCACCGTTTTCCGCCCCACCGACCCGGTTCAACGCCCCCTTCAGCCGGCGTCGCAATATCGCTTACACCCAGCTCGATATGCGGGACGTCAAGAGGGTCAAGAACCGGTTCGGCGTGACCATTAATGACGTGGTGGTGTCTTTGTGCTCCGGGGTGTTACGGCGGTTCCTGCTCGAGCGCGGCGAGTTGCCAGACACCCCACTGGTGGCCACTGTGCCGGTGTCGGTGCACGACAAGTCCGACCGTCCCGGACGCAACCAGACCACATGGATGTTCTGCCGGGTGGAGAGCCAAATCAGCGACCCCGCCGAACGTATCCGCACCATCGCCGCGGGAAACACCGCCGCAAAAGACCACACCGCGGCCATCGGACCCACCTTGCTGCACGACTGGTCGCAGTTCGGCGGCCCGTCGTTGTTCGGCGCAGTTATGCGGATCCTGCCGCGCATTCCGATAAGCCATAGCCCCGCCTACAACCTGATCCTGTCGAACGTGCCCGGCCCGCAGACGCAGTTGTACTTCTTGGGCTGCCAAGTCGACACGATGTATCCCCTCGGCCCGATCCTCGGCGGCGCGGGACTCAACATCACCGTCATGTCGCTCAACGGGGAACTGGGTATCGGCATCATCTCCTGCCCCGATCTGCTGCCGGACCTGTGGGACATCGCCGACGGGTTCTCCGACGCGCTCAAAGAGCTGCTGGAATGTAGCGATGAGCAGCCGGAAGGTGACGATCCGGATGCGTGAGCCGACGTGCAATTCCCATCTGTATTTGTGGTCTTCGACGCAGGGCGGGCGGGGCTCGAACCCGCGACCAACGGATTAGCAAACCTTAGGTCCTGATAGTTCCAGTTGTTGCTCGTTTCTCATTGTGCGACAAACGGATTGACTATCTCGAAGCTTCCATAAGAACCGGGCAATTCCGGTCGGTTCCCGGTCATTGGCGGTGAATAAGCGGTGACTTCCAGCGAGTGCGTCGAAGTGCCGTTTGTACTGGTCAGCTAAGGGGACTCAAACCCCTGACCCCCACACTGCCAGTGTGAAACCGGGTGTGCTGGTCGGTGTCCCGGTGTCTAGTGTGTGCCTAAACGTCTACGTCACAGGGCCACTACTGTGCTCATCTGTCTAGTGCGTGTTTGCGCGTAATCGAGAGTCTTAGGACACCGCTAGGACACGCGAACAGGCGTTCACAACCATCGCTCCGATTCCTGCCGGGGCGCAGGCCAGCGTTGGCCGCCGACAGCCTCGGGAAAACGCGCCACAGCGAGTTCCCTAGATCACCCACGTGACAGGTGTCACACTCAGGGTCGGACCGGGAGGTCACCATGACAAAGATTGACTCGGGTATCACGCAGCGCGAAAACGGCACAGCGCCACCGGAGGTGCCGTTGAGCGATATCGACCTGGGCTCACTCGAGTTCTGGAGTTGGGACGATGACCGCCGCGACGGGGCGTTCGTCACGCTGCGCCGCGAAGCGCCGATAGCGTTCTTCGAGGCTCCCAACGTACCCGGATTCGAATCGGGCCCCGGGCATTGGGCACTGACGTCGTTCGACCATGTGCACCATGCGAGCCGGCACCCGGAAGTGTTCAGTTCGATCCCGACCAGCGTGTCGTTGAGCGAGATCGACCCGGCGATCGCGGAGTTCAGCGGATCGATGATCAACCTCGACGACCCGCGCCACCTGCGGCTGCGATCGATCGTCAACCGCGCGTTCACCCCCAAGATGGTGGCCCGCATCGAGGAAAGCGTACGTACCCGGGCGCAGCAACTGGTGAGCGACATGGTGGCCAACCACCCCGACGGGGAGGCGGACTTCGTCGAGTCCCTCTCGGGTCCGCTTCCGCTGCAGATCATCTGCGACATGATGGGCATCCCCGAAGCGGACGAGCCCAAGGTCTTCCACTGGACATCGGTCATCTTGGGAGCCGGTGACGAGGAGGTGACCACCGGCCACGACGAGATCATTCAGGCGGTACTCGACCTCGCCGCGTACGGCGCCCAGTTGGCCGAGTCCCGCCGGGCCGAACCCGCCGACGATCTGACCTCGAACCTGGTGCGGGCAGAGGTCGACGGTGAGCGGCTGTCGTCTGCGGAGATCGCCTCGTTCTTCATGCTGTTGTCCGGTGCAGGCAACGAGACCACCCGCAACGCCATCAGTCACGGCATGGTGGCGTTGAGCCGTTACCCCGATGCGCGGGACAAATGGTGGGCGGATTTCGACGGCGTCGCCGCTACCGCGGTCGAGGAGATCGTGCGCTGGGCCACTCCGGTGATCTTCATGCGACGCAATCTCAACGAGGACGTCGAACTCGGCGGTGTGACGATGAAGGCCGGCGACAAGGTTTCGATGTGGTACAACTCGGCCAACCGCGACGAAACCAAGTTCGGCAACCCGTGGTTGTTCGACGTCACCCGAAATCCCAACCCGCACTTTGGATACGGCGGAGGTGGAGCCCACTTCTGCCTGGGCGCCAACCTGGCCCGGCGGGAGATCCGGGTGCTGTTCGAGGAGTTGCACAACCGCATCCCCGATATCGTCGCCGTCGAGGAACCGGCCATCCTGCGCTCGGCGTTCATCCACGGCATCAAGCGACTGCCTGTCGGTTGGACGCCCGCGGGTCACTGAGTGGGGGCGGGCGCTCGCACGTCTGGTTCTAGATTGAGCTGCGATGGCCTTTCACATTCATCGTGCGATGCGCACGGACCTGCTCGCCGGCCACCAAACGGCGGGCAATCGTCGGGCTCAAATCAGTCATGATTCACGCACGCAAGATGCGATGGTTGACCTACGACCCCTCGGCAGACCTTGAGTCACCAAAACGCCCACATTGCAGCGCGCCGCATGCGTATCTACGACCCCCCGACCGATCTACCTACCGTGGCCGATGATCTGAGCCTCCCGGCGCCGGACAGCCGACTCGACGCCGACTCCAGGAACCCGTCAGTGCTCCCAATCAGTTCCCACTGGATCCGTTAGCGACGCTAATGTTCCCAAAAGTGTTCCCATCGGGCATGAAAACGGCCCCCGAAGTCTCCTCCGAGGGCCGTTTCGCCTAGTAGCCCTCAGTCAGTTCTGTTCGAACACATTGGTTACGGATGTGAAATATGATGCTGATGTGACTAATGGGAACATTCACGTGCTGTCACCAGTTTCGCCGCGCCGCCGGGTTGCCACCCGGCTCCGTACCGAAGTGATCGAGCACTATGAACGTGGCATGAGCAGCCGGCGAGTCGCTGCCAAGTTCGGACTGGGACGCACGACCGTGCTTGAGATCCTGAAGACAGCCGGTGTCGACATACGGCCGCGGGGCCGGAAGTACTAAGCCCGCTTTGGGGGCGGCTTCATACCAGGTCGACCGGATATGGTTGCCACCCGCAGAGCAGGACGCCGACGTGGCGATTCGGTCGCGACGGTACTGGCTATTCGGCCTGCTCAGTGCGGTTTGAGGCCATACTTAGGACCGAGAGTGGCAACGGTCTTCTTGAGCTGTTCGCCGATCGCGTCGAGGCGATCCGCTTCTGACGCGTCGACGGCTGCGCTGATCGCCGCAATCAGATTGCCGTCGGGCGCCAGCAGCGGCGTGGCCACGGCGAACGCGTCCGCGAGCGTAACTCCCCGATTAAAGGCGAGTCGGCGGGAGCGAATCTCGGGGAGCTCGGCGAGGAATTGTCGGACCTCGCCTGCCTGCTGCGGACTCGCCAGGTCGAGGAGGCGGTGCATCTCGTCGTCGGGGACGTTCGCCAGCAAAGTCTTTCCGGCGGCGCTTGTGTAGAGCGGGCGACGGGCGTGGGTGCGGGCGACGAATGTGAGGCCGGGTGATTCTTCGCCGACGAGGTCGGTGAAGACGATGGCGTCCCCGACGCGAATGCCGACGAGGACGGTGCAACGGAGGACGTTGGCCAACTCGGCCACGAACCGGTGATCAAGGGAGAGCGCCGCCAGCTTGTTGGCGCGCACAGCGAGGATGAACGGCCCCGGCCCGAGGTGGAACCGGCGGTCCTCCTCGATGAGATAGCCGCGAGCGAGCAGTCCGTTGGTCAGCTCCTGAATGGAGCTCTTTGCCGCGCCGAGGGCGGTTGCCAGCTCGGCCAAGGTGATGCCGCGCGGGCTCAGGGACACGGTCTCCAGGATCTGGATCACTCGGTCGACCGTGCGGTGCGGGCGGGCGGGCATGCGGCCGACGCTAGCAAGCCCCGTCGACGATTCCGGACAGGGACTTGCAACGAGTCGCGAGTCACAGTACAGTGTCGGTGTGATCCGGATATCCGGTTCAATATCCGTAAATATGTACATGAAAGGGCTGACACATGACCGCTCCAGTCTCTCCGGGGATGATCCGCACCGCTACCGGTGTCCCGCTGCCGTTGGTCGCGCTGCCGCAGGAGGGGTAACGCGCTGATGTTCGTGTGTCTGTGCACCGGCGC
>Ga0209040_10000373_pt1 | contig 33767 bp, 36 predicted proteins | sample BogFormECP12_OM3_FD_188240 | JGI IMG/M metagenome (GOLD analysis project Ga0209040, IMG submission 188240) | Bog forest soil microbial communities from Calvert Island, British Columbia, Canada - ECP12_OM3 (SPAdes) (version 2) | ecosystem: Environmental > Aquatic > Freshwater > Wetlands > Bog ... | reverse complement strand
AGTGACGTCTCCAACCAGATCTCGACGGCAGGCTATGAAGCCAGTGGGACAAGCAACATGAAGTTCATGATGAACGGCGCATTGACGATCGGCACACGCGACGGAGCGACCATTGAAATGGCAGCAGAGGCAGGGGAAGAAAACTTCTTCCTCTTCGGCTTGACGGCTGAGCAGGTGATTGACAGTCGCGGATGGTACAACCCGCACTGGCATTACGAACACGAGCCCGAAACGCGTCAAGTCCTGGACTTGATTTTCTCGGACTATTTCAGCCGTTATGAGCCTGACGTGTTCAGCCCCTTGCGCGACATGCTGCTCACGCAGGGCGACCATTACATGCACTTGGCGGACCTGAAGTCGTACCTGGAGGCAGACGCGCAGCTGACTGCGTTATATGCCGATTCCGACGAGTGGGTGCGCAAGGCCATCTTGAATGTAGCGGGCTCGGGAAAGTTCTCCAGCGACCGCACCATCGCTGAATACGCGGAAGAAATCTGGGATGTAACGCCGTGTCCAATACCAGAAAGAGCGTAAAAGAGGTCGCAGCACAAAGAACACAAGAATGGGGACTCCAGTGAAATTTACAAAAGCAATTATTTTTTCAGCGGTGGCAAAGTTTGGTCCTGCATTGGTCCTGGCGCTCGTCGCGTGCTCCGTGACATACGCGCAGGACGTCAGGACCAACTACATCCCAGGAACTGATTTTTCGAAATTCCATACCTATGCGTGGGTCAACGACGTACAAGGCGTGCCCGCGGTAGGTGGCCATCCCGACCAGATCCTGGACGCACAGGTCAAGCAGGCCATCGATTCACAAATGGCCGCCAAGGGCTTCACGAAAGTGGTGGACGGCGGTAAAGCCGATTTACTTCTGGGCTACCAGCTCGCGATCGATCGGGAGAAGCAGATAAATGGCTTCGCGAGCGGCATGGGCGGGTGGGGTGGCTGGGGCCCGTGGGGGAGCGGTCTCGATTCATTTTCGGCGACTACTTCAAGCAATTACATCGGGACTTTCGTCGTTGGTATGTATGGCCCTGCTGTAAAGAAGCTCGTTTGGATTGGTGCTGCCCAACATGCGATTGAACCCAGCAAAAAACAGGAGAAAAACCAGGAAAGGCTCAATAAGGGAGCGCAGAAACTGCTGAAGGACTTCCCTCCGGGACGCGGCAGATAAACGAGTAACGATCGTAGGAACATTGAATCCTGCGATCAAACAGCGGGTGAAGGGGTAGAGAAGAATCCATGGAGTTTGGTTAAGCCTAGCTGTCCCGACTTCAAGGCAACGCAACACAACGAATGTGCAGGAGAACTAGTGATGGATGCCAAGCAGATTTGTGGAGTGATTATCGCCCTATGTATGGCAGCGGTAGCTGCCAACGCGGATTCTTTGGAATTGAAGAATGGAAGTTTGATCAACGGGAAATTCATGGGTGGGACCCAGACGAGCATCAGCTTTCAGGTAGGATCGGCCGTGCAAAGCTATGATGTCGCTGATATCCGTTCGCTCCGATTCGATTCCGATGCGCCCAGTACTTCGCCCTCTGTTCCCTCGAAGCAGCCGAGTTCGCTTCCCGCGATAGAAGAAGATGAGGTCGCGAAACCTGTCCCTTCGGTGACCATTCCTGCCGGTACACGGATTTCGGTTCGCATGATCGATTACATTGACTCCACCAGGAATCACGTGGGAGATCGTTTTCAGGCTTCGCTCGAAGAACCTCTGTGGGTAGACGGCAATATGATGGTTCCGAAGGGTGCAGACGTTTATGGCCGGCTGGATGAGTCCAAAGAGACCGGAACTTTCGCGGGCAGGTCGCAACTTAAACTCCAGCTGACGGGAATCGTCGTCAACGGCCAAACTCTGCCGTTAGTCACCGGAGAATACGAAGTCTCAGGCAAGTCTAAAGGAGAGAGCACCGCGAGAAGAACCATTGGGGGAGGCGCCATTGGAAGCGTCATTGGTGCGCTTGCAGGTGGCGGGAAAGGGGCGGCCATCGGGGCGGGAACAGGGGCAGGAGTGGGGGCCGGCTCGGAAATTATCACCAAGGGTGACCAAGTGAAGATCCCGAGCGAGACCTTACTGGAATTCATTCTGCAACAGAGCGTGACGATTCCGAAACACCCAGCCTGAACGGGCACCGCCGATTCCAGCGCATCACTGAATCCCGTCACTCTCGTGATGACGTCTTTCTTCCTGTGGGGGACGTGGTGTGTCGGTCAGGGGAAACTTACCGCCGAGGGCCCGTAATAATAGGATATGCGCAAACCACCTGCCCAGGGCTGGAGTGCTCTCGGTGAGGACGCGGTATTCGATTGGCCCTTTATCCAGTCTGGGAACGACTTTGTTTTCGACAAGACTTTCGGCGCGTTTACCGATCTTCTTCAGCACCGCTTCAAGTTGCCGCAGCTCTTCGGAAGAGACATCCTGAAAAAGCCGTTTGACGATTACCACCGCCCCACAACTTTCCTACTACATCAGGCGCATATCTCACTACGGACTCGACACTACGTCGATGGCATTGATGTTGGTCAGATGCCGCCGGAGGCTGACCATATTCGGGCTATTGACCGAAACGGGGCGCGCGTAACATGGCGCAAATTGGTTACACCCTCATAACGTGAGGTGCTTAGCAGGAACTCGGGTTGGCAGGTAATTTGCAGTATCGAGGACGTGCATCGGGATGTGGTGGTTATGTTCAAGATCACGCACAATACGATTCATCGCTTCTCTCTCGCCGAAATCCTCTTGATGGCGGCGATGAACCAAATGGAAGCGAAGCGCAAGGTTGACCCCGCGCTCGCCAGCTCGGTATCTCTGCGATGACCTGTTCGGTCGTGGAGCGCTGAATCCAAGCGAGTGTAGTGCAAACGCGCCGGCGCGTTAGTTACTCTCCCCTGTTAGCCTACTCACCTTCGGCAAGCTTGGTGCGGTGCAATGGATGCGCGCGGCTTGATGGCGTACAGCATAGGAATGGACGCGTAACAAGAGCAGTATCTAGCCCCGGCATTTCTTGATTGCAGGCCTACCTAAGCTCAGGTTCAAGAGAACTCGCCGGCGAACTCACTCATCAAAACTGCGAGCACCACCCTTCAGCCGATTCGTGATGAGCTGCGTCCAGACCCACTTTATCGCGCGCGAGTCGTCGTAGCAATACGCGAGGTTGTGATTCAAGGTCGAAAAACAATGCCGCTGACAGGTTTTCTTCATGCCAGCCAGCTGTTCATCATTGAACTTCGGACTATCAATGTTGCCCCAGTCAAATGGCGAAGCATACATGGGGAAGCATGGAGTGACCGTGCCGTCCGTGCGTACCACAACGTTGTTCTGTCCCGCCCGGCAATTCCACTCGGCGAAACGCAGATCCCCTGAGGAGTCTTGCACGATCCCTGGCATCTGCGCAATTTTCTTCGCCGTCCTATTGCCATTGCCATCGCCGTTCCAGCCAAAGGTTTTCAAATCGGAAGCATTGCCCCCCATTCGCATGAAGGCTTTGATTTCTTGCAGCCGTTTCACGGAGTTCACCATCTGATAGCCGGCCTTGTTCTTTTCAATCAGCCAATCAATCAGTTCATCGGTGCAATGCCAGTCCGCCGGATGTATATAGGTGGGGTTATCGGATAGATGTTTGAAGTGGTCGTCCTGTTCAAGCATCGGGGTTTCATTAATGTGATAGTCGGTGGCAATCCGGTGGGCGTGCGCGTACTCGGTCAGCTGACGGACATCTTCCGAATTGTTGCGGCAGATGTTGATATTCAGGAAGACCATGTAGCCATATACGAACTGTTTTCGCATAAGGCGTTCCAGGTTCTGCTGGATCGGAACCAGAGCCTTGGGGAGGCCCGGTTTTACGTCCCAGGCATCGACAGCCACGTTGAAAACCGATGTTCCAGCGTCCGCCAAACGATCGGCCACGTCAGGCCTTAGAAGCCGGGCGTTGGTGGCGATGTAGATCCAGAATCCTTTCTTCGCTGCGTAGTGGACAACCTTTTGTGCAAATTGCGGGCGCAGAAGCGGTTCGCCTCCCATCAACGCCAGCACTCGGCACCCGCGATCATGCAGCCAATCAATCGCTCGCCGGGCTGTGTCCTCAGTCATGCCCTTAACCTTGTTGTTGTATGCCCAGCAGTACCAGCAATCGAGGTTGCACTTATATTCCACGAATAGGTAAGCAATGATCGGATGGAATTCTCCCGGCAGTACTCGGGAGCGCACATAAGGGAAGAGCCACCCCCTCATCGAGCGATAGGCCTGAGGCAGGGTCCACTCGCGGTGTTCCGGAGGGGTGTCAGGTCCGGGATCGGACAGTTTCTCCGGGAACCGGGGATAGATCGGTTCCGGCAAGCTCACGCCCTGGTCGACTGGACGTTCTGGGCCGTCTGACGCTGGATTCATTAGCAGACTGTGAACGTTTACATCAATGCGAAATTTCGGAATTGTGGACATAGCATTTCCTCGAAAAAGACATGATAAATCCGAAAAATCCCTGGCGACGAACTCTCGAAGTGCACCTTCGCTGCCAAACATTAAGATACGCGCAAAGGGCTGCCGTGACTGTGATTTCCCGACTCTTCAGCTACAGCCGTCTGCCCTTTGACGAGCACTGCCCAAATGGGGGCAGGTCGAAACCGTCGTTATCACAGGCGGCTATCGACTTACGACCGCAGAGATTGGTGGGTGGTTTGCATCCTTCTCTGGCGGAGAGGAAGGCAATGAATTCACTTGAAGTAGAAAAGCAAATTCCTGCAGAGAAAATGGATACTGACAAACAGAGGTTCGTACGATATGCACTGCTGATCTTCGCGGTAGGTTATGTGACTGTGTCGCTGTATTTCATCTTCGATACGCGCAGCAGTCTGGCATCGCTCGCCGCCGCCCAGAAAGTGGCGATTGCAAACCTGCAGCAGCGCCAAGCTGCGACACAAGACGATCTGAAGGCGTCCAACCAGGCCTTGTCGCAGCAGCTAGGGATCACCGAGAGAGGGTTGCAGGCGTCAAACGCGGGCACGAACGCCCAGTTGCGCGAGAACCAAAGAGCCTTCGAGAGACGCCTGCAGGACCAGCAGAATCAGCAGAACCTGGCAGTTGATCAGGTTAGCTCCGAAGTGGCCAGTGTGCAAACCGAGTTGAGTGGGGCGAAGAAAGACATCGCCACTACCCGTACCGACCTGGAGTCGACCAAGGTCAAACTGGATCATGCGATCGGCGATCTGACCGGACAAGGCAGCCTGATTGCCCGCACCCGGGAAGAACTGGAAGAACTGAAACATCGCGGCGATCGCAACTACTACGAGTTCACCTTGAATAAGGGCGACCACCCGACCCAGCTCTCAACCGTTTCCTTGCAGTTGAAGAAGGCCGACGCGAAGAAGGGCAAATTCACGCTCACCGTGCTCGCTGACGACCGCGTTGTTGAAAAGAAGGATCGGGGTGTGGCCGAACCGTTGCAGTTTTACACGGGGCGCAACCGGCAGCTCTATGAAGTAGTCATCTTTACCGTGGACAAGAACAAGGTGACTGGTTATCTGAGCACGCCGAAAACGCCTGGCCTTACGGCCATGAGATAGTCGCGCCGTATTTTCTGAGAACGTGCCCGCAACGCCACCTGATTGGAGGCAATATGTCGGTTCCCTTAACCGAGGATGAACGCTCAAGGCTGCTACAAGGCGCATGGAACGCGATCCTATTTGCGTTGCCCTTCTGGTTTGCGCTTATTTACTGGCTTACAAAATGAACAAAAGTCCGTTGTCGTAAGGTGAGTGCGATGGCTTGGCTTGCTGCCTTGAAAAAGGGCAAGGCGGACAATTAGTCTCATCGCCATGTCTCATTTGAATGTAACTCTACCTCGGGAGTCTTAGTGCCTCTGTCCAAACGCTTGAATGGATCACTGGTTTCGGCTGGCCTCACTCCGGAAAACATCAAGACGATTAGCTTTGGAAAAGAGGCTCCTGTCTGCGCAGAACAGGACTAGCCGTGCTGGCAACTGAACCGCCGAGACCATCTCAGGGGTTAAACAGAGCTACAGAGGGCGGGAACCCGGGCACGGTAACCTCGCTCTCTCTTGGTCTCAACGGGCACCTGGGATCTGGAGTTGATCCGCAACTTGTGGAGCGACAGAGTAACTCGTCGGATTTACCTCGGATGACCTGCCCACCACCCTGCAGCCCCTCGCTATAAGATTTCAAGAAATAGTCGATTGTTTCGACGCGCAGCTTTATCGACGCGACCGGTTTGTTTTCATCCAGATCTCTGAAACAGAAATAAGGTGTCCCCGATTGCTCGATAATACGCTCAACCACGGAATACACCGGAGCGTCGTGGCCGCACTTGAAACTTGATAGTTCGACAGCTACGAGGTTCGGGTGCCGCGCGGTGAACTTGGCCGCCCACAGTTTCGGATTGCTGCTGGCGGCGGTCGCGGTTTTCCATACGTCCGAAATATCTAGTGGATGGGTAATGATCCCGGCGCGCACCTCGTCTCCAAATAGGCGGTCCAGCAGATCGTCGTCGAGCGGTAGCGTATTCTGGGAAAAAACTGGGTATCCGATCTTCTGGAATTCGTCGAGTATGCCGTGGTTTAGTCCCGGGTCGTGGTGATACGGCCGGCCAAGCATCACGACTCCCAAACGATGCTCGCGTTCCAGCGAGTCGAGCGCTGCCCGGGCCTTGCAGCGGATGTCACGTTCATAAATCGCCAGTGCCTCGTACCCGGCTTCGACCGCTCGATGATTTTCCTCCCGGGACAATCCGAGGACGTGACTCCAGCATTCGAACATCTGCTGTTCGAAAAGCTTCTTGTCAGAAAGATTGACGATCGGATGCAGGTATCCAATGTTATTTTCTGCGAAGACATTGAACTCTTTTGTGTACGCCGCCTCCACAGTTTCTGGTGTTACTGCCGCAGTTGGACAGGCATTGCAGGCACGGGTGCGCACCAGCGGTGAGCACAGCACATCGAACATGGGCAGGAAGATGCAGTCGAGCGGCCGCCGTACATGCTTGCTCAAAATCAGGTTATGGAAGTGTGAAATCGCAATTTTCGAGGGGAAACAAGGGTCGATCGAACCACGACTGGAGCCAGCACGATACATCTCGTTGGTTGTGAAGTCCGAATAAACGATGTTCTCGGACAAGACACCAAGGCTCTCCAGGTAACCGCTGAATAATGGAGCATACACGAACATGTTGAGCACGCGGGGAACGCCGACCCGCAAGCTGGAACGCGACCTCATCAGGGTGATGCGTCGTTTGGCCGAGTTTCTCCAGCCTGAAACTGGGATCGCATCGCTTACAAGAACGGGGTGACGCGACCTCCAGACTTCGCGAGAAGCAATATCCACCAGGTTCGGCGTTCGAGCCCGGTTGGCGTCGAGTTCCGCCTTGATCTGGCGCATCCGATCCAGGCCTTCGACGGAACCCTTCTCGCAACCGGCGATGATGACGCGACGTCCGCCTCGCGAGAGTGAAGGTTCGTGCCTTTCGGTATTTGTGTCTTCGTTCAGATGACTATCCGTCTGGATATCCAGAAATGTACGCAGACAGCGGTTCTTACAGAAACTGCAGCGTGTTTCTTCGCTTCGGGTAGTGCGGTAGCAAATATGGCGGACTGCGTCCAGACCGATAAAGCTTGTCCGCCGGCCTTGGTCGTACAGGCGCTTTGCCTCCATCGCAGCCCCGATGGCACCAGCCTCTCCACAATGAGGATGTACAGCGATTTCGGGCTGAACCTCCCCCTTCCCAAAACTGTTGCGAATAAAGTCCACCTCGGCTTTTACAACAGCGAGATTGTTCTGAGTTCCACCCTGCAGGACAAACCGTGTGCCCAGGTTCTGGACGTTCGGCACGTTCGCCACATATAAGAAGATATTCTTGGGCAGGACGGTCGCCAGCCCTGCGAGGATCTCTTCAGGGCTCCAGCCACTGCGCTGGAAATTCACGATGTCAGACTGCAGAAAGACCGCGCACCCATAACCAAATGTTGGCATTGCGTCAGCCGAAAACGCCGCATCGGCATAGCGATCGATGGACACACCAAACGACTGCGCCGTCGATTGCAAAAAATAGCCATTGCCAGCCGAACACTGGGTATTGAGTCGAAAGTCCTTAATACGCCGATTGCGGAGGACAATGACCTTGATGTCCTGACCACCTACATCCACAATGCAATGCGGATCCCGGTGATAATGCAGCGCGGATTGTGTGTGTGCCACGGTTTCCACGAGTGCGACATCCGCACATACTGCGTCGTGCAGAATATTCTTCGCGTAGCCGGTTGTGCCCACACCCAGCACGTCCAAGCTTGCTTTCTGCGATTCAACCTGGTGACGCAACGACTCGAATAGTTCTTTCGTATCCTGAATTGGGTCTCCGTGCGACAACTGATAGGCCTTGCACAAGACCTCGGAGGACTCAGAGAGAAGGACAGCTTTCGTGGACGTGGATCCAGCGTCGATTCCAATGAATGCGCGGACTGTGGAACCGGCGGTGAAATTCACGGCTACAAACGGCTTCGTGGAATAATTCCGTCTAAATTCCGCGAGTTCAAACTGCGAAGAAATCAGACCGGGTTCACCCCGTCTGCTCTTGCCCTCCTGGCGTCTCTCACGCACGTAGTGTTCGAGGCAGTCAGTTCCGATGTAGCGGCTGGCCTCCGCCTCCTCCATTTTTCCGAACTCGATAGCTCCGAGAGCTGCGTAGTGCAGCGCGTTTTCCGGAACCTCGATCAAATCTTCGAGACGAGTTGCCGGCGGCAACTCGATTTGGCGCTCTTTCCACAGCAGTCCCAGATTGTGTTCCCAGGCTTCGCGCATTCCCCGGATCAACACGTTCGGACCACCCAGCAGAAGAACCTGGGGACGCAGCGTATTTCCTCGTGTCAATACAGTCAGATTCTGCAGCACGATGGCATCGAACAGAGACGCCAACAGTTCATCCGCAGAAACGCCCTGCTTTTGCAGGCTATTGATGTCTGTCTCCGCGAAGACTCCGCACTTGCCGGCGATCGGATGCAACCGGATTCCGAAATACGGTTGGTTTGTGAGCTGTCCGGGTGTGATATTCAACTTGCTGGCGATTTTGTCTATGACCGCCCCAGTTCCTCCCGCACATTTGTCGTTCATGGTAGGGATTTTTCGTTTGCGGCCGCTATTTGTGTCATCCCTGAAGATGATGATCTTGGCGTCTTGTCCCCCGAGTTCGATTACGGAATTGACTTCGGGGTGCAATCGTTCGACAGCCAGCGCGACAGCATTCACCTCTTGCACGAATTTTGCGCCGATGAGACTGGCAAGGGAGCTCCCGCCCGACCCGGTGATGAAGATCCGGGAATTGTTCGGGCTCACCTCTGACTCCCTGTCGATCCGGCAAAGGAATTCGAGCAGTACTTCAGGTTGCCGACTGTCGTGGCGCTGATAATGGCGCCAGACAATCTGCCCGGTATCAGCCTCGACGACGATACCCTTCACCGTCGTCGACCCGACGTCTATTCCGATCGAGAATTGAGTCTTCATGGCTCTGTTGCGAGCGCAATCGAGAACTTTCTAGCTCGGCCCCTCATTCGCTCACCGACATGCAAAACGAAGTTGGCGGCCACGCCGGCGACGCCGTCCTGACGAGGAATCTCATACAAAGGGCTGCGCAACTCCGGGTGATCCTCGACGTACGGCCGAATGTCATCAAGGCGCTGGCCACTTGCTTGCAAACACTGGTCAAATTCGTCACGAGCTTTCATTTTGGCTTCCGCCAACGCCATCTGAACCCGGCTGTGCGCATTGATCTCTCCCTCTCCTGCGGTTTCGATAGGAAGGAAGATCATTTCGGGGAACCGGTTTACAACCGCGGTTTGCACGCCATCGGACTGGGAAGACGGCATGCATCCAAATGGTTTCAGCGCGAGCACCATATGGCAAAGACGGTGGGTGGTGTAGTAGACATTTTTCCCGACCTCGAGGTGCCCCTCTCCGCCCCTTGCAAGCGTGTGGTAGAAGGGATGGGCCAGCGAGGCAAGCTCTGCTTGTGAAGGAAGCGGCCAGGCGATATTCCCGAGAGCCTCGACTACGCGTTGATACTGTCGTGCCCAGATGCGTTGGCCGAGCGTCAGCGGTGTCCACTTTTTCTGAAAGGACAATTCGTTCCGCAACCTCTTATTGATTTCCCACCGTCCGGCCTGGGGGCACGGGGCGTCTACATTTCTTTTTTCCCTTGCATTGGCCTTGGCCTGGTGCAGGAGGTACATGACCCAATTGCCAATGGAGTCCACGACGACATGAGCGCCCTCGCTCTCCAGAAACGAGAACATATTGAAGTTTCCGTCCCCTTCGGTGAGCTGGGCCCAAAACTCTCCGATGACTTTTACAGTCGGCTTCACCCGAAGCCGGTCTACTTCGACGGCACCCAAGATCTCACGGCATCGCGCAAGAACGTCAGCGTATGGATTGCCGTAGAGGTGCTCCCGGACTTTGCCCAGAGTGTTGAGAACATCCTTCACTTTTTTCTTCTTTGCCAGGCGTGTAGAAAACCACTCGGGTGAACGCTCAAGGATTTCGAATTTGGGTCGAGCGCGCAGAAATTCAGACAGTTCGTCCACAATCCGATGCACTGCGTCGTCTGTGGATCCTGGTACAAGCTCATAAGGACGAAGCTGGTATGTAATCTCGTTGGTGACGTCGCCCAGGTTCAGAGCATTCATCGCGCCCATTCCCAAATCCACGCTGAATTTCAGCCCCGGTTCGCCCGAGTCGGCCTTGATTCCGTCATTTTGCGAGAACAGGAGAACCCGGAAACCGCCGAAGCCGGCATTCTCCAGTTCCATGCGATACTCCGATTCGTACATTCCAAAGCGGCAAGGTCCGCATGAGCCGGCAGTGAAGAAGACGAAGTTGTCGATGATTTCTTGTTTCGAGAGCCCGCGAGTCTCCAATTCACGCAGGTATTGAATCAGGTTTCCAACGGTGAAGTAAGCCGGATTGCATTGACCGGGATTTCCGAAGCTTCGCCCTAGGTGGTAGCTGGTAAGAGTGGGGTTGGGAAGCGCCTGAAAACGATAACCGCACGCTTGAAATGCGGCTTGAATGAAGCGTTCGTGCTTCCAGGTGAGCCCGCCAAACAGGATCGTGACGTGATCGCGTTCCTGCGCAGTGAACGGCCGTTCAACGGGGCGGTGAAAATGATGGGACCATTTCCTACTCGCAGCAACATCCGTTGCGGGCTCCGGCAAGACACCAGCAACAGAAATCCCGTCCGCCGCAGTACCATCTGCTTCGTGACCCATCGCTTATGTCCCGAGGTTAAGACTTCGTGTGCAACTTGGACTCCAGGCGAGCAATCTCTCCCCGCACGTCACGGAGGCGTTCGACCAACCCCCGCTGATCTAGCTTCCGCCTCGGAATCGAGAGCAACTTCTTCAACTTGTTTTCTTGCTTCCGAAGATCGATAACCTCTCTTTGAAGCTCGATAGGAGATTAGTCATGCATAAGCCACTCCTATCGTTTGGCATCAGGCGATCTCGCTCTCAACCGCAAGCCTGACACGCTCATCATCTTCCAACATCGTAAGCACATTCCCGAGTTCTTCCAAGCCGTTTGCAAGCTCGTCACCCCACTCGTCGGCGAGAAACACCGCTAGCGACGGTTGCAAGCCTTGCGCCTTAGCTGTGAATTTCTGAATGTCCAGCGTATCTTGCGCACAATCCATCACGAGGACATCAAAGATTTGTCTGCGCATCATGGCGAGGGCGTCGGCGCCGCTGCTCGCCGTCGCCATATCGTGCCCTCGCTGCCGGATGATGTCGACGTACTTGCCATGGACAGATTGGGGATTGAAATAGAGAACTTTCGTACGAACGCCTCCTCCAGATTTTCGAGCAGAATCGCTTTCGGCTTAGAGCCGTCGGAGGGGCGTGCGATGCGTGTGGCGTTTCGGCGCGATGGGGAGAGCCCAACCACGCGCATCGCAATTATCACCCCATGTCACCGCTTCCGACAGTCCGGCGTAAACCCTTTAGCAGTGGGCGTCGCTTCGCGTTCTGGCGCGTCCTTCTATCAGTTTGGCGGGGCGGACGATGCACCGACGTTACCGCGGTTACGGAGAACAGAACCCAAGTACATCTGTTTCCGCCCCACATCCTTCCACATGAAATCAGTTCAAGTCGACGGCTCTGTACAGAAGTCTCCTGCGCAAGCGATGTGCGAACAATCCTTCTCCATGGAATGTCGCGCCCATATCTCGCAAGCTGGAGAGCAAGAGTTCACCAGCACGATCGACGAAGGTTAGACCACCGAGATCCACGTCCAACGCAGTTCCCGGTGAAGCTAGGAATCTGAAGTCCTCGGCGCACGAACCTACGAGTTGCCCAATTAGTTTCACGGTAACCCGGTGGTCGCTACGAATTATTGAGAGCATCAGCACATTCTTCCTGATCGCAAATTCATTGCCAGACTCAGCGCCTCCAGTTGTCGAAGATACAAAGGAGTTAGCGACGTAGGCCCCCGCCAACGGAAAAATGGGTGCCCGTCTGTGGACATGGGCCCGAATACGGGCGCATCCGCGGCAACGAGAGCGAGCACCGAAGGCCTTTCGAAGCTCGCTCGGTGTACACGTTCGTTAAAAACAAGTCTTCAGAAGCCGAACTCGAACTTACCGCCAAACTTCCTTCCGACATTGTTGACGAGGCGTTCATAGTTGAGAGAGAACAGATTGTTCCGCACATCTGCTGGGCTGAAGTGACTAGGTGCATTGAATATTCTCAGCCAGAGGCAAGACTTCGATTCCTTCCGCGTTCCTCACTTCTTTTCAGCTTGCGAGCGCTCGAAGTTAGTGCTTATGCTTGCTGGTAACTTTGTTCAAAAGAAACTCTTGGGCCAAACCAAGTGCAACATGGATACCCATGTTAGTCCCGAAATTTCTGGCTACAAGCCCAGCACCGCGATTCGACTCTGGGTAGTAGGCATTGGAAAGCGAAGCCGAAATCAAAAGGCCACCCATCTGAGAATAATTCGGCTGCGATGCTCCGTTGTCTCCCTTACAGACAAACGGAGCCAAGATGGCGTGGCGAGCCCGTGACCCCTTTGTTCCGGTGCCCTGATAGAAATAGCGAGGGTCCTGATGCAGGAGCGAGGGCAGAATAGCGTTGGCAAACAAGCCTTCGGTGACGCCGCCGGCGAGGTTAGCACCGAACCGCTCGCCATATCCCTTTGCATTTTGGGGCCAATCGGGGGTGTTCGCGGCCTGCTCGATGCCGGCCCATGCAGCCTCCAGACCGAAGAAAGTTGGATGGGTGAGACCTTTGTACGCGAGATGGAACTTCATCTTGGCGGTAAGAGGCTCGGGGTGAGGGTCATAAACCACATATATGTTCGGTATAAATCGAAAAATACGTTGCTGTTCCTCGGCTTTGACCTGCTGGGTAGCAACCTCTTTCGAGGAGTAATTCACGGTAACTGCCCGCTGCACAGCCAAAATGCGAAGTTTGACGTCGGTTATAGTTTTCTCTTGCCCAGGCTCGACTGTAACGGACGAGCTCCACTCTGCAAATCCTTCCGCGGTGACGGTGATGTGATAAGCAATGCCCGACGTGGCCTGGTGGAATGCGAAGCCTCCATCGTCCTTTGTTACAACCGTAAGACGATCGCCGGCCGGCCCTTGAAGGACTACGGTGGCACCGGGAATTGGATCGTCGCTGGTATCCACAACCGTGCCAAGGATGCTTCCTGTTTTTGTATTTGCCGCTACAGTAGACTGCGCGGACGCGGGTACAACAAGGAGCAATCCAGCCAGTAAGATCAGCAGCGACAGGAGTGTTACGCTCAGGACTGCTCCCCGTCGCCGGTCAGGCGTCGTAAGTGTGTTGTTGTTCATTGTCGGCCTCTCTAGGCTCTGGCCAGGTTGAAATTGATTGTGATCCGGGAGTCCACTTCAACCGGTTCTCCGTTTATCAAGTACGGCTTGTAACGCCACTGTTTCACCGCCTCCAAAGCGGCTTGCGCGAGTATGGGTAAACCGCTCTCGACTCGCACATCCTGCACGCTACCATCCTTGCCGATCACCGCCATTAGAACTACCGTCCCTTCAATTCGCGCCCGGCCAGCCTCAGGCGGATACTGCGGGGCAACGTCGTGGATCAGGTTCGCCTCGGCGAGCCGGGAGGCGACACGAATTCTCTTAATCGGCATCGGCTCGAGCGTTTTCGCAAGGACGGGGACCGTGCGCGTGCTGCCCAGCACTTCGCTAAGCGTTCCACCGGGAACTCCGCCGACTACTCCGCCAGGGACTCCTCCGGCTACTCCGCCCGTTGTGCCGACCGCAGGCGGTACTTCTTGCGTTCTGCGGATTGGGGCGGGAATGCCGATGCTTGTTGAGGTGTACGTGGGCGCGGGAGCTTGAGGCCTCGTGGCATTCGAAGCTGCGGCCGCCGGCGGCTGTAGATATAACATCGTTAGCATTTCTCTCTTGGGCAGCGTATCGGTGTGAAACAGCGGAATGACAACTACCGCCAGCAGGAGGACCGCTTGGAAGGCCAGCGATCCAATTGCCGCCCAGGGATTGCGCGCTCGCAAGTTCCCGGCTGATTCAATTAGACTGTCGTGAAATATATCACCGGCGTCAATTGCTTGACGGCTGGAAGGAACGGGAAGCTGTTTTTCCTCTTCCGCCGGCAATGCCGCAACTCGCGAATCAATTCGCAACCCTAGGTCTGAAAGATGGTCGATACAAGTTGCCATTGCGGAGTCACCTCTCTCCAGGCAGCATCGTTTTACCAGTCCTGAACTGCCACTGGACTAAGCGAACGTCGCGCGCCGGGTCTCGCGTTATCCACATCTCTGCAAAGGCATTTCGTTGGCCAAACTAGCTTTCCGCCAACTCTATGTAGGGAAGGAACATGGACGAGTGAAATCGCGTTTCGGCGCCCGCATTCCGGCAGTGCCTGCGGAAGGTCATGATCAGATGCGGAGGTTGGGCACAGACCGGCCGGACGATTGTCACCCGAGGATCAATCATCGCGACTTCCTTCAGCAATTTGTACGTAAGGTTGGTGCTTCCGTCATCTATGAATACGAACTGGTAATCGCGGTCCAACCATCCATGACAGCGTGCGATCGGTCACGCAGTTCGGTGACGTTTGATTCCTCGTTATGAAAGGGAGCGACGATCGAATCATTGCTGTGTTCTTGAGATCGGGCATGTTGTGCCTCCCCTGTCGAAGGCACTGTTTGTTGTCTTCAGCATTTCCGGTCACGGTCATTTAGCAACAGCGTGGGCTCAGACTCCAGTTGTTTCAGGAGTTCACATAGTTCATAAGCAAAGTCCCAATCCTGGTCCCACACCAGCAAGACATTTTGTCCGTTCCGCTGACTGGGGGAATGCCGTTCAGTAATTTTGTGGGTACATATAGTCCTCCGCCAGAAATTAAGCGGGCGTAGCCGAAGCGAGCACGGCCAACACCTTGGTTCGTGCAATTATCGAGACTTCCACCCCATTGTGGCGACATAGACGTCCATTTGGCCGATCGGCCAAGCCCACATTGCGGCAGTGCCCTTGAAAGGTCAGACAGCCCACACGGGCGCAGCTTCGGGATTGCAGGAGGGCTGAGGACTTAAGGGCGGTCGGAATTGGCAGGCAAACTGCATGTTGATCATGCTCGCTATGGCTCGCTCCCAGATCTCGCACGCGGCTGAGCAACTAGCAGCGGCGTATGGAGGGCTTATGGACATCCTGTTAGCATTTCTCGATTTCTTGTTTGGTTGTCATCACAACAATCTGAGTCGCATTTTCACGCTCGACGGCCACACCTATCGGGTCTGCTGTGACTGCGGAGCCAGATATGAGTATTCACTGACGACCATGTCCATCGAAAGGCGCCTTCCTATGGCTCCGGTGTTGACCAGTTTTCGCATCGCTTGAGAACGAAGCATGAACGGCACGATCCGAAAAAAAGACGTTGCGAGGGACATTTACGAAAGTGACCCGCGTACGAGGTGGCGCGATGCGCCGCCTGTGAACACGTAGGAACCTAGAACCCCAGGAAGGCAGAGATGAAAACTGAGCTATATGCGAAAGCGGTTCGAGTAAACGGCGAAGTAGTCGTGCTCCATTGTTGGGCCTGTGGGACTGCGCATTGCGTCAATCTTGAGCTATGCGATCGGGCGGAGCTAGCTTATATGGTATGTAGCAATACCAATTGCAGGCTGAGTATGTTTTTGGTAAACGAGTTGATCCTTGACAACGAGATCTGAATACAAATGAGGAACCCAATATTCGTTCCTCGTTCGTGGTTATGGAAATGAAGAAAACTATGCGAAGCACGCAGTTCTGCACAGTGCTAGCTCTCGTGAATGTCGTGGTACTTATCTATCCGATCGAGCTTTTGGTTGGCGCTGAAAGCCCCGCTGACAACCTCATCGCTACGCTTATGTTCATCGGTCTTGTCTTCCTGCTGGTAGTGGTCGACGCGGTTAGCCTTGTGGTTGCGGGAGTAATCAATAAAGAGTAGAGGTGAGGAGATCGACCAAGGTTACGCGTGCGATCTGTCTGGCGCATCGCGAGGGCTTCGGCCAACAGGCTGACTGAAATGTCAGGGAACGTCGGGAGCCGCGACGAGTTGTATTTGTTTGCTTGCCATCTAGAGTGGCATACCAGGCGAAGCCTGGTTGCTTACCAGGAACTGCTCGCGGCACTGGACGATCCCGACCGTGACATTCGAACTGTTGCAGCGGTGCTGCTTCACCGAAATTCACCTCGCCCTCACCGAATTGAGAAAGAAATCGAAGACTGGTGAATTAGGGGCTCCGAGTTCCCGGACTAGAAGATGATTGGCAAGTTGCATGCAGTCACAAGGCTAGGTTCGTCATGGCAACGTCAGTATTGAATTCGCGAGCAGGGTCCCTTATCACCGAATACGGCGTCTTCTGGCAGGTGTGGCCACAGTTTGAAGCGGCCGGGGGTGAACGTCGGTTGGTCGGTCTTGAAGTGGAGCTGATCGGCTCGCACCCAGCCGACTTCAATCATGTCGATCCTTCATGTCGGATATGCCGCCGTGTAAGAGCCGTACTGCTTGGGATTGCGGAAAGCATCATTGAAGAATCCGCTCCTCATCAAAAATCCCTAATGTACAACATCGACTCTCACTCGAACTCGGTCTTGTGCTTACCTGCGTTAGGCAATCGCTCGGCCGTTTCGGTGAGCGTTGATCTTTCCTGGAGCGATGCAATTGGCCAGGTGTCTGAGACAGATCTGCTGAGCAAAATCAGAACACTTCTAGCCAAATACGGCATTCATCAGCGGTAGCACCTGCGTTAGGCGCGGGAGTGCATCCCGAAGGATTATCGCTTCAAGAGATCTGCCCAGATCCGGACAATGTCCGCATTACGGCACTCGCAGCGCCAACTCGCCGCCTGAGAGGGAGGATTTTCAAGGACATCGCGGAACTGAGGTTGGCAGAAAACTTGCCCCGAGCCGTGGCGGAGAACACTGCGGAGGCTGGCATCCTGCTTGCAGAAACTGTTCTCATTAGGTGCTCGCAAATGAACGCATTTCAACACACTGACAGCAACCAACCATCATCCCCACCATTCGTACTGTGGTCATACATCTTCTTGGTGAGTATCGCACTCCTGGCCCTGTCCACCGCAACACTTGGACAGAATATTCAGGCCTCAGAACTGCCAACTGGAACTATAGTGGGCACGGTTACGGATGTGAACCATGATCCGATTCCCGGGGCCAGCGTCGTTCTTGAGAGCCCAGGGATTAGCGAGCGCCCAAGAGTTGTCACCGACGACAATGGATATTTTGAATTTCACAATGTGAAACCAGGCGTTCCGTCACGGGTTAGCGTCAGTGCAGGAGGATTCGCAGATTGGCAATCCCCAGTTCTTATGATCGAGCCAGGCCAGTTCGAGCTCTTGGCGGAGATTCAACTTCGGATTGCGACGCAGTTCACTACTGTAGCCGTGACGTACGATCCGGTGGAAGTCGCAACCGAGCAGGTCAAGAATGAAGAGCAGCAGCGTATTTTTGGTTTCATACCCAATTACTATGTCGTCTATGATCCTAATCCTGCGGCCCTGACCGCGAAACTGAAATTCCAACTAGCCTTCAAGGTGGTCGTGAATCCAGTTACTTTCACCGGAGTCGCCCTGCTTTCTGGAGCGCAGCAGGCAGGGGACACACCGAATTACGGGCAGGGTGCTCAGGGGTTCGGCAAACGGTTTGGCGCCAACGCCGCTGGTGGTTTCACCGATATCATGATTGGTGGCGTCATATTGCCATCGCTGTTGCACCAGGATCCCCGCTACTTTTACCAAGGAACCGGTACGACTGCGTCCAGGATTCGGCACGCAGTATCGCAGCCCTTTGTTTGTAGGAGTGACAATGGAACTTGGCAGCCCAACTATTCCACCTTGGGGGGCGATTTGGCATCGGCCGCCATCTCGAACGCCTACTATCCCAAGTCGAATCGGGGAGCCGGACTGGTGTTCACGAATTTTGCAATCAATACCGCTGAACGGGCTGCCGCAAGCCTAGCCCAAGAATTCCTTCTGCGTAGATTCACGCGCAAGCCAGGTAATCCAGGATAGAAGGCGTCACGGTCCCAGGGCGCGTGCCCGGCACAGGACCGTCTTGGTTCGGCGGCGCAGATGGAGGCTGCATCCAGCTTCTTTTCGGTTGTTCCACATTTGCAACCATCGACCGTGGCTGCTTCCGGTCCGGTTCTTCCAGTTCTCGTTAACTGGGAAGCTAGTCGTCTTCAATTTGTCAGCGAAATGCGTGCGCGACAGGAATACCCATCAGATGCGGCGGGGATTCGTTTTCTGCCCTCATTCGGACGATGCCCGCATACAGGCAATCAGCCGAACTGAAGTGTATGAAGTGCTCATTTCTATCAATTAGATACCGCAGCAGGTCTTGGCACGCGAGTTGCACTCCCAGAGAGCACCGAGCCATTTTGAGCCAAGCGTTCCCACTGAAGTCAGGATTGGCTGGGCGCGTAGAAGAAGGAAATACCAATGTCGTGGTTTCATTCGGACCTGATGAATGTGGACACTCAAAATCATGCGTCCGTAGCCGAAGTCGTGGCGTGCTTCCAGGATGAAAGGTCTCTTTTGAGCAAACTCGCGCTACTGATCACTGGCGACCGAGCGACGGCCGATCAGTCCGTCGTCAATGCGTGTGAACTGACTCTCCATGGACACAGTCCCTTCCGTGATTGGCTGCTCGAGTGGGCCAAGGCAGCGACGATTAGCAGTGCCATATCGCGAAGTGCCGCGGTCATTCGGAGGTGCGAGCGCGCGTACGAGGGCCAGCGCTGCACACATGTCGAGCACTTATCCCAGGGGGATGCTGAAGAGCGCAAATCAAAACTAGAGGTCATTCTTCAGGCCGACCCGTCTATCGTGATCGCGCAACTCGATCCGCTGAGCCGAGCCATGCTCGTTCTGAGAGTTGCAATCCGATCATCGATTCAGGACTGCGTAGTCCGTCTGAATGTTTCCCGCTGCGCCGTTCTCGCTGCCAACTGTAAGGCTATGACATGGCTTCATGACGCCCAGAATCCACTCGATAGAAGGCCTTAGCCGCTCTCGGACATTACAGGCGAAGTTGTGATCAGAGCGGTCGCGATCGCCGAGCACGAAAGTGGCAGCGCAGAACTTGGATACGCTGTCGTCGCGAAGGATGACGTGAAACATGAATTTCGGGCGCGATCGCAAGCGTCCCGCTCTGGCATTCGATTTGCGAAGCACATCCCAAGAGCAAGTACTCCAATCTTTGAGGCAAGTACAAGATGCTTGAACAACTGGTAAACATCCCGACCGACACCCTCATTGACATGATCTGCGTGATCCTTGCGGGCGAGGTACTACTCAGCGCCAATGACGTTACCGAACTGGAGCAGATCCAACGCGAGTTGCAACGGCGAGCCGGTGATAGCCGCTCGGCTTGTCGGAGGATGAATTGACAGCAAGGCACGACCACCTGCGGGCACTGACCATCTCTGGGCAGGATTTGTTTCGAATGGCATGCCCAAACCGCCATTAGGTCTGGGAGTTTATGCGCGGGCGGTTTGGCAAGCAGAGTGCCGCGGAAGGTTATAAGTAAGGAGAAGTTATGAAACTTAGATCGATAAGTATTTTGGCAGCCCTTCTCATCATGGCGTTGTCGATGGCAATGGCGTGGCCGAAGGTCAAAAAGACAATCAAGATCACTGAACCCGCGATCGTCGGAAGTGTCACACTGCAACCCGGCGAATACAACATCGATTGGAGCGGAACCGGTCCTAACGTCGAGGTGAGTTTCTCTCGTGGAGCTACGACGTTTGCCACCGTCCCAGCAACGCTTGAGGCGGTGCAGAATCAGCAAGACAGCATAGTCACACAGCAAGCTTCCGGGTCAAGTTCGCTGGTCGAGATCAACCTAAAGAATTCGAGGTTGCACTTTGCCCCGCACGATGCGAGTAGCGGAAATTAACTTTGGAAGTTTGCTCGCGCTGGCTGTAAGCGATTCGTTCAGGCATCTGCAATTTCGGGAGATTTCCCATGAGTTCATGGTGGCCGATAAGGACCGATTCATTCCTGGGCCAAGGCCGGAGCGTAAGGGGTAAAAACTGACTTATGGGAAATCTCACTTATTCCGTGCTGGCATCTGAGCTTAGAGGCTCGGATGCCCTCACCCAATTGGCGCTCGACCTGCACTGGTCCTGGAACCATTCCACGGATGAGATCTGGAAGGAACTCGATCCGGAACTTTGGGAGCTCACCGAAAATCCGTGGCTCGTTCTGAAATCGGTTTCGCAAGAGAAACTCGACAGCCTGAATGACTCCAGGCGTAGCCGCCTCGAACAACTGCTCGCTGAGGCCCAAGCCAAGAATCTCGAACCTGCTTGGTTTCAAAAGGCGCATCCGGATTCTCCTCTCCGCACTATCGCGTATTTCAGCATGGAGTACATGCTCAGCGAGGCATTGCCGATTTATTCCGGTGGCCTAGGCAATGTCGCCGGCGACCAACTCAAAGCCGCAAGTGATCTCGGGGTTCCCGTTGTCGCCGTCGGCCTCTTGTATCAGCAGGGCTATTTTCGTCAAGAAATTGACGCCCGAGGTGAGCAACAGGCGTTGTATCCAGTGAACGAGCCTGGACAGTTGCCCATTCGACCGATTTGCGGCGCCGATGGGAGTTGGTTGAGACTGCCTGTAAGCCTGCCCGGCATCAAGATATGGATTCGCACTTGGGAAGTCCAAGTCGGACGAACCAAGCTCTATTTGATTGATACAAATGATCCCGCCAATCTCCCGCACGATCGAGCCATCACCAGCGAATTATATGGCGGTGGATCTGAGCTGCGGCTGAAGCAGGAATTGCTGCTCGGAGGCGGAGGATGGATGCTGCTGGAAGCCCTCGGTATAAAACCGGACGTTTGTCACCTGAACGAAGGACATGCAGCGTTTGCGATACTCGAGCGCGCACACAATTACATGAAAGAGACGGGCGTGCCATTCCAACACGCCCTTGCTGTGACAAGGGCAGGCAACGTGTTTACCACCCACACCGCGGTGAGTGCAGGGTTTGACCGCTTCGCCCCCGAACTTGTTTGCCAATATTCAGCACTCCTGGCTGAACGCCTTGGAATAACGATGAACGAACTCCTTGCACTGGGGCGTGCAAACCCCGACGACCACTCCGAACCCTTCAACATGGCTTATCTCGCCATTCGGGGCAGTGGTGCGGTGAATGCGGTGAGCCGTCTTCATGGGGATGTCAGCCGTCATCTCTTTCAGCCTCTCTTTCCCAGGTTCCCGGCAGAGGAGGTTCCTGTTGGCCATGTCACGAATGGAATCCATGTGCCCACCTGGGATTCTGTCGGTGCGGACACGCTTTGGACGGAACTATGCGGAAAGGGCGTATGGCGTGGTGATCTGCGTGATACAGAAGAGAAGTTTCGTGCGGTTGATGACCGACAGCTGTGGGCGATGCGCAATCTAGGGCGAAGCGCTCTGGTGGAATATGCGCGCGATCGGCTGGTACGCCAGGTGGCTGGTCACGGTGCTTCGCCTCTCAAGCTACAGGAGGCTCGCTCCGTTCTCGATCCCGATGTGCTGACGCTAGGGTTGGCCCGCCGATTCGCTACCTACAAGCGTCCCACGCTTCTGCTTTACGATCGCGAGCGTTTGGCGAAGATCCTCACGAATCCTCAGCGACCCGTTCAGTTGGTGCTAGCTGGGAAGGCTCATCCCCAGGACACGCCGGGACGGGCTTTGGTTCGGGAATGGATTGAGTTTGCGCATAGAGCGGATGTTCGGTCGCATGTCGTCTTTCTGAGTGACTACGATATGCTGCTGGCCCAGCACCTGCTGGCCGGCGTGGACGTCTGGATCAACACGCCAAAGCGCCCCTGGGAGGCTTGCGGCACCAGCGGAATGAAGGTCTTGGTGAACGGTGGCCTGAACCTTTCCGTGCTGGATGGATGGTGGGCAGAAGCATACACGCCAGCCTCAGGCTGGGCCATCGGCAACGTCAACGCATGTCCTAATGACGCTGCGGCAGATCGTTCCGATGCGCAAGCGCTGTACGACCTCTTGGAATACCAGGTTGCGCCGGAGTTTTACGACCGCGGAGAAAACGGCCTACCGGCTGCCTGGATGGCACGCATCCGAGAAAGTATGGCGCTGCTCACGCCGACCTTTTCCGCCAACCGCGCGGTCCGCCAATACACGGAAGAGCATTACCTTCCAGCCGCAGCTGCGTACACCGCTCGCGCTCAGGGCTTCGGGAAAACCGGAAGTAGCATCCTCGAATGGCAACAAGACGTCGCCCGGCGCTGGAAAGATGTTCGATTCGGACAGATGAAGGTGATTAACAAAGACAACGAACTGATTTTCGAGGTCGAGGTCTCGCTTGCCGGAATCGATCCGAGTTTCGTTCGAGTCGAGCTATTTGCCGAGGCACGAGACGGCAGCCCTCCAGTTTGTCAAGCCATGCTGCGCAAGGCATTTCGTCCGGGTACCGCCTTCGCGTACACCTATTCGACAGTAATACCAGCAGCGCGCCCCGCAACAGACTTCACGCCGCGTATTGTGCCCTATCATCCAAAGGCTCTGCCGCTCGAGATTGACAGAATGCTATGGCAGAAGTGAAGATCAAGCGGAGAGTTCCTCCGCCGTAGTCGTGTGCAGGAAGCGAATTCGTGAACCTGCCGAATTCCATCACGCTGTCTCGGATTGTCAGCATCCCGTTGGTGATCTGGCTGCTCTCGACAACCCATCTCAGCAGCCTGCACGGACAGAAGGAACTGGTTGCATCGTTCGTGTTCGCTCTAGCGGCGATTACCGACACCGTGGACGGTCGCCTTGCCCGCGGACGCCAGCAGGTCACGACCCTGGGGATCCTTCTGGATCCGCTCGCCGATAAATTGCTCGTCGCATCGGTGTTCATCGTGCTGGTCGAATTCAATCCGCACATCGTAAGAGGTTGGATCGTAGCGATCATCGTGGCACGTGAGTTCGTTGTCACTGGCTTGCGGGGCATCGCAGGTTCGGAGGGCTTCGCGATCCAGGCGAGCGACCTGGGCAAACTGAAAATGGTGGCCCAAGTCGTAAGCGCTATAGCGGCTATCCTTGACCATCGTTGGTTGGAGGCTGACTTGAGTTACCGCGGATTTCAATTCGTGTTGGACATTGATCTGATCGCGAGAATGTCGATCTTGTTCATGGTCGCGGTCTCGATTATCTCCGCGGTTGATTACTTTGTAGCGTTCTGGTCGACGATCGACCGGACTTCGGTGGGAAGGCGGCGATCGGTGATTCTCTCGCGGCAGCGGAGTTCGGAAATCGATGTTTCCGCTGGGCGCAGGTAACGTAGGGATGACGGAGCAATCTATGCCTCCTGAGGAATCGGTGCTGATTCTGATCGAAGATGGTTACGAGGATATGGAACTGATGTATCCGAAATACCGAATGCAGGAAGCAGGATACCGGGTCATCGTCGCGGGACCGAAAGCCGTTCACACATACGTGGGAAAACATGGCTATCCGTGCACAAGCGACGCGTCCGTGCTCGAGATGCAGGAGCGGGACTTCGTTGGGCTGGTGTGTCCGGGAGGTTGGGCGCCCGACAAGCTTCGCAGGATCGCAGAAGTCAAGTCCTTGACCGCGCAGTTCGGTCGTGGCGACAAACTTGTCGCGGCCATCTGCCACGGAGGATGGATCCCCATCTCGGCCGGTATCTATCGTGGCGTGCACGTTACGGGCAGCTTGGGGATCAAGGATGACCTGGTGAACGCCGGAGCGATTTTTGAAGATGCCCCTGTGGTTGTTGATCGCCAGTTCGTGAGCAGCAGGAAGCCGGACGACCTGCCTGCATTTATGGCAGCCTGTTTGCAAGCGTTGGCCTCGAAGGGTTGATTTTGCGCGACTTGGTTTTCCCGATCCACCTAGTGCTGAAGTCCGTTCTCGAGTTCCTCATGACTCGGTGCTTGACTTCACATCCTGAGGCGCGCAAGATAAAGATGTTCTCCGCTTCCTGAAGAGAGCTTGAGAAACCGGAAGTGGTGACTGTACGTGGTTGGAGAGAATGAGCTCCGGGCCGACTGGCTTTCGGGAGTCGTTCTTGATCTGAATCGCGGCAGGCACTCGTAGTTTTCAGTGTTTGATGCAAGCTCAAGCGGATTCTCCTCGATTAACCTGCCAGGTTCTGCATTTGCCCCATTGATCGTGGCTTCGGTCCACGTTTCACGCTGAGCATTGCCTCTCCTTCCACAGTGGTTCCCAAGATTCAAGGAATCAGTTCCGCATAGATCTAAGAGTTTACGGACCAGGCGTGGAGGGTCCAGGCGATGGAAAAAACACAGGTTGTGATCGTCGGCGGCGGGGCCACTGGCGCGGGAATCTTGTGGGACCTCACGCTGCGCGAAGTGCAGGCCGTTCTCCTCGACAAAGCAGATTTGGCTAACGGCGCAACGGGCCGGTGCCATGGCCTTCTGCACAGCGGAGCACGTTACGCCGTAAAGGACCCCGATGCTGCCAGCGAGTGCATCCGGGAGAACACGATCCTTCGCAAAGTCGCGCGCCCGTGTGTGCACGAGACGGGAGGCCTGTTCGTCCATTTGCCGCAGGACGATGCCTCGTTCGTCGCGAAATGGGTGGAAGGCTGCGCAAAAGCAGGGATCCCAACCGAGCATCTCTCCCGCGATGAAGCGCTCGCATTCGAGCCCAATCTGCCCCACGACCTAGTCGAGGCTTACACCTGTCCGGACGCGAACATCGATCCTTTCCAGATTGTGGCCGCGAACGTTGAGGCAGCAGTGGCTCGCGGTGCTGCCTTTAAGACCTATGCGGAGGTGACGGCGATCCGTCTGCAGAACGGGAAGGTAACGGGTGTTGATTATCGCAATTGCCTGACGGGAGAGCAGCACTCGATTGGATGCGAACTAGTGATCAACGCCTCCGGCGGTTGGGCGCAACAGACTGCCGGTATGGCCGGGGTGGATGTGCCGGTTCGCTGCGATCGTGGCGCGCTGCTCATCTTGAACCAGCGCCTGGTGAACAGGGTGGTGAATCGCTGCAGAAAACCGGGAGATGCGGACATCGTGGTCCCCTCGGGACCGGTCTGCATTCTGGGGACGAGTTCGGTCACGGTCCCCAGCCCGGAGAATCTCGTCGTACCGCCGGAGGAGGTCCAAGCGCTGCTCAAACTCGGCGCCGAACTGATTCCAGCGTTGGCCGAAGCGCGCGTTTTGCGCGTATTCACCGGCGCACGGCCGCTGTACGCGCCTAAGAGCACCGGCGGCGCTGGCGGGCGCGAGATCAGCCGGGGGTTCGCACTTCTCGACCATGAGCAGACCGACCACGTCGCCGGGTTTATCTCGATCGTCGGCGGCAAACTAACGACCTACAGGCTCATGGCGCAGGTCACAGCAGACCTCGTCTGCAAGAAACTCGGGGTGAAGGCGGAATGCTCCACGGACCGAGTCCCGTTGCGAACCTATCCCGACGATACCGCATTCCGCGAGGCGCTCGGCGTGTTGTCCCCTGCGGTCGCCCAAAAGGCCCACCGGCGGATGGGCAACAAACTGACCGAACTCATCGCAGCAATCAAGCGAGAGCCCGCGCTGGCGGAAGTAGTGTGTGAATGCGAACTCGTAACCCGGGGCGAGATCGAATATGTGCTGAAAAGTTCCCTCGTGCCTGCGCAGACCCTGACAGACGTTGGGCGGCGCACACGCATGGGGTTCGGTACCTGCCAAGGTACGTTCTGCGGCTATCGAACGATGTTGGCCGGCTACCGCGACGGGAAATGGTCGGCTGAGCAAGCCGTCGCTTACCTGAGAACGTATATGCAGGAGCGGTGGAAAGGGCAGCAATGGGCTCCAGCGGGCAAGCAGGCGGAGCAATTGAACTTGAGCCACGAATTGTTCAGTGTTGAGTACAACTTGCAGGACGAAGGCACAGGTGATTGTTGTGGCGACTAGAGAATTCGACGTGTTGGTAATTGGCGAGGGACTGGCCGGAGCAATGGCAGCAGCCGCAGCGGCCGGTGAGGGCTGCCGCGTTGGGCTGGTGGCGAAAGGGCCCGGCATGTTTGCCCTCGCAGATGGTTGCATCGATTTCGAAAAACTGGATCCCCATCTGGAACCGGAGGAGGGATTCGAACGAGAAATCGAATTTTTCCTTACTACCACGGCAGCCGCCGGATGCGAGTATCGGGGGCGACTTGGCGAAAGGATTGCCGTACCCACCCTTCTCGGAACATTCCGCCATGCAACGTTCGCACCGCTGTGTTTCGGTGAATTCGACCCGCGACGGTTGACCAATGTGACCGTCGTCGGCTTCCCTACGTTCTTCGATTTCGATGCGCGATTTATTGCCGAACGCCTTATGTCGAAAGCGCGGGTCGAGGGCAGGCAGACAAACTATTCGGCGCGTCAACTCCACATCTCGTGGCAAGGCGAACTGCCGCATCTGGAGATTGAATTTGCCGCCCAGTTCGACCGCAATCCGCAGTTCCGTGAAGCTGTGGTGAAGGCGCTTGCATCTGTGGCCGCGAGCGCCGATCTGCTGATCATTCCGGGGGTTCTGGGCGTGAACACCACGACCGAGGAGCTCAGGGACATATGGGGATATGTTGGCTGTCGGATCTGCGAAGTAGCGAGTTTGCCACCATCTGTCCTGGGCATGCGTTTACTCAGGCGACTGGAAGACCTCCTCACCCGGACGGGCGTGGAACTGCTCACCGGTTTCGCACTCAGCGAGTTGTGCATGGAGGGGGAACATTGTCGCGGAGTTCTGCTGGACACCCCGGGCCGGCCCAGGCGGCTGGAGGCCGAGGCCGTTGTCGTGGCGACGGGAGCGTTTTCGCATCTGCTCGATGCGCGCGGATTGATGGAGACCAATGTGTTTGTTTGCGGCGGGGCTCTGCAGCTTTCGGAACCGCGTACCGAAAATGCCATCGCCATTGTCACCGCATTCCGCGCGGGCACACGCGCCGCGAAGTTAGGAGTTCAACATGCGCGAAGATGACCGGAAGCTGGACTACTGTCTGAAGTGCACGGACTGCGATAGCGCCTGTCCGGTAATGAGAGTATTGCCGAACTTTTCTGGCCCCAAGGCGCTTGGTCCTGACCTGGAACGTATACGCAAGGAAGGCATTGCTTGCGACACTGCCTGGCTTGAGTACTGCATGCTCTGCAACCGCTGCGAGATGATCTGTCCAAATCAGGTGAACCCAGCGGAAATGATCGCGCATGCAAAGATGAAGCAGCCCAAGCGAGGCCGAGCAGGATTCCGCGATCGATTGTTGGCGGGACCCGATCTGCTAGGACGTCTCTGTTCCGTCGCACCGCTGTTTTCGAACTTCCTGTTGCGGAGCAAACCTACTCGCTGGCTCATGTCCAAAGCTCTCAGAATCGGGACAGAACGGAAATTCCCGAAGTACGGTTGGCAACGAGTATCTATCAAGAAGAACGGGACATCACCACACAAGATTGTCTTTTTCCCGGGATGTTACATTCGCTACAACGATCCTCACTTGATGCAAGCTGTAATCGATATACTGCAGCTGCATGGCTCAGTCGAAATCGCCTCAACAACCTGTTGCGGCGTTCCAGCGCTGGCGAACGGAGTTCGCTCGGAGCTTCTGCACGCCTTAGACACGAACGTCGAGCGCTTGCTCCCAGCGGTTCAAGATGGAGCGCGTATCGTCGTCGCGTGCACGAGTTGCAGTCACATGCTCAAGGCCGAATATCCCCGATTGCTGAGCGACGATCCGCAGCGGGGTACGATGGCGCAGATCATTGCGCAAAACACTTACGACCTGGGTGAGTTCCTGCTCGAGATTGGGGAGGCGCCGGCTGCGAAGCTCAAGCCCATGAAGGTAAGACTTGCGTACCATGCGCCCTGCCATTTGAAGGGGCAAGGCATCGGGCGGCCATGGGTACAGCTTCTGCGTTCAATTCCACAAGTCGAGGTCAGGGACATGGGAGCCGAATGTTGCGGCATGGCGGGGACCTTTGGCTTCAAGGAAGAGAAATACCGCTTATCCATGGACATCGGTGAAGATCTTTTCAGCGCCATCCGCGCCTACAATCCTGATTGTGCCGTGTCGGAGTGCGGAACCTGCCGTATGCAGATCGAGCATGGAACATCCGTGGAGGCGCTACATCCGGTAGAAATTCTGCATCGGGCGCTGTCCCGATAGTTCTCTTGCTAACGAGTTTGCACCGAAGGTGGAATTGACTTTTACCGTCCGCGAAGGCGAACTACTTTTTTACTCGATGCTCAAGGATCGGCCGACGGCGAAGGTTCACGCCGCATAGCCTGTTTGCCAAGGGCTTCGCTCTGAAGCCTGTGACTGCAGTCACAGCGCTCCGATATCGAACAGCGCTATAGTAAGCGCGCCGGATTGCAAGAGACTCACATGCTCGAATCGTGCGTCATTCCCGGTGCGCACTCCTACGTGCTTGGCTCACTCCCGTCTGGTCTGATTATGATCAGACTGTCGGGAACATGCCTGGCGCTTCTGCCCACGACGGCGACGGCCGCATCCCCCGTCTACTTAGCCGTGTTCGCGCACTTTCGCTCTCCCTCTTTCTTGGTGTCCGTCACCGCCGCTTTTGTTCTTCCGGCCCTTGCGTTCTTAATCAAGGAACCAAACGCTGTAGCGCTGATGCCATTCTTGTGCGTCCTTTTATCGCTTGCGTTTGTCAAGCACCACGAGAATATCCGGCGTCGGCTGTCCGGAACCGAATCGCGCTTCCTTCAGAAGTGAAGGATCGGAGCTTGATCACGAGGCAAATAGTGACTCTATCTGGTCATTATGCCCTTCGGGGGGCAGCCCTGACGCGGTCAGAGGTATTCCGAGGTAAGTCGTACCAGCAATTTGAAGCGTGATTCGGACTGGCACACGGATTGCGCTAGGAAAGTCCGGTCGTTCTGCCATGAGGGGAAGTCTATGCCACAGAAAAGGCGAAGCACACTTGGCAATACGGTAATAGGGCACAATGTTGATCGAATGACTTTGGCTTGCCATGTGACGCAGCAAGGCACCGCTTTCGTGACGCCATTAGTAGAGAAGAAAGTGATCCCAAAGCAAGCACCTCGCTGTATGACTACAGCACCCGCAGCTAGAAAGATGGAGTTGCGCGACCAACGACAGATGCTCCGTTTGCTGCTGGAAGCGACCCCAGTCATTCCCGCAGTGCGTTCCCCAGAATGCCTGACGCAGGCGGCTCGAGCCCAAGGGAAAATCGTTTACTTTCTCTGTGGCGATCCTGAACTCCTGCCCGAGATGACCAAGGTCGTCAGGGATGCAGGCAAGATTGCCTTCGTGAATCTCGATCTGGTGCAGGGGCTCACACGCGACGCGACTGCGGTTGCCTACCTGGCCCATCACGGAATTGGCGGGATTGCTTCCACTCATCAGGATCCTTTGTGTGCTGCGCGAAGTTCCGGACTATTTACGATCGAGCGAACATTTCTGCTGGACTCGGCGGGATTGCAAACCGCGCTGCGTTGGATTGACCGTGTGCAGCAGGACGCGGTGGAGGTTCTTCCCGCAATTGTCGCTCCCAACCTGGTTCGACAGCTCCGTGACCCATCCCGTGACATACCTGTGATTGCCGGTGGATTGATCAATACCTTTCGGCAAATCGAAGAGCTGAGAGCGCAAGGGGTTATTTCCGTAACGGTGAGCAACACTGAACTCTGGCTGCCGTAGAATCACACGGTCACGTGATACACGCCACTGACAGTGTTGACGAAGTAATGTAAAGTACAAGCTCACGCGGCAGAGATTCGAAGAGAAGCCGCCCAAATAAGAGACAGTTCAGCGGATTATGAATCCGTTGCGCTGACTGTTATTTGGGCGGCTTTTGATTTGCCACGTAACGGCAAAGATTCAAAAGTCTGTTTTAAAAGGAGCGGTCATTGTGAACATTCGAAACCATTCCAAGTTTTTGCTCGTCGCGATCGCCGTTGTGGTCTTCGGGATGCCGACGACCGTAATCGGGCAGGCCTCGAGTACCGACCAGGCGAAGGGAGACGCGAGGTTCACTTTCTCTACGTTCTATAACCAGAAATATATGTTGGGTGACTGGGGGGGAACTCGGACCAGGTTGGAAGAAGAAAAGGGCGTTAAGTTCGATTTCTTCTACATCAGCGACATGCTTTACGCTAAGGAGGCAGCCATCCAAACCGGCGGCGCAGGATGGAACCGTGCTCGCGGGACCATGGACATTGACTTCGGCAAGCTGGCCGGACTCCAAGGCCTGACGTTCCACGTAACAGGCCTGTGGCAAGGCGGGCCCAACCTTGGAGCGAGCTACCTGGGCAGCATTTCCAATCCCAGCGGCTTGGTCAGTGCAAGGACTGAAATCCTCGACTCCTATTGGCTGGCGTATGCGATGCTCGATGGAAAAGTTACCCTCCGCGTTGGCCAGTTCGCCAGCATGGACTACTATGGCCTTCAGCCCTACGGCGGCAGTTTTCTCTTGGAGCCGCTGAACTATGGCTTCCAAAACCGCTTCAACGACTACGCTTCGTTCGATCCTGCTTCTGGCCCTGGCGTCCAGTTAGTTGTGAGTCCCACCTCCTTTCTGTACTACAGCGTGGCTTACACTTCGGGCAACCGGAACCCTTATAAGGATGATTACAACGGCTTCCATTTCGTAAAGCAGGATTCGGGTGTATTAAGCGACGCCGTTGGGTTCAAGATCGGCCAGCCTGGCACTGGGAAAGCATTAAAGGCAAAGTACTATCCTGGCCAGTATGAAGTTGGATCAACTTACAACGGTGGCAAGTTTACCAACCCATTCAACCCTCTTCCGCTGTCCCTCTCGCAGAACACTGGCAACTACGTTTTCTATTTCATGGGTAACCAGGCGGTCTACCGCATGAATGGCAGCACGAACCGAGGGCTGGACGTCCTGTTTGGCATCACACAGTCGCCGAATGAAACATACAACTTTGTAGATAGAAACATCACAACGGGAATCGTTTTTCACGGTCCCATTACTACCCGGCCCCGTGATTCGATTGATTTCGCACTGTCCTACACTCACGTGAGCGATAAGTACGCGACAGCCTATGCAGCCGCGAACCCGCTCTCTTCCCCCTATTCTTCGGAAAAAGCCTACGAATTTAACTACCTGTTCCAGGCCACACCGTACTGGATAATTCAACCAACCGTGCAGTGGTATCAGGACCTGGGTGGGTTGTCGAAAAACGGAACGGGTCTGGCAATCGGTTTACGGACTAAGGTGACTTTCTAGTGGCAATGCCACTGGCGACAACAGTTCCACGGAGAAAATAAATGGCAAATTACATTGGAGCAATTGATCAAGGCACCACTAGCACACGCTTCATCGTGTTTGACCGTTCCGGACGGATCATCACCACGGCCCAGAAGGAACACGAGCAAATCTATCCCAAGCCGGGATGGGTCGAGCACAACCCGGAAGAAATCTGGACCCGGACCGAGGAGGTCATTTACGAAGCCCTCATCGCCAAGAACTTAACCGCGCAGGATCTCGCGGCGGTAGGCATCACCAATCAACGCGAGACCACGGTGGCGTGGAACCGCAAAACCGGCAAGCCCGTCTACAACGCCATCGTGTGGCAGGACACACGGACAGGTGACTATGTGGCCGAGTACTCGCGGCGGGGTGGGCAGGACCAGTTCCGCCGCAAGACCGGATTGCCCCTGGCCACCTATTTCAGCGGGCTGAAGATTAAGTGGATCCTGGAAAATGTACCTGGGGTCCGCGAACTGGCCGAGAGAGGCGAGGTGATCTTCGGCAATATTGACACCTACATCATCTGGAAGCTAACCGGTGGGGTTGATGGCGGAATTCATGTCACCGACGTCACCAATGCCAGCCGCACCATGTTGATGAATGTGGATACGCTGACGTGGAGCAAAGAGGTCACGGGTGTTTTCGGAGTGCCGATCGCGATGCTGCCCAAGATCTGTTCCAGCAGCGAAGTGTATGGTACCGCGAAGACAACCGCTCTGGCTGGCATTCCCGTTGCCGGCGACCTCGGCGACCAACAGGCTGCTCTGGTCGGCCAGACCTGCTTCAAGCCGGGCCAGGCGAAGAACACCTACGGCACCGGCTGTTTCCTGCTGCTCAACACCGGAACTGTTCCGGTGCAGTCGGAGTTCGGCCTACTCACCACCCTGGCGTACAAGCTGGGCAACGGGCCCGCCGTGTATGCGCTGGAGGGCAGCGTCGCCATCACCGGCGCCCTGGTGCAGTGGCTGCGTGACAACCTCAACATCATTCAAAAGAGCTCGGAGATCGAAGCGCTGGCCAAAACTGTCGACGACAACGGCGGCGTATATTTCGTGCCCGCGTTCTCCGGACTTTTCGCCCCCTACTGGAAGGCAACTGCCCGCGGCGTGATCGCCGGACTGACCCGCTACGTCAACAAAGGTCACATCGCTCGTGCCGTCCTGGAAGCCACGGCCTTCCAGACCCGTGAAGTCGTCGATGCTATGAAGAAAGATTCCGGCATCGAGCTGGATGTGCTGCGCACTGATGGCGGCATGGTGGAAAACAATCTGCTGATGCAGTTCCAGGCCGACATTCTCAATAAGCCTGTCGTGAGACCACTCATTAAGGAGACCACCGCATTGGGGGCTGCGTACGCGGCCGGCTTGGCGGTTGGCTTCTACAAAAACCTCGATGACCTTTGCGCCAACTGGGCAGTCGACAAGACCTGGAAGCCAAACATGGATCTCAAAAAGCGCGAATCCATGTACAAGCTTTGGAAGAAGGCCGTCACCAAGACGTTCGATTGGGTCGAAGAGCCGACGAAGCTCGAAGACCACGAACAAGAACTCGTGGGCAGCGCAAATTAACAACGAGGAGACTAATCTTATGCACGGACCATTATTCGGTGAATTCATGGGCACTATGGTGCTGATCCTCCTGGGCGATGGCGTTGTGGCAAACGTCCTCCTCAAGAAATCCAAAGGCGAGGGCTCAGGCTGGATCGTCATCACCACGGGGTGGGGATTGGCAGTGACGGCGGGCATCTTCACGGCGATTGCCTGCGGCAGTCCCGGTGCTCACATCAATCCCGCAGTGACCCTCGCCGTGGCTCTTTTGTCTCATAACTGGTCTATGGTGCTTCCCTTCTGGGCGTGTCAGTTCGCGGGAGCGTTTGTGGGTGCAACCCTGGTGTGGCTGGCATATCTGCCACATTGGGAAGTTACTGAGGACCAGGGAGCGAAGCTGGGAATTTTCTGCACTGCCCCGGCGATTCGCAATCTTCCCGACAACCTCATGACT
>Ga0209040_10000372_pt1 | contig 33792 bp, 26 predicted proteins | sample BogFormECP12_OM3_FD_188240 | JGI IMG/M metagenome (GOLD analysis project Ga0209040, IMG submission 188240) | Bog forest soil microbial communities from Calvert Island, British Columbia, Canada - ECP12_OM3 (SPAdes) (version 2) | ecosystem: Environmental > Aquatic > Freshwater > Wetlands > Bog ... | reverse complement strand
AAATCGGCGCCCGTCCCGAAATCAGCAAGGGTTTCAAAAAACTGTCGAGCAGCGACATCATCGCGCCCCAGACCAGCAAAAAGATCGCGTAGCCCCAGCGACCGTCGAAAAACAGCCAGAGCGCGGCCGGAATCCACACGAGTGCCGCGCCGCCGACGGGCAGCATCGCGACCAAGGCGGCGAGCACGCCGAAGACCACGGGCGACGGCAGGCCCGCAATGCCGAATCCGATTCCGAGCACCAAGCCCTGCAGCAGCGCATTCATGGTCGTGCCGAACACGATTGCGCGTGCGATGCCGCTGAGGCGATTGACGAGCCGTTCTTTGTAGGCCTCCTCGAGGGGAATGAAGCGGCGCCCGCGCCGTACCATCGCATCGCCGTCGACCAGGAAGAAGAACAGCAGGACCACGGTCAGCGCGATCCCCAAAACGGAACTCAAGGCGCCGAGAAAGAACGAGCCGCTGAAGGATGCGGCACGCTCGAGGATATCGCGCGTGCCCTGAAGGATCCAAGCCTGGACCTGTTCGGCCGAAAACGAGGTATGCGCTTGCAGCCATAGATCGAGGTGCGCGATCAGCGGAAAGCGCTCGAGATCCGCGGCACTCTTGATGTCGAGGCTCGACGCCGTCGACTGCAGTTTGCGCAGCAAAACCGAAATCTGGGAGACGAATTCGATCGAGAGCGCGGCCACGGGTAGCAGCACCACGATCGGCGCAAAGACCGTCAGCAAGCCGGCGGCGAGCGCCGAGCGTCCGCGAAAGGCGCGCCGCAAGCGCAAGTTCAAGGGAAACAGCAGAAACGCCAGAAACGCCGCCCAGGCGATCGGACCGGCGAACGGCAGGAATATCCGCAGCAATGCAAGCCCCAGCAGCGCTGCCACGGCAAGCGCGAACACCCGCGGGTAAAAAGTCGACCGGACCGGCATCAGCAGATCCTACCATTCCCGGCGGCTCTCCCGCGCCGCGGCTATTCATTGCATAATTGCGCCGATGCACCTCTCGCTCGCCGCCGAAGGAATCCCGCGATGCCAACCGTGACTCATCAAATGCTGACCGTCAACGGGCAGGCGCATGACGTCGATGCCTCCCCCGAGACGCCGCTGCTGTGGGTGCTGCGCGACCACCTCGGCATGACCGGCACGAAATATGGCTGCGGCAAGGCCTTGTGCGGTGCTTGCACGGTGCATCTGGATGGGGTGCCGATCCGCTCCTGTTCGGTGCCGCTCTCGGCCGCACTTGGCAAATCGATCACGACGATCGAGGGACTCTCGGCCGATCGGAGTCACCCGGTGCAGAAGGCATGGATCGAGATCGACGTGCCGCAGTGCGGCTACTGCCAATCCGGCCAAATCATGTCGGCGGTGGCGTTGCTCGGCAGCAAACCGAATCCGACCGATGCGGAAATCGACGCGGCGATGGCCGGCAATATTTGCCGCTGCGGCACCTATTCGCGGATTCGCACGGCGATTCACCGCGCCGCCGAACTCATGAAGACGGGCACTTAAGCGCATGCGTGCCGCGATCAGCGATCCGAGCCGCCGCGATTTCTTGGGCAAGGCCGCGGCACTCGGCGGCGGATTGGTGCTTGCGCTCTCCTTGCCCGCCTGTGCGCCGAAGCGTGCTGCGAGCGGTGCGGCGGCCGGTGGCGAACTGAACGCCTGGCTCAAAATCGGCGGCGACAACACGATCACGATCCTCGTCGATCGCTCCGAAATGGGACAGGGCGTCTATACCGCGCTGCCGATGTTGCTCGCCGAGGAGCTCGAGGTATCGATCGCGGCGATCAAAGTCGTCGCGGCGCCCGTCGGCGAGGCCTATGTCAACGCCGGTAACGGCGGACAGATCACGGGCACGAGCAATAGCGTCAGCGACGCCTGGGAAAAGCTGCGCACCGCGGGGGCGCAAGCGCGCACGGTATTGATTGCCGCGGCCGCAGCGCAGTGGGGGGTCAGCCCCGCCGAATGCTCGGCGAGCAATGGCCAGATCGTCAACGCACACGGCAAGACCTTGAGTTTCGGCGAAGTGGCCGCCGCCGCGGCCAAGCTGCCGCTGCCGAAGGACGTGAAGCTCAAAGCCGCGAACAGCTTCAAACTCATCGGACACGGGGTCGCCCGCATCGACACGCCGGGCAAGGTCGACGGCAGCGCCGAATTCGGCATCGACGTCAAGTTGCCCGGCATGCTGTACGCGGCGCTCGCGCAGTCGCCCGTGCTCGGCGGCAAGCCGAGCGGCGTGGATTCGGCCGCGGCCGAGCATCTGCCCGGCGTACGCCAGGTCCTCACGACGCCGAGCGGCGTGGTCGTCGTCGCCGAGCATTTTTGGCAGGCGCTGCAGGCGCGCGAAGCGCTCAAGATCGTCTGGGATTCGGGTGCCAACCGCAAACTCGACAATGCCGCGATCCGGGCCACGCTCAACAAGGCACTGGCCGCAGGCGTTGGGAAGTCGGCGCGCTCCGACGGAGATGCGGCCGCGGCGCTCAAGGCAGCGCATCGCCGCTGCAGCGCGGTTTACGAACTACCGCCGCTTGCGCACGCGACCATGGAGCCGATGAATTGCACGGCCGACGTCAAGGCGGACGGCTGCGATGTCTACGTGGGCACGCAGGCGCAACAGCTCGCGCAGACGGCAGCTGCGGGCGCTGCGGGCCTGCGGCCCGAGCAGGTTCGTGTCTACACGACGTTGCTCGGCGGCGGATTTGGCCGGCGTCTCGAGTCCGATTTCATTCCTGCCGCGGTCGCCGCTTCGAAAGCCGTCAATGCGCCCGTCAAACTCATTTGGACGCGCGAAGACGACATGACGCACGATTACTATCGGCCCCCTGCGACGCTTCAGCTTCGAGCGGCGATCGATGCGCACGGCGAGCTCGAGGCCTTCGAGTTTCACAGCGTCAGCCCCTCGATCACGGCGCGCTTCGCGCCCGACGGGACGGACCCGTTCGATTCGGTCGTCGAGGGCGTTCAGAACTACCCCTACGGAGTGCCGAACGTCGCGGTCAATTACACACGGCAAGAAGTCGGCCTCGACGTCGGCTACTGGCGCTCGGTGAGTCACGCGATCAACTGCTTCGGTGTCGAGTGCTTCATGGACGAGTTGGCGGCAGCCGCCGGCAAGGGTCCCTACGAACTGCGCCGCGGATTGCTCAAGGACAAACCGCGCCACCGCCGCGTGCTCGAAGCCGCGGCTGCCAAGGCGGGCTGGGGGCACGCGCCCGACGGCCGCCACCAAGGCATCGCGCTCATGGAGGGTTACACGACGGTGCTCGCGCAGGTCGCGGAAATCTCGATCGACGGCGGCAAGCTCAAGGTTCACAAAATCGTGTGCGTCGTCGATTGCGGCCAAGTCGTCAATCCGAAGATCGTCGAATCGCAAATCGAGAGCGGCATCGTGTTCGGACTCTCCGCGGCGCTGTGGGGCGAAGTGACGATCTCGGCCGGCAGCGTGCAACAGACGAATTTCGACGGCTATCGGGTCTTGCGCTTCGACGAGATTCCGCAAATCGAAGCGGTGCTCATTGAGAGCGATGAGAAGCCCGGCGGCATCGGCGAGCCGGCGGTTGCCCTGGTCGCGCCCGCGCTGTGCAACGCAATCTTTTCGGCCACGGGCAAGCGCATTCGCGCATTGCCGATCGCCGCGCAGAAAATTTTCGCGGTGTGAGGTTCGCCGACTTCCGTGCGAGGAGGAACACCCGGCGCGGCCGCGAATCTTTGGTGCGGCGAGGTGTCAAACAGCCGGCCGCAGGCCGGCGGCGATTTCGCGCGCGATGACCTCGCCATCCGCATCGGGCGCGAAGCCGAGCACCGCGATGCAGGGAGCCGCAATGCGACGGCGCAAAGTCTCTACGTTGTCCGCCGCCCGCTCGAAATCCGGATCGATGCCGTTCGCGACCCAGCCGTAGACTTGCAGCCCGCATCGCTCGATCGCCTCGATCGTCAGCAAGGCGTGATTCAAGCAGCCGAGCCGCAGCCCGACGACGACCACGATCTGCAATTCCCATCTCGACGCGAGGTCCGCGAAGTCCCGCTCGGCATCGAGCGGAACCCGCCAGCCGCCCGCGCCTTCGACGATCAGCACCTCGCTTTGCATGCAGAGCCGTTCGTAGGCGCGGTCCAAGACCTCGAAGTCGATGACGGTTCCAGCCTCGCGCGCAGCGAGGTGCGGTGCGATCGGCGGCGCGAACGCATACGGGTTGACCTCTGCATAGCTCGCCTGCACCGTCATTGCCGCTTGCAACGCGAGCGCATCCGCATTGCGCAACCCCGCCGCAGTCGCGGTGCAGCCGCATGCGACCGGCTTCATCGCCGCGACGCGCCCACCGCGAGCCGCAAATGCGCGGCACAGAGCGACCGCGATGCGCGTCTTGCCGACGCCCGTATCGGTGCCGGTCACGAAGAGGCGCAGCGGCTTCACGGTTTGCGCCGTCCTTGGAGTTGGCGCCGGAGCTCCGCAAGCGGAATCGACGCCGAGCCGTTACGGCGCTGCGCGGGCCGTTCGACGCCCGCCCAGGCGTGTGCGAAGACCACTTCGACCGTTGCGGGCAGGCGGCCGTCGTCGCGGAATGCCTCATAGGCTGCCTGCATCCCGAGAAATCTGCCGCGTGAGGTCAGGCCGCGCGGCCTGTCAGCCGTGAAATTGCGTGCGCCGAGTGCTTTGAGGTCGGCCGCGAGCCCGCGGACATCGCGGTATGTCAAAGTAAATCGATCCACGTCGAGCACCGGCGCCGCGAAGCCGGCACGCACCAACGCATCGCCCAGGTCGTGCATGTCTACGAATTGATTGACATGGCTGCGCGCATCGACGCTTGCCCAAGCGGTGCGCAGTTCGCGCAGCGTATCGGGTCCGAGGTTGCTGCAGGTCAGCAGACCGTGGGGCGCGAGCACGCGCCGAAATTCCGCGAATACCCGGTCCGGGTTGCACCACGGCAGCAGCAGGTTGCTGAAGATCAAATCGACGCTCGCATCGGGCAGCGGCAAATGCTCGGCGTCGGCCTGAATGCGATCGAAGCGCCGCCACCACGATTGGCGCCGTTTCGCGGCGCGCAGCATCCCGAGCGCACTGTCGAGGGCAAGCACTCGCGCGCGCCGATAGCGGTCCTTGAGCGCGCGGCTCGCATGCCCGGTGCCGGCGCCCGCATCGAGCACGATGCGCGGCGCGAGCGCCGTGAGCTGCAAGCGCTCGAGCAACGCATCGCGAACCGCGGTCTGCAGCACGGCCGCGGCATCATAGCCGGCGGCCGCCCGGTCGAAGGACCGTCGCACCCAGCGCGTGTCGAGCGTGAAGCGCGCGGATTCGTCAGACATGCGTGCGCCGCTCACGCGATGGGCTCTTGCTGCAGATTTCCGTGATCCGAGTGCGGGTCGGTGGCATGCGCCATTCTATGCCGACATCACAGCGGACGACGAAATCGGCGGGCTCGAGGACTTCGATGGCCGCGCGCCGACCTGGAGATTTGCCGAGCGCGGCACACAATATCCGCCGAACCTCGAGGTGGTCGGCGCAGCGCAAGCCCGATTCCTTCGGCGCCCGCCCTCGTGGGATACTGACCTTGACAACCATAAACATTCCTTCGGGGGACTCATGCGATATCTGTCCTGGCGCCGTTGCGGCGCATTGCTGTTTGCTTTTGCATTTTGCTGCCTGCCGGCGGCGGCACAGATCAGTCCCGATCTGTATTCCGGCATGAAATGGCGCGACATCGGACCGTTCCGCGGCGGCCGCGTGCTTGCGGTGACCGGCGTGCCCGGCGACCCCACGACCTGGTACTTCGGCGCCGTCGCGGGTGGAGTATGGAAGAGCAGCGATGTCGGTCAGACGTGGAAGCCGCTGTTCGACGAGCAAAAGATCGCTTCGATCGGCGCGATTGCGGTGGCCGACTCCGACCCGAACGTGTTGTACGTCGGCACCGGCGAAGCCTGCACGCGCGGCAACATCACCTATGGGGACGGCGTCTACAAATCGGTCGACGGCGGCAAGAACTGGCGCAACGTCGGCCTCAAGGACACGCGCCACATCGGCGCGCTGATCATCGACCCGAAGAACCCGGACATCGTGTTCGTTGCGGCGCTTGGCCACGCGTTTGGCCCGAACGAGGAGCGTGGTGTATTCCGCACGGCCGACGGCGGCAAGACCTGGCAGAAGGTGCTGTTCAAGGATCGTGATACCGGCGCGATCGACATCGTGTTCGATCCGCGCAATTCCAGCATTCTGTACGCGACGCTCTGGCAGATGCGCCGCCAGCCGTGGAATTTCTCGAGCGGCGGACCGGGCTCGGGGCTCTACAAGTCGATCGACGGCGGGCAGACCTGGCAGCACCTCACGGGCCATGGCCTGCCCGAGGGCACGCTCGGGCGAATCGGCGTGTCGGTGTCCGGCGCGGATTCTGAGCGCGTCTATGCGCTCGTCGAGGCGAAAGAGGGCGGGCTGTTCCGCTCCGACGACGCCGGCGGCACCTGGTCGCGCGTCAACGACGATCACCGCTTCCGCCAGCGTGCCTGGTACTACTCGCATGTATTTGCTGACCCGTCGGTGTCGGATGCGGTCTACATCATGAACACGGGTGCATTCCGATCCTCGGACGGCGGGCGCAGCTTCGACCTGCTGCCGGCGCCGCACGGCGATCACCACGCGCTGTGGATCGACCCGACCAATCCGCGGCGCATGATCGAGGGCAGCGACGGCGGCGCTTCGGTTTCGGTCGACGGAGGGAAGACCTGGAGCTCGGTTTACAACCAGCCGACGGCGCAGTTCTATCACGTCGCGGTCGACAATCACTGGCCGTACCGCGTCTATGGCGCGCAGCAGGACAACAGCACGATCGGCATTGCGAGCCGCAGCGATGAGGGCCTGATCGGGCGTGAATTGTGGTTCGAGGTCGGCGGCGGCGAAAGCGGCTACATTGCCCCGGACCCGCGCAACCCAGAGATCGTCTACGCGAATGCCGACAGCGGCCAGATGACGCGCTACGACCATCGCATCAACCACCTGCGCGACGTGTCGGTCTATCCGCTCGACGTATCCGGCAACGGCGCCGAGAACCTCGAGTATCGACTGCAATGGACCGAGCCCGCGTTCGTATCGGTGCACGATTCGAATGTGATCTATACAGCCGCGCAATTCGTGCTCAAGAGCGCCGATCAGGGCCGCAGCTGGAAAGCCATCAGCCCGGACCTCACGCGCAACGACAAGAGCAAGCAGCAGCCCTCCGGCGGACCGATCACGCTCGATATCACGAGCGTCGAGTACTACGACACGGTGTTTGCGCTCGCCGAATCGCCGCTGCAAAAAGGGTTGCTGTGGGCCGGGACCGACGACGGCCGCGTCCAGCTGACCCGCAATGACGGCGCCTCCTGGGACAATGTCACGCCGAGGGACCTGCCGGAATGGAGCCTGATCAGCATCATCGATCCGTCGCCGTTCGATGCCGGCTCCGCCTACGTCGCGGTCGACCGGCACCGCCTCGATGATCTGAAGCCGCTGATCTACAAGACGCACGATGGCGGCAAGAGCTGGACGCGGATCGTCAGCGGCATCCCGGACGGGGCGTTCGTGCGCAGCGTACGCGAGGATCCAAAACAACGCGGGCTGCTGTATGCGGGTACTGAACTCGGTGTCTACGTCTCGCTCGATGACGGCGCGCACTGGCAGTCGCTGCAGCTCAACCTGCCGGTCTCGCCGGTGCATGACCTCGTGGTCAAGGACGACGACCTGGTCGCGGCGACGCACGGCCGCTCGTTTTGGATCCTCGACGATCTCACGCCGCTGCGGCAGGCGAAGAGCAATTTCGCCGCCGAAGACGTCCACCTCTACGAGCCGCAAGCGGCCGTCCGCCTGCATTTCCAAACGGAGTTCGATCACCACGTCATCGGCGGCCACAATCCGCCGAACGGCGCGCTCATCGACTACTACCTGAAGACGAAACCCGCCGCGAACGAGGAGATCGTGCTCGAAATCCTCGATGCGCAGGGCGCGGTGCTGCGCCACCTCACGAACCACAAGCCGGCCGATGCCGGCGAGCAGCCGGCTGAATGGCCGGACCGCGAACAACCCGTCGATGTCATCCCGGCCGAGGCCGGGATGAACCGCTTCGCCTGGGACTTGCGCCACGACGACCCGACCCAGATTCCCGGCGCCTTCTACCCCGACGAGGGACCAAAAGGATGGCTGGCGATTCCAGGGCATTATCAAGTGCGCCTGACCGTGCAGGGCAAGAGCCAGACGGTGCCGCTCGAGCTCAAGATCGACCCGCGCCTCGCCGACCAAGTGGCGGCGACGGATCTCCAACAGGTACACGACCTTGCACTCAAAGTCTTTGCCGACATCGACGCGTTGCATCGGGCTGTCAATGAGATCCGAGCAACCCGCGTGAGTCTCGAAGCCTTGCGCAAGTGGATCGGGACGGACCCGGCCGGCAAGGAGGTCATCGCGGCGGCCGAGCATCTCGACGCGCGCATGAGGCCGGTCGAGCGCGAGCTCATTCAAGTCGACCTCAAGGCCTCGGAGGACGACCTGCGCTACCCGAACGAGCTCAACGAGCAGTACGACACCTTCAGCGTCGTGGTCGACTCGAACGACTTCGCGCCCACCGAGCCACAGCGCAAGGTGTACGCGGACCTGCACCGCCGGCTTCTAGCGCAGCTCGCAAGCTGGCAAGAAATCGCTGAGCATGACCTGAACGCGATCAACGAACTGATGCGCGCGCACGGCTTGCCGAAGCTCGGCGTACACGCCGGCGGCTGAAACGCAATCGCGGCGGCGGGTGCCGCCGCGATTATCCCTGCGCGCGAACGGCCATTGCAGGAGCCGGGTTCAAAGGCAGCCTAAGGGCGTATCGTCGCTACGCGCGCGGACCCCGGATTCTGCGATGCGGGCGGCAAGTCATATGCGCGTCGATATGCTGGCGAGCGCCCGCCCGACTGGAAGCCGCAGGTCGAAGAAATGCACGTGACGCCTTTGTGGCAGTCGATACATGTCTGCGCGTCTGCGTTCGCTTTCATGTTTTTTTGGTAAATCGTCAGCGCAAATCGCGCGGCACTCGAAGCAGTCAAACCGCTACCATCCGCAAAATTCCTATCGGCGGGAAGCAAACATGCACGGTCGCGCTCCAATACCGAGAGAAGTACTTAGTCGTCTCGGCACGAATACCGAGTGCCCGGATTGCGCAGCAATTCGGCACAGCAAACGATTGGCGCGCGCATGCGAACTCGACTTGCAAATGCGCATTGTTCACAACGAGTAACGAGCTCGCCGCGCATACCGATGCAGGTTCGGTAATCACCTATTCTCACGAACGGCGATCAGCGTAGATTCACCGCGCAAGCACACAATGTGCGTTCGTCTCGGTGCATAGCGATTCATGTCGACGTTTCTGATATTGCCGCGCGGCACTCACGCCGCTAGTAGCGGCTCGATCATGGATCGGGTCTCGAACGGCCGATCCCAACGAACCTCGAGCGATGGTGTTGATCGGCAGGTCAACTGCGCCCACGGAGCAGCCGGTGCCTAAACATATTCGCCGTTTACTCACGATACTCGCAGTTTTTGCGATGCTGTTCGTCGCCGGAAAAATCTATTTCCCGCCGAAATCCTTCGGGATCTATGGCCATTATCGGGCCGCGTCGGTCGGCGATATTGCGGCGGCTCATCCGGCGTATCTCAGCCCGGATTCATTTTCGGCGGAATACCCCAAAGAATTCGCGGCGTGGTCGAGCGGCATACACAAGGTCGTCAAGTGCCAGATTTGTCATACATCCGTCGCGGGACCGACGACGGCGATGGCGTCTCTTGTGGGCGCCGCTTCCGCGTCTCCGGCGCTACCCGCCGCCGCCGATTATCGAAGGCTGTGCGTCAAGTGTCACGAGAAGATTGCGGGTCGGCCTGATTTCATGCCCCAGATCGAGGTCGATAGCCACTCGCAAGGACAGGCGTGCACGGCATGCCACAATCCGCATTCGCCGCTTTTCTCGAATGCTGGAATTCCCATCTCGGCGCCGGGCAGCGCGGGCATCGTCGACATCGCAGCCGGCAAGAAATTGTCTGCAACCTGTGCGTCCTGTCATGGCCCCGAAGGCGTCAGCGCGATCGCGATGTTTCCGAATCTGGCATGCCAGAAGCAGCCGTATCTGATTGGCGCTCTGACCGAATACCAGAGTGGCAAGCGCGCGAATCCCATCATGGGCGGGGTCGCGAAGAGTTTGACCACGGCCGATATCCAGAATGTTTCGGCGTATTTCGCCGGCATGTCCTGCAGATGAGAATTCCGGCGTGTGAGCGTGGTCACGAGACGATAGAAGGCGAAACGATGAGCGAAACCAAATTATTGAAGGATCAGGCCGGCCGGCGCGGTTTCATTTCCCTGCTCGGGAAGGTGTGTGCGACGACCGCGATGTGCTCGGGCGTCGGCACTGTCACGCTCGAGAGCCTCAAGGCCGCTGCAGCATCGACATCGACGCCGGTGCCCACGCCGGCCAAGGCGGAGTTTCCCGCGTCGGGGCCCGTTCCTGGAAACGACTGGACCAAGCGCCGTTGGGCATTTGGGGTCGATGTGACGCGCTGCATCGGCTGCCTGCGCTGTGTCGAGGCCTGCAAAGTCGAGAACAAGGTCCCGTTCAATCCGCAGGACTTTCGTACTTGGGTCGAGCGCTACGTCTACCTCGATGGCGAGGATAATGCGCGCGTCGACACCCAATCGGATCCGGTGAACATTGCCGCGGCGGATTCGCCGCAGGACTACCGCTTCAGCAATCGCTACCGGAACGAGAAAGTGACCAAGGCTTTCTTCGTGCCGAAGCTGTGCAATCACTGTGAAAATCCGCCCTGCGTGCAGGTTTGCCCGGTCGGGGCCACCTACAAGACGCCGGACGGGGTCGTGCTCATCGACGAGAAATACTGCATCGGCTGCCGGTACTGCGTCCAAGCCTGTCCCTATGGTGCGCGGTATTTCAACGAGGAGACGCAGACCACCGACAAATGCACCTGGTGCTATCACCGGATCACGAAAGGATTGAAGCCGGCCTGCGTCGATGTGTGCCCGACTCAAGCCAGAATTTTCGGCGATCTCAACGATGCGTCGAGCGACATCAGCGTTTTCATAAAATCTCATCGCATCAGCGTGCTCAAGGCGTGGACCGGCAACGGACCGCATGTGTTTTATAACGGACTCGACGGCGAGGTGTCGTGATGGGCGCCTTCCTGCAAATCGCCGACTTCGTCGTGTCTCCCTTCAGCGGCTACGTTTATCCGAATGAAACGGTGGTGCCCTGGGGTGTCTTGATCGTCGTTTACCCCTACATCACCGGACTCGTTGCGGGCGCCTTCATCGTATCGAGCCTCTACCACACGTTTCACATGGAGAGTTTCAAGCCCGTCGCGCGTCTCGCGTTGCTGTCGGCTCTGGCGTTTCTCAGTTTCGCACCCGCCGCACTGCTCTCCCACCTGGGGCATCCGGAACGGTCCGTCGAGGCCATTTGGACCGCCCACTGGACGTCGGCGTTTGCGGCCTTTGCGTATGTGGCGGGCTTCTACGCGATCTTGCTGATTCTCGAGATCTGGTTCGCGTTTCGCGTCGACATCGTCGCGATGTCCCAGACCGCGAAGGGCGTCCTGGGGCGGTTCTATCGGCTGCTCACGCTGGGCTCGACCGACGTCTCCGAACGCGCGCTTGCCTACGACCGGACATGGACCAAGGTACTCGCGGCCGTCGGCATCGCGGCAGCGGCCGGCTTGCATGGTTATGTCGGCTTCGTCTTCGGATCGCTGAAGTCGCGCGAATGGTGGTCATCGGACCTCATGCCGATCATTTTCATTCTGTCGGCCATCGTCTCCGGCGTCTCCGTGCTCGTTCTCGTCTATGTAGTGTCCTCGAAGGTGCGCAAAGCGACGATCGACGAGCGCTGCATGACCGGTTTGGCTCGAGTCCTTTGGGCCTTTCTGATCGTGACCCTCGTCATCGAAGCGCTCGAGTACGTCGAGATGCTCTACCGAAGCATCGAGGGCATCGAGATGGTGAAGCTACTGATTGCCGGCCCGATCTTTTATGGGATCGTCATTCAGGCTACGTTTACAGGGCTTCCGCTTGTCATCGTGACCGTGCTTCTCGCGCGCAATGTTCGCGGCAAAGCGCTGATCGGCTGGTTGAGTTTCTCTTCGGTGCTGCTCATGCTTGCGGTGTTCGCGATGCGCTGGAATGTCGTGATCGGCGGTCAAGAGCTCTCGAAGACTGCAAAAGGATTGGTGACCTTTACGCCGCCCCTATGGGGCCGCGAGGGCGTCGTCTGGGCCGCGACTTTGCTTTGCGGGAGTTTTGTCTTTTTGTGGGCGCTATCGCGCCTGCTGCCGCCGTGGGAGCCAGTCGAAATGTCGGAATGAGGATCAAATCATGCGCAAACTCACCATTTTGGTAGCGGGTCTCATGCTGCTTTTCGCAATGGGCGCCGGCTGCACCCGGCAAGTGAGCTTCAACAACGACGTTTTCCCCATTTTTCAGGAACGCTGCATGACCTGTCACGCGCCGGGGAGCCCCGGCTGTGTCGCCAGCGGATTCAGCGTGGCGACCTACGAAAGCCTGATGAAGGGAACCAAGTTCGGCGCCATGATCGTCCCCGGCAGCAGCATCGACAGCAATCTATTGAGGCTCGTCAAGCACGAAGCCGACCCTTCCATTGCGATGCCGAGAAGTCTGACGCCGGGCAAGCCATCGGAATGGCTGAAGCCCGAGCAGATCACTCTCATCGAAACCTGGATCAATCAGGGCGCAAAGAACAACTGAGCGCAGTCGGCATCGCGTCCCTGGGTGTTCAGTCGCGCCCGGCAACGCGGTCATCCGAACGGCTTGCGCGCAAACCCATGGCGATGGCAATCTCGGTGTCCGCTGGGGACGGGCCGGGAGTAGAAAATGCGCAGGACAAGGTTCGGGTGCGGGATTGTCGCCATCGCGACGCTCGTCAGCATGCAGTCGGTCGGCGCACCGACCCCGGATACCGATAAAGAAAGCGACTTCAAATTCCGCTTCGTGGGTCCGAAGGTCGGCAATCGCATCGCGGCGGTTGCCGGAATACCGGGAAACCCGAACGTGTACTACGCCGGTGCCGCGTCAGGCGGGATCTGGAAATCGGTCGACGGCGGAAATCTTTGGGCGCCGATATTCGACAAACAGCCGGCGGCCGCGATCGGTGCGCTCGCGGTTGCGCCCTCCGAACCGAATACCGTGTGGGCCGGTACCGGCGAGGCCTGGGTCATTCGCGACAGTGATGTGATGGGCAACGGCATCTACAAGTCCACCGACGCCGGCAAGACCTGGACCAATATGGGGCTGCCCGAGTCGGGCCGAATCGGCCGCGTCATCGTGCATCCGTCGAATCCCGAGATCGTATTCGCCTGCGTATTGGGGCGCACGACGGGGCCGCAGCAGGAGCGCGGCGTGTATCGCACCACCGACGGCGGCCGGCATTGGGACCGCGTTCTGTTCGGCGGAGAAAATGTCGGTTGTTCGGGCCTGTCCTTGGACCCGCACAACCCGCACACCCTGATCGCCGGACTGTGGCAAGTCGAGATGCATACCTGGGGCGAATTGAGCGGCGGTCCCGGCAGCGGGATTTATGTTTCGCACGACGGCGGAACGAGCTGGACGCGTCTCGAGGAGCACGGCCTGCCGCATGCACCCGTGGGCAAGATCGATGTCGCGATTGCCCCGACCAATTCGAATCGAATCTATGCCCTGATCCAAACCAAGGACCAGGGATCGGTGTGGCGGTCCGACGACGCCGGCGAGCACTGGAGGGCCGTGAATTCGCAGCGTGCGCTGATTGGCCGTGCCGGCTACTACATCCGCCTCGCGGTATCGACCGGCAGCGACGACGAAGTCTACGTTGCCAACAGTTCCTTCCACCAATCATTGGATGCGGGCGAGAATTTTCACGAGGTTCGCTGGGGCGGCGATACGCACGACATCTGGGTGGATCCGGCGAATCCCGATCGGTTCGTGATCACGGACGATGGCGGGATGATCATTACGACGGTGCACGGCCGCGGTTTTCACCGCGTGACGCTGCCGATCGGACAGATGTATCACGTCGCCGTGGACAATCAGATCCCCTACTATTTCTACAGCAATATGCAGGACGACGGGAACATGCGCGGCCCGAGCGTTCCGCTGGATTCGCAAGAAACCGGTTGGGACCGGCATATGGGAGGTTGCGAGTCGGGATTCACGGTTCCCGATACCGCCGATCCCAATGTCGTCTGGGCAACTTGCTACGGCAATGTGGTCACTCGCTGGGATGCTCGGATCAAGCAGGCGCACTCGCTCAGTCCCTGGAAGCACACGCTCGACTCGCCGCCGAACGAACTGAAGTATCGCTGTCATTGGACGCCGCCGCTGGCGATCGATCCGTTCGATCACAACACCGTGTACTACGGTTGTCAGGTGATTTTTAGGACCGTCAACGCGGGGCAGACGTGGTCGGTCGTCAGCCCGGATCTGTCGACCCAAGATCCGGCTCACATTGCACCGTCCGGGGGAATCGTCGGCGACAATCTCGGGCAATTTTATGGCGAAGTCGTGTTTGCAATCGCGCCTTCCAAGATTCAACAAGGCTTGATTTGGGCCGGCACGAATGACGGTCAGCTCTGGGTCAGCCGGGACGCGGCGGCAAACTGGACCAACCTCACCAGCCGTGTGGGCGGACTGCCTCCGCGGGGCACGATTACCAGCATTGCGCCGTCGAGCTTCGATCCCGCGACCGCATACATCAGTGTCGATCTGCATCTCGTCGACAACCGCGACCCATTCATCTTCAAGACGGAGGACTTCGGCAAGACTTGGAAGAGAATCAACAGCGATCTGCCGAAACACGCACTCTCCTACGTGCGCTCAATCACCGACGACCCCAACTGCGCAGGCCTGCTGTTCGCGGGTACCGGCAACGGTCTGTTTTATTCGCTCGACGATGGGGCGCGCTGGACGGCAATGCAGAGCGGTTTACCCGCGTCGCCAGTGACTTGGGTGGTCGTGCAGCCGGAGTTTCATGATCTCGTGGTCTCGACCTATGGTCGCGGGCTCTACATCCTCGACGACATTACGCCGCTCGAACAGATGGCCAAGCGTCGCTCCGATGCGGGCGTCGTATTATTCGAGCCGCGCAAGGCGTATCGTTTCGTGCGCGGCGCCCAGGCGATGCTCAATTTCTCGCTCAAAGCCAAGCCGAAGAATCCGCTCGAATTCGAGATCCTCGACTCGCAAGGCAACCACGTCCGCAAGCTCGAAGCGATGGCGGAGGATCTCGTCGTCGGCATCAACCGTGTGAAGTGGGACCTGCGTTATGATTCTCCGCGCGTCATCGCGCTGCGCACCGTCGCACCCGATAATTCGAATATCTGGGATGAACCGCGTTTTCGCGACGCCGATGCGCGGCCCATCACGCATTGGGGATCGAAACCGGGCGAAGCGGGACCGATCGTCGCCGCGGGCGCCTATTCAGTGCGGCTAACGGTCGATGGCCAGTCGTTTGCTCAAACTCTGACGGTGGTGAGAGACCCGCAGGCACCGGGATCCGATGCGGATATCGATCTGTCGGTCAAGACGCTGGTCAAGATCCGCGACGACATCAGTCACGTCTCGGACGCCGTCAATGAAATCGAATGGTTGCGCAAGCAAATCGAGGTCGTCGAAACCATGCTGCGGCCGGCCAAGAAACGCGATCTGCCGAAGCCGCCGGTCGTCGAAGAAGGCGATGAGCCGGACTCGGAACCCGCCGCGGCGCCTCCACCGGTATTGAGCGAGGTGCAGGAGCGCCAGAAAAAGCAGCTGCTGGCGTCGGCCGAGGATTTCGACAAGAAGCTGCAATCGGTCGAATCACGGATGGTTTCGCGCGCACTGCGCAATAGCGATGACAAGTATTTCGTCGAGCCCTACGGCGCTTATCTGGATCTCGTTTGGCTCAACGCCGAAGTCGGAACCGGCGGCGGCGACGTCGCCGGCAGCGCCGATTTCGCGCCGACCGAGACCCAGATGGACTTGCTGCGCACCCTCGAGGCGACCGTGGCGAGCTTCGATGCGGAGTACCGCAAAATCCTGCAGGATGATCTTCCGCCGTTCAATCGAGTGCTGGAAAGTGCGAATCTCGCGCCCTTGGTCGGCGGCGCGCACTAGCGACCCCGCGCGATTCGCTACCCGAGTTGCGCTCTCAGCACGCGCATGCGGCGGTTTTGCAGGCGCAATCCGTGCTCGAGTTCCTGGAGGCGCGATTGCAGGATCGAGCGTTCCCAACGGTCGGTCATCTTGCTGCGTGCCTCTTTCAGCCACTGCTCGCGCAGCTGAGTCCAGGCGATCACGGCGCTGCGGAAGCTCGCAAACTCCTCCGCGACCCGCAATCTCAATTTCTCGATCTTGGCGTTGCCGGTTTGGCGTGCCAGCTGGCGTTCGGCGCGCCGAAATTGATTGTCGAGCAGAGTCCGCTGAATCTTGAACCAAGGCACGCGTTTCAAATTGGTGGTCAGTCCCATCCAATGCATCGCGTAGATGAACCATTTGGAGGGGTCCCACTGCCACCAGCGCACGCCGTTGCGATAGTCGTGTGCAAACATGTGATGGAAGTTGTGGTAGCCCTCGCCGAAGGTCAGCAACGCGACAACCGCATTGTCCCGCGCGGTATTCTCATCGGTGTACGGCTGTATGCCGACGATGTGCGCGAGGGAATTGATGAAAAAGGTCAGATGGTGGCTCACGACGAGCCGCAATACGCCGCCGAGCAATAAGACCCCGACGATGTCGCCGCACGCCCAGCCGACGAGTAATGGGACGCCGATATTCATTGCGAGTGCAATCGGCAAATAATGTCGATGCTGCCACATCACGAGCGGATCGCGCTGCAGGTCGCGTACCGTGCTCAAGTCCGGCTCGCCGCTCGGATAATTGCGCAACATCCAACCGATGTGCGAAAACCAGAAGCCGCGCCGCGCACAATACGGATCGCGCATCGGATCATCGATATAGCGATGGTGGGTACGGTGCCCCGCGCTCCACAGAATTGCGCTGTTTTGAAGCGCCATCGCGCCGAAAAGCAGGTACACGAGCTTCAGAGCCGGACGCGCTTCGTAGGTCGTGTGGGCGAATAGCCGGTGGTAGCCGCAGGTAATGGCCAGTTCATTGGTCGTCAACAGCACAGCGAACGAAATCCATGCAGCGGCGTGATATCCATGGCTGAAGCCATACCATGGCACGAGGCTTACCGCGGCCGCGCCCGTGCATATAAACATCAGCGCCGCCGGCCAGTTCGGCCGCGCCGATTCCCAAGAACTTGCTGTCATACTATTGGCTCCATGAACGCGATCTTGATGCATTATCCAACGAATCAAGCCGACCGGCATGCGAGTAAGGCCCGTTCTGGCGTTTTTGCCCAAAAATGACCCGTGGAAACTACTTATAGCGCATCCGGCGCAAATCTGGGCCGCGATTCCCTGGTCCCGAAACGAGACATATTGAGCCTCATCAGCGGCGCTCGGCAATCGATGCGAGCGCCGATGCGCTCAAATCCGACGCGGCTGGGAAATTCGACCTCCGATGACCGCGGTGCGATGGGCACGGATCGCGCAACGGCGGCCTACGCAGGCCCTTGTTAGGCTTTGGCGAGCCGGACACGGTTGCGCAGCCCCAGCGACCGCCGTCGCGGGGTTCTCGGCCTCGACGACCCGTTCGGTTCACGGTCAATCGGAGTTACTCGATGCGCCCAGATCTTGCGATTCTAGCGCTTTGGACCGGCTGGCTCTTGTCATGGATCCTGGCTGCGTCGTGGAGCAACCGCACGGAAGCCCATCCGCCGATCGGCGAGATGCTTCGCTACCGTGCACCAATGCTGATCGGCACCCTGCTGATGTTCGTGCCGGCAATCGATGACGAGGGCGCTCTTCGGATCTGGCGTCTTGCTTGGTGCGCGACATGGGCCTGCGTTGCATGCGTAGCCGTCGGGATCGCAATTGCGTGGTGGGCGAGACTCTATCTCGGTCCCCTGTGGTCGAGCCGCATCACTCGCAAGGCGGATCATCGCGTCGTGGACACCGGGCCCTATCGCCTCGTGCGCCATCCGATTTACTTCGGCCTGCTGCTCTCCCTGTTTGCCACTGCGGTCGCGAAAGGAACCCTGTTCAGTTGCGCAGGCTTTGCGTTGCTGCTGCTCGGCATTTGGACAAAAGCCCGCCAGGAAGAGCGCTGGCTCAGCCGGGAATTGGGCGCAAATCTTTATGCCGAGTACTGCCGCCGCGTTCCGATGCTGCTGCCGTTTGGTCCAAAGGCTCGCATTCCATAGCCGCCCGGTTCAGCGGCGTGTGCGCCCAGGCTGGCCGCTGCAAAGAAGGCAGTTCCCCTATACTGCCAATGATCGAGCCGCTGCCGCGGCAAGGGGGCGGCCGGAGACAACGATTTGCCTGGCAGGAGAACCCATCGATGGACAGCCTCTGCACGCCTCGTTCCAAACTTCCCGATGTCGGCGTCACGATATTCACGGTCATTGGGCAACTCGCGGCGCAGCACGATGCGTTGAACCTTTCCCAAGGCGCGCCGAATTTCCCCTGCAATCCGAAACTCATCGACGATGCCGCGCGGGCCATGCATGCAGGACACAACCAATATGCCCCAATGGCCGGCATCAGCGCGCTGCGTGAAGCACTTGCCGACAAGGTCGCGCGCCTCTCAGGTATGCGCTACGACCCTCACGATGAAATCACCGTCACCGGCAGCGCCAGCGAGGGGCTCTACGCATCGATCAGTGCGCTCGTTCATCCCGGCGATGAAGTCATCTATTTCGAGCCGTCGTTCGACAGCTATGCGCCGATCGTGCGCCTGCAAGGCGCAAAGCCGGTCCCGATCAAGCTCTCGCCGCGCGGCTTTCGAGTCGACTGGGACGCGGTGGCCGCGGCGCTATCGCCGCGGACGCGGATGCTCATCATCAACACGCCGCACAACCCGACCGCGACCGTGTTCGCGGCCGGCGACGTCGCTCGCCTCGCCGCGCTCACGCGCGATACCGGCATCTTGATCCTATCCGACGAGGTCTATGAACACGTGGTGTTCGATGGCGCCGTGCACCAGAGCATGGCGCGCCATCCGCAACTCGCCGCGCGCAGCGTGATCGTCTCGTCTTTCGGCAAGTCCTATCACGTGACCGGCTGGCGCGTCGGTTACTGCCTCGCGCCCGCCGCTCTCATGAATGAGATTCGCAAAGTTCACCAATTCATGATGTTCGCCGCCGATACGCCGATGCAGTACGCATTCGTCGACGCGCTTGCCGACGAGCAAAGCTATATGGGCCTATCCGAGTTCTACCAGAAAAAGCGAGATCTGCTGGCAGCTGGGCTCGCCAAATCGCGTTTCGAGCTGCTGCCGAGCGAGGGCAGCTTCTTCATGCTCGCGCGATTTCGCCATTTCTGCGACGAGAGCGACAACGACTTCGTCTTGCGGCTGATCCGCGACGCCGGCGTCGCGACGATACCACTGTCGGCGTTCTACACCGACGGTACCGACCACGGCGTGATCCGGCTGAGTTTCGCGAAAGATGAAGCGACCCTGATCGAAGGTGCGCGCCGCCTCTGTTTGGTTTGAGCGAGCCGATGCTCGGCATCGCCAATGGGCTTTCTCGGACCACTGGCAGGGCCGGCGGTCCTCATCTACCATTCGCTTCGAGCGAACACGGGTCGCGCGTTCGGGGAGAGCCGCAAGGAGCCGATGAAACTGGCGCAGCCCGCGCCTCGCGCAGACTGGTGCCGCACCGTGGAAAAATCGCGTCCGAGAAAACAGTAGAAGAAAATCATGCGACTCGCGCTATCGGTAGCCATACTTTCAGCCTGCGCGTTGATTGCAACCGTCCGGGCCGACACGATGCGCAGCGACCTGCCGCAGCGGCACGAGCTCAAGCGCGCCGACCTGACGATGTCCCCCGACATGGAGGTCATCACGTCGATCAGCGAAATCAAGAAGGGCGAGATGGTTCCGCGACATTTTCACCCTGGCGTCGAGACGGGCTACGTGCTGCAGGGAACGATGGTGCAGTTTCCCGGCCAGGAGCCGACGATGATGCAGACGGGAAGCTCCTTCATGAACTTGCGCGACGTCCCGCACTCCGGATTCACTGTCGTCGGGGACCAACCGCTGAGGCTTCTGACCGTACACATTGTCGACAAGAACAAGCCGTTGTATGAGTGGGTCAATTGAGGTCCGAGCAGCCAGCCGAACTGCTCGCGCTCATGGTTGGACGCCGTGAATCATTGCCGCAGTGGCCAGCAACAACGAAGCGGCCGCGCTCGCCAAGCTCACCAAGATCTGTCCGGCGCTGCCCGAAAGTCAGCGACGCATTCGGGCAGATCACGCGGATTTCCGGGTGCGTAGCAAGGTGTTCGCATACTATTTGAACAATCATCATGGCGACGGGATCGTCTCTGTTTGCTGCAAGGCCTCCCTTGGGGAAAATGTGGATCGGGTCGCCGGCAATCCGGAGCGGTTCTATATGCCGGCATATATTGGGCCTCGGGGTTGGTTCGGATTGAGGCTGGATCGCGACGCCGTCGACTGGCTCGAGGTGCAAAACGTCGTGGAACTCAGTTACCGACTCGTCGCGCCAAAAACTCTCACGATGATCCTTGACGGCGGTGGTGCGCAGTCCAAACGGCTGCGGGCGAAGCGTGCCTCCCGCGTCTCTCCACCCCATCGTTAGGCAGCGCCTTTGACGTTTTCGGCGACTCGAGATGTCTGGAACCGCGCCTTCCATAGGTCCGGCGGTCCTGCGCCGGGTCCCGGCGACATCGCGCTCACTGCCCTGGTTCACCTGCACAAAATCAAGATGATCGGCGGCCTCGGCCATGCGGTTGCGTTCTTGACCACCGAAGAGTATTACGCCGGAGTTACCGGGTACCGATACTTCGGTCTCGAGGAGATAGCGTCGGTGCTGGAGGCGGCAAAATTATGCGGCAGCGACGTGTCCGCGCTTGAATTATTGGAATTGCGCTACAACGAACTGGTACCGAGCGACGATATCCTCACCGCCGCATTTGAAGCAGTGTACAAAGATTCGCCGAACGCATTTACGCCCATCTAGGCGGCCCGGATCCTCGCATGAAGCGACACCGTTTGGAGATCGCGGAAAACAATTCGACGAGGTACTCGATGTCTTCCAGAACAGCCTCGTGTTCCTGCGGACAACTGCGAATTGAAGTGGAGGGCGCCCCGCGGGGAGTGGGCATTTGCAATTGCCTCGCGTGTCAGCGCAGGCCTGGCAGTGTGTTCGAGACATTGGCGGTGCGCCCTGCTCGTTCAAGTATTGCTCGGCGACGTTCGAGACGTCGCCATAGGCGCCGTTCACAGCGCTGCGGTGGCGCGATCCGGGACCGCGCCGGCTGGCGCGGCCATCGCGTCGAAGCCGGTGGACTCCGCGACGATTTGCAGACGCTCGAACAAGGCGCGATCGCTCGCCGTGTCGGGGTTGCCGGTCGTCAGCAGCTTCTCTCCATAGAAAATCGAATTCGCGCCGGCCAGGAAGCACAGGGCTTGCAGCTCGTCGCTCATTTCGCCGCGGCCCGCGGACAGGCGCACGTGAGCGCGCGGCATCAAAATGCGTGCGACCGCGATCATGCGCACAAAATCGAAGGGATCGAGCGGCGCCGAACGCTCAAGCGGCGTACCTGCGACGCGCACGAGCTGATTGATCGGAACGCTTTCGGGATGGGCCGGCAGGGTAGCGAGCGTGTGCAAGAGCTGCGCGCGGTCCTCGGGCTGTTCGCCCATTCCGACGATCCCGCCGCAACAGACGTTCATACCGGCCTCGCGCACCGCTTGCAGCGTATCGAGCCGATCCTGATACGTGCGCGTCGTGATGATCTCTCGATAGTAGTCCGCCGAGGTATCCAGATTGTGGTTGTAATAATCGAGACCCGCGGCCGCGAGTTCCTGCGCTTGCGCGCTGCTGACCATGCCGAGTGTCGCACAGGTCTCGAGACCCAACTGCTTGACCCCGCGAATCATTGCAATGACCTTGCGAAGATCCTTTGGCTTCGGCGATCGGTAAGCCGCACCCATGCAAAATCGCGTCGCTCCGGCTGCCTTGGCCGCGCTCGCGCGCCGCACGACCTCGTCGACTTCGAGCAGCTCCTCGGTTTGCAATCCGGTCTCGTAGCGGATGCTTTGCGGGCAGTACGCACAGTCCTCGGGACATGCCCCCGTCTTGATACTGAGCAGCGTGCTCACCTGTACCGTGTTGGGCGCATGGAAATGACGGTGTACTTGCTGCGCTGCGAACAGCAGGTCCATGAATGGCCGGCCAAAAAATTCATGCACCTCGGCCAGCGTCCAGTCGTTGCGAATCCGCATGTCGTGCTCCATTCGCGCAGTATTCGGTCGTACGCTTCGCTAGTCAACCGAAAATCGATCTCGAGGTTTACGAAGCAGCGCCGAGTCGTCGAGGCTGCGGAGGGGCCTGCTGACGAGGCGCCGGCTGCGGCTGCGCGAACCCCGGAGTCCGGCCTGGGTTCAGCTACTGGAAGGTGTAATTGAGCAGAATGCCGGCGAAGACCGTCGCGCCAAAGTGGCGATTGTCGAGAAATGCGTGAAAACAGGCCGCTCGATCGCGGTGTCGGATCCACCAAAGCTGACGCAAGAAGAAGCAAGCACCAATCAGCAGGCCGAGCCAATACCACCCGCCCATGCGTGTGATGCGGCCAACCAGGGCGAGTGAGATCAAGGTCAAGGCCTGCAGCAAGGCGATGATATGTCGATCCGAGTCACCGAACAGGATCGCGGTCGAGCGCACGCCGATGCGCAGGTCGTCCTCGCGATCGACCATTGCGTACATCGTGTCGTAGACGGTGACCCACAAGACGTTCGCGATAAACAGCAGCCAGGCGACCGGTGGGACGTGTTCGCGCTGCGCGGCGAAGGCCATCGGGATGCCCCAACCGAATGCCAGACCCAAGTACAGCTGGGGGATCGAGATCACGCGTTTGACGAACGGATAGGTGATCGCGAGGAACGCGCCAATCACGGCGTAGAGCAAGGTCAGCTTGTTGAGCTGCAGCGCCAACGCGAGGCCGGAAAAAGCCAATACGGCGAACAGCACCAAAGCCTCCTGCGGCGAAATGCGCCCCGCGGCGATCGGGCGGTCCTTGGTGCGCTCGACGTGCGGATCGAACTCACGATCGGCGTAATCGTTGATCACGCAGCCCGCGGATCGCATCAGCACGACGCCGACGACGAAGATCACGAACACGTGCGGATCCGGCTTGCCTCTGCCAGCGAGCCACAGTGCCCAAAGCGTCGGCCACATCAACAGCCAGGTGCCTATGGGGCGATCGAGGCGCATCAGGTGCGCGAATTCCCCGAGCGTCGCGAGGATTTGCGGCAATGCATGCGTCGTTAATGGATGAAAGCGAACCCGATAGACGAACCAGCGCCAGCGCTCGAGAATGATCTCGGCTAACTCGTCGGCAGTTCGCGGCAACGGCACTGCGGCACGGCTCCTAAGAGAACACCATGACTAGACCCGGCCCATCGCGGGCAGGAAAAGCTCCTGCACGAGCAGCGGGGATGCGCGCAGCACGAGCTTGGAGCGGCGTGCCCACAGCCCCGCCGGCTTCGCCTCGGTCTCGCGCAGCGCGCGCGCGCAAACGGTTGCGGCGGCCGGCAGCCACGCATACTCGTACGAGCTGCGTTCGAAGCCCGACAAATCGCTCAGGGTTTCGCCGAGCGCCGCACACCCAAGTTCCGCGAGCCACGGATGGATGCTCAAGGTCGAGTCCGGCATGATCGTCTCGGCAAATACCCAGACGCGTTCGCTGCAGAACATCTCGACCTCTCGAAACAGCCCCGCGCCGTCCTCGACGCCCAACCTAAGCTTGTGGTCCCCGTCGAGCAGGCCGGTTCTTTGCTCGACGAGCCGCAGCGAGAATCGTTCGCCGCAGATCGCCTTGAGGCGCATCGTCAACAGCCCTTTGCCGATCAGCCACGGCCGCAACAACGCATCGACCGACATTTGGCCAAGGCGCTCGGCGGGCAACCACTCGACAGCGCCGATGGCGAAATTTTTTGCGGGAACCATGCGCGCCATTCTACCCGACGCGGCCGTATTGCTCAGCCCGACCGACCCATCGATGCACGAGCGGAGCCACTTGTTGCGGCCAATCGCGCAGCAGGGTTTCGGCCGCAATCTGCACGCGCGGCAATAGATCCGCATCGCGCAGCAAATCGGCGACGCGCATTTGGGCGAGGCCGGTCTGGCGGGTGCCCAATAATTCACCGGGGCCGCGCAGCTCCAGATCGCGCCGCGCGACCTCGAAGCCGTCATTGGTGGCTCGCATGACGGCGAGTCGTTCGCGCGCGATGCTCGACAGCGGCGCTCGGTACAGCAGCAGGCAAGAACTCGCGTGATCGCCGCGTCCAACCCGACCGCGCAGCTGATGCAGCTGTGCGAGACCCATTCTCTCGGCATTCTCGATGACCATCAGCGTCGCATTCGGCACATCGACGCCGACCTCGATCACGGTTGTTGCGACCAGCAGCTGTATCTTCGCGGCTTTGAAGCGCTGCATGGCATCGAGCTTCGCCGCCGCAGGCATGCGGCCGTGGACCAGGCCCACCGAGAGGTCGGGCAGCGCCTCGGCGAGCGCCGCTGCGGTTTCTTCGGCTGCTTGGTAGGGAATCTCGTCGGATTCGTCGATCAGCGGACAGACCCAATAGGCTTGCCGGCCGTGCAGGCAGGCCGTGCGGATGCGCTGCACGACTTCGTCGCGACGCTGCTCCGCGAGCACGACGGTGTGCACCGGCGTGCGCCCGGGCGGCAATTCGTCGATCACCGAAACATCGAGATCCGCATAAGCGGTCATCGCGAGCGTGCGTGGGATCGGCGTCGCCGTCATGATCAGCTGATGCGGGCGACGCCCTTCGCTCGAGCCTTTCTCCGTCAAGCTCAGTCGTTGGTGCACGCCGAACCGATGCTGCTCATCGACGATCACGAGTCCGAGCGCCGCAAAGTCGACGCTCTCTTGAAACAGGGCGTGGGTGCCGACGACGATCGGCGCCGATCCGTTCGCGATGGCTGCGAGCGTCGCGGCGCGCGCCTTGGCGGTCTGCCGACCGGCGAGCAGCGCGACCTCGACGCCCAAGGGCTTGAACCACGCCTGGAAATTCTGCGCATGCTGCTCGGCGAGCAATTCGGTCGGCGCCATGAGCGCCACTTGGCGCCCGGCGTTCAGAGCGCGTGTCGCCGCGAGCGCCGCAACCAGGGTCTTGCCGCAGCCGACATCGCCCTGCACGAGGCGCAGCATCGGGCGCGCGAGCGCGAGGTCCGCCTCGACCTCGCGCAGGGCCCTTTCCTGTGCGCGCGTCAGGCGAAACGGCAGCATTGCCAGCAGCTTCACTTTCAACGCGTCGTTTGCCGGCAGCGGCCAACCCGGCTCGCTCTGGATGCGATTGCGCAGCAGCTTCAGCGAGAGGTGATGCGCCAACAACTCTTCGAACGCGAGCCGCCGCTGCGCCGGATGGCGCCACTGCATGAGCAAGTCGACGAAGGCGTCGGAGGGCGGGCGATGCACGTACTCCAAAGCCGCACGCAGCGACGGCAGATTCGCGTCGGCGAGCAGCGTCGGCGGCAGCCAGTCCGGCAGATCTTGCGTCGAAAGCTGTTCGAGAGCGGCCAGCACCAATTGCCGCAACCGCCCCTGCGTAATTCCCTCGGTCGACGGATAGATCGGCGTCAGATGCTCGGCGGCGGCGCGGGCAGCCGGGGCATCGGCACGGCGGTACTCCGGGTGCACGAATTCCAGGCCCTGAGCCGATCGGCGAGCCTCGCCGAAGCAGCGGATACGCAAACCTCGGACCAGCGCCTGCTGTTGCTGTGCTGAAAAATGAAAGAACCTCAGCGTCAGGAAACCCGAGCCGTCGGAGACCCGGCAGAGCATTTGCCGGCGACCGCGGAAGCTGACTTCCGTGAGCTGCACTTCCGCCTCGATCGCGGCCCGCTGACCCGGCCGCAACTCGCCCAAGGGCACGATATGGGTACGGTCCTCGTAGCGCAGCGGCAATAGAAACAGCAGATCTTGCGTGTTTTCGACGCCGAGCGCGCGCAGGCGCTCCGCCAACGCGTCGCCGACGCCGCGCAGCGCGGTCACCGGAGGCGAATCGCTCACAATGCGACGATGCACTCCACTTCGACTTGGGCGCCTCGCGGCAGCGCTGCAACGCCGACCGCCGCGCGCGCGGGATACGGCTCGCGAAAATACTCGGCCATGATCTTGTTGACGAGCGCAAAATGCGCGAGGTCGACGAGGAAGATCGTGACCTTGACGACCTCATCGAGGCTCGCGCCGCCGGCGTGCACGATCGCCTTGACGTTCTCGAACACGCGGCGCACCTGGGCTTCCATGTCGCCGGGCACCAACTCTTTGGTCGCCGGGTCGAGCGGAATCTGACCCGAGACCCAGAGGGTACCGCCCGCGCGCACGGCTTGCGAATAGGTACCGATGGCGCCCGGCGCATTCGGGGTCGAGATGATCTGTTTGCTCATTGGATTTGCGGGTCTCGTGATGTTGAGTCGAGGAAAGTTTAAGCCAGGGTGCGGGTAACCTTTTGCACGTCCGGCATGCGCCTGACGGTCTTCATGATGCGCGCCAGATGCTTGCGATCGCGCACCTGCAACTCGAGTATCAGTCCGGAAGTGTCGCTGTCGCGCTCCTCGAGGATCACGTGGTCGATGTTCGTTTCGGTTCCCGCGACGCTCGCGGCGACCGCGGCGAGCACGCCGACGCGATTGCTGACTTCGAGCTGGATTTCGGAGCTGAACAGGCGGTCATGAGTTGCTTCCCACGCGACCGAGATCCATTTCTCGGGCTGCTTGCGGTATTCGGCGAGATTCCCGCAATTCTGTCGATGAATCATGACGCCGCGGCCGGTGCTGAGGTAGGCCATGATCGGGTCGTTCGGGATCGGAAAGCAGCAACGCGCGTAGGTCACCAGCAACCCTTCAGTCCCCGCGATCATCAGCGGGCCGCCGACCGTGGTTTTCTGCTCGCCGCCCTCCGGAATCGGCTGCAATCGGCGAGCCACGAGCGGTGCGAGCCGCTCCCCGAGCCCGATCTTTTCGAACAGTTCCTCGACGTCCTTGAGATTGAGCTCCTTGACGACCGCTTCGAGATCCCGCTGCGGAATCTTCTTGAGGCTCAGTGAGAATTCCTCGAGCGCAATGCCGAGCAGCCGGCGGCCGAGTTCGGCGGCTTCGCCGCGCTTCATGTTCTTCAGGTACTGCCGGATGGCCGCGCGCGCCTTGGCGGTCACGAGGAAGCCCGACCACGACGGGTTCGGGGTCGCGCCCTTGGCCGTGATGATCTCGACCGTTTGGCCGTTGCGCAGCGGCGTGCGCAAGGGAACCAGGCGGCGATCGACCTTGGCCGCGACGCAGCGATTACCGACGTCGGTATGAATCGCATAGGCAAAATCGACCGCCGTGGCGCCGGTCGGCAGGCGTAGGATTTTTCCCTTCGGCGTGAACACGTAGACCTTGTCCGGAAATAGATCGACCTTGACGCTCTCGAGGAATTCCTCAGAGCTGCCGCCCTCCTGGATCTGCACGAGGCCCGCGAGCCATTCGCGCGCTCGGTCGTGTTCGATGCCACCGAAGGACTCACCGCCGGTCTTGTATTTCCAGTGTGCAGCAATCCCCGATTCGGCGACGCGGTGCATCTCTTCGGAGCGGATCTGCACCTCGATCGGCATGCCGTTGGGCCCGAACAGCGTCGTGTGCAGCGACTGGTAGCCGTTGGAGCGCGGAATCGCGATGTAATCCTTGAACCGCCCCGGCATCGGCTTGTAGAGGCCGTGCACGAGGCCGAGCACGCGGTAGCAGGTGTCGGGCGTGTCAATGATGATCCGAAAGCCGTAGACATCGACCATTTCGTTGATCGAGATGCCCTTGACCTGCATCTTCTTGTAAATGCTGTAGAGGTGCTTCTCGCGCCCTTCGACTCTGCCGCCGATCGACGCCTTCTTCAAGGCGCTCTTGAAGGTCTCGGCGATTTTGCCGATGAATTCCTTTTGATTGCCGCGCGCGCGTTTGAGCTCGCGCTCGAGCACTTTGTAGCGGTATGGATAGAGAGCCCGGAAGCCCAAGTCCTCGAGTTCGAGCTTGACCGCGTAGAGACCGAGCCGTTCGGCGATCGGCGCATAGATGTCGAGGGTCTCGCGGGCGATGCGGCGACGCTTGATCGGCGGCATGACGCCTAGGGTCCGCATGTTGTGCATGCGGTCGGCGAGCTTGACCATGATGACGCGGATATCGCGCACCATCGCGAGCAGCATCTTGCGAAAGCTCTCGGCCTGAGCTTCCTGGCGATTCTTGAATTGAATCTGGTCGAGTTTGCTGACGCCGTCGACAAGATCCGCGACGACCTCGCCGAAGATCGAGACGATTTCCGCCTTTGCCGTCGGCGTGTCTTCGATGACGTCGTGCAGGATCGCGGCAACGAGCGTGTCGCCGTCGAGGCGCAGATCCGCGAGGATGTCGGCGACCGCAACCGGGTGGGTGATGTAGGGTTCGCCTGAAACGCGCTTCTGGCCTTGATGCCGTTCCGCGCCGAATTCGTAGGCTTCGCGTACCCGTTCGATTTGAGCGGGCGGCAGGTACGTCTCGAGCTTATCTAAAAGCTGGCTGATCCCAGTGGAGCGTCTTCCACCGGGTAGAAAACCGAGTATGGAAGACGCATAGTCCATCGTTCCTCTGCGAATCCCCGGGGTCTCAGTCCCCTAGACCAAGTTGCGGTGCACGAAAATCCGACGGCATGTCCAGCTCGCTAACGACCTGCTGCACGGGCTCCTCGGGCTCTTCCAACATTTCCAGCGTGATGTTGCCGGCCGCGATTTCACGCAGGGCAACGACCGTCGGTTTATCGTTTTCCCAATCGACCGTGGCTTCGGCACCGTTCGCAAGGCGCCGGGCGCGCTTGGCGGCCAACAGCACCAGATTGAACAGATTCGGTTCGTTTTGTAAGCAATCTTCGACGGTAATACGAGCCATGCCCTGAATTCCTTGATAAACGGTCGATTAGGATAGCAGAAAATCTCCCGACCCGCCTAGCGCGCCGGACGCCGCCCCAACGAGGTTCTCAAGCCAGCAGGCCGGCCGCAAACCGCTCGATTTCAGGCCGTTTCGCGCGCAACGTCGCGCCCCCGTTGCGCACGATTTCCTGCAGGTCATCGAGCGCCGTCTCGAACTTGTCATTGACGACCACGAATTCGAATTCCGGCCAGTGGGCGAGATCGAGAACCGAGTCCTGCAATCGTCGACGGATCACCTCTTCGCTATCCGTGCTGCGCTGCCGAAGGCGCTGTTCGAGCGCGCTGCGCGAGGGTGGCAGGATGAATATGCTGAACGCTTCCGGGAGGCGCGCTCTGACCTGCCGCGCACCCTGCCAGTCGATTTCGAGCAGCAGTTGCCGGCCTAAGCTAAGCGCCTCCTGAACCGTGCGCATCGCGGTGCCGTAGTGGTTGTCGAACACCCGCGCGTGCTCGAGGAATTCATTGTTGGCGACCATGGCTTGAAAGGTTTGCGCGGACACGAAATGATAATCCTCGCCGTCGCGTTCATTCGGCCGCGGTTTGCGCGTCGTGTAGGAAACCGAGAATTGCAGCTCGGGTTCGCGCTCCATCAAGGCCTTGACGAGGCTGGTCTTGCCCGCGCCCGAGGGCGCGGCAATCACGAATAAATGCCCACGGCTGCTCGCCGTCACGGCGGCCTTACCGATTGCCACATGAGACTCCATGATTGCTCGTCATTGCACGCGTACTCGCTGATTGGACCGTCCGCGGACCCGCCTGATACAGCGCGGTCGCCGCCGAAGATCCTGTGGCGCGTTGGAATCGCGCAGGATAGCTGTCCGGCGGCCGTTCGGCCACAGTCCACCCGTCGGCATATCCCTCGGAACGGTTCGCGCGATTCGCGCACCAAAATCGCGCTATTGGGGTCGGGGGGGCGCGGCTTCGAACTGTGACCGGCCGCACACATTGGCGCGACAAGCTGCCACTGGGCTCGCGTCAGAATCCGCGGCGAAAGCCGATAACAACGAGTGGGTGTCCGGTAGCCACGATGCATTGCCCCTGCCGGTCTGCTCAAGGACGATCAGTCCGAGGTGAAGATGATCATTCGACGAAGGATACCGGCGACGCTCGCGACGATGGCCGGCAAGTATGCGATCGCGCCTGTGCCCCGGCATGCTGAACCGTCGCATTGACGTTCGAGACGCATGCCCGTTGACGCATCGATGAAAACCGCCTCCCGCCAGCCGATCCGTATGCTCATCGTTGACGACGAGCAGCCCGTGCGCGAGGCCTATGCCGAGATCCTAAGCGACCCGGTTGCGAGCGCGGATCGAAATGAACGGCTCGATATGCGCGCACGACTGTTTCGAAAAGCCGGCACCGTGCGTGCCGTTCAGGCGTCCTCGGCAACCGGGTTCGACCCAGTCTTTTGCGACGGCGCCGAAGCGGCCGTCGAGGCCGTGCGCGAGGCGTTCGCGGAAGGCCGTCCATTCGCCGTCGTATTTCTCGACATGCGCATGCCGCCGGGACCGGACGGCCTATGGGCAGCCGAGCGCATCCGAGCGCTCGATCCGGAAGTGGAGATCGTCATTTGTACGGCATTCTCCGACGCCGACCCGAGACAAATCAGTCGGCGGGTACCGCCGGAGGACAAATTATTCTATCTCCAGAAGCCGTTTCATCCGCATGAAGTGCGCCAGATTGCGGTGGCACTGGGGCTCAAGTGGAGTGCGGAGCGCCACATCACCCGGCTCGCCTATTACGATGTGCTCACGGGCCTGCCCAATCGAGCCCATTTTCACGAACAGCTGTCGGTCGCGTTGGAAACCGCGCAGCAACAGCGCGCCCAGCTGGCCGTGATCTATCTCGACCTCGACAATTTCAAACGCATCAATGACACGCTCGGCCATGGCGTCGGCGATGAATTGCTCAAACTGATGGCGCAACGGCTGACCGAGGCGTGTTCTGAGGGCGAGGGCGACGAACCGGAGGACCATCATTCACAGACCGCGGTTGCCCGGCTCGGCGGCGACGAGTTCGTGGTCGTGCTCAATGACATCGATGGCCCCGACGAAGCTTGTGGAGTCGCCGAGCGAGTCATCAATGCCTTGAGTCAGCCGATGCGTCTCTCCGCGCATGAGATCCTGGTGACGCCGAGCGCCGGAATCGCGCTCTATCCGGCCGACGGTGCCGATGTCGATTTATTGTGCCGCAACGCCGACCTCGCCATGTATTTCTCGAAACGCCAGGGCGCAGGTCAGTATGCGCTCTATCAAGAAACGATGAACGCCCGCGGCCTGCAACGCCTCACGATCGAGGCGCAATTGCGCAACGCGCTCGCACGAAAGGAGCTGTCGCTGCACTATCAACCCGAAGTGCATCTCGGCTCCGGTCGCGTCGCGGGACTCGAAGCACTGCTGCGCTGGACGAACGTCCAACTCGGGTCGGTGCCGCCGATCGATTTCATTCCCATCGCGGAAGAGACCGGGCTGATTTTGCCGATCGGTGAATGGGTGTTGCGCACGGCCTGCGTACAAGCCAAGGCATGGCACGATGAAGGATTACAAGCGGGCCGCATCGCGGTCAATGTCTCGAGCACGCAGCTCGCGCAACGGCATTTCGGCTCGATGGTCGCGGCGGTATTGCGCGAGACGGGCTTGCCTCCGGAGCTGCTCGAATTGGAAATCACGGAATCGCTCGTCATGCAAGACGATGCCAGGACTGAACGGCTGTTTGCCGAACTCAAAACGATCGGAGTGTCGATCGCGATCGACGATTTCGGCACCGGGTATTCGAATTTCGGCCGCTTGCGCGAATTGTCGGTCGATCGACTCAAGATCGACCGTTCGTTCATCCATCGCATGCACACCGATCCCGAAGACCGCGCATTGGTGTCGGCGATGATCAAGATGGCTCAAACCATCGGTATCGCGGTGATCGCCGAAGGCGTCGAGGATTTCAGCCAACTCCTGCAGCTGCAGGACGAGCGTTGCGATCAAGCGCAGGGCTACCTGCTGAGCCGGCCGCTGCCGGTCGCGGAAGCCCGGGTGTTTCTCAAACGAATCACGGATATCCAGGAAACCAGCCGAACGCTGCGATTGCGCAAGATCGCGCAATAGCGGGTTCAATCGAAGCGGCCGCGTGCGCCGTCCGGCTCAAGCGGACAAGCCGACGAACATCAAAATGTCCACGCCAAGCCGAGGGATACCAAACTTGGATTTCCGCCCGCTGCACTGAACCGCTCATATTCGGCGCGTACGGCCAAGGAGCCGAATTTCATTTGCGCTCCGGCGCCGGCGGCGAAGCTCGTGTCGGTACGGTCCAAGCGAAAAAGCGCACAGTTGGGGTCGGTGGTCGTGCAGGTCCCGACTCCGGCACGAACCCCATTCACGGTGGTTTGCAGGCGCGCGAGTCCTGCCTTGACGAACACGTCGACGACGGGAACCGGAAGATAGAACACGGCGAATGCGTCGGCGCCGTTCTGAGACAGGTTTGACGAAGCCGCGCCGCCAGCGCCGCTCGGGTGGCCAAAATCGACATATGACAATTCAGCGCCGAAAACCGCGATCGGACGAATTCCCACGACGAGTTTGTATGCCGAGTGATTTTGTTCAAAAGCGCCGGCGCTCGGCACGGTGGCTTCGAGCTGCGATTGCCCGGCAGAAACGCCCGCGTAAAGACCCAAGAGATCGTCGGCGCGAGCACCTGCTACCGGCATGCACGCCGCTGTCAAGACCGCGAGTGTTGTGAGAAAGCCGATTCGTCGCGCGCGCAGCATACGCATGAACACTCGCTGTCAGGAAGCCCAGCTGCAGAATACCGCAGCCAACGCAACCCGTCACGAACGCTCCACCGGCACCTCTCGCGTGAGACGGGGAAAATTTGAGCTGTTGTCGGTGGATGGACTCGACGGTCGCGGCCTCCAAGCGTACGCCGTTGTCGGGCATCTGCCGCTCATGTCGCAGCGCCCGCGCGCAATGAAAGGAACCGCTCCGGCCTATATGGCGCCAAGAACTCGGCCGGGGAATTGCGCAGTACTTCTTGGGTCACGTAACGCCCGAGAATCGGGGCGAGCGTGACGCCGCTGTGAGTGACCACGACATATACACTGGGCGTACCCGGAACCGCACCGACCACCGGAAGATCATCGATCGGCATTGGGCGAAATCCCAAGGTGAGCCGATCGAGCGCCACACCACGCACGGCCGGCAAGAACGCCGCGATCTTGGCCAATATGCGATCGCCGTGCAGCGCGCGCAGGGCTTCATTCGGAAAATCAATGGCGCTCTCACGGATTTCGTGATGTACGGCGAGATCCGGCGGCTCCGGTGAGTCGGTGCCCACCACGCTGCCGTCGGCCATTTGCTTGAATGAGACGCCACCCGGTGCATCAAACACAATCGGTGTCACGGCCGAGACCGGCTTGCTGTGCGCCAGGATTCCAGGCGCATGCCGCAGCTTGAGATCGAAGCCTGCCTTCGCGAGGATGTACGGCGTGTCCACGCCCGCCGCCACCACCAAGTGGTCCAGGGGAATATGTCCTCGCGTAGTAATGACGCCTGCCAGGACGTTACCACGCAGGTCTAGATCCTGAACTTCGCAGGAATACAGCGTCCTTGCGCCATGCCGGCGCGCCTGCGTCAAGAATCGCAGCGTCACCTGCACCGGATCAAGATGCCCGTCGACCCGGGAGAAGAACGCGGCAGCGACCGGCCCTGTCACGAGGCTTGGAACTTTGCCGCC
>Ga0209040_10000371_pt1 | contig 33824 bp, 31 predicted proteins | sample BogFormECP12_OM3_FD_188240 | JGI IMG/M metagenome (GOLD analysis project Ga0209040, IMG submission 188240) | Bog forest soil microbial communities from Calvert Island, British Columbia, Canada - ECP12_OM3 (SPAdes) (version 2) | ecosystem: Environmental > Aquatic > Freshwater > Wetlands > Bog ... | reverse complement strand
CTGCACCCGGCTTCGCCGCGCTTGCGATCGCCACATCCTTTCTCGTAGCGACCCGCTGCACCCGGCTTCGCCGCGCTTGCGATCGCCACATCCTTTCTCAGCAGATCCTCGGCAGCGGGTCGCCGACGAGCATGTCGACGATCCGGGAACCACCGAAACCAGTTCGCAGGACAACGGTTTCGGCGGGTTCGACGACGATCTGCCCGACTTCGGCGGCCTCGGCGCCCAACGGATGCGACCGCATCGCCGCCAGACCGGCCTCAGCCTCCTCCGGCGCGACGACGGCAATGAACTTGCCCTCGTTGGCGACGTAAAGCGGGTCGATACCGAGTAGTTCGCACGCGCCGCTCACCATCGGGTGCACCGGGAGGCGATCCTCTTCCAGCAACACTCCCAGACCACAAGCCTGGGCCAGTTCGTTGCAGACGGTGCCGACGCCGCCGCGGGTCGGGTCACGCAGCCAGCGTGTTGACGGCGCGGCCGACAACAGCAGCTCCACCAGCGGGCTCACCGCGGCGGTGTCGGAATGAATGTCAGCCTCGATGGCCAAGTCACCACGGGCCAGCATCACCGCCATCCCGTGATCGCCCATCGACCCCGACAACAGCAGCTTGTCGCCCGGACGCACCGATGCCGGCGACAACTGGCGGCCCACAGGGATCACGCCCACACCGGTGGTCGTAATGAACAGGCCGTCGGCCGCGCCATTGGGCACGACTTTGGTGTCACCGGTCACGATCTGTGCACCGCATTCCGCGGCCGCTGCCGCCATGTCGGCGACAATCTCCTTCAACTCGGCGATCGGAAAGCCCTCTTCGAGAACAAAGGCGGCCGAGATCCATTGCGGCACGGCACCGGCCACCGCCAGATCGTTAGCGGTGCCGTGCACCGCCAGTTCACCGAGTGAGCCGCCGGGAAAACGCCTGGGCTGCACCACGAATGAATCAGTGGACATCACCAGCCGCTCACCGCCGGGCAACTTGATCACCGCTCCGTCACCAAGGGACTCCAGCAGCGGATTGCGGAACGCCTCGATGAAGACGGCGTCCACCAAGGCGGCCGATGCTTTTCCGCCGGCGCCGTGCGCCAGCGTCACGTGATCGTCGAGCAATCGGGGGCGACGTCGGCGGAATGACTCGATCCGCTCGATCACGTCACCCTCGCCGAAACGCGGCCCCGAGGCCAAGTATTCGCCTGACGACTTACTCATAAGGCCTCCACTGGCTGGGTAGCCATCTGGTCGTGCACTGCCAGCCACAGCTGATAGCCAAGCAGCGCTTGGGATTCCTGAATCCTGTGCACACTTTGCGAGCGAACCACGAAGCACGCGTCGACATCCGGGCTTTTCGCGAACGCGCCGCCCTCGTATCCGGCGAAGCCGATGGTGTACATGCCGCGATGGCGCGCCTCCTTGAAAGCGGCCATCAGGTTGGGCGAGCTGCCGCTGGTCGACATCGCGATCGCGATGTCGCCGGCTTTTCCGCGGGCGATCAACTGCCGGGCGAACACCAGCTCGAACCCGACGTCGTTGCCGAGCGCGGTCATGATGGCCTGATCGGCGGTCAACGACCAGGCCGGCAAGGGTCTACCGACCGGCGGCTGGGCGAACAGCCGCGCCAAAGTGGTGCAGTCGGTGCAACTTCCGCCGTTGCCGAAAGTGAACAGCCGTCCCCCGTCACTGAACCGACGCGCCATCTCGGTGGCGGCGCGCCCGATCAGTTCGGTGTTGGCCTCCAGCGTCGAGCGGCGCAGCGCCAGACTTTCGGCGGCCTTGGCCTGCGCCGAGGCAGCCAGGTCGGCGAGTAGCGATTTGGGATCGTCTTCCTGCGCGTCGATGAACGGATAGAGGAAGTTCGTGGGCTCTTCTTGTGGAGCGGAAGTCATGAGCGCCGCTCTCCCCCGCAAGCGGGAGGTGCCCCCACCTCATCGCTGCTTCGTATATCGTCGCTGGCGCGGGTCATCGCACCTCCTCCTGCTCGACGCGGCTAATCGCCGTCCCGGCGTGCACCAGTAGCAGTTCGCCAGCGGCGACCGGGTCGACCAGTGTGGTCGCCACCGTTTCGACGCCGTTGGCGGTGCGCACCGTGGCCATTCCGTCGGCCGTCGCGGTAAGCACCTCTCCCAGGCGACCTTCGTCGCTGCAGGTGATACAGACGTCGTCCGTGCACACATCCGGCTCTTTCAGCAGACCCGGGTGCTCGAAGCAGACGTGGGTCAGCTCCCACAGCAGGTGGTAAAACAACACGAACCCACCGGTCGCAGGGACTCTGGGGTCGGGGTCGTCCAACCACAACACGTGGTCTGCCATCCCGGCTTTGGGCCGCTCGCCACTGCCGATCCAGACGGTCGTGACGCCCCACGCCCGGCTCCGGTGCATCGCCGATCGCACTTCGGGGTCGTCGACGCCGGAGACGGCCACCACGATGTCGCCGGGCCGCACCGACACCCGCACCACGTCGACCACATCGGGTCCGGTGATCGCAACGGCCGGCAACGCCCGCTTGCCCACGATCACCGGATGGATGAATTCGACCGCGATATGCAGCGCATGCGGCTCCCATCCCGGGGCGATGGACCACATCGTGGCGCCCGCCGCGAACCGTTTGGCCAACGTGAACGAGGTGGCTGCCAGATCGGCGGCCAAGTCGGCGTCCAGCCCACGGTCGATCGCGATGGTCGTCACATCGTTACCCACCGATTCATTCCTCCCCTCGTTCTTCGTCTAGCGCGGTCAGTACCGAGACCGCGGCCTGACCAAGCGCCAATCCCCCGTCGTTGGGTGGAACAGCGTGGTGTGTCAACACTTCGAACCCCGCCTGCTGCAGCCGTTGTCGGCATTCGCGCAGCAGCAGCACGTTCTGGAACACCCCGCCGGTGAGGCCCACCATCCGCACCTCGCCGGCAACCAGGCTGACCACCTCCGAGACCGCTTCCGCGACGGCATGGTGGAAGCCCGCGGCCAGCACCGCCGGTTGGACGCCGTCGCGCAGCGCCGACACCATTGCCCGGACCATGCCGGTCGGGTCGATCACCCCGTCGGTGCGCACGTCCATCCGTAGACCAGCCCGGGCGTTATCGACCGAATCGGCCAGCACCTCAAGTTCGATCGCAGCCTGGCCCTCATAGTCGATGCGGTGCCGCACGCCGAGCAGGGAGGCGACGGCGTCGAAGAGCCGGCCCATGCTCGAACACGCCACGCAGCCCGTATTGTTCTCCAATTGCGAACGGATGAGCCGTAATTCAGCAGGAGTGGCCGCGGTGACCGGGGCCAAATCCAGAGTCCAGTCGATGCCGGCCATCCACAACTGCGACAGGGCCATCCGCCACGGGTTGCGCACTGCGGCGTCGCCGCCGGGCAGCGGCACCGGTAACAGGTGGCCGACCCGGACGAAGCGGTGGCTATCCGGCCCAACAGCGAGAATCTCGCCGCCCCAGATCGTTTCGTCGCAGCCGTAACCGGTGCCGTCGAAGGACACTCCGATGATCGGTTCGCCCAGACGGCCGTGTTCGGCCAGCAGGGAGGCCACGTGGGCGTGGTGGTGCTGGACGAGGTCCAACGGCCGGGCATCGGCATGCCGCTCGGCCCAATCGCGGGTCTGATATCCAGGGTGCAGGTCCGCGGCCAATCGCACTGGCTGATGGCGGATCTCGCTGAGTTGGCCGACCGCTCGCTCAAACGCCCGCAGCGTCTCCAGCGTTTCCATGTCGCCGATGTGTCCGGACATGTAGGCGCGCGAGCCGTCGGTGAGGCAGAACGTGTTCTTGAGTTCGCCGCCGACGGCCAGTACCGCCGGGCCGTCGCGACCGAGGTCGACGGGCAGCGGGGCGTAGCCGCGGGAACGGCGGATCGGTAATTCCCGGCCGTCGATGACGCGGACCACCGAGTCGTCACACGGCACGTGGATCGGCCGGTTGTGGTCGAGCACCGCGTCGCACAGTGCCGAAAGACGAGACCCGGCATCGTCTTCGGTGAAGCAGATGGGCTCGTCGGAGCGGTTGGCACTGGTCAGCACCAGCGCGTCGGGCACCGCGGGGTCGGCACCGGGAACGGGCGCGAGCAGCAGGTGATGGATCGGCGAATACGGCAGCATCAAACCCAGCAGCGGGCTGCCCGGTGCGACGGCGTCGGCGACGGGCGCGTCGGCGCGTCGGCGCAGCAACACGATCGGCCGGGCGGGACTGGTGAGCACGGCGGCCTCGGCGTCGTCGATGTGCGCGTAGCGGCGGGCAATGCCGAGATCGCGCACCAGCATCGCGAACGGCTTGGCGCCACGCGCCTTACGGCTCCGCAGCGCGCCGACCGCCGCCTTGTCGTCAACGACACAGGCCAGGTGGTAACCGCCGATACCCTTGATCGCGACGACAGCCCCGGCGGCCAGCGCCCGTTGCGTGGCGGCCAGCGCGGCGTCGGCTGTATCGACTCGATCGGATCCCGAAGAGAACCACAGCGACGGCCCGCAGTCCGGGCAGGCGATCGGCTGGGCGTGGAAACGGCGGTTGGCCGGGTCGTGGTACTCGCCAGCGCACCGGTCACACATCGCGAAAGTCGACATGGTGGTGGTCGGACGGTCGTAGGGCAACGCGCGAATGATCGTGAACCGCGGGCCGCAGTTGGTGCACGTGATGAACGGGTGCCGGTAGCGGCGGTCCCGCGGGTTGAACAGCTCGGTGATGCAGTCGTCGCAGACCGCGATGTCGGGCGGAATCGGCGTGGTCGCCCCGGGCTCCGCCTGGCTGTCGACGATGCGAAAGCCGTTGCCGCCGCATGTATTCGCTTCGACGTCGGCGATGGATACCGTGTTGATCCGGGCCAGCGGCGGCGCCTCCGCGCACAGCCGACGCCCGAATTCGTCAATGCGGGCGATCGGCCCCTGAACTTCGATGAACACCGCGCCGGAATCGTTGCCGACGAATCCCGCCAACCCGAGTTCGGTGGCGATCCGGTGGACGAAAGGGCGAAAACCTACTCCCTGGACGACGCCGACGACGGTGAACCGCTGCCTCGCGTCGTCGGATCGCAGCATCAGTGCGTCGGTCATGTGGGCCGCCAAAGGCGCGCAGACATCGAGGTACTGGGCGGCACGACGTTATCGCCGCTTCGATGGGTACCCCAATCAGCACACGTCGCGATCACACCGTTCTGTTGTCACGGCTTCCCCGACAAAACCCATCGTAGGCGCGTACGACATGCCCCGGTCGGGATTCGACTAGCCCAACCCACAAGCCCTCGGGTCAGCTCGTACGCCTTTTGACGACCGTTATCGGAACTGCTTGATGGGCGCTGCTAACGCGCACACCGCTGTTTCACGGGGCCAGATGGTCTTAGCCAATATCTTCCCGGGATTCAGGGTTTTATTAGCTTTTTCTCAGGCGTGTTGTACACATGTGCAGCGTGACCTACGTCACAACGACCAGCGTCGAAGGAGATGGCCATGGAACTCGCCGCCCGCCCCTGGATCACCGCCGGTGTCGCGCCCGTCGGAGCCGGCGTCGTCATCGTCACCCCGGTGAAAGCGGCCGTACCCGATATCGAAGTGGCCGCCGTGCAGCTCACCTCCAGCCCCGAAGGTATCGACCCGATCACGGCGATTGAGGACGTGTTCAAACTCGCGCAAACGAACAGCGTGGCGCTCGATGAGCACTTTTCGCCGGTTCCCCTGCCGACGCTGCAGCAGGTCATCGCCGATCTCCTCGACGGAAAACAAATCGACCTGCAGGCCGCGGGCAACGCGGCGGTCACTCCCTTCCTGCCCGGCTCCGGCCTGCCCCCCGGTGAGATGCCCCCTGCCTACCTCTATTCGTCGCTGGATCCAATCCACACGCTGGCTTACACGGTGATTCACGGCACGCTGACGGGTCCGGATCTGCAGTCGCTGCTCGCGTTCACGGCTTCACCGCTTAGCAGCGTGCTCCTCGGTGACCTGGACCCGATCCTCGACCCAGGGCTGGCGTTGGAAAACAGCATCCAGGACGCCCTCGCCGCGCCAGACCCGCAGTCGGCGTTATTCGACCTGCTCAACATTCCTGCCAACATCGCCGACGCAACCCTCAACGGAGAATTCCTCGACGGAACTACGCCGGAGCTCAACATTCTCCCGCTGCTGTCGCTGTTGCCGGCGGGCACTTTGCCGCCCAGCGTCGACATCACGTCGGTCGACCTTGTCCTGGGCGGCCTGCTCAGCCACGGCAGCTCGCTGCTCAATGGCATTAGCGCTACCATCAGCGGTCTTCCTGTCAGCCTCACGGGACACGCGGTCGGGCCCATTGGTTCCTCGATAGAGCTGGACCAGGCCATCGCGACGGCACTCGGCTTCAGCTTCCCAAGTCCAGCCATGGACACGGTTAGCCCACTTGGTGATCTGTTGAGCACCCTCACTACCGCGCTCGACGGCGACCTGTCGACAGCCCTCACCGGTCTTTCCACCGACTTCAGCGCACTGCTGACGGATAGCCTGGGGAACCTGACGAGCCTGTTCTGAGTCCAGCGGCTAACTGCAGGCTTTGAGCACGAGCTCGCGAACCAGCGCCGCGTCGGCCTGGCCCTTGGTGGCCTTCATCACCGCGCCGACGATAGCGCCCGCCGCCTGCACTTTGCCGCCCCGGATCTTCTCCGCCACATCGGGATTGGCGGCCAGCGCCTCGTCGACCGCGGCCTGGATCAGCGAATCATCGCGCACCACGGCCAGTCCGCGCGCGGTCATCACCTGCTCGGGCTCGCCTTCCCCGGCGAGCACGCCCTCGACAACTTGGCGGGCCAGCTTGTTGGACAGCTTGCCCTCATCGACCAACGCCACCACAGCGGCGACTTGCTTCGGCGTGATCGGCAGTTCGTCGAGTTCGACGCCGGCCTCGTTGGCTTTTTGGACCAGGAAGTTGCCCCACCAGGCGCGGCCTTCCTTACTGGACGCGCCGTGCTCGATAGTGGCAGTGACCAACTCGACTGCGCCGGCGTTGACGAGATCGCGCATCACCTCGTCGGAAACACCCCACTCTTGCTGAATCTCCTTGCGCCGCAGCCACGGTAGCTGCGGGATGGTCGGGCGCAATCGGTCGACCAACTCGCGGCTCGGCGCGACCGGCTCCAGGTCCGGCTCCGGGAAATAGCGGTAGTCCTCGGCGGTTTCCTTGGTGCGGCCCGGACTGGTGTACCCGGACTCGTGGAAGTGGCGGGTTTCCTGCGTGACCCGGCCTCCTGACGTCAGAACGGCGCCCTGCCGCTGCATTTCGTAGCGGACGGCGACCTCGACGCTCTTCAGCGAGTTGACGTTCTTGGTCTCGCTGCGGATGCCGAACTGCTCCGCCCCGATTGGCATGAGCGACACGTTGGCGTCACAACGCATCGAGCCCTGGTCCATTCGGACATCGGAGACACCCAACGCGCGCAACAGATCTCGCAGCGCGGTCACGTAGGCCCGGGCGATCTGCGGAGCCCGTTCGCCGGCGCCCACGATGGGTTTGGTGACGATCTCGATCAGCGGCACACCCGCACGGTTGTAGTCGATCAGCGACATCGTCGCGCCATGAATGCGGCCGGTCTCGCTGCCCAGGTGGGTGAGCTTGCCGGTGTCCTCCTCCATGTGCGCGCGTTCGATCTCGACTCGCCAGCTGGTGCCGTCCTCCAGGGGCACCTCCAGATAGCCGTTGACGGCGATCGGCTCGTCATACTGCGAGATCTGGTAGTTCTTCGGCATGTCCGGGTAGAAGTAGTTCTTCCGGGCGAACCGGCACCAGGACACGATCTCGCAGTTCAACGCCAGCCCGATCCGGATCGCCGATTCGACCGCGGCCTCGTTGAGCACCGGTAGCGAACCCGGCAGGCCCAGACACACCGGACACACCTGGGTATTGGGTTCGGCACCGAACGCGGTGGCGCAGCCACAGAACATCTTGGTGGCGGTGGACAGCTCGACGTGCACTTCCAGGCCGAGCACCGGCTGGTAGCGCGCGATGACGTCGTCGTAGTCGAGCAACTCCGCGCCGGGTGCCTTGGCAGCAGCGGTCATGCGTTCGATCCTAATTGGCCGCCGGAGCCGTCGGCGCGGGGAAGGCCTAGCCGAAGAAGGCGGCGGCGTCGTCGTAGCGGCTCTGCGGTACCAGTTTGAGCTGGCGCACCGCTTCTGCCAGCGGCACCCGGCCGATGTCCTGACCCCGCAGCGAGACCATCTGTCCGTATTCAGCGGCGTGCGCGGCGTCGGCGGCATTCACCCCGAAGCGGGTGGCCAGTACCCGGTCATAGGCGGTCGGCGTACCGCCGCGCTGGACGTGGCCAAGCACGGTCACCCGGACTTCTTTGTTGATGCGCTTCTCCACCTCGGCGGCCAACTGGTCGGCGACACCGGTGAACCGCTCATGGCCGAACTCGTCGATGCCGCCCTGGCGCAGCGTCATCGAGCCTTCAGCCGGTTTGGCGCCTTCGGCGACCACGCAAATGAAGTGTGAGTCGCCGCGCTGGAAACGCCGCTTGACCAATCGGCAGACCTCGTCGATGTCGAAGGGCTGCTCGGGGATCAGCGTCATGTGCGCGCCGGATGCCAGCCCGGCGTTGAGCGCGATCCAGCCGGCGTGTCTGCCCATCACCTCCACCAGCATCACCCGTTGGTGTGATTCGGCGGTGCTGTGCAATCGGTCGATGGCATCGGTGGCCACCATCAGCGCGGTGTCGTGACCGAAAGTCACGTCGGTGCAATCGATGTCGTTGTCAATGGTCTTCGGCACACCGACGACGGGCACGTTCTCTTCAGACAGCCAGTGCGCGGCGGTCAGCGTGCCTTCGCCGCCGATCGGGATGAGCACGTCGATGCCGTTGTCGTCCAAGGTCTGCATGATCTGTTCCAGCCCGGCCCGCAGCTTGTCGGGGTGCACGCGGGCAGTGCCCAGCATCGTTCCACCCTTGGCCAGCAGCCGGTCATTACGGTCGTCGTTGGCCAGCTGCACACGCCGGTTCTCCAACAGCCCGCGCCAGCCGTCCTGGAATCCGACCACCGACGACCCGTACCGCGAGTCGCAGGTGCGCACCACCGCCCGGATGACGGCGTTGAGCCCGGGACAGTCCCCACCACCGGTAAGAATTCCGATCCGCATGACCTCATCTTGCCCTGTGATTGTCGTCGGAGCAGCCGGATCTCATCTTGCCGGGTTCGGAGTGCCGAGATCGACGTTAGCGGCACACCCACTCGAAGTTTCCGCGCTGCCGTCGATCTCGGCGACGCACACCGTGTCAAATGGCCGACGGCAGGGGCCCCCGGGCAGCCTCGTAGGCCGCCGCCACCCGATAAAGCCGGTCGTCGGCCAGCGCCGGCGCCATGATCTGCAACCCGACCGGCAGCTTGTCGTCCGGCGACAAACCTGACGGCACCGACATCCCGCAGTGACCGGCCAGGTTCAGCGGCAGCGTGCACAGGTCGAACAGATACATCGCCAACGGGTCGTCGACCTTCTCGCCCAACCGGAACGCCGTCGTCGGCGTGGTCGGCGACACCAGTACGTCAACGGATTGATAGGCCGCGTCGAGATCGCGGGCAATCAACGTGCGCACCTTCTGCGCCTGGTTGTAATAGGCGTCGTAATACCCGGCTGACAGCGCGTAAGTGCCGATCATGATGCGCCGCTTGACCTCCGGCCCGAACCCGGCGGCGCGGGTCAGCGCCATCACCTCCTCGGCGCTGTGCGTGCCGTCGTCGCCGACCCGCAGTCCGTAGCGCATCGCGTCGAAGCGGGCGAGGTTGCTCGACACCTCCGACGGCAAGATCAGGTAGTAGGCGGGCAGCGCGTGATCGAAATGGGGACAGTCAACTTCGGACACGTCGGCACCGATCGCCGTCAACTGCTCGACGGCGCTGTTGAAGGATGCCAACACGCCGGGCTGATACCCGTCGCCGCGCAGCTGCCGGACCACGCCGACGCGCACTCCACTCAGGTCGCCCGCCGCCCCCGCCTTCGCAGCGCCGACGACGTCGGGTATTTCGGCGTCGATGGAGGTGGAGTCGCGTGGATCGTGTCCGGCGATCACCTGGTGCAGCAGCGCGGTGTCGAGGACGTTGCGCGCACACGGACCGCCCTGGTCGAGCGACGACGCGCAGGCCACCAGGCCGTAGCGCGACACCGTGCCGTAGGTCGGTTTGACCCCGACCGTCGCGGTCAGCGCGGCCGGCTGGCGGATGGAGCCGCCGGTGTCGGTCCCGATGGCCAGCGGCGCCTGGAACGCGGCCAGCGCGGCGGCACTGCCGCCCCCGGAGCCGCCCGGCACCCGGTCGGTGTTCCACGGGTTGCGGGTCGGGCCGTAAGCGGAGTTCTCCGTCGACGAGCCCATCGCGAACTCGTCCATATTGGTCTTGCCCAGGATCGGGATACCCGCCGCCCGCAGTCGCGCGGTCACCGTGGCGTCGTAGGGGGAACGCCAGCCCTCCAGGATCTTCGACCCGCACGTGGTGGGCATGTCGAGGCTGGTGAACACGTCTTTGAGGGCCAACGGCACCCCGGCCAGCGGCGACGGCGGCCGCTCGCCGGCCGCCAGCGCCTTGTCGACGGCGGCCGCAGCCGACAGCGCCGCATCGCCCGCCACGTGCAGGAACGCGCCGTAACGCTCATCGGTCGCGGCGATCTGGTCCAGGAAAGCGTGGGTGATTTCGGTCGATGACAACTCCTTGGCGGCGATTTTGCCAGCCAGGGTCGCGGCGTCCTGCCGGATGATGTCGGTCATTCCGGTTCCCCGAGGATCTGTGGGACGGCGAAGCGGCCGTCGAGGGCTTCAGGCGCCTCGGCGAGCGCTTCCTGCTGGGTCAGGCACGGTGTGGTCTGGTCCGGGCGGGTGATGTTGACGTCTTTGAGCGGGTTGTCGGTCGGTTCGACGCCGGTGACATCGACGGCTTGGATCTGGCTGACGTGGGTCAAGATGGCGTCGAGTTGGCCGGCGAAGCTGTCCAGCTCGGCGTCGGTCAACGCCAGCCGGGCCAGCCGGGCCAGATGGGCCACCTCGTCGCGGGAGATCTGGGACACGACCGAAAAGCCTAGCCGCCGCGAGTGTGACGCTAGCGTGACGCTCGGTGTCGAGCGTCACGCTAGTGTGGCGCCCGCCTGCCGCCGTCGAAATGCCGCCGCCGCCTGGCTGTGCGACAGTGTGCGCGTGTCTTCCTATCTGCTGCGAGTTCAGCTTGCCGACCGGCCGGGCAGCCTCGGCTCGCTGGCCGTGGCCTTGGGGTCGGTAGGGGCCGACATCTTGTCGCTGGACGTCGTGGAACGCGGGTCCGGCTACGCGATCGACGATCTTGTGGTCGAGCTACCGCCGCGGGCCATGCCGGACACGCTGATCACGGCAGCCGAAGCGCTCAATGGGGTGCGGGTGGACAGCCTGCGACCGCACACCGGGCTGCTGGACGCGCACCGAGAGCTGGCGCTGATCGACCACGTCGCCGCAGAGGGCGACACAACGGCCAAGCTGAAGGTGCTCGTCGACGAAGCCCCCCAAGTGCTCCGGGTGAGCTGGTGTGCGGTGCTGCGCAGTTCCGACGACGGGATCCAGCCTGTGGTGGGCAGCCCGGGCGCGCCGGAAACCGGACTGAACGCCGTCCCGTGGATGCCTATCACGCGCGCCACTGCGCTGGACGCCACCGGCGACTGGGTACCGCAGGTATGGCGCGAGCTGGACACCACCCTGGTCGCCGCGCCGCTGGGCGCGCCCGACACCGCGGTCATGCTGGGACGGCCTGGCGGTCCGGCATTCCGGCCGTCAGAGGTGGCACGGCTGGGCTACCTGGCCGGGATCGTCGGGACCCTGCTGCACTGAGCACGCCGATAAACGCCGATGAACGGGGTATTGCTCAAGTGTGAGCCTGCTGTCCGATGCCCAGATCGCTGCGATGTCCCCGGCCGAGCGCCGTCAACTGATACGACGGCTTGAGCGACCCCTGTCCGAGCTGATGCCGGTCGCCGTGGCGCGCCGGATCCGGTGGGGCTGGCTGGGGATCATGATCGGCGGGACGCTGGTGCTGATCCCCTGGACCGTATACCTCACCTTCGAACTGCCCGACGACTACGTGGTGCACGACTGGACGGCGACCTGGGTCGGCTTCGACCTGCTGCTGATTGCCCTGATGACCGCAACCGTCGTCTTCGGCATGTTGCGCCGACAGGTGATGCTGCTGACCGCGTTCGCAACCGGCGTGTTGCTGATCTGCGACGCCTGGTTCGACGTGCTCACCGCCGGACCCAACGACTTCCGCGTGTCGGAGCTGACCGCGGCACTGGGAGACTTGCCGCTGGCGGCCGTACTCATCACCGGCGCCCTGCGACTGTTCCGATTCACCGCGATCCGCATGTGGCTGCTCGAGCCGAGCACCCCGCTGTGGCGGCTGCCACTGCTGCTCTGATCCGAGTTCCGTATGAGGTTGATATGTATGGCGATGCGGCTGTCCAGATGCGCTGTTAGAGTTGGCGCACTGTGACTTTCAGCAAACGATCGAGAACGGACCAGCTGGGCTCCGTCACGTGCGTGACGGTCGCCATCTGCGTTCTGGTCAGCGTAATCGGTTGTGGGCTAGCGCGATTCGAGCTCTCAGCCTCGGATCAACCTTCCGCAACGCTGCTGGCATCGAGCGTTGACGATATCGACCGCGCAGACCTCAAACACGATTCGTTATCCACAGCTCCTAAGCCGTTGGACGCCATCGCGCCACACCAACGCGCTGTACCTCAGCGGTTGCGCACTTTGACGATGTGGCGATGGTGGTACCGGCCAGCAGCTTGGCATGCCTTTCAGCACAGGTTCGGCGTCCCCGACGCGTTCGGTCTCGACGTATCTCGCACGGGCCGAAAGCTTTTGACACAGCTCTGTATCTCGCTCTGCTGATCAGCCATGCGCCCAGCCGTCGCGCAGCTGCTATGTGACGACGGGCGTTGAAGACTCTCCCGCGCTGATCCGCATCCGCGCGGCAGATCACGAGCGCCATGCCCACCCACGGATCGGTGTGCGCTGATCCGCGTCGGCATGCGTCGAAACGACGCGTCTCATACACCTGCGTTGCCGCGAATCAGCACACCAGCGCGCTCTGCCGGCGGGTGCCGCATAGCTCATCGAACGAATTCGAAGGAAACAAATGACTTTGAGTACCGCAGTAGTCGACGAAGAGACCTTCCTTGACGATCCCGAGCTTTTCGGACGTGAGGCGCGACTGTCGTGGGTGCTGGCCGGTCTGGCCGGCCTGCTCGGCGCCACCGCCTTCACCCACTCCGCGGGATACTTCCTGACTTTCATGACTGGCAACAGCGAGCGTGCGGTACTGGGCTTCTTCCGCGACGAGTCCTGGTTGTCGATAACAGCGACGTCACTGCTGGCGGCATTCGTCGGTGGCGTCGTGATCGCGTCGCTGTGCCGGAGGCATATCTGGGTAGCTCATCCCCACGGTCCCACCGTGCTGACCACGTTTTGCCTGCTGACGGCCGTCGCAGTCGATGCGCTCGCGGGTGGATGGTCGGCCGACCACGTTTCCTTCGTGCCAATTCTTTTCGTTGCCTTCGGCATTGGCGCCTTGAACACTTCCTTCGTCAGAGATGGTGAGGTATCGATCCCGCTGAGCTACGTGACGGGGACACTGGTGAAGCTAGGCCAAGGCATCGAACGCCACCTCAGCGGCGGGGTCGCCGCGGCGTGGCTGGGTTACTTTCTGCTGTACGTCAGCTTCCTGGTCGGAGCCACGATCGGCGGCTGCATCAGTCTGGTCGTCAACGGGTCCGCGATGCTGGCGGTCGCCGCTGCCGTGTCTGCACTGACGACCGGGCACACCTACTGCCACGCCGATCGCCGTGTGCTGCTGGAAGCCTCGGGTAGACCTGATCGCGGCCGATCACGGCCGCGGATCACCCTGCGCAGGCGACCCTGATTACTCGTCTGGTTCGCTGTCGGAAGGCCCCTGGGCCAACAGCTTTCGGAATCCGTCCTCGTCGAGGACGGGCACGCCGAGTTCGACGGCCTTGTCGTATTTCGATCCGGGGGAATCGCCGGCGACGACATAGGCGGTCTTCTTCGACACCGACCCGGCGGCTTTGCCGCCACGCGCCACAATGGCCTCCTTGGCGTCATCGCGGGAAAAGCCGGTCAACGAGCCGGTCACCACGATCGTCAATCCCGCCAGCGTGCGGGGCACGCTGGCGTCACGCTCGTCGGCCATCCGCACGCCGGCCGATCGCCACTTATCGACGATGGCCCGATGCCAGTCCACGGTGAACCACTCGGTCACCGCTGCGGCGATGATCGGGCCGACACCCTCGACCGCGGCCAGCTGCTCGGTCGAGGCCGACGTGATCGCATCCAGGCTGCCGAACTCGGTCGCCAGCGCGCGGGCAGCGGTCGGCCCGACGTGGCGAATCGACAATGCCACCAGCACCCGCCACAGCGGTTGCTTCTTGGCCGTGTCCAGGTTGACCAGCAGGCGCTTGCCGTTGGCAGACAGCGCGCCGCTTTTGGTGGTGAACAACTCGGTGCGCATCAAGTCGTCTTCGGTGAGGCCGAACAGATCACCCTCGTCGCCGATCACGTGAGCTTTCAGCAGTGCGATGGCCGCCTCGTAGCCCAGGCCTTCGATGTCGAAAGCACCACGACCGGCGACGTGAAACACCCGCTCACGCAATTGCGCCGGGCAGGACTGCGCGTTGGGGCAGCGGATGTCGGCGTCGCCCTCCTTCGCCGGAGCCAGCGGGGTTCCGCATTCGGGACACGTTGTGGGCATGACGAATTCGCGCTCGGAGCCGTCGCGCAAGTCGACGACGGGACCCAAGACTTCGGGGATCACGTCGCCGGCCTTGCGGATCACCACCGTGTCGCCGATCAACACTCCCTTGCGCTTGACCTCGGCGGCGTTGTGCAGGGTGGCCAGCCCCACCGTCGATCCGGCAACGGTGACCGGCGTCATGAACGCGAACGGTGTGACCCGCCCGGTGCGACCGACATTCACCCGGATGTCGAGCAGCTTGGTCTGCACCTCCTGCGGCGGATACTTGTAGGCGATCGCCCACCGCGGTGCCCGCGACGTGGAACCCAGCCTGCGCTGCAGCGATACATCGTCGATTTTGACGACGACGCCGTCGATTTCGTGAGCCACGTCATGGCGATGCTCGCCCCAGTAGGCGATGCGTTCCAGGGCGCCGGCAGCGTTTTCCACCCGCCTGGTGTGTTCGGAGACGGGCAGGCCCCAGGCATCCAGCGCCAGATAGGCGTCGTGCAGGGTGGGCGGCCGAAATCCCTCGATGTGTCCCAAGCCGTGGCAGATCATCCGCAGCTTGCGGCGAGCGGTGACGGCGGGATCCTTCTGCCGCAGCGATCCCGCCGCACTGTTGCGTGGGTTGGCGAACGGCGCCTTGCCGTCTTCGACCAATGCGGCGTTGAGCGCTTCGAAATCGGCGACCCGGAAGAACACTTCACCCCGTACCTCGAGCACGTCGGGTACCGGATAGTCGTCGCTGGCGATGAGCCGCTCGGGGACGTCGTCAATCGTGCGCGCGTTGAGCGTGACGTCCTCGCCGGTGCGGCCGTCGCCACGAGTTGCGGCCCGGACCAGCCGTCCGTCGCGGTAGACCAAAGCCAATGCGACACCGTCGATCTTGAGCTCGCACAGAAATGGGACATCGTTACCGACCTCGGCGTGGATGCGCGCCGCCCACACGTCGAATTCCTCGGTGCTGAACACATTGTCCAGGGACAGCATCCGCTCCAAGTGCTCGGCCGAGGTGAAATCGGTGGCGAAGCCGGCGCCGCCGACGAGCTGAGTCGGTGAGTCGGGCGTGCGCAGCTCGGGATGCTCCTCCTCGAGTGCGGCCAGCCGACGCAGCAAGCGGTCAAAGTCGGCGTCGGAAATGATCGGCGCGTCGCGCACGTAGTAGCGGAACTGGTGTTCGCGCACCTCGTCGGCCAGTTCGCGCCAAAGACGGCGCACCTCGGGGGCGACGGGATCAGCCTCTGCTGAGATCACGTTGGCAGGCTATCGGAGGACGCCGACGAAAAGACCGGCGCGCTTAGATCGCGTCGGGGTCGTCGGCGAAGGCCTCCGCGGCCCGCCGGGCGAGCCCGATGGCGGCGCGCGCCCACTGCGGCGTCGCCAAGGCGAGGCCGCACGCCGGCGTGACGCCGATACGGTCGCGCAGCGCCGAGCGGCCGAAGCCGAGCCGGTCGGTGACCGCCACGACCGCGGCCGCGACCTCCTCCGCCGAGGGACGCCGCGCCGGGGTGCTGGACGAGACGACGCCGAGGATGACGGCGCGGCCCGATTCGACGAATTCCGCGATCGAGTCCAGATCGGCGGCGTCAAGTGTCGACACGTCGACAGAAACTGCTGCAACATTGCTGCGCTGCATTACTTTCCACGGTAACGCCGTGGCGCAGCTGTGCACTGACACCTCAGCGCCCGCGGCGGCCACGCAAGTGTCCAACACGGTGGTGGCCAGCGTCTCGTCGATCGGGGCCACCGGGCTCAGCGTGGTCACTCCGGTCAGCCGGCCGGCCACCGCCGCCGGCAGCAACGGCTCGTCGAATTGCACCATCACGGGCGTGTCGAGTCGACGGGACACCGACGCACGATGGGCGGCGACACCTTCGGCCAGTGAGGCGGCGATGTCGTGCACGGCCCCGAGATCGGTGATAGCCCGGTGACCGTTGGCCAATTCCAGCTCGGCGGCCAGGGTGATCGGCCCGGGCGCCTGGATCTTGACCGGCTGCCCATTGCCGCGCAAACCCGCGATCTCCCACGCCTCTTCCAGCGCGTCGATGTCTTCGTCGAGCAGGCTGACCGCCCGACGGGTCACCGCGCCGGGCCGGGCCGCCACCCGATAGCCACGCGGCACCGTGTCAATGGCCACGTCGATCAGCAGCGCACCGGCGCGCCCCACCAGGTCGGCGCCCACTCCCCTGGCGGGCAACTCGACTATGTGGGCCATCGCGGCGCCCAGTTCACCGACCACGACCTCGGCCGCTTGCCGCGCAGCGGTGCCGGGCCACGACCCGGTGCCGCTGGCGGTTGCGAAAACGCTCACCGGCCAACCGTATTCGACCGGGGGTGATGCAACCGACCGGGCCTGGTAATCCCTAGGTCGCACGTTCGAGTCCTGCCGGGGGCTGGCTACCACTTTCGTCGAAGCGCTTCAACGCCTGCGCTGGCCCACGAAACCGGACGACGCGACTGTTATCCCTTAGCCAGGACCTTGGCGTTTCAGCCCGTCAACCCGGCGACGTGCTTCTGTCACTTCGGCGGCGCGACTACTCTCGTGTGAAAGAAAAGAGCCCCGCCGAGCTGGGAAAAACCGGGAAAAGCGATGTCACAGATGGCGGTAGCGGTGCGCCCGCTGGTGCTGTGTTGCGCGGCGCTGCTGGCCGCGGCATGCACCCGCGTCATGGGCGGCGCGGCGGTACCGGGATTCGGCGCCGAACCCAATCTTTCCGGGATCGACGTCGATCGCGTCCTGCTCGATCAGTCCCGCATGCGCGCGATCACCGGCGCCGACGAGCACCTCACGATTATCCCGTCGATGGACGGCAAGTCCCCGGTCGACGTTGACACGCTCGCCAAGACGGCGCCGCCGCAATGCCGGTTCGTCTACGAGGACACCGCCACCTTCGGACCCGACATCGAAGAGTTCCACAAGACCACCTTCCAATACCCACCTCGCGGCGGGTTGATCTCCGAGGGCGCCGCCGCCTACCGCGATGCCAATACCGCGCGTCATGCGTTCGACGCCCTGGTGGCAACCGTCCGGGATTGCGCCAACACCTCGGCCGGGGAGGGATACGTCGGTCCCTGGATCGCCGACGAACGGTCGCTGCAGACTCGCCCCGGCGACTGCGGACGTGATTACGAAGTCAAGTCAGTGGTGCTGATCGAAGTCACCTACTGCGGATTCCCGGAGTCGGTGTCGACGATCGTGATCACCAACATCGCCGCCAACGTGCCGTCGCGTTAGGCCGTCGCGGTAGGCCCGAGGTCAGGCCGCCTCGGACGCAAGGCGTAGATACGGACGGGTTGCGATTTCCCTTTCAACTGAACTGCAGGACGCTCGATCCAGGCATCATCGTCCTCGATCAGACTCCGTGTGGCGTGGGTGATCAGCAAGTCGTCTCCGGTGTCTCGGGTGGCCGACTCGACGCGAGCCGCGGTATTCACCGTGTCACCGATAACCGTGAAGTCGAGTCGACCGCCTCCGCCGATCGTCCCGGCGATGACGTTTCCCGAGTTGATGCCGACACCGATGCGAAACGCACCGCCGTGGGTTCGGATGGTCTCGACGATGTCACGGCCGGCAGCGACAGCACGACGGGCGTGGTCGGGTCGGCGGTCGGGAGCACCGAACACCGCGAGCAGACCATCACCGATGAACTTGTTGGCGTGTCCGCCGTGCCGTCGGACGATCGGAACGATCTCGCTGTAGAGCTCGTTCAACCGCGTGACGACATCGCGCGCGTCAGCGGCTTCGGCGTATGCCGTGAATCCCCGCACGTCGGTGAACAGCAGTGAGACCTCGACCTCCTCGCCCGCCAGATCGGTGCCCTCGCGTAGGACACGTTCAGTGAGTTCAGGATCGACGTAGGCGCCGAAGGCGTGGCGTAGCCGTTCTCGTTCAGCAAGCCCGCTCGCCATATGGTTGAAGCCCGCCTGCAGCAAGCCGACCTCGCTGCCGTCCTCCACCGCCACCCGCGCGTCGAAATCGCCCGCTTGGATGTCCGCCTGGGCCATCCGCAACGAGGCGAGCGGTTCGGCCACCGATCGGGCAGCGAAACGGGTCGCCACGAATCCCACCAGCAAACCAACTCCCGCGAGGAAAAGCGCTGCCGCGACAACCCGGGCCCGATCGAATCCAACCCCCACCAGGTCGAGCCCAGCGAAGACCGCGATGCCCAGCAGCGGTACACCGGTACCCAGCGCCCAGAAGGCGGTCAACCGCAAACTCACCCCGGGATTCCGCAATTGCGGCGGGTCGCCGTCAGCGAGTACCACCGCGGTGATCGGACGCATCGCGCGCTCAACCAGGAGGTACTGCACCGCACACGTCATGGCCCCGCCCAGCACGCTGGGCATAACGCTCGCCGGGACTGCTTTAGTGGCGACACCAACTCCAGCGACCGTCGCGACGACACCAGCAAACATCCAGATCACGAATACCCTGATCGCCCAGTCACGCGGCTGCAGCAGCACACGTCTGCGTTCAGACTCCGTCGGGGTCCGGTCTTCGCCAAGCCATCTCGCGATCGGCGCAAACGGACGCCACCACACCCACCATCCCCCGAATATCATCGCGGCCACGGTGAAAACGATCAGGGCAGGGACACTGCGCCGCTGCAACTCTGCGTATTCGTCGGTTGTCAGCACGGTGGGCGCCAGGTAGAGCGCAAAACCGGTCACGACCGCGGCACCGCCGGCATTGCCGAGGATCGCGACCAACCCGAGCCGAAGTCGAACCAGCGCGATCATGCGCGATCGTTGCGCTCCGGATTGCACCGCAGGCGCCCCGCCCTGGGGTATTGCAGCATCGCCTGTGGGTTGCGGTGAATAAACCATAGTGACAGCCGGGCGATCGGGTCAGGACGCCGCGGCGATGGTGGCGCTGCCGATCACCTCGTCGCCGTCCGGGTCGGGGCGATACAGCACAAGCGTCTGCCCCGGCGCCACACCGCGGAGCGGTGTGCGCAGCCGCACCACAAGCTCGTCGCCGGCCAACTCGGCGACCGCGTCGACGGCCTCGCCGTGCGCACGCACCTGCACCGCACACTCGAAGGGTCCGACCGGCGGCGTCCCCGCGGTGAAAACCGGCTGCTGCCCGGTCAGCTTCCACACATCCAGTTCAGCCGCCGAGCCGACCTGCACGGTGCCGCTGTCGGCGTCGATCGCGGTGACGTAGCGCGGCCGGCCGTCCGGGCCCGGGCCCGCAATGCCCAGTCCCTTGCGCTGGCCGATGGTGAAACCGTGTACCCCGTCATGGGTGGCCAGCACAGTCCCGCGCTGGTCGACGACCGAGCCGCGGCGCACGCCGATCTGGGCCCCCAGGAACGCGCGAGTGTCACCGGACGGGATGAAGCAGATGTCATGGCTGTCCGGCTTGTCGGCGACCGCCAGGCCGCGGCGGGCCGCCTCGGCGCGGATCTGCGACTTGGGCGTGTCTCCGATCGGGAACGCCGCATGGCGCAGCTGACCGCAGGTCAGCACCGCCAGCACGTAGGACTGGTCCTTGTCCCGGTCGACAGCCCGACGCAGCCGCCCGCCGGACAGCCGGGCGTAATGCCCGGTGGCGACCGCGTCGAAACCCAATGCCAACGCGCGTGTCGCCAGCGCCGAGAACTTGATCCGCTCGTTGCACCGCACACATGGATTCGGGGTCTCACCGCGGGCGTAGGACGACACGAAATCGTCGATCACGTCTTCTTTGAACTTATCCGCGAAATCCCATACATAGAACGGGATCCCGAGCACATCGGCGACCCGCCGAGCATCTCCGGCGTCCTCTTTGGAGCAGCAGCCCCGCGAGCCGCTGCGCAGTGTCCCGGGGGCCTGCGATAGCGCCAGATGCACGCCGACCACGTCGTGTCCGGCGTCGACCATGCGGGCGGCGGCGACAGACGAATCGACACCGCCGCTCATCGCGGCGAGGACCTTCATCGCGACGCCCCCGCGGCGGCCAGCGCGGCTTGCCGGGCGCGGGCGACGGCGCCGGCCAGCACTCGCAGCGCCGCGTCGACGTCCGCCTCGACGCTGGTGTGCCCCAACGACAGTCGCAGCGACCCGCGGGCGCTGGCAGCATCAGCGCCCATCGCGAGCAACACGTGCGACGGCTGCGGCACTCCGGCAGTGCACGCCGACCCGGTTGAGCATTCGATTCCGTTGGCGTCCAACAACATCAGCAGCGCATCGCCCTCGCACCCGTCGAAGGTGAAGTGCGCGTTACCCGGGAGTCGTCGAGATCCCGCAGCACCGTTGAGGCGAGTGTCCTCGACGCCTGTCAGCACACCGTCGATGAGACGGTCGCGCAGCAGCCGCAGCCGCGCGCTGTTGGCCTCCAGCCCGTCGACGGCAAGCTGCACCGCGGTCGCCATGCCGACGGCACCGGCAACGTCAGGAGTACCGGAGCGGATATCGCGTTCCTGCCCACCGCCGTGCGACAACGGCACACAGCCGACGTCGCGGCGCAGCAGCAGCGCGCCCACACCGGGCGGGCCGCCGAACTTGTGGGCGGCCACACTCATCGCCGATAGCTGGCTGGCGGCGAAGACGACCGGCAGCTGCCCCACCGCCTGAACCGCGTCGCTGTGCATTGGGACGGCAAACTCGGCAGCGATGGCGGCGAGTTCATCGATCGGCATGATGGTGCCGACCTCGTTGTTGGCCCACATCACCGAGACCAGTGCGACGTCGTCGTGGCGCTGAAGAGCGTCACGCAGCGCGGCGCCGGACACCGATCCGTCCGCGGCGGTGGGCAACCAGGTCACCTCGGCGTCTTCATGCTCGACGAGCCAGTTCACCGAATCCAGCACGGCGTGGTGTTCCACGGCGGTGGTGACAATGCGCCGGTGGCGTGGCTCGGCGTCGCGGCGGGCCCAGTAGATCCCCTTGACCGCGAGATTGTCGCTCTCGGTGCCGCCGGCGGTGAAGATCACCTCGGACGGACGCGCACCCAGCTTGGCCGCGATCAACTCGCGGGATTCTTCCATTCGACGCCGAGCGGCCCGACCCGTGGTGTGCAGCGAGGAAGCGTTGCCCACCGTGTTCAGCACGCCCGTCATCGCCTCGATGGCGGCGGGGTACATCGGGGAGGTAGCGGCGTGATCGAGATAGACCATGACCCGCCCAGACTACCGGCGCGGTCCTTCAGCTCAGGAGGCCAGCACGGGTCGACGCGGCCCATGACCTGGGTGCGGCGCCGCCGTCGTGCGGATAGCGGCTTCGCAGCGACGGGCCAGCTCGCGCCGATCGGCACCCGGCAGCTGGAGTGATTCGACGTAGACCCGCGCCACAGTGCGGCGTGCGACCAGCAACCGGCCAATCGAACGCAGCAGCGTGTCGTCGCCGATATAGGCCGGAACGGTCGAGACCCGGCCGTCCCGGTGGTGGTAGCGCAGCCGCAGCGGCTGGACCGGTCGGCCGGTGTCCACGGCGGCCTGGAACATCGCCGGATAGAACGGCCCAGACGCCAGGCCGCACCAGGTGGTGCCCTCCGGGAACGCCACCACCGTCTGACCGGCACGCAGCCGAGCGGCGACGGCATCGACGACACCGGGCAGCTGGCGCAGGCTGGCCCGGTCGATCGGGATGACCTTGATGATGAACGTCATCATCCGCACGACGAGATTGCCGGCCACATCGGCGCGGCCGACAAATGACGCGGGCGCCGCGCGCCACCGGCTGGTGGGAAGTACCGCGCCGATCGTCACGATATCCAGCCAAGACGTGTGGTCACTGACCACCAACACACCGGGCAGATTGCGAATCGGCCCGCCCGACAACGTGATCCGGACGCCGAGACACCACAACATCAGTCGGCAGTAGAACCGCCTGGCCCGCGACCGGCCCGGTAGCGGAAGCGAGACCAGCAACAGCGCGGGCGCCAAGAGCAGGCCCAGGCTGACACGTAGCGTCACCCGCAGCGCCACGATCAACCGACGGGACGCTTCCGGGCCTCCGGCCTGCAGACAGCTTGTATCGCAGGACGCCCGCGGCAGCCAGGCGTGGTCGCGCGCTAACGGACTGCTCATCAGGCCACCCCGCCCGCCGCCTCGGTGGCCGCCGCTACCGACCGGAGTCGGCGCAGATATCGCGTGTCGGCTTGACGCTTGTCCAGCAGCGCGGGGAAATCACCCACGCCGAAGTCGGCGTCGTAGGCCGGCTCACCGCATATCTGCGCTCCCAGCCGCAGGTAGCCGCGCATGAGCGGCGGGATCATCGGCCGAGCGGGCGCAGGAATCTCGTCGAGGGGGCGTCCGTCGATGATCACCGGGCGGTGCGGATACACCCGGTACCGGGGCGGGGCGGCGTGGCGTCGCAGCACGAAGTCGCGCACGCCGCGAATCTGGGTGCCCGGCGGCCCGCCGTCCCCGGCATCCCCTTTGATGGGAACCGACACGCAGCCGGTGACGTAGTCGTAGCCGCATCGGTCTAGGTAGGCCAGGATGCCGGCCCACATCAGCAGCACCACGGCACCGTTGCGGTGATCTTTGCGAACTACCGCGCGCCCCATCTCCACCAGCGATGGCCGCAGGCAATCCAGCGCCCGGATGTCGAATTCGGTTGCGGTGTAAAGTCCTCCGGCGGCGACGGCACCGGTCGGCGACAGCATCCGGTAACAACCAACCAGCTCACCCGAGTTGTCCTCGCGGACCAGCAAGTGGTCGCAGTGCTCGTCGAAACGGTCAACGTCGAGGCCCGCGTCCTGCCCGGTCAGCGTAAAGCCTGGCTCGTCGTTGAATACGTCGTAGCGGAGCCGCTGCGCGGACTCGATCAGCGCAGGATCGGTGGACAGCAGCAGTGAGTATTGCGGCTCGGTGGGCAAACGTGTCCCCGAGGCGGGCTTGTCAGCGGGTATGAGGATCGAGTCAATGCTCATGCCATCACAGTTAGCCCTGTTGATCAGCTAAATGGCATCGGCGCCGTGACGTGTCCGTGCACGGCAGATGACGATGTCGCAGCGAAGATCCGACAACCGTGCAGGTCGAGGGCAAAAACGTTGCCTGGATCACAAAATTGGTTCAGTATTCTGCCGTGGCTTACAGGATCAACGCAGGCTTGGTGTGTCGCGGCTTCCGGGCACCCGCTTGGGCGGACGACCGCAAAGACTGCGATCGTGGCTGAGGTCGACGGCGCGACATTTGACCCCGATGCACTGCGCGCCAAATACGCGCAGGAACGTCAGCGGCGCCTGCGCGCCGACGGGATCTCCCAATACGTGCAAGTCGCCGGCGCATTCAGCCGGTGTGCCCACGACCCGTGGGCCGATCCCGACTTCACCCGCGACCCGATCACCGACGCGGTTGACGTCGCGGTCGTCGGCGCGGGCTTCGGCGGGTTACTCATCGGAGCGCGATGCAAGCAACTCGGCGTCGACAACGTCCGGTTGATCGACAAAGCCGCCGATGTCGGCGGTACCTGGTACTGGAATCGTTACCCCGGAATCGCCTGCGACGTCGAGTCCTACGTCTATATGCCGTTGCTCGAGGAGCTCGGCTACCTCCCGACCGAGAAGTATGCGAAGGGCGCCGAAATCCTGGCTCACTGCCGCCGTGTCGCCGAACATTACGACTTGTACCGCGATGCGTGTCTGCAGACCGAGGTAGACGAAATTCGTTGGGAGCCCAATAGTTCACGCTGGGTGATCTCCACCGACCGCGGTGACGAGATTCGCGCACGGTTTGTGGCGATGGCAAACGGCTATCTACAGAGGCCGAAACTTCCTGGAATAACCGGTATTACCACGTTCGGCGGTCATGCATTCCACACCAGCCGGTGGGACTACGAATACACCGGCACCGACCTTGCCGGATTGTCCGACAAGCGCGTCGGCATCATCGGAACCGGCGCGACCGCGATTCAGTGCGTGCCGCGGCTGGCCGAATCCGCGCATCGGCTGTTCGTCTTCCAGCGCACCCCGTCAACGGTCGACGTGCGGGCAAACCGGCCGACCGAACCCGAGTGGGCGTCATCGCTGGAACCCGGTTGGCAGCATCGCCGCATGGAGAACTTCCAAATCCTCACCGCGGGTGGCGCAGCCGACGAGGATCTGGTCGACGACGCGTGGACCAGCCTCACCAAAAAAATGCCGATCGTGAACGACCAAGGTCCGAACGCTGCCGAATTGGCCGACTTCGCCAAGATGGAAGAGATCCGGGCGCGCGTCGATGCGATCGTCGCCGACGTCGCCACCGCGGAGGCGCTCAAGCCGTGGTACGGGTACTACTGCAAGCGGCCCTGCTTCCACGACGAGTACCTGCAGGCGTTCAACCGTGACAACGTCACCCTCGTCGACACGCACGGCCAGGGAGTCGAGCAGATCACCCGTGACGGCGTGGTCGTGGACGGCGTCGAATACCCGCTGGACTCTTTGATTTTCGCCACCGGCTTCGAGGTCGGCACCAGTTACTCCCAACGCACCGGCTTCGAAGTCATCGGCCGCGACGGCGCGACCCTCACCGCGAAGTGGGCCGACGGCGTACGCACGCTGCACGGCCTGCACGTCAACGGATTTCCCAATTGCTTCATCGAAAGCATCGCTCAGTCCGGCTTCACGGTGAACTTCCCGTACCTCATCGACACCCAGTCCCGCCACATCGCCTGGGTGATCGCCTGGGCATTGCAGCACGGCGCCGCCGAGGTGGAGGCCAGCCCCGACGCCGAAGCAGGCTGGGTCGACACCGTGGTGGAACGCTCCAGCGTGATCGCCGGCCGGCGCGAGTCGTGCACCCCCGGCTACTACAACCGCGAGGGCCACGCGGACGCTAGCTTGAACCAGGACAGCTTCTTCTTCGGCCGCCCAACCGAATACGCCGACATCCTCGACGCCTGGCGGGAGACGGGGACACTCGACGGGCTCGACGTCCGGTCGTCGGCGCCGAGCGGCCACACTCAAGAGGTCGCTTCGTGATTGAGCCGATGTGGCTGGCACACGCAGATCGGCGTCGGGTCAACCGGACAGCGCGATCCGCAGAATCAGGCGTGGTTTCTCCTTCCGCGGCAGCAGGTGCTCGAGGAACGTCACGACGCTGAACATCAGGCCGTACTTACGGCGGATCACCCCGGCCAGTCGCTGAACCGTCGCCGGCTCGGTAATCACCTCGGCGACCCCATCAACCGGATCAGCGCCTTCGCGGACCTTCCCGCAGCGCCCGCATGGCGCCAGCACAACCCGGGGATTGTTCTTGACCCGCTTGGCCTTCCAGCTGTCGGCCGGCGTCCAGACGAAAAGGTGATCGCCGTCGCGCCCTATCCACATTGGCGTTGCGACGGCGGCCCCATCCCTCTTGAACGTCGTCAGCGAAACGAATCTCTGCGCACCCAGTGCTGATAAAGCGTCTGTCATCGCGCTCCTTGATCCAAGCTCTCCGGCGGTTATGTTGGTGAACAGACCAGCCGCTTACCGCGTCAAACCGCGCCAGCGTCCACTGGACCGAGAAACTGCGCTGTTAACCAATTCGGATTCTGCATGCAAGGGTATGGCAGGCGACATGAGTGTTGACGCCCGACGCTGGTGTTTCGGCGACCGGCTCGGTGGGCGCGCTCCCTAGCCTGTCAGGTCGCCGGTGTGCAACCGAGGCAATAGGGGTATCTCCTCATCGTGCTGGCCGTCGACAAGTTGATCACAGCGCCGTCGTCGGCGGTTTGGGCCGTTCTGGTCGACCTCGATGCGTGGCCGAAATGGGGTCCTACGATCAGCCGGGCACGGCTTGACCCCCCGTACACCGAACTGGCCTTGCACGCCACCGGCACAGTGCACACCTCACTGGGGTTCGCGGTGCCGTTCGTCGTCACCGACTTCGAGCCGGGCCGGCATTGGGCGTGGAAGGTGGCCGGTGTCCCAGCAACCCACCACCGGGTCGAGCCAGTTGACAGCCGCGCACGGGTGACCATCGCCGTCCCGTGGTGGGCGGCGGCCTATCTGGCCGTGTGCTCGATCGCCTTGCACCGCATCGACGCAATGTTGACCGCTTCGCGGTAACCGCACGCCAGCAGACGGCAAGGTCTCCGACACGCCGGCCGGGTAGCCACCGGCCCGTCGTCAAGCGCGGCCCGCGCCGCATTGGCCGCAGGACCGACGCTGTCGGCTACCCGGGCGAGCCCGATCCGCCGGTGCGCACAAGAACAGGCTAAGCCGGATCGCGAGGACGCCGAAGGCGGGCGAGCCGCGCGTGGCTAACCGTCCGGCAGTTGGTAATGGGGTAGGACGCTCGAGGTGGAAGGCGTTGACGGTAGTCGGCGGGCGACCGCCTGCACGGAGTGCAGCCCCGCGATGCGCAGCGCGGCACGTAACGCTGTCACACCCGCGCGAGACTTGGGGTGGGCCAGCCTGGGCGCACCCGGTGGAATTTTCTGTGCGCGGGCAACCAGCGGGCGCACCCGCGCATGGTAGGCCCGTAGCCCCTCGTCGACGCTGGTGGCGGACGTCAACTCGCCCGCCAGAACGTAAGCTCCCGTCAAGGCCAACGTCGTTCCCATCCCGCTGATCGGGGTAGCGCACCAGGCAGCGTCGCCGAGTAGCACGGTACGGCCAAGAACCCAGTCTGCGGCACGTATGAGTGTGAGGTCATCGACGTAGAGCTCCTCAGCGCTGGCCAGCGCGTCAAGGATGCGCGGCGCCTTCCACCCGACTCCGGCGTATTCGGCACGCAGGGCGTCTCGCTGCTCGGCCAGCGCCAAGTCCTGGTAGTTCTTCGGCCTCGACAAGAATGACAAGTTGACTCGGGTGGTGCCTAGATTGTCGGGTCGTAGCTGAATCGAGCGCCCGCCGACCGCGCTGAACCACGTCCACCATTGGTCGTCGCCGGGCTGTCGGGCGATCGAACCGCAGGCGGTGTAGAGGCCCAGACGGCGTTTCGGTACCTCACCGAAAACCATTGTGCGGGTGCGTGACTGGGCTCCCTCGGCGATCACGAGCAGATCGAACCGGTTTCGGGTTCCGTCGCCGAAAGTGACGTCCACATGGTTGTCGCGCTGGACCACCTCGGCAATTTGCTTGCCGACTGGTAGTCAACTCCTGATGCGCCGGCATCCACGATGATCGCCGAGAGCACTCCGCGCAATATCTCAAGCTGCGCGGTAGCCCCGCTGCTGTCGTCCTGGCCGGCAGGAAACTCGGCCAATGAAACATCGTCATCATCGACGAAGCGGATACCCAGCTCTCCGGTTCTGCGTTCCAGCGCAACGCTTTCCAATCCCATCCGGCGCAGCGCCTCGCGACCCGGCCCGCGAACATCGACGTTCTGGCCTGCTCCGCGTAACCTCTGTGCTCGTTCCACCAGCGTGACCCGGTGGCCGGCCCGCCGCAACCAGAAAGCCAATGCCGGACCGGCGATACTGGCTCCTGAAACGAGGACGTCCAAACCACCAACCATCGCGTTCCCCTCGATACGGAGCATCGGGCAGCCCCTTGTTCGACGTTACCTGACGGCCGGGGTGGCCTGTCTGTGCTCCACTACTGACGACTACAACCGAACGATCCTGCGATGCCGAGCACGCGTGAATACCTCGGTGGCTCAGCAGATCCCCGCGAGGATCTCCTGACAGACACCCCCCGGTTACATGACGACGTGGCCAGCGTCGACGGGTAGCGTCACGCCCGTCACGTACCGGGCCCGGGGGCTGACAAGCCACAGCACCGCTTCCGTGACGTCCTGCGACTCGACCAGCGGCACGTCGGGCAGCAGGGTCGCCGAGATGGCCGGGTTCGGGTTCTCCATCATCCGGTTGACGACGTAATCGTTGAGAATCATCGGGGTCGCGACACCGCTCGGATGCACCGAGTTGACCCGTATCTTCTGTGGCGCATATGCATTGGCTGCTGAACGCATCAAACCCACCACGCCGTGCTTCGCCGCGGCGTACGCGAACATCGCGGCGCTACCGTCACCACCGCGGCCGGTCAGGCCCTGCGATGAACTGACCAAGACGATGGATCCGCCGCGGTCCTTGCGGATGATCGACGGGACCGTCGCAACGATCGTGTGCCACACACCCTTCAGGTTGGTGTCGACGATCGCGTTGAACACCGGTTCGGCGTGGGGCTCCGTGTCGCCGATCGCCACCACCCCTGCGTTGGCGATGACGATGTCGATATCGCCCAGATCGGTGGTGCCGGCCTGCACTCCGGCTTCCAACTGTGCGAGGTCGCGGACATCGGCGATGACGGGAACCACCCTGCGGCGGGCGGCTTGGACCAACCGCACGGTCTCATCGAGATCGGATTTGGTTGCCAGAGGGTACGGGACTCCATCGATATCGGCGCACAGGTCTACGGCGATGATGTCGGCGCCTTGCTCCGCGAGTGCGACGGCATGGCTGCGACCCTGGCCGCGCGCGGCGCCGGTGATGACGGCCACGGTGTTGTCGAGTTCACCCACGGCTACACCGAAAGCGTCGTGCCGGTTCCCTCTTCGGCGAGAGCCGGTCGCCGAGGTCGGTGTTGCTTACGGCCAAGATCACGTGGGCGCCGGCTTGGGCAAGAGCATGCGCCGTACCCGGCCCGACGCCGTTCGGTGCCCCGGTGGCGATGACTCGCTTGCCGGTCAAGTTGCCGAGCAGGTTCGGCGACCACGGTGATGTCACGGCGATCAGATTAGCGGCCCATTCGACACAAAATGACCGTAAGCCCGGCCCGTTCTGCCACCATTGTCTGCGATTACTGGCACTGGCAGGCAAAGCGGAGGCTATTCAGGGTGATTCGACATGACTGACAGTGCACTGGAAATCACCAACCTGATCTACACCTACGCTGAACTCCTGGATGCCGGGAATCTGGACGCGGTGGCCGGGCTCTTCGCACACGGACGTATCTGCGGAGTGGAGAACGGTCCGCCCGAGACCGTGTTCACCGGGACCGCCAGGGTGCGGCAGATGTACGAAATGGCCACCCGCATCTACCAGGACGGCACTCCGAAGACCAAGCACAACACGAGCAATGTGCAGCTCACCATCGACGAGGCAGCGGGGACCGCCCGCAGCAGGTCCTACTACTGCGTCACGCAGGCAACCCCCGAATTGCCACTGCAGGTGATCGTCACCGGGCATTACAAGGACACGTTTCACCGGCTGGACGGGGTGTGGTGGTTCGACAGCCGCACGATGTTCGTCGACCAGGTCGGCGATGTCAGTCACCACCTGAAGTTCTGATCACGTGGCAAACCCGAGCGCCTTCGACCTCGCTACCGTGCTGGCTGACGCGCAGCGCAAGGAGGCACTCGCCGATTGGGGCGAAGGAGAGTTCGAACGCCCGCTGAGCGTGCTGCTGGCCGACTACGACCGCGCCTATCTCAATGCCGACCTCAACGCAGTCGGAACGCACATCCTGCGGTCCGGCATCGTGCACAGCCTGCGAATGCGGCTGCGGGCTCAGGAGTGGATCCGCCGCCACCCGGAGATCCTCGACGAGCGGATCGTCGCGCCGGTCGTCGTCGTCGGGATGATGCGCAGTGGGACCACGTTGCTGCAGCGCCTGCTGGCCGCCGACCCGCGTTTCAATTGCGCCTACGGCTGGGAGGTGGTCGAGGTCGCGCCCCGGCTCGACCACCGGTTCACCGGTGTCGATCCGCGCATCGCCATCAGCGAAACGCGCGAAGCGAAATCCCGGGAACTGGCACCGGATCTGTTCGCTATCCACCCGATGTATGCGCGAGAAGCCGAGGAGGAGATCGTCTTTCTCGCCGATGCGTTTTTGTCGCATGTCCCCGAATCCGGTGCGCACCTTCCCACCTATCGGTCCTGGCTCGACGAGCAGGACTTCGCCCCCGCCTACGACTACCTGCATCGCATGCTGCGGTTCCTGCAGTGGCAGAAGCGGCAGCGGCGTCCACAGGGGGGTCAGGTAGCTCAGCGCTGGGTGCTCAAGTCACCGGCGCACCTCGGCTATCTGGACCTGCTGCGAGCGCAGTTCGCAGACCTGCACATCGCGCACATGCACCGCGACCCCCGCGCCACGATCGCTTCGGGCGCCAGCCTCAATGCGACTCTGCACGCAATGCACGCCGACACCGTCGACCTGAACCGGGTGGGCGCGCAGTGGCTGCAGCGGATGGGCTGGACCAATGACCGTGCCATGGATATCCGCGACGGTTGGGCCGACGACGCTGCGCGGGTCACCGACATCGCGTTCGACGACGCGGTGGCCGATCCGATCGGACAGGTGGCCCGGGTCTACGACGCTGTCGACTTACCGCTTACTGTCGAGGCGGAAGGCGCGATGCTGCGCTGGCTCGATGAGCGTCCCCGAGAAGCAGCACGCCCGGCCTACGGACTGGAGAGCTACGGCCTGCGTCCAGAGCAGGTCGACGAGCGGTTCACGTTGTACAACAAGCGTTTTCGACAGTATCCCGGAGAGTGAGGAGCAGTTCATGCCCGAGGACCCCGTGGCGACGGCATCCCAGCACGAACAGGAACTGGCGGCGCTCGAGCTGATCGGGCACCCCACCGTCAAAGCGGCCTATCGCACCGTGGCAGAGACCTGGCTGGGCCGGGCCAAGGCGTCGGAGGCGATGCGAGAGCGGTTCGACGATTCGTTCGCCGAGGTGATGTTCTCGGCAGCAGTGTGGTCGTCCAACCAGGACAAGCTACGGCCGAAGGTCAGTTGCATCACCCGGCTGGCGCATCCAGTGGACGGCTGCCGTATCCCGGGATCACGTTGGGGCATAGATAATCCCGACAGCGTGTACCGGGTGATACCGATATCCGGCGAGGAACGCTACGAGATCCACGGCCGGGTTGGCGAGCACCGCATGACAGAGAACTACTTCACGCTGTGGGATGCCCACATGGGCACCGTCGACGTGCTCAACGGCCGCACCATGGCGGTCGACTCCGACGGCAGCTTCACCATCACTGTCGACGCCGACCCCGCCAACGGGCGGGGAAACCATGTACGGACTTCTTCTGCGGCACAAGAGTTCTACATCCGCGATGTGCTGCTCGACTGGCAGCACGACGACCCCAATCATCTCGATGTGCAGCGACTCGGTGGCTCGCCGGTGACGCCGGCGCGCACACTCGACGAGCAGGCCGAGGCGACGGCGGCGATGATGGCGTATTTCGCCGACTTCACCGGCAAGCTCAGTCACGGCGTGTACAAGATGCCGCCCAACCATTTCAACCTGGCCTGGTCGGCCGACAAGGTCGGCGCGATGCGCAACCAGGTCTATGTGATGGGCCGCTTCGAACTCGGGGTCGACGAGGCGTTCGTTGTCGACCTCAGCGACGGTGGTGCCGAATACTTCACGGTGCCGCTGAGCAATGTCTGGGGCACCACGCTGGACATCGTCGACCGCACCGGCAGCCTCAACAAGGCGCAGTCGGTTGCCAACGAGGACGGCACCTACATCTACGTGATCTCGCCGGTAGATCCCGGCGTCGCGAACTGGATCGACTCCGACGGGCTGCGCGAGGGCATTTTGACACTGCGAATGGCCGAGTTCGGCGATACCGGTCCGCGCGAGGACCTCGGGGCGCGCGGCCGGGTAGTCAAGCTGGACCGGCTCGACGCCGAAGTGCCGACACTGCGCCAGGTGAGTCCCGAGGAGCGCGCGGCCCAACTCGCGGACCGACGGAACGCGTACCTGCGCCGTCTCCCGGAAGGGACTATTTGAGATGGCCCGCTGGCTGATCACCGGATGTTCCACTGGCTTCGGCCGCGAGATCGCGCGCGCCGCGTTGGAAGCCGGCCACAGCGTGGTGGTGACTGCGCGACGAGCTGATGCGGTGCGGGATTTCGTCGACGAGTTCGGCGATCAGGCTGTGGCCGTCGAACTTGACGTGACCGACGGGGGCCAGATCGCAGCCGCGCTAGCCGCGGCCGACGATGCGTTCGGCGGAATCGACGTCCTGGTTAACAACGCTGGTCACGGCTATCTATCCGCGGTTGAGGAAGGTGAGGACGCCGAGGTTCGAAAGCTGTTCGACGTCAACTATTTCGGTGCTGTCGACATGATCAAGGCTGTGCTGCCGGCGATGCGTGCCCGCGGCTCGGGCCACATCGTCAACATTTCGTCGATGACCGGTCTGGTGGCCAACCCGCCCAATGCCTACTACTCGTCGACCAAGTTCGCGCTGGAAGCGGTGACCGAAGCGCTTGCTGCCGAGGTGCGGCCACTCGGCATCAAGGTGACCGCCATCGAACCGGGCGCCTTCCGTACCGACTGGGCGACGCGATCGATGAAGGAATCGGGTAGCCCGATAGCCGACTATGCCGACGTGGCGGCGCGGAAGGATCTGATCAAGCAGTTCGCCGATCACCTGCCCGGCGACCCGCGAAAGGTTGCCGAGGCGGTGCTGATGGTGACCAAACTCGAAGAGCCGCCGATGCGGCTGCTGCTGGGCCGCGACGTACTCAAGGCGATGCGCGACAAGATCGCCGCGGCGACGTCGTCCATCGATGAGTGGGAACCTGTCACGCGGGACGTGAACTTCCCGGGTTCGTGAACTAACGCCTCGTGCGCACGCCCGTCAACTGGGCAAAGGGTGCAGGCGGCTACCAACTCATGGATCCCGAGATCCCCTTGAATGGCCCGACAATCCAGCTAGTGATCCAACCGCCATAGAAGCCGCCGGGTTGCGGGATCACCTTCTCGCCATTAACAGTGCAGCGGTCCACTGCTGCGGGCATGACCGCGATGGCACCTGCGATCGGCGAGAATCCGTTGGTGGGCCGTTCGTAGGTCCATGCCGCCCTCGGGGCCTCCCTTGTTGCGGTTACCAAGTCGTAGTAGCTTGCCTGGCCTTTCCATTCACACCACGACGCGCCGACAGTCGGGCGCAGGACGCCTTCGATGAAGGCGTCGCGGGGCAGATAGTAGGTCGGAGGGTGACTCGTTTCTAACACCCTCCAACCGCGAGTCGTCGACGCGATCGTTCGGCCGCCGAACTCGATAGTGATCGAGCCGGTGAACTCTTCCAAACGGGGCGGGCGCGGATAGTCCCACACCGACTCCTGTCCGGGGCCGGGGGCATCAGGCTTTGGCCACGGCGTCACGACGGTCCTCCACCCCCAGATATCAGCCCTTGCGGGCCTTGACCGCTTCGGTGAGCTGCGGCGCAACCTTGAACAGGTCGCCGACCACGCCGTAGTCGGCGATCTCGAAGATCGGCGCCTCTTCGTCCTTGTTGACCGCGATGATC
>Ga0209040_10000370_pt1 | contig 33830 bp, 45 predicted proteins | sample BogFormECP12_OM3_FD_188240 | JGI IMG/M metagenome (GOLD analysis project Ga0209040, IMG submission 188240) | Bog forest soil microbial communities from Calvert Island, British Columbia, Canada - ECP12_OM3 (SPAdes) (version 2) | ecosystem: Environmental > Aquatic > Freshwater > Wetlands > Bog ... | reverse complement strand
TCGGTAGGCGAACCGTACTGCTTAGCCCACTCGGGGTGGTTCTTTGCGTCGGCCTGGAATGCACTGAAGGCCAGCTCATTGGCCACCGGGTCAAGTAGCTTGCGCCCTTGATCTGTGGTCGTAAGATAGCCAAACATCTGATCGGCCGGGATGTTGTGGAATAGCTGCGCACCGCGCTCCCACTGCGACTTCGTGATTCTTTCCTGGATCTCCTGGTTTTCGAGGCCACCCTTTGTGACTTGCTGCTCACGTTGTTGCTGGCGAAGTTCAATGTTCTCTGGAGCGTTGAACTCCTTGGCTTCTTGCGCCGCCGAGCCCATGCCAATTTGCAGCTTCATTGCTTCAGCCTGACGCTGCGCTGCTTCCATTCGATCGCTGGCAGCCCGCGCCATCTTGGACTCGTTATCAATGGTGTCCATGTGTGCTTGGGTAAACTGCTTAGCGAAGTCGGTGCGGTGCTTGATTAGCTGGTTTGCTGCGTCGGTGATGATGCTGTTGCCCGACCACTTCGGCGAGGTGGACGACCGGATGAGCTGTGAGTCAAGGGCCTGTTGCGTCTGCATGAACTGGTAGACGAATCCCTCGCGGATCTTCAGCGCTTGCTGGCTCTGCGGGTCGATCTGCACGATGCCGCCATCCGGCTGCTCTAGGATGCCCTGATCGAGCTGTGCAGCGCGGTGCTGGAACGTCTGGAAGGACTTGGTGAGCTGAGTTGCGTACGGAGTCACGACGAGGGCGTGGAACGCCTCAGCGTCTTGCTGCTCCCAGCGGCGCTTAATCATCGGCGCCACTTCTTCCTTGTACGCCTGCGTCACGGCGCCTTCGGCGGCCGAGTCGTGAGACATCTGCGACAGGGCATGCCCGAACATCTGCGCGCCGATGCCGCCTAGGCCGAGGGCCAAGCCACGGCGCATCGGACTAGGAGCCCCGCCTGGGCTCTGGTCTGAGCCGGCTGCCTCCGCTCCAGGGAACTGAGGCGCCGCGTCCGGTGTCGGTACGTTGTACGGAACCGGTTGCTCGGGGTTGCCCTCATCGACGAACTGTCGCGGGGGTGGCTTCGAGTAGTCCTGTAGCTGGAAGGGCTGCTGCGGCTGTGGTGGTACTTGTTGGTCAGCCATTGTTAACCCCCGCCTCCGTCACCATAACCAGAGTCTTGAACTTCTGATGGGCTAGCCCCAGCGAATGGGTCCCAAGATGAGCCACCGCCGCCACCGGTTATGGCTGCGGTTCCACTGCTACCTGCACTTGCTTGGCCAATACCAGACGGGTCAGGTGTCGAACCACTAAGGCCCATGAGTGAAGCACCCTTGCTGGCAATGGTGCCTGCCGTGTTCCAGAGGCCCTTACCGAGGCCGAGTAGGTTTGGGTTGATGCCGCCTGTGCCGCCCGTGTTGGTGGTCGCGCCGTTCACGGCCGAACCAGCGGTGTTGGTAGTTGAGTCAGCCCCGCCGCCTCCTCCAAGGAGGGTGGAACCGAGGACTGCAATGCCGCCAAGCGTGAGGGAACCTAGCGCATTACCCTGGCCGGTTGCCGTAGCGGCTGGAGCGCTGGAGCCGGTTGCCGCGTTGTATGGACCAGGAGTGTTGAGGCTGGCAGCCGCCTGAAGCGCCTTGGTCGAGCTGGGGACTACGTTGCTGGCGATGAGTGTAGCCAGCTTGTTTGCGTTGTTCATGTACGCCTGCCCGTACGGGAGGTTCTGAACGAACGCTTCATTGGCGTTGACCTGCTGCTCAGCGAAGTTGTTCATGTACTGATCGAGTTCCAGGTTTGCCTGCCAGAGCTGCTGGCTACGGTCACGGTTGGCAGCTTCCATGGCCTGCATGGTGTCCGCTTCTTTGATAGCCGTGTTACGGGCGGTGCCGCCCTGGGCAGCTAGCTGGTTGATGGCGTTGACCGACTGGCTGAACTCCCCCGCCGCGCCTTCATAGATTGGCCCCATGATAGACTGCTGCATCTCGTTCCACATAGGGCCTTCGTGCGAGAGGCCCTGCTGGGCCTGCGCGGTGAGGGCGGACTCGATGCGGTAGGTTGGGTCGTTGGCGAGCGCGGCTGCGTATCCGGTGGGATTGAGGATGCCAGGGATTTGCGTTTGAAGTGCCGCTTGGACTTCGTTAGGGTCAGCCCCGGACTTGAGGGCGGTAAGGTACTGCTGGACAACCGTCGGGCTTAGCTGGCCCTTCGTGACTGCATTGTTTAGGGCCGTGGTAATGGAGGCGGCAGTTGGAGCGGCCGATGGAGTTTGGCCTGGGATGTCGTACGTACCCGCCGTACCGAGGCCGCCTAGGGCGGACATCTCCCCAGCGGTGGCACTGCTTACGGTATCTTGGTACTGTTGAGCCGCTTGTGAAGCCTGAGCAGCCTGGAAGACTTCCTGGCCACCAATAGCCTGGGCGCGCTGCTGCGCTTGCTGCTCGCTAAAAGTTAGCGGGTTGAACAGTGATGAAAAAAAGTTGGGCATCCTGCGCAGACTCCTACCAAATTATAGGACTTTTATTTGAACAAAGCCATGGGCTTAGGCTGACTTTTACGGGTGACTTGCGATCAAATCCCCGGCCGAGAAGCCTGCCGAGTTGTACGAGTTTAGAGAGATCGTGGAGACTGGCCCATTCACCAGGCTCGGCGCTGAGTCGTTGCCTGGAACGATAAACTCGCTCCCACCAGCGTTCGGTAGCGTTATGCGCCACCAGTGCAGTAGGTTCGCCGACTCGGAGAATCCGGCTATATCGTGCCGATAGTCGATGGTGCCGCCACCTGAGTTGAGAACGCCCAGCTCGGCGTTACTTAGTACAACGCCCCAGATGCCAATGGAGTACAGGTACGAGGCGAAACCTCGGTTGTCCGCAAAGGACACAGGCAAGTCACCAACAGTGACGCGGGGATCGCCAGAGCCATTCATGAAAACGTACAACATGTCGTCGCTTGTCTGAATGCTGCCGGCGTTGTCGGTGTTTTTCGACGAGGCGGCGATGTTCGTGCCGTTCATGCTCAACTCTAGGGTTGTGCCGTCCCAGGTGATAGCCATGAGCGTCCAGGAGTTAATGTAGGAAGCAAATAGGGCGTTCCACTGGTATTGCTTGAAGAGGGTGCCCGTCGTGTCCCAAAGTTCAACAAGTAGGTTCGAGTGGTTGAGGTCTGTGTTGGAGTTGTCCAGATAGACGCGGATAGCTGCAATAAAGGCGTCCCCTACCGGCTGGTTGAAGTTGAAGTTGTTGCAGAACTGGGTGCAGTTGAGGGTATCCATGATGACCGCGTTGGCTTTGTTCTGGGGGCTAAGCGGGGTGAGCCACCAGGCGATAGTGAACGGCTGACCGATGTTGACTTCGACGCCAGGGTAGCTGTTGGTGAAGTGAGGTCCGGCCTGTTGGCTAACGCCGCTGGCTGTAGAGATTGAAGGGTACGTGGGACTCCATGTCCCTGCCGGGGTAAGGACAGAGTTGGTTGTCGCATCGCTGGAGTTCCCAGTGAAGACTGAGTGCAGGCTTTCCACATAGCCTACTGGGCTAGGCAGAACGGTAGGCACGTCTGACACAAGGCATCCGGCGGTGACGCCCAACTGGTTGTCGCTGATGTTGAGAAGTGGGGTAGCATTGCCGGAGTCGGCGCCATACTGTGTTATGGCGGATACGTCGGCTGCTGTACGCCACCAGTGCTTCAGGTTTGCACCATGGGTGTATGCGCCGATCGTAGTTCCCAGGTTGGCCGCTGCGCCGGCATTGAAGATCGCCGAGATCTCCGAGGCTGACAGACCCACGTTCCATAGGGCAAAGTTAAATAGGGTGGACGATCCTTGGACGGTGACTTCTCCAAAAGTAGGCGGGGTAAACCCCGAAAAGGAGCCGACGGCCGTTGTTGCGCTTAGCTCTGCGATGGCGTTGCGGTACCACGCAAAGGAAGAGCCATTGTACACGACCGTAAGCATCGTCCAGCGCCCGGCATCCTGACAGGTGATTCCGTTAGCATGAGACACAAGCTGGTTGTACCCGCTGTCTTGAAGTACAATCTCAGCGTTACCTCCCACGGTCTCGACAGTAATATTGCTGCCATCTGGGCTACCTAGATTATTATTATCTGCAAACCAATCAACGAATGGGTTTGTAGTAGCATCCTTCTCCCACCAGGATACGGTGAAGGAACCAGTCTCGATGCCTAGGGTGAACGCGGCAGCTTCCTGCTTTTGGAACCAAGTAATGTCCCCAAGGTTGACGCTGAAGATCTGGCTGTTGAAGCCTGGGGTGAAGACCCCGAGGCCGCCTGTGATGACAAATAGGTTGATGGCAAGGCCGATTACGTCGGCCTCTGGATCGCGGTTCGTCACCTTGGCCCAGAACCTATTCGGTTGGTCTGGCATGATTAGACCACCCGAGCCGCTGGCCCCAATGGTGAACGGCCCCACCCCAGCACACATGGCTGTCTCGTACATGGCCGTGCGCGCTGGAGCGCTACCGGGTCGGATAGCTGCATCGCCGCCGCTGTTGGGCAGGTTCGTGACGCTGGCCTCTTCCGGGGCTACTGAGATGGTGGTGAGGGGAACGGAAGCGGCCAGGGTGGGGCCAACGGAGATCTGGATGTTCGTCGTCACCGGCCCAGCCGAGTCCCAAAAGCTATCGAGGACAAAGGACACCCACCCGAAGATCTGTTCGTTGGCTGGGCACTGGACCGTCTGGGACACGGCGTTCGCTGCGGTCGTGGAACCGTTCTTTGCGCCTGCGTACACGATCACATCGTCCGGGATGATGAAGTCGAGAGTCACCGTCGGGGAAACCACGTTGCCGCGACCCACGCTCACCACGTCTACTCGGTAGGGACCAGTGGCATCCGAGATGACGAACTGGTTCGTATAGACTACCAGAGTGGTCGAGATGCCAGAGCTTAGGTTCGTGTAGGTGGCCCGATAGTTGTTGAGGTAGCTGGAGTTCACCGGGTCCCAGGTAACCTGGGCTGCGCGGACGGCGACCTTGGCTACTAGGTTCTTCGGAGGCGGCAAGTTTGGGTCGATCAAAGGCTGGCCGTACTGGTTGTCGGCTCCCGGGTTGGTTGGAGCGCGGTTATTGATAAGGGAGTCCACTAGCTCGCCGATGTGGACGAACACAGCCTTGTCCGCAGGGTCTAACCCGCGTATTCTCTTGAACCGGGCTGCAATCTGAGAGAGTCGTCGCGCCATTAGCCTACCCCTACTTCAAAGGCGTTGAGATGTGCGAACGGGATCTGCGAGATGGGGGTTGATCCGTCCTGCGTCGTGTCCCGGAACTGAAGGGTGATCTGGAGTTTGTTGTTCGTCCCCGGGTGGTCGATTGGTATCGGCCCAATAGCTACGCAGTCGAAGTACTCACCGCAGGTGGCTCTCCAGGCTTCGACTGCTGTGGATGTACTGCCGTTTGGATAGAACTGCTGGTGGGTGACCCGGAACTCGATGTCCGGCAACCCGTAGACGCAGACGCTTGGATCGGCAAACACATTGACCATCCCGAAGACCATGCTTTGGCCGTTCGGGTCTACCGGGGTGTATTTGATTTTGCATACTGGGTAGAACACGTTCTTTGGTGGCACCAGGTAGAAGACCTCATCAACGTGCAGGAGGATGCTGAAGAGGTTCGGGGTGAGGGTCACCGTATTGGAGTAGGGGGTGGTGGTGCCGTCTTTGCGCACGCCGCGGACTCGAATAAAGACCTGGCCAGTGAGTCCAGCCAGGGTTGCTTGGTTACCAAAGGTATTGGTAGTATTGAAGGAGGCAAAGTTGTTGGTTGTCGATACGTCAATCTCGAAGAAGTTCACTAGCTGATCGGGGAGCGGGTTCCATTGTATGGTTCCACCACGGACTGCTGGGGTAACGGTGACCACGGGGATCGGGAGGCTTTGGTCGGGGTTACGCTCCAGCAGGGAGAGGGATGTGGCGAGGCTGGTGATCTCCAGCGAGTTTTGAACATCAAGGAGCGCTAGGGAGAACTCTCTCTGCTGCTCCATAGTCATGTTCGTAAACAGGCGTGCAAAGTCCCCAATCGGGCTAGTACCGGGGGTGAGGTTCGGCGTGCTGCCGGTGGTCGTGCTTTGTGGGGTTGCGGGGAACGACATTAGATCGCCCCCAGGTTGATGTTGAAGGTAGCGAAGTTACGGAACGTAAGCGTGCAAGAGGAGCCATAAGTTGGTTGAATGGGAGAGAAAGTCAGCTCACCCACCGTCGGGTGGTTGTTAAGGAGGCGCGCTTGTAGCTCGATAGTGTGTGAGCCCTTGGTAATACTGAATGGCACCTGGAAGAAACTACCGGTCTTCACGAAGGCGAAGCTCGGGATGATGACCGTGCCTAGGGAGGCCGAGTGCATGTGCTGTGGGCTGCTTACCGACGTGGAGTCGAAGCTGGTCAAGAAGAAGCTGGGTCCCTGCTGGTTGCCGTCCACGAGCCACAAGAACTCGGCGTCTGCCCAGTAGAAGACGTTGCCCCCGGCGTTGATGGCCGAGAACTCATAGTCGAGACTCCACCATGCAACACCGTCGATGAAGTCCGTGGCGCTAAAGGTGAATAGCGTGGCGAAGGTGCCCGTAGTTACGTTGACAGATGTGGTGGAGTTGTTGGTGTGCGTGATGACGCGCGCAATCGGGGTCGTGACTTGGATGGTGTCCGACCAAGGACCGACGAAGGGTTGCGTAGTGACGATGCGTAGACGGACGTAATAGATTTGCGCGTCGATGAGGTTCGAGAAGGTGTACGCTGGGTCCGGCGTGGTGACCGTCTGGTCGATGTTGTTGAAGAACTGGTTGCGGCTTATTTCCAGCTCAAAGAATAGGAGATCGTCCACCAGCGGAGGCGTCCAGGTGAAGCGCACCGAGCGGAAGTCCACGGAGCCTTCGATGTTCTGATCCGGGATCTTCGGGATGAAGCTGGAGAACTCCCGGTCTGACGACTGCTCCACTTGCGAGGCCAAGGATGAGTTCACGATGTCCTGCAAGTGGCTGACCATCAATTTGAATGCAGCAGCTCTCCCCGGGGGCCAGTTCCGCAAGCGGACAGCCGCCAGCGGTGAGCCCTGGCTGTACTGAGTCATGACTACGTTTCCTTCGGATATTGACCTGGGTGCACGTAGAGATAGGTTCGGAGGGCCACTAGGGCGCAGGCTACGTTGATGTCGTCGTTCTCAGCGGTCCAGCGCACGTACTCGTCAGCCTGCATGCCCTGGGTCGGGTAGCGCTTCAGAGTCTCACCTGCGTTGAATAGCGACGGGATCAACAGTGAGGTAGTAGGAGTGGCGTACGGGCCGCTGCCGGTGTCCACGGTGATGTTCCAGGTAGTCGGCGTGTCGCCCTTTGAACGCGACTCCACCAGGCGCGGGTGCACGCGGCCGGTAAGGCCACCCTGTGCCGGGGCGTTTGCCTGACCGCCAACCCGGACCCAGTTCGTCTGGATGATGCTGTCCATGGCGAACACTTCTCCGCTGTTGTCCACCCAGTTTTTCTGGTTCGCAGCCATCAGCTCGTACACCTGGCCGTCGGCTGCGCCCACATAGAGGTGCGGCTGGCCATTGGTGTCTTCGACCTCACGGGCATCTAGGAACTGGATCGTGGCCGGAGGTACGATGACCGACCACCACCCGTTGCGGATTTCGTCAATCGCGTACTGGTACATGAAGATGTTCGTGAAGTTGCCGTTGCCGTCCTGGGCAAAGAGCAGGATGGCGTTGTTGGCCTTGGAGTGGATCATGAACAGGTTTCCGAACGTGGACTGCGGTAGGGCGTCGAACTTGTCGCGGATCGACTCGCTGATCTTGCGCACGTCGGACAAGTCGAAGAGGCGTATACCGTCTCGGTCTGCGGAGTAGCCTAGCAGCTTGGCGGTTCCGCTCGCTCGACGCCCCACACAGCCAATGCCGTCGATGATCTTGTCCACGGCAAAGCTGGGGTTGTCACCAAGGCACTGCCACTTGCCGTTCTCGGTTTCGATAACGAGACCCGAGTACGTTTCGTAGATAGCCGTGATGCGGCCGTCAAGCTGGAACTGGTTGTTGATGGGGAACTGCTCCGGCTCGGTGTCCGACGAGAAATAAAGGATGTCCGGGTTGAGTGGGTCGCCGGCCATGAAGACTGTCTGCTTCCACACGCGCACGAGTCCCGCCTGCGGTGGCGGGCTGTTGTCGCCAGTGAAGGCGCCGGCTTGGGGAGCCTGCTGCACGCCTAGACTGCCGTCCCCTAGGTTGTCCGTGAAGGTCAGGGTGGTGTTGTCGAAGATGGTGGTGAGGAGCAAGTACTGGGTACCGCCAGCTACAGTGCGGTAGATCTTGCGCTGGACGACTTGGCCGTCGGTGGACGTAGGCAGGTTGGTGAGATTGATCTGCGAGTTCGTGACCGTCACCGACGGGCTGATTGGGCCGCCGTTGGACTCGTTGCCGTAGCGGCTAACGTATGTGACCATGTAGGTGTAGACGCCGTTCGGGTTGCCTGAGCTGCCGCCCGCGGTGTTCGGGGTACCCTGGTCGTAGATCACCAGGTGGCTGAGCACACAGTTGAAGCTGGCCTGCACGCCCTGGGAGTTGAACTGCGCGCTAAAGGTCTTGACAGCCCCGGTGAAGGTACCAGAGGTACCGCCGACCGAGCCCCCCACGCTGAGGGTAGCAGTAGGCGCGGTGCTGAAATCGCAGGTCAGCTTGTTCCAGCCTTCCACCAGGGTGCCGATCGTGAAGTCAAAGCGGTAGTAGTTGGTGGTGAGGTTGGAGTCCGAGCCGAAGAAGAGCTGCACCGCGGGGTTGCCGGTAAGGCCATCCGTGGAGAGCTTCGTGTACTGGCCGCGTGGGATGTATAGGTAGACGGCCAGCCCGTTCGTGCGAGTGGTGTTTGGAGTAAACGTCCCAGCGTAGGTGCGCTGGATGTATGCCGGGGTGGACGGCGGGGACGGGTTCGTGGTTATGTTGAGGCCAAAGCCGTCCCAGGTGGTGACGGCAGATTCACTGATGACACAGTTACTTACGGAATAGTTTGCCGGTGTGTTGAAGTTATCCTCAAGGGTTTCCGTTCCCCCGGGGGCAAGCACTCCCCAGTTGGTGAGCGAGTGCCCGTCGTACTTGACGAGCTGGTCGCCCTGGCCCTTGAGCTGGTCGTTCTGGTTGGTGAGGAGCATCAACCGGTTGTTGATGGCGTAGGTGTGCACGAGCCCGGACGTGCGTCCGCTAGTTAGCTGGGTGAGGGAGCCATCGCTGTTGATGAGCTGGAGGGTGGTGCCGGCTGCGATGAGCACTTGCCGGAGGATCTGACCGTTTAGGTCCACCGACTTGTAGAAGCCGACCCAGGAGACGGGGGTGGGAGCTGCATTGGTGAGTATCCGAAGGTTGCCGCGGAGCTTCGAGGCCGCGCCGTATAGGGCCACGAAGTCTACGTTCTGGGCAACCGCGAGCTGTTCCGGGCTAAGGATTTCCGACGAGGACTTGGTGAACAAGCCCTGGTAGTTCTTCAGGTCTACCTGGATTAGCGGCGGACGCCCCTCGGTTGTCATTGACCCTCCGGCCTATGCGTCTTCCCAGTGGGTCACAAAGGGCTGTACACCCTGGGTTGCGGTGATGCGGCCGTCGATCCAGCGCTCCCAGTCCAGCTCGAACTCCGAGCGCAGGCGGCCCAGGTTGCGCACCATGTTGTTGTTGGCTACTTCCATCATGCCTTCCGAGTCGAACGCGCCGACCACGGCGTCAAGTACGACCAGCTCGTCGAAGATCATCGGGAAGTCCGGGTGCATCGTATCGGAGTCGGCAACCAGTTCGGCTGGGATGCCAAGGAACTCAATGCGTAGTCCACCCAGGACTGCCTGGTTGTTTGGTGCTGGCTCTAGTACGAAGCCGCCGCCAACCGGTCGGAAGGTCGGCAGATAGCTGTCGCCTGCGCCACTCTGGTTGGACGGTGGGTTATACTGGAAGTGCCGCTCCTGGCGCTCAAGTGGAACCGTGGTGCCGTCCGAGCGCACGATCTCCAGCTTGGTCTCTCGCTGGAAGCCGGTCGGCCAGGCGTAGCGCGCTTGCCCGCTCGCGTTCGGGTCAAGGTCCGTCGTGGCAACCATGGTGAAGTAGCCTTCGAACGCCATGTGGAGCTGCGTGCAGCGGCGGCGATAGGCCACGTTGAATAGCTGGTTGAGGAACGGGTCCGGCCAAAACGACGTTGCCGGGTTTTGTTCCTGGAGATAGTTACGCATGCGCTGCCGGTAGTTACCGAGCGTCCCAGTGAGTTGTGCTACCATTAGACCACACCCCCTCCATAACCACCGCCCTCAGACGGTCCACCCTGGGCGCCCTGCGGCCCCGAGGGAGCCGGGCCAACCTGAGGACCAAGTAGGCTAAGGCTCTGTCGGTACGGGCTCAGATTCGGGTCCGTGTCCCCTGGCATCTTGACCGTTGGCAGGATGTTGTTCGTGAGGTCGCGCGTTCGGCCCATCGGGATAGCGCGGCTAATAGCGCTGATGTCCTGGCCCTGGTAGCCTGGGGCACCCCAGATGCCTAGGTGGAACGGGCTAAGGAAGTCCGTCATACCAGCCGACTGCGTGTGGCCGGGTTTTCCCATGCGGATGTCCATCTTCGCACGCAGGTTCTTCGGCGCGGCTTGCGCGTTCTGAATCTGCTGGAAGACTACGGGGTCCATTGGCATGCTACCAGACTCCTACTTTCGTCCCCGGGTCGGTCGGGGTCACGGATGAGTTTTTCTTGACGGATGGATTCGAGTTTTTGTTGTCGAACATCCCTTCCAGGAACCGCGGACTCTTCTCGCGTAGCAGCCCTGGCGCCTGGGGCTGCGCGGGCGGCGCAGGCTTCTGCCCTGGCTGGTTCGTGTTCCCCATGAAGGACATGGGGTTCCAGGGCAGCTTGGCCATTACTCAGCTCCCATGATCGGCCGCAGTACGTCGTCCTGAGACACCCCTGCGGGCTGCTGCCAATCGTCGTGCGGGTAACTAGGGTCAACCTTCTGCTGCTTGCGCGTCTGGCTGGCTAGGTCGGGGGTGCCGTAGTACTTATCGTTGTAACCCATGGGCTTGCCCTTGGCCTTCGCCTTCAGTTGAAGCTCTGGGATCGTTACTTTACTGTCCGCCACCGGTTGCTCCTGCTAGCAGCGTTTGCCCCAGGAGGCCCATATCGGGCGCTGCGCTGCCTGTAGTGTCCTTGGTGTCCTGCCAATCGCTCTGGGGGTAGCTGGGGTCCATGGCACGGATTCTTCGCGTTTCTGCGGCAACCTCGGGCGTCCCGTAGTACTTCTGGTCGAAACCTTCTCGGCTCTTGTTGTCGCTGGCTGCGCGGTACGCCTGGTAGCCGTGCCACATGGTTGAACCCACGTCGTAGGCAGCCGAAGCGCCCATGCCCAACTCAGCAAGTGAAGCGCGGCCCGCTATCTCGGCTCCCTGCTTGACTGCCGTGCCGCCTAGCGCCTCTGCTCCAGAAGCCACCGCGCGCCCGAGCATCTTGGCCATGCCCTCTTCGGATGCTGCCCGCGCTGCGGCCTTGTTGCGCAGGTAGGTGTACGCAGCTTGCGAGCCTTCCACCGTATTTCGCGTAGATGCCTTCGCAACCGCCTTGCTGCTCATCTGCTTGATGGCCTGGGCCTCGATCTGTGACCCGTCGAACTCCAAGGAGAGATCGTCTGTATGCGGGGTCAGGAGGTTATCCGGCATCTTGGGGATCTCTGGAGTTTGCTGAAGAGCCTCTGACAGACTTGAGATAGTCTTGGGCTCTGTCATGATAGCCTTGGACGCGCTTACAGCTAGGGCGCCCGCGCGCACCGTGGCGCCGATAGCTTGGCGCGCAAGGATGTGCCGTGCACCAGCCGCAGCCGGATCGGTACCCTGCAAATCATTGGTGATGGGGTTGGGGATTGGAGAGTTGAAAGGGTTCCAGCTTGGCGGTGCTAGTGACTGTGGTTGCGGCATCTTGTCCTACCACTTGTCTGGGATAACCAAGCCCCCTTCGGTATCGTCGAGCGGACGAACTATACGGCTGCGGTTTCCTTGGCCCGAGTAACTGACGATGGTTTCCTTCTGCGGGTTTGACGGTGCAACGATGCCCCGCTCGAAGTTCTCCCTTACTCGGTCGCTAAGCCACTTGTTCTCTTGGCCCACCGCATCGAACATTTCCATGGTTCGCGCGGAGTCTTTCTCGAAAGCTGCCTCTTCGTCGTCCTGTAGCTTCTTGCTCCAAGCCCGGTCCCCGTAGCGATTTCGGGTCGTCGCCTGGAGGTACAGCCGGCGGGCAATCAGCCCCAAGTAGCCGGCATCGGTGGACTGTAGCGGGCAGATATGGCACCAGCCGTTAGGCCAGCAGAGCCGCCAGATGTGCCACTTCTCCTCAGGGATCGGATACCCCTGGTGCTTCAGCACCCAGCCCCAGACTTCCAGGCCGTTGTCGGTCCCGTGGATCTGGTGCCGAGGATCTTCCAGCAGTCCGGCGTACTCGTTCATCACGTCATCGTACATCACCCTGTAAGGGTGCCAGACTAGCCAGAGATGTTCGTCGATTGCCTTCAGGTCCCCAATGAAACCGGTCGGAACGTGAAGGCCAGGTTTGAGTTCCCTTTGCCGATAGCCGCGCGGACGCAGCGTGTTAGGCAGCATATCCCCCCCAGGATTAGTTGCTAGAAACCAAAGATCAGTGCGATTGCGCTACCCGACGCCAAGCTGGTCTGGGTAAAGGTCACGGTCTTGCCGCTGATCGGCGTGGAACCGCACTTCGGAGCCGCGGTAGCACCACCGGTTAGGTCCGATCCCCATAGTAGCTGCTGTGGGTTTTGGATGAGCGTGGTCGTGGTGTCGTTGCTGGAAATGCTACTGATGAACTGGATTTCCATCTTCACTGGTCCCAGGACCGCGATGTATCTGTGTGCCGGGGTTTGAAGGGCCATGGTCTCTCCTCTTTCGTGCGGCTTCCTTATACGGAGCCTGGAGTCTCACGCGACATGAGTCGCAGTACTTAGGGCGTCTCCCGCTCCACCTTTTGAGCAGGAGTTCCCGATTGCATTTGGCGCAATACATGTCGCCTCAAACTGTCCCCGGGGGTTGCCCCCCGGGGCCTTAGCTAGGGACTAGAGTGCTACTGCGTCGGCGAGTCCGTCACCGTAGGCAAGAAGGATGGCCGTTGCCGCCTGAGTCGAGCCGACTTCGGTGTTCGCTGCCGCGTTCAGGATCAGCTTGTTGCCGCTGTTGTCCCAGTTGCCCGACAGAAGGGCGGTACCGGCAGGCTGGGTTGCGTTGGACACAGCGTTAAACACCGAGATGAAGTCGATTGCGCTGAAACCGAGATCGGCCGGCTTCAGGGACTCACCACCAGTGGTGTACGAGGTGACGGTCACCTTGAACACGGCGAGGGCCTTCAGGTTCGAAGGGTTACCGGTCGAACCCACGAAGCCCGTGCCCGGGAGGAATACTCGGGAGATCTGTGCGATTGTTCGTGCCATTTGCTTTCTCCTTTAGAGGGCTACGGCGTCGTGTGCGCCTTCACCGGATGCTTCGATCACTGCTACGGCAGCCTGTCCGCTGGTGGCTTCTAATCCGCCGTGGACTAGGCCCATGATGAGGTTGTTGTTGCTACTGTTCCAAGCCGCCCAGAGCGGGTTGGTTCCCGTGGGGAACGTCCCGTTGTTGATGCTGACTGCGGTCACGTCGAAGAAGTCAATGCTCTTGAGGCCCATCTCCGCCGGGGTTACGGTCTCGCCGCCGGTCGTGTATGACGTGATATTCACGATGCAGGACACGCGCTCTTTGCTGTTCGACGGCAGGCCGCTTTGCTGGTTCACACCCCGGCCTGGTTGGTCGCCTGCGTAGCTGCGGAGCAAGGGGATGAGGTTGTGTGCCATTAGAATGCCAGTACGTCTTGCGGGCTTTCGCCAATCGCTTCGACGGTTAGGGTTGCTGCACTGCCTGGCGATTCCGTTCCGTGTGTGGTGTTGACGATGATCTTCTCAGTGCTGCGGTTCCAGGATGCGGTCAGCGGGGAGGCTGCGGTCGGGGCGCTACCTGCAACAGACAGCACATTCACTTCAATAAAGTCCAGGCTAAGAAGGTCTAGGTCAGCCGGAGCTAGGTTCTCTCCGCTGGCCGTATACGAAGTTACATTGATAAAGGCCGTCACTCGTACCTTGCGGTTTGACGGCTGACCGGTAAGCCCGGTCCCTGTACCAGCACCTATCGTGCTTGTATCATACGCCTGACCGCCCTGGCCTTCAGCTATGGTACCAGTCTTGGCCAGGATAGTGATCGTTCGTGCCATCTGGTCTCCTAGAGAGTCGGCTGGCCTTCTAGGGACGGGCCGGTCCCTTCGAACCAGAAGGCTGCGGACTGTCCCGCCGTTGCTTCACCGCTGGCAATCGCATCCTTCATGAGGATAACCTTGTTGCCGCTAGTCCCAGTCCAAGCCGCGTATAGCGGGATGGAATTAGTTGGGAACTGGGTGTTGTTGATGAACTGAGCTGTTATGCTCAACTCGTCAATGCTCGTTAGGCCCAGGTCTGCCGGGGAGAACACCTCGCCACCCGTGGTGTACGAGGACACCTGGCAGATACCCGAGACCCGAACCCGGTTTTGAACCGGGTTCAGGCCAAGGTCACGCTGGTATCCGTCGCTCGAAATCACGACTGACTTCGAGGAGATCAGCACAGTTCGGGCCATCGGGGCTACTTCGCTACGGGAGCCGGAGCTGCCGAAGCTGCTACGGTGTTCACCACCGCGTTGCGCACGCCAACCACGGTGAGGAACTGGCCGAGTGCCGGGAGCAGGGTTGCGAGCGATGCCGAGGTGCCGGCCGGTACGAGGCCAGCGGCCTCAAACCCACCGAGAACCTTGGCAGCAAGGCCCGACCATAGGGCCGCGCCGACTGCCGTGGTGCTCACGCCAGCTACGCCCGTGCCCGTGCTCTTGGGAAGGAACACCGATGCGAGAGAAGCGAAGAAGTTTGCCATTTGGGTTTCCCCTTTCGTTGTTGACTAGCGCGAACCACCTGGGCTGCGGCCTGGGTGCATCGACACCACGTATACCTGACCGCTTGCCTGGCCGGATGTCAGGGTCACCGTGTCAGTTACGCCTGCGGCAGCGCCGGAGATGGCGTCGCTCGTCTGGCTGGCTGCGATGGTAGCCGAGGGCACCGTCACGCCTGCTGGGCTGAATACGGCCGGGGCCGTACCGCCAGTTCCGCCGTTGGGTACAGCGAACTTGGTGCCGTTGGTGCCGTCGTACTGGACCTTCGAGATCACGAACATGTTGCCTTCGCGGTCGTAAAGATCCTGCTGGAAGAAGGGAATGGATACTGTTGCTGGCATGGTCTATCCTCCGTTAAGGATTCTAGCTTACGCTACGCGAGCTGCGGTCGTCGAAGCGTAGTTGATCTGGCCCTGGTGGCGGCTGACGATCGTGTATTCCTGACCGACGCTGCCGTTGATGATCTGAGCGTCGCCGGTTGCGCTCACGTAGAACACGCAGTTACCGGTTGCCGCAATGTCGCCGGACTGGTCTCGGGGGGTGTTGTTGGAAGCCACGCCCGCCGCGGTAACCGGGTAGCTCATGAGCATGGTCGAGAACGCGCCGCTTTGTCGTGGAAGGGACACGAAGTCCTTCTTGGTCTGTGGCACAACCTTCGTGATGAGGTATGTGGCACCTGTGCGGTCGTCCACGAACATCTGGAATGTAGGGATGAGTCGTGCCATTGGGCTACTCCTTACGGTAGACAGGGATGTGGGTGGCCACCCTTACGAGTAGCCACCCACAAGTTGGAGCTGACCTAGGATTAGTAGGTCGGGGTCGTTAGACCGGTGATTGCGCCAGTCTGGTTGATGTAGCGACCCACGTTCTCGCCGTAGTACTTGAGGAGTACGGTGAACGCATCCTGGCCGGGAACCCAGGCCATGTTGACACGCTCGTCGATCGAGAGTGGTCGAACCACACCGCGCTCAATTGCGCCCAGGTTGAGGAAGTACACGATCGTCGGGTCGGCTGCCCACGAGAGGAGCCACGGGCGGCCTTCGAAGGTCGTCATTTCCTGCTGAGCACCTAGCTCTAGCTTCATGTCGTTGAAGCGACGGAAGGGTAGAGCAATTTCGGTGTAGCGATCGAATTGGTCCCAGTTCGAGATCATTGCGAACCCGTCTAGGCTACCAACGTCAGTTTCAACCATGAGCTGCTTGCGGATACGTCGGAGTAGGGATTCGTCGAGGGCGGTTGTACCGGCCGCGATGATCTTGCTCTGAAGAATCGTGTAGGTAGCTCGGCTGAGGGTGTAGATGCTGCCGGTGTTTGCCACGATTGCCGGGAGGCCGAGAGCCGTGGTTTCTGCCGGAGCTGCTGCTTCGCTCTGCTCACCGCTGATGTAGATACCGTCGTTCGCGTTCGGGCTAACCGACGAGGACACCGTGATGGTGGCACCCGACACGTCGCGCGAAAGCACAGTTACGGGACCTGCGGTCTTGAGCCCGGTCGATGGGTTCAGGAACACCACGACCTGGTTCACGCGGAACGGGCGAGCGTCGTTCACGGCAACGAGGGTCACGCTTGTCTGCGAGCCGTTTACCGTGGTGAGCTGGCCAGTTCCGTCCGAGCGGAGGAAGGTCACTTCGAAGTTTGCGCCTGCACGCTTCACGGCCGTCGAGATGGCGTCCGTGATGCCTGCCGCGAACGCATCTTCACCGCCTCGGCGGCTGACAGCCTCGGCTAGACCGGAGAAGGTCACTACATGATAGTACTTCTTTGGTCGTACGCGAGCCTGCTTGATGCGCTCGTTACCTGCGCTAGGTAGCGAGTTGTCGTCTGTCTGACGCCAACCGCCGCCCGATTCGTTACCGTCTACACGCACAGGGAAGTACGCGCCGTCACCCGATGGGATGAAGCGGCTGTTTTCCTTGAGGCGGCTGTAGATGGGTGCCGATAGTTGCTGCATCTGTGCGATGAAGTCAACCACGTATCGGCGAAGAAGCATGTCGCCTAGGGTGGCAAATGTTTGCATGGGGGATCTCCGTTACCGCCCCGTAGCTTCGCTAGACTTTCTAGCGATTCAACTCGCGGATGACTTTGGCTAGATCGGCTGCGAAGTCGTCGTCACTCACGGTGGCCACCTTCTTGGTGGACTCCTTACCAGTGATGTCAACGCCCTTCACGTCCTTGATCCCGCTGTAGTCCTTCGCAAGCAGCTTCGCAATCCGCTCTTCGGATGTTTCCACCTTGGCGGCTTGCGCGGGGGCATGTGCCTGTTGGACCAGACCCTTGGGTCGGCCGTAAAGTTCCAGGGTTTGTTCCAGGGAGCGTGCTAGCTCCTTGGGCATTACGCCCGGGTTCTTTTCGATGCCTTCCCAGTCAACCTTGTCAGTCCAGAGGTGCGCAATGACCTTCTTGTCGTCCTCTGTGTACTCTGCCGGCAGTGCAGCGAGGTAGCGTTCCGCTACCGCGTCAGCTCGGGCAAGTAGGAGATCAGCCTTCTGGTCGGCAATCTCGTGCGACACCTGAGCCCGGGTCTGTGCGAGGAGCGCTTCGATACGCTTCTGGCCTTCCTCGGGAGTTGTCTTGCCCTGCTCTACGTCAGTGTCGATTCCCTGGATTGCCTTGTCCAGCTTCTCAACCAGTGGCCGATACTTCGGGTCCTGGGCGAGATTCTTGAGTGCGGCAACGATCTGGGAGTCGGTTTCCTTTGCGGCGATCACGTTCGTCGCAGTCCGTAGACTTTCTTGGACCTGCTTGTGCTCTGTCTCCAGAGCCTCGAACTTGCCCTTGAAAGAATCACGCTGCGTTACGAGTTCGTTGATTCGGTCTTGAGCTGTCTTGCCAGTCCCAGCGGGAGCTTTGGCTGCCCCTGGCGACGGTGACTGCTGTGCCGCCGTACCTGCACTTACCTGTTCGGTGCCTCCACCGGCACCCGCGGCGCCTGCGGCGCCACCTTTGTTTTCAGCTTCTAGGGCTGCTTCGAGAGCCGCCTGTGTTGCTTCTGTGGACATGCTCATTTGCCTCCGGTCTGCGCCATGGAGAGGTGGCGAGGGAGTCACAGTTTACGGCCGGGCGATGCCAGGTGCAGGATTGCACCCCGTGACCGAGCGCCCTGGAGACTCTTCGATCCGTGTGGATAGATAGTTCTCCTACCAAATTATATGACTTCTATAAAATTACTGCAACTACGCTGAGTTAATCTATCTCTAGCGTGTGAAATGGTAACCACTGAGGAACCCGGGGAGGGGTAGGCGCCCCAGTGGTGAGCCCCGTGGGGCTACTTACCTGTTGGCTTGGGACGGGACTCCTGCCGGCCCGAAGAGCTGAGTGCGCGGTGCGCCGACCTGTCGCGCTGTTCGATTCTGTACCTTGGCAAGCTCCGCAGTCTTGTCGCCGCTGGAAAGACCACCCGAGGCACCTTGGGCCTGGGCGGACGCGCCCCAAAGCGGGTTGCTTCCATTCACGTTGGCCGCAAGTTGCATGTCTGGCATGTTCGGGGCCATGGAGTGCAGGCCCATACCAATCGGCTGCCCTGCGGCAGCCTCACCTAGACGGCTACCGCTCCACTCCGGGCCACCCTCTTCGCTTGTGCCAGGTTCGTTGAGGCCCAGTTTGGACGTGTCAGTCTCTTGAGGTCCGCGCTGCTTCTGCGGCATCATGGAGAATCCGCCGCCTGTGATAGGTGCCGACATTAGTCTTCCTTCTGCCCGCGCCCGAGCGCTAGGTGCTTGCCCTTCTGGCGAAGCTGCCCACTGGCCTTGGCGATGGCGATGGCGTGACCGTACTTCTCCTTCGGATCGCTCATACCGGAGAGGGTCTTGCTTTTCTCAATCCCGTGAATGATGCGTTCAACTGCTGCTGGCATCAGAGCCCTTTCTTAGAACAACCAAGGAGGCTGCGGGTGATGCCAGGCGCTTGAACTCGATTGAACTCAGGCCGAAGAACCAGTCTTCGGGTTTGGCCGGCAGGATATTGTCAAAGGCTGTGTCAGCCAGGAACTTTAGAATAGTAGCCCCTTCTCTAACCTGCTCTATCCCTCTATTGTTCGTATACCCCCTACTTCGGAGTAGGTTGATGTCCTCTATCACGAAGTACCCACCTGGAGCCAGTAGAGGGAACAAGCCTTTGAGGGCGGCCACCTGATCTTCCATGTAGTGGCTACCATCGTCGATGATAAGGTCAAAAGGACCAAGGGCTGCAAGGCGCTCGACAATCTTGGGATCTTTTACGTCCCCCTCAAGCAAGGTCACATTTTTAGGATAGCCTTCTGGGCACGTCTGGACGTTCTTTAGGTTTATGTCCAAGCCCACATACGTTGACGTTGAGGACCCAAGACCAAACATCATTGCCGAACCGCCTGCTGATACCCCGATTTCCAAGATCTTCCAAGACTTCCCGGCAAGTAGGTCGTTGTAGAACATGGAAACATATCTTAGTTGATTGCCTTCCTCTCCATGTTCCTTTTGAACCTCCCAGCGTCTCCACTTCAGGACACTTGCGGCTTTGTTAAGGGACTCCCTGGGCGTTGCTAGAGACGGCCTCGGGGGTAGCCCTAGTCGATCTGTTCGATTGCGATCCGGCATTAGAACCTCGTAAGATCAAGTAGGAACGTAACTTGGCCTCGCAGTCTGTGAAGCGTCCTTTCAAACCTAGTCCGTTCCTCGGGAGGCATTGGCGTGCGAGCAACCAACGCTTCTATGCGGGCTAGGTGATTTTCGGTATCACTATCTAGCATACGCAGCGAGCGTCGAATGTTGCTTGAATTAGGCATTACTGGCCTCGGTAGCGGAGGGCCAGGTTCGCGCGCTTGCCTAGCGTGCCGCCTGCCTTGGCCTTCTCGCGGAGGAGACCCGTTGGGATCTTATCCCCCGAGGGGATACCGAGCTGGCGGTGTAGGGCGCCCTTCTTGGGGTGGACCTTCTGCATCCATTTGTCGGCCATGGGGGCTCCTACGCTGTACCGGGGTTGTACGTCGAAGTGGCAGACTTGCCGCCCTGCATACCGGTGCCGAGGGCAATCTGATCCACGGTGGAAGTCGGTTGTGGTAGCTTGTTGCGGCCAAGGCCGTCCAGGCCGGTCATCCAGTTGTTAGGCCGACCCTTCGCCTTGTTACGCAGCTTGCCGCCGGGCATCATCTGTGGCATTAGGCGTTACCTTGATCGTCTGCGTCGTTGTCATCGCCTTGATCTGGTTGATCTCCCTGATCCGACTGCTGGGCAACGTCCTCGTCGCCTTCACCCTCCGGTGCTGGAGCTGCCGGACCCGCTGGAGCTGCCGGGGCTGCTGGCTCTGCGGCCAAGATGGGGGAAGCAGGCGCGGACGGCTGGGCTGGCTGTGCTTGGCCCTTGCGGAAGTGCTGGTTGTCTTGTTCGTGATCGCCGGGCGGAGGTTGAGGGGTGGTCTGGCCCCCGAACACCTGGAAGAACTGCTCCAGCGCTTGACCCGCTGGAAATGCTCCCTGCGACATCGCCTTCGTCCGAAGGTCGCTTCCGCCGTCCTGGGTAGGTTGATCCGGGGTTAGATAGGCCATGCTTAATCTCCTGACAACGCAGGCAAGTCTTTGCCCGTTTGTTTTTAGCTCTCAGGTCTGTGTCAAACTCTAGCAAATCCTTGAACATCTTGCAGGACTTGCACTTCTGGCCCTCATCGGGCGTATCCATAAATCACCCTGTGATTACTTGGCCCTCACTGCCCTTCTGCGATTGTGCCTCGGGCAAGCCTCCAAGGGCTAGTTTCTGCTTCTTACCGGCCAGGAAGCTGCTCTTGGCCTTTGGACCTAGACCGCCAGTCGGCTCCTTCTGAGGACCACCCTCGGCACCGCCCTTGATGTTGGTACCGGCAAACTGTGCGCCTTTGAAGTTACCGCCGCTGAACTGACTCATTAGTAGTGTCCTGTCGTTGACTTGTACGTTGATGGGTTTGGCTGTGGCCCACCGGCCGGGGTGTTGCCGATCATGATGCCACCGACCGCCTTGCCCTTAGCCCGCTTGCGCAACCCCGGGGGCGGCGCAAGCGGCGGGTATTGGCGCATGAGCATGTCGCCCATGGTGGCTACGTTTTCCATTAGTCCGTGGCCGCCGCGAAGTATGCGCGGTTTCGCACGGTCTGCACCTGGTCCGTCGTCAGACCCATCTCTGGATCAGGGGCCATGGTCTTCGTGCCTGGGATTGTGTACGGCTGCGAGCGGTACAACGGCTTGAACATCAGCTTGGCGTGCGTCATCTTCTGGTTGGCTGCCTGAGCTGTTCGTGGCGAACCCGTTGCGTCTCCCTGGTAATCCATCGCACGCTGAAGTACGGGCTTCATAGCCGCACGCACCCGACGCTGTGCGTTGAGCGAGTTGGAGAACTGGGCAAGGCTCGACGCACCCGGGTTGTCGAACGGGTTCGGTGGGGACTCGTGTTCTGCCCCCTCAACCCCAGGGCTGCTGGGATCGAAGCCGCCTCCCGTGTCCATGCCCCGTAGGGCGCTGGACAGCGGGAATGGATTGTCAGCCATTAGAGCTTCATTCCGCCCTTTGCTACCTTGGGCTCTGCCGCCTTGGCTGCACCGCCGGACTTGGGCGTTGCTGCATCATCGGCATCTGGTTCACTATGCGGTAGGCCGCCGTGCTCCGACTTCTCGGCTGCCGGGCTCTCATCGCAGAACTCGCAAGTGCCGTCAGCGTGTGCTGCTGCTAGCTTCACCTTGCGGCTCATTAGGGCTCCCAGAAGGTTGTGTTCCGTCTTGTGGTCCTTCTCGAATCGGCCCTTCCCGTGATGGGTGTCGTAGTCCTCTCCCGAGTACCGCAGGTTGCGGATTCGGGTGTCCAGGTTGTCCATTGACTTTTGGTGCTTGTCTGGCTTGTCGCCTGATAGGCTGAATGCGATCATGGCCTTGGTACCTCGATACTACTTCCCGGAAGTTACCTTCATGGAGACCCGGGATGATTTGTTTCCACTGACTCAACAACGTGTTCGGATTCTCAGGTGGTGGAGGCTGCGGGAAGATGGACGGCGTTCCGTCCCCTGGCTTTAGTAGCTCTCGTAGCTTAGCTTCCGCAGCATCAATCCGATCCTGAATCTCCTTTGGATACTTCTTTCGTCCCACTACATCATCTGGCCGGGAGGGCCAGCCGGGGCGCCCCTACCAGCGGGTGCCACGGTCGGCGGTCCCATGGGGCGACGACGAGGCGAAGGACCCTTCTGGCCAGCCAGGAAGCCAGGTCGGCGTGCGGCTAGAGCCCCGCCAGCGCCAGGGGGAGGACCGCCTGGAGGGCCGCCAGCGCCAGGCATGAGGCCCGGTCGAGCGCCGCCGCGCGCAGCCATGAGGGCCGCAAGAACCTGCGGAGGGATTCCCCCGCCGCCAGGACCGCCAGCCATTGGAGGAGGACCGCCCATTGGCGGGCCACCTGCGCCTGGAGGCATCATTCCAGGGGGCATACCGCCGCCCATTGCTGGGGGTGGAAGCATTGGGGGACCGCCAGCGCCCGGAGGACCACCTGGACCTGGGGGACCGCCCGCGCCGGGAGGACCACCTGGGGGTCCACCTGGACCCGGAGGACCGCCCATTCCTGGCATCGGGGTAGGAAGCATACCGGCGCGAGCTGCCATCATGCGGTGGGCAGCCTGGATCTTGTGGATCGCTGCATCATGCGCCTGCGCGTGGGCCAGGTCGGCCTTCGCGCGCTGCATGTGCGCAGCGGTGCGGATCTTTCGCATTTGAGAGGGTACCATGACCATGTTAGTTGCCTCCTACGTAAGGTGCGTACTTCTGCTGGAGCTGAGCGGCGCCGGACATGATGCCTGCGGTAGCGGGCTTCACCTTGGGGGCATTCCACTCACTCAGCAGCTTGTCCTTCTGAAGAACCTTGATCGAGTTCGCGCGATTTGCGTCCGCTGTGCTGTCAGTGGAGCTGCCGTACTGGATTGAGGCTCCAGGGATGCTATCTGTCTGCTGTGCGGCCGGGGCGCTGTTCGTACCTAGGTTCGAGTGCATGTTGCCAGTCTTCGGTTCGAATGGGGCGGCTGGCTGTGGATTCGTAACTTGAGGCTGGGAAGCAGTAGCGGTCGAACTGATCCCAGTTGGAGCTGTGCGCGAGTGCCGGGTCTGGATGGCTTGGGCAACACTGCCGTACTTGTCTTCTTGGGCTGCCTGGTTCTGGGCCTGCTCGCGGGACGAGTCGAACCAGCCCTTGGCCGCCTTGGCTGCGCCTACGATGTTGCGGGCGCCCTCGAAGGCCCCGAAGGTGCCCACGTTTAGGGCCTCGTTGCCGGCCTCTGTCTTCCAGTCGCCGCCGCTTTTGTAGGTGTCATATACGCGCTTTGCACCCAATCCTACGCTAGCTGCAACACCGATCGGGCCAGCCACTCGGGCTACGCCGCGGAGGACACCGCCAGCCGAGCGGGTGGCTTGTACTGCCTCATCGGCTGCGGTCATGGCCTTGGAGGCAGCGCCGCCAAAGGACTCACCGGAGGCCGCTCCCGCGGGCGCGATCTCACCAGGCGCCATCGTACCTCTGATCGGAGGGTTCGTGCGCATCTTGGTTAGAGTGTTCGACTTGAGCATATTCGGCTGGATCGGAGCGTCAGCACCACGTAGCTTGGTAAGGGGCGGTTGCTCCGGCGCGGTACCTGTTGCTTGCTGACTTGCCTGCAACCGCTGCTTACCCTGTGCGTATGACTTGCCCATCTGGCCCATGAGGTCATCGTGGGAAACCCGTGCGGCCTCGCGGGCGTTGTCAAAGTCCTTGAAGGTGGTCTTCACCTTGTAGCCGCCGGCTGCCTCGTTCTGGCCGCCGGTTGCCCCTAGGGACTTCACCTTGGGTGGCGTGTAGCTCTGGGAGTCGGCCACGTTGCTTGCCGCGCGCTGGGTCTGGTTCACCGCGGGCGGCTTCCACCCAGTGGTGTCCTTCCAGTCGCCCGTTGCGGTGGAAGCGTTGCTGGAGGCTGCCTTGGTGTTGATGTTGTCGCTGCCAACGGTGCTCGAAGAAGCTACGCTTCTCTGCCCAGTGGACTGTAGCGGCGTGTCGGTGTGGACATCCGCCGGAGTCTTAGGCTGGCCGCTGAGTTGCGTCTGTAGCTTCTGGGTCGTGGACTCGTTGCCCGAGCCTGTAGCCTTCGCCGCAGGCGGCGTTGTCATCTGATCGCGTAGTGCACGCACCTTTTGACCCATAGGCGAGGCTCCTCCAGGTGTACCTTGAGCGGCATTCACAAGATCCATCGTTTGAACGGCTCTGCTTCTTGGCAGAATTGTATCTATAGGCTTAGGCTTTGGATACTGGCTGTCTACAGCATCTCGTAGATCCAAGTCCCTACGCATGGTGGGGATTGGTGCCTTCTCGACGGTCACGGTATCCGTCGGGATCTGGCGTCGTAGAAGCTGGGGCGTCGGCTTCGGGCCGTAGTCTGGCTTGGCCTCCTGCGAGTACTTCTTGAGGTCGGCACTGATGTACTTCTGCACATCGCCGCCCATGGTGTCAACGCCCGGCCCCACCTTCGGGGATGCGGTCGCCTTGAGCTGCTTTACGGCTGGGGGCTTGAACGGTTCGCCTGCCGAGTTTGCCTCTTGAGGAGGCGGAGCTGGCGCAGCCGGTCCCTTGCGCTTTGCCGTGTCCATGATCTGGTCCGCTTTTGGTGTGCTAAACGAACCAGGACCCTTCTCTGGAGCATCGGTGTCCGTCCCTAGTGCCTTGTGAAGATCCTGCCCAGGCCCCGTGGCCGGCGCCGTGATAGGCGACGCACGTCGAGGGAGAACTCTTTTCGCTCCCGTCTCGGCGAACAGGTCTTCGGTGCTCTTGTTCCAACCCTTGTCGCGCCAGTCCTCTGTGGATGCCTTACTGCGCGAAGATTCGAACTCACCCGCGTCAGCCTTGGACAGTCCGCGCTCCTTGCTGGCGTACGCTGCCCTCTTCTGCGCGTAGTAATCGTCATCGAACTTGGGCTTCTGGCCCACACCGCTAGCCGCGTCTGCGTCTTCTGTTACTGCTGGTGGCTTGGACTTTACCGGTCCCAAAGCGTTGGCGCCTTTGAACTTGCCGGTGCCTGTATAGACTTCGCTGGCCTTCTCGGCTTCAGTCAGAGCCTCTGGCTCCGCAGGCACGTTAGAGCCCGTTAGCTCCATCTGCTGCCGCGCGCCCGCAGGGCTCATCTTGCCTTCGGCCTTGGCCTTGTTTATCTGGGCAGAAGTCTTGTAAGCCCCAAAGTGGTCCGCGGCCTCTTCGACCTCTGGATCAGGCGTACCGATTGGCTGTGACTTCTTGGCCATCCAAAGACACTCCTACCAAATTATAGGACTTTCAGGCTTGTTTAGCTGGGGGTGCGCTCATTGTCCAAAGAAGCCCAATCAGGTCCACCACCCGGTCCACCCAGCCCATCTCGTACCTAGCCTTGCCTAGCGAGATGTCGTAGTTGACTCGCGCTTTGCACAAAGCTAGTGCCAGGGAATGGTCGTCTCGTCCTTTGATGGCGGCAATGGAGCGTGGTCCGAGCTGTCCATCGGGGGCGACTCCGGCGAGGTTTTGAAGATGTTCGACTCCCGTAGATACTCCACTAGCGAATCCAAAGTCGAACAAAGCACAAGCTGTGAGGGGTGGGAGAAGATCACCTGACATGCGCACCCAATACTCGTCGTGGTAGATTTGGAGTGCTTGTGGGATTGTAAGGTTCTTGATGTCGGTGTTGGGGTGGTCCCGCTTGGAGATGCCGTAGTTGGTCTCTCCTCCTGGGTCTTCTGGGTCATTGCTGTACCCACCCTCGGCCTTGAGCGTGAACGCAGAGATAGTGTCGAATGTGCTCATTTACATCCCAAACGGGCGGTAGACTACTTGGAAGCCTAGCGCGCGAAGCCGCTCTGTCATTCGCTCGCCGGCCGGTGGATTCCATGTGTGGACCCTCCATTCAGCCTTCTTGAACCAGAAGAGTTCGCTCTCACTTCGCTTCTCCAGCCAGCGCACAACCTCCATGCCGGTATCCTCGCGCCGGGAGTCAACGTAAGTCTGACCACCTAGATCGTGGTCAAGATGAACCTGGTGGAGGCGCTTCATCTCGCTCTTCAGCGCCTCAATCGTTTGATCCGCTGTCTGACACCACATGGTACGATCACGATCCACGATCTTCATACGCTGGTACATCAGCGCCGCCCGGTTCGGGTCGTCGTCCAAGAAGATGATTACTCTGTCGTCCATGGTCCCCCCTAGAAACTCATCTGCCCCATGCCAAGCGGCGTGCCTTGTGCCTGCGATGCCAACGAACCTGGCCCGTTAGTTGGGCTGGCGCCGCCCTCAGGTGCAACAGATAGGCCACCCGCTCCAGTTTCGCCGTACAGGATGCGGCTCAGATTGCCGCCTACTAGATTGAAGGGCGTCTGTCCTTGCCCTTGGCCAGTTGCCAGCGATGACACGTTCTGCGTGCCTTCCTTGGTCGTGATCGTCTCAGTGCCAGGGCCAGCCTCAACGTGCTCCTGGTAATCCGGGCCGAAGTGAACCTGTCCCATCCACGAGCCCCAGTCGTTCTGTGGAGGTTGGGGTGGGGGTGGAACAGGGGTCGGTGGCGCTCCCGCGAACTTACCGCCGAGTAGATGCCATGTCGAAGGATCGTCCGGGCTGAACCCAGGGTGCTGGTCCAGGAACGCCTTGCCGAAGCCTTCCATGTCCGTGCCAACGGTGGTGCCTGTCGGCCGTCCGCCAAACGCCTTCGAGAACAAGTTGGACTGCATCTGCGCTACGTTCACTGGGTCTGTCGGCGGCTGGTTCCAGGCGTACGGTACCGGCTTACCGCCAAACTGATCCATCTCGCTGCCGAGGTGCATGTTGCTTTCAGTGTAAGCCTGTTCCCCAGGAACCTGCGCGTAGATGCTGCTTGACTGAGAAGCCATGTTAGCTGCTGCGGCCTTCAGTGCTTCGTTGGAATACCCGGCCGCCGCGTATGCCGGCGCAAGCGCTCGTTCGTACGCGGTGACATCTGGGCCGCCTGGCTTCCCGATCTCCGGTGATAGGTTAGCCGGGTTGGAGCCAAACCAGAAGGAGTTCGGATCGTTGTACGCCTTCTCGCGCAGCGCCGGACTCTCCTTGGCGAACCCTACTGCGACACCACCCAGGGCAGTGTCACCCGCGCTACCCGCGCCCATATCCGACGCATTGCTTGCATACTCCAACGACTGAGACGGTGGCAGTGGGCCAACTGGTCCGCCAATGTCTGCTGCGTATGCTCGCTCGCCAGGAGTTGGCGGGGCTGACTGATGTAGTCTATCAAGACTTGAACTCTCACCCATCACAAGGCCGGCTGCCTTGTCTGACAAGTATGAACTACCCTGCGTTAGGTCATCTACGCTGTAGTTTTTGACTCCACCAAGGTCACTAAGTATCGGACTAGCAACTGGTGCGCCCATCGCGTTCTGGAACATGTTAGCTCCAGGCGTGTTGTCGGCTCCGTCGTAGAGGCTAGCGGCGCCGCGGATGGGCATTATAGGCTGCCCCCTAGAGTGTTCTGTGGACCGCCTTGGTTAACGCCGTACTGCTGCTGTTGCTGCTGAGGCGCTGCTGCTGAGAAGGCGATACCGTTCTTGCCTCCGCCTTCGAGCCCAAAGGTGAACGACTTGTTGACCTGGTTAGCTGCCACTGTCCGTCCTGGGCCGGCGCTGCCTGCTGCTGCTCTGTCTGGTGGAGTGGACCATTCGCCCGCACGAGTGCCAGCTACACGACCTGGCAGGTTCGGGCCTGCCCCTTGAGTCTGCCACCAGTTGTTTCCTGGTGTAGAAAGCCACTGGCTGAAGCGCTGTGCGTTACTTTCAGGAGCGCCGATGGCTCCTACGCGCGACCGACCAATGAGGCTGTGATCTCCGACACTAGGACCGCCTGATGCTCCTGGTATGGTCGGCGGGCTATAGCCGGTGAGGAAGTTCTGGCTAGGAGTTCCAGCGTACTGCCCGGCTTGCATCAAATTGGGAGTGCCGTATTCCTTGTAGGCGCCCCCTGGCTCAACCGAGCCTTGGCCTCCTGGGTCCCAGGCGCCACCCGAGCCGCCCTTGTAGTTCAGCGGGTTGTTCCAGCTACCTAGACCCGTACCACCGCCCATCGTCACAGCGCCAGTCTGTTGCTCCAGATTGCGCTCTGCCGCGTAGTGGGAATCTTCCCACGTTACGGGTGGTGGTGGGATAAAGACCATCTGGTCTCCTTAGTAGCCTTGGCCGCCGCCCGACTGATCCCCTTGCGCCTGAATATCTTGCATGGTAGCGCCGACGTTACCCATCTGGCTTGGTCCCTCGGTTGTACCCGCGAAGGCGTCCGTACTACCGTAGTTCTGGTCGTTACCCGTTACCCAGTTTCCAAACTGGTCGAGCTGGTTCTGGCCGAACTGCTTGACTTGGTTATAGTAGTTTTGGAGGGTGCTGCCGAAGCCTCCACCCGTGTCGCCTCCAAGACCAGACTGACCCAGACCGCCGGGCAGACCGTTGCCTGCCGCGTTGCCGAGGTAGCTGAACTGCCCGGAGTCGTAGGAGGGCGTCCCTTGAGACGCGCTACCAGCCGGGAAAGCGCCCGGCGTAGGGGCTTGAAAGGCTTGCTGTGCCTGACCTGGAGCTGCGGTTTCGCCGCCACCGAACCATCCTGCCATGGGGAGTCTCCTTTAACCGTAGGTGCGCATGGGCTTAACGGGTTGGCCCATGCCCAGTGGGGTCTTTGTCATCTTCGCCTTCTTGCGCGTCTGCGCCTCCTGGCGATTCTGCTCGAACACTTGACCAGGATTCTGTTGGATGGCCTGGACTAGGCCGCCCATCTTCTCGCTCGCGCCCTGTGGGTCAACGCCGTAGCGGGCCGCTAGAAAGCGGCTTCGCCATACGTCGCCGAGATTAAGCTGCTGCGCCACCTGGTGGGCCTCCTGGTCCCGGAGGTGCGCCGCCCCCACCGGCTGCTCCGCCTGGTGGACCACCGCCACCTGGAGGACCGCCGCCCTGCGCACCCGCTAGTTGTGCCTGCATTGCCTGTTGCATACGGAACTGCTGCTGGATCTTGTACTTCTCGATGAGCCAGATAATCATGTTCTGCTGCTCTGTGCTCAAGTCCCACCAGCTCTCGCTCTTCTCTTCGTCCACAAGGAGTTCGATGAACACCTGCGGGTCGTCTTCCGCAAACGGGATGCAGCGCTGGAACTGGTTCGTCTTGACCCAGGTAATCATGCGCTTTGCGCGCTCGATGTCCGGGCCTTGCGGCGTCAGACCAGTGCTGAGCTGTAGCTCTTCCACCACGGCCTGGCGCAGCGGTAGAGGCAGCGTCATCAGGTTCGGGGCGTACTGTAGGAACTCCAGCACGCGCGCCTGACGGGCTTCCTTCGACACTAGGGCCAGCGAGGCTGTGTCCACGCGGCAGACCACGTTGTCCGACAGGTCGGTGCCGCTGAAGGTGTCGATCGAGAGCCGCGACAGCTTCTCCCGTGCCAGGATGCGGATACGCTCTGCGTACCGCGGGTCGTTCTGCACGTTCTTGATAGTCTCTTCCAGTAGGATCGTGCCCTCACACTGAAGGGACTCATCCCATGCCTGGAGGATAGCGGAGCGCGAAGCCAGGGCTTGCTTGCGGAGTACGTCGAGCATGCTCGCCGAGTTGACGCCTTCAGGGCGTTGACCTCTCAGGATCTCCTCGGTGCCTGCAATCTGCTCGATCTCCGACATCATCATTTCCCGTTCTTTCAAGGCTGCATCCGGGAATGGCTGCGGGAAGACAGCTTCAGGTTTCTGCCCCACGGTGCGCCGAGGGTCATACTCCCAGATGTTTCCGGGCTTCGCGCTCCAGAAATCCTCAACCGGGTGCGCGCCCTTGGGCACGATCCAGGTTGCGATAGGTACCGTTCGGCGCCACATGATGAGGGTGGTGTCGATCGAGTTCACGCGCTTCAGGAGCGGTAGGATCTTGGCTACTAGCGACCGGCCGTAGATGCTGCCGGGCATGCCTTCCCAGCGGAAGCGGATGTAGGGGTGCCAGCGCTTTGGCCACCGGGGGTTGTATGCGCGTGCCCCGCGGTCCTTCGGAGAGTCGTAGATTACCTGGTTGCCTGCTAGGAGGACAGAACGACCCAGCGGCCAATCTTTGTTGGGTCGTCGGTCCATCCAGCGAAGAACGGTGTAATCTGACCATTGCTCAGGTGTACCCACCCACAGGGTAGGTCCTGGTCCTTCCACCAAGTCAGCCATCCGCTCCCACCACCAGAGGGGTAGGTTTTGGATGTTGTGAGGCTGCACGTCTTCGAGTCTGTCAATGAACCACCCGTTCTTCTTGTTGAGATCCTTGTTGTCCGACACGTCGAACCGGTCTAGGAGGGCGTCCTTCGGGATGTACTGCTCGCGGATCACCCAGCCCATGGTCTCGTCGTTCCAGTAGTGGGCGATCGGCAAGTGCATCTCGAAGGGGCTGATTACCTTCGCGGTTATGTCGCCGTACTCCACCTGGCTAGTTAGTTGCGGGCGGCCGGCTGCGTCGTAGAGCGGGACCGGGCGCGGGATAGGGACTTGAATAGACTCTCCATTTGGTCCCACCGGGATCGTGGTCGAGGGCTGCATCTGGGTGGCCGGGACGGCAATGTGGCGGCGCTCTGCGGGGTCATAGCAAATCTCCATCCAGGCTACGCCGCAGAGTAGGATGATGCGGGCTAGCTCGCGGTGCAACTCCGGCATGTCCAGCGACTCCCAGAGGTATTCCAGGGTCAGCTCGGACAGCTCTGCTGCGTCCTTGTCGTCCTGCTTGTCCGACTTAGGGGTCACGCGCGGGCGCGGCCGGTTCTCGGTGAAGAGGGCGATGTTCGTCTCGATGTACCGGCCCAGGATGTCGTTCGTTGGGCGCGGGATGGAGCGGGTCGCCTCCTGGATCACGCTCAGGTCATTGTTCACGTCCCGGCTGAGGCGGCTGATAAGCACGTCGTCGATGTAGTGGCGGCCTGCCGTAAAGAGCACGTTCTCGACCCACTGGACTGCCCGAATCCAGTGGCGGGACTGCTTGTTGGTGTCGATCGTGTTAACGTAGGTCTCGATGGCCGCGCCGACTTGCTGATCCCCGAAGGGGATCTTGTCGATCATGTTCATGTGGCCATATTGCCACGCCTTCGAGTTCGCCGAAGTCGAACTGCCCTGCATAGCCATTACTGCGGTACTCCCACGTCCGCCGTAGTGGTCGGGCGTCTGTAACCATCAGTTCCCTTAAAGGCCGGTTTAGGGAACAGGAACCTTACATCCTTGGCCGAGCCGTAGGATGCCTCCTTGGCTCCCTTGAGGAACCCCTGGCGCTTGTTCTTTAGTGCTGGTTGTGGGTCCATTAGCTCTCGCTATTGCCGTGAAGGGACTCGTCCCGGGTCTGGTTCACCTGGGCCATGAGCGTCTTCTGGAGATCTTCCAGGTCTTCCGGCCGTGCGAACAGGGACGACTCGGACGCGCGCAGGTACTCCTCCCAGCCGCGCTTCCGCTTCTGGGCCTGCTCCTGCTCTGCGCTCGTGGGCACCGGGCGTGGGTTGGCGGCCTCCCACTCCGCGTTCTTCATGTCCCGGTACGCCTCGGGGCTCTGGGCCGCCACGAGGGCATTCTGCATCTTCTCAAGGGAGAGAAGCAGCTTGTTCTTGTCGTCCTCCAGCTCCTCGATGCGCTTCTGCATCAAGGCCATCTGGGACGCATGATGTGACGTTTGGCTGTCTAGGACCAGCTTGTAAGGCGCCACGGCGGCCTCTTTGACCGCCTCCTCCCGCTTTTGTGTCCAGAACATTAGTCCTGATCCTCATCCCAGTACCGGGGTTCGAAGCCGGTTACCTCGCCTTCCGCCGCACGTTGCTTCATGCTGTCGTGCTTCATGTCGAGCCCTTCGTCCTGAAGGGCCTGGCGGATGCTGCGGATCTTGCCCTGAAGGCCAGCTAGAAGCTGCTTCTGGACGTTGGCGCGGGTCTCTGAGCCAGGCTTGATAGCCTGCTTGAAGAACCGCTTGGTGGTCTCTTCGGCTGCCTCGGCCATTGCCGCGCGCCGGTCGATGTCCCGCTGCCAGATGGAACGGGTACGGGCATCTGCCTGGTCGTAGTTCTCGCCTTGCTCTTGTTCAGCCATGGTTTCCCCCTTAAAGACACTCCTACCAAATTATAGGACTTTTTTAAGATCAATCCCGAATTGAGAGTTGATCTTAGCCTGAGACAGTGACGTTGTTGATTAGAGTCTGCTGAGCCGTAAGCGCGGCTTGCTCGCCTGTGATGTCCGTCCCAAGATCTGCCTGGATTTTGGCTATTAGCCCAGTCTGCTGGGCTGGCGTCAGATTAGTCCAGATGAAGTTGATCGCGCTGTTGAAGTGGGTCTCAAACCACAGTCGCGCAATGAGAAGTTGATTTTGTGAAAGGGCCATTGTCACTCTCCTTGTGGTCTAACCCACTCTTTCGATAGCAAAGGAAGCAAGCCCGTGAAGCGACACAATGCTAGAACCTCCTGAAGAGCAGTACGCCGACAGATAGAAGGTATCTCCTACGTTGACTGGGATGGGCGGACTAACAACATTGTGGATTACGCCAGAGAAGCCACTAATGAAAGGAGGGCTTCCGGACGTTGCAGTACCAGCTAGAGCAATTGGGCATCCTAGTTGGAAGTGACCATTCTTTTCTATGAAGACACCAGAAGGGTTACCGCTGCTTATAGGGCACTGCGCATAAATGCGGACGAAGCTGACGTTTTGGTTCTTTGGTACCTTGAACCACATGTTGGCGCGAGTAGCCCCAGGCGGGCTGAACCAGCCACCGTTGTCGTACTGGATACCGTCCCATGTGAGTGGCTTATCCACGTTGGCGTTAGGAAGGAAGTTAGTAAGGTCGGTTGCGCGATAGACCATAGCACCAATGACTCCCTGGATCGCGGTAGGCATCAGGTTGACTTCCGGGGAGCCGGCTGGGTCGGCGTTCGATAGATAGAACTGTGAGTTGTTAAAGCTGAGCGCGGTCGGCCGCGTGTATGTGCTGACCTGATCGGTAACTAGGTTGATCGTGCCGTCGTGACCGGAAATGTGAACGATTGGGTTGCCCGGGAAGACCACGCTGGATCTGAGATAGAAGTCGGTGCGATCGAAGTAGAGGGCGAACGGGTTCTGGAACACCTGGCTTGGAACCGGCGGGTTCTCCGTGCCCACGAAGTTCATCGTCCCGTTGGGTCCGCGCCAATTGACCTTGACCTGCTGAGCGGCTACAATTTGCGTTAGGTAGAAGTTGGTGTCGCTGAAGTTTATGGTGGTCGGGTTAAGACAGCCTTCAACTCCAGAGGACATACGTACGTTGTTGACCGTACCGCCGATAGCGTTGTGGAACGTGATAACCCCGTTTGAGGTGGTGATCGTGAGGCCGGTCGTGTCCGAGGTTAGCTGGTTGAACTGGAGTAGGGTGCCTGCTTGACCAGCAAAGACAGCGGCAGAGCCGCCTGCGCCCGACGGCGAACCGAGGTTGACCGCGCCCGTGATGAGCCCGTTGTCAGTCAGGTGGACAGTGGGCTGTGCGCCGGAGTCAGCCTTGAGATAGAAGTCATTGCGGTCGAAGCTGAGAGTGGTCGGGTTGGTGAAAGTCTGAGAGGTTGGGTTGGACTGCTGGACTTTGCTAAGGGAGCCCGTGCCCGCGCTAGCTGTGTTGGTGATCGTGATCGTGCCGTTAGCCAAAGCAATGCCAATGTTATTGCCGGCCGCGATGCTGTTAAACTGGAGGGTGGGGCCTACGGTTGCCGCAAAGACCGGTTGACCGGTGCCCAGGTTCGCCGCACCTGTAATGGTGCCAGTGCGAACGCTGTGGACAACAGGCTGACCAGCGCTGTCTGCCTTGAGATAGAAGTCCGACCGGTCGAAGGTTAGAGTGTTCGGACCAGCGAAGTTCTGGCTGTTGACAGGCGGGTTGCCAGTCTTGATGAGGTTGAGCGTACCGCCGTCAGTTGCCACGAAGTTGACTTCAGGGCTGCCCTGGCTATC